>Ga0224512_10000906_pt1 | contig 29909 bp, 24 predicted proteins | sample SF_May12_sed_USG_4_FD_169103 | JGI IMG/M metagenome (GOLD analysis project Ga0224512, IMG submission 169103) | Sediment microbial communities from San Francisco Bay, California, United States - SF_May12_sed_USGS_13 | ecosystem: Environmental > Aquatic > Marine > Sediment | place: USA... | reverse complement strand
ATTGGAGGAGGTGAGCCGATGTCCGTGGCGACGCCGTGGAGCATCCTGCGCCGTCAGCCGGCGTTCGCCGGCACGGTCGTCGTGACGCTCGGCGTCGCGATCGCTGCCGTCGTCGCGTTCTTTGCGGCCTTTCGCGCCGTTCTCCTCGAACCGCTGCCCTACCCGGAGGCCGACCGGCTCGTCCGGGTCTGGGAGACGAACCCCGAGATCGACGACGAGCGGCACGGACCGTCGCCCCTCAACGTCTTGGACTGGCAGGCCGGCGTGTCCGATGTGCAGACTCTCGCCGCCTGGTTCGTGACCTCCTCGGCCTACCGCGGCGTGTTCGGGGTCGAGCAGCTCCGCACGGCCCAGGTGAGCGACGGGTTCTTCGAGGTCTTCGGCGTCGAGCCGGCCCTGGGGCGTCCACTCCGGGTCGATCCGGGTGACGAGCGCGGCGCCGTGGTGCTCTCGGATCGAGTGTGGCGCAGGCTGTTCGGTGCCGACTCCGATGTCGTCGGCCGCGTGTTGGAGGCCGGGGACTTTCGTCACGAGATCGTGGGCGTCATGCCACCCGACTTCGCGTTTCCGGACCAGAGCGTCGATGTCTGGATGGCGTGGAGCCTCGCGGCCGTCTACTTCGATCGCCCCGAGACGCGCACATGGCGTTTCCTGGGCGTAGTCGGGCGGCTCGCGCCGACCGCTGGCGTCGAGCGCGCAGAGGAAGAGCTGGATGTCATCGCGGCGGGTCTGGCCGAGGCCTACCCGGAGGAGAACGGAGGATGGGACGTCGAGGTCGTGGGCCTTCGGGACGACGTCATCGGTGAAGCGCGCGGGCCACTTACGGTCGCGCTGGTCGCGGTGGGCTTCATACTGCTGATCGCTTGCGCGAACGTCGCGAATCTTCTTCTGGCTCGCGTACCGACGCGGGCGGTCGAGCTGGCCACGCGGCAGGCCGTGGGCGCGAGTCGGGGCCGGCTGCTTCGTGAGCTTCTCGTGGAGCACCTCACTTTGTCGGCGTTGGCTGGCGGACTCGGGGTGTGGTTGGCTGCACTCCTGTTGGACCTACTCGTGGCCTTGGATGCCGGCCGCCTTCCGCGCCTCAGCGAGGCGACGATCGATCCGGTAGTGCTGGTCTTCGCGCTCGGCCTGACCGTGGCCACGGGCATCGCGTTCGGGCTCGTGCCCTCGATTCAGTCGATTGCCGTGGCCGGGCACGAAGCCCTCCGGTCGGGGTCGAGGGCCGAGGGTGTGGGTGCCGGTCGGGCACGGGAGGCTTTCGTCGCTGCCCAGGTCGCGGTCACGGTCGTGCTGCTGCTCGGCGCCGGGCTCTTTCGGGCGAGCTTCGAGACGCTGCTCGAACAGGATCCGGGGATCAATCCCGAGCACGTCGCGACATTCCGAGTCGCGCTCGATGAAAGCGACACCGACGGCGCGGCGACGGTGCGCTACTACGAAGGGCTATTGGAGCGCCTGAGGGCCATGCCCGGCGTGCACGAGGCCGGTGCGGCTCAGACACTGCCGATGCACCCGGTCGGCAACGACTTCTTTCGACCATACCGCCCGCTCGGGGCTCAGACGCGGGCCGCCGAATCCTCGACCGTCCAGATGCGCATCGTCACCCCCGGCTACGCCGAGGCGGTAGGGCTGCGGCTCCTGGAAGGCGCACTGCTTCCCGAGACTGCGCGTCCAGGCGAGCCATTGGTGGCCGTCGTCAACGAGACGCTCGCACGTAGGCTCTGGCCCGTTGGAACCGCTGTCGGTTCGTCGTTCGAGATCGACTTCCGGGAGGGCTGGCAACCGTACCACGTCGTCGGCGTGGTGGCCGACGTGATGCACTACGGGCTTCGGGCGGATACCCGTCCGGAGGTCTATCTCGCGCATGCCCAGGCTCCGTACCTCGCTATGAGCGTGGCAGTTCGGACGGTAGGCGACCCCGCAGCCATGACCGAAAGGCTGCGCTCCGAGGTGCTCTCGCATGTTCCAGCTCAGCCGCCGCACGACTTCGTCACGCTCGATGAGCTCGCGGGTGCGTCGGTGGCGGGCGAGCGCTTCCTCTCGATGCTCATGGGGCTCCTCACCATCATTGCGGTCCTCTTGGCGATCACGGGCGTCTACGGTGTCATCGATTACACTGTCGGACACCGGCGGCGGGAAATCGGCATTCGGATGGCACTCGGCGCTGAGCCCGCCTCGGTGGTGCGGGAGATCTTTGCTCGCGCCCTGTCGGTCGCGGCGATCGGACTCGCGGTCGGTATCGTGCTTGCCCTCGCTCTCGGCTCCGTGGCTGCGGACCTGCTCTACAGGGTGAGCCCTTACGATCCGGGCCTCATTTTGGTCTCGGTCCTGGCACCGCTTCTGGCCGCGTCTGCTGCGGCGTTCGTGCCGGCCAGGCGTGCGGCCCGAGTGGCCCCGACGGAAGCAATGCGCGCAGGGTGACGCATCCCGGCTCGCCGCCCGGTCACCCGGGCGGCGCAGCCTCGTCGCTCAGTCTCGGCGCTCCACCTCGTCGCTCAGCCTCGTCGCCCAGTCTCGGCGCTCAGTCTCGTCGCTCAGTCTCGGCGCTCCACCTCGTCGCTCAGTTGCGCCCGCCGCCCTCCTCGGTGACGGTGACCTCGCCCGAGCCGTCCGCGTCCAGGTCGTTCCAGTTCAGGATCGCGTTGAAACCGAGGAAGAAGGTGCCCTGCGTCTGCCAGCGCCAGAACGGACGAATGGCGAAGCTCACCACGTGCCCGTCGCCCACTTTGGAGTCCACCACTTGAGGCGCCCCCGCGAGGCTCTCTGCGCCGCTGAGCGCACCCGAGAGAAGAATGTGGTCGGCCTCGCTCGGGAATCGCACGATGACGCGGTTGTCGGCCGCACTCCCGCCCCCGCCGCCGAAGCCTCGGAATCCACCGAATCCGCCCCCACCGCTCGATGTCAGTCCGGCGGCCCGGTCGGGGTTCTCCCAATCGGACAACCTCGGCCGGTTGGCCATGGGTGTCGTGTTCTGCCACGGCCCGCGACCGAATCCGCCGCCGCCTCCTCCCTCCGAGAAGACCACGTCCGCCTTGTAGTAGACCGGGACCTGGCCGCCCGCGTAGCCGTATGCGATGGGACTCGTGTCGTCTTCGATAATGCCGCGATGCACGGAGCCGGGCGCCACGAGATCTTCGGGCCGCACCACCTCCAGACCCGCCGTTACGCCGTATTCCGGCATGATCGTCGCGGTCGAGCCTTCCACGAGCAGTAGGCCCCCTTCCTGGACGAAGTTCGCGAGCTCGACGAGTCCGTTCCAGCCCATGCCCCCGCGAATGTCGTCGCTTTCGTCGATACCGCCGAGGTTCGGTGTCTCCGTCGTCCTCTTGTAGGGGAGCGGAAGCTCGCCGGTTATGGCGACGCCGTTGATGTGTGCGTCCGCGTCGCCGCCGACGTGCGGATAGATGATGACGTCGAACCGCTCCCGTAGATTCCCCTCGGCCACGAGCTTGTCGGCGAAGTACTCGTAGGGCACACCGTAGTGATCCAGCGTGCCTCGGACCCAGCCTTCGTCCTGTGTGCGCCGCCAAGAGTGCAGATACCCGATTCGCGGAACATCCAGCTCGTGCATCGGCACATCGGGCAGCTCGCCCGCGCCGTATCCGATCAAACCGAGCTCGGCCAAGCTCGCGTCGACGATGTCGCGAGGGGCGTCGGGTATGATGAAGGTCCCTGCCCGGAACGACCGACCGTCCATCTCGAAGTCGACCTCCGCCGCGTGCATCGGCAGTTCCGCATGCCGGAACCGGAACTTCATGAGGTTGTTGTCGGTCGTGTGATCAACGACGACCACGGATCCGCGGCCCGAGATCCCGCCTCCGACTCGGGCGGAGTCTGTCAGGAGCGTCATGTCCTGCGCCAAGATGTCGGGATCGGCGATTTCGTCGAGCTCGATGTTGCGAAGGAGCTGGAAGGTCCAGCCGGTGTCGTCGTACGGTCGGGGGTTGTCGAGAGAGAACTGCTGAAGTGAGAGATACATGTCGGCGAGCGTCCGGAAGGGCTGATCGGCCCGGATCACGTAGTCGCCCGCGCGAACCTCGACGTCTCCGGCCTCGAACGAGTCGTCCGCGCGGTGGATCTCGAGGCCCTGCCGCATGAGCTCGTTGACGGCGTCGGCGGCGTCCGCCCGACGGCGTTGCTCGGCCGGAATGACCCACGCGTTGACCGGGCCATCGATGCCGGTCTGGATCGAACGCTTGTTCTTCGTCCAGTAGTTGTCGAGCAGGAGTGACGCGTTGTCGGCCGCGTACTTGAGGCTGAAGAGGACGCCCGACTGCTGGATGTTGGTGTTGTTCCGGGGTCCCCACTCGATCTCGGCGAGCGGCGGATTGGGACGGAACCACTCCCGGCTTCGCCCGGTTTCGCCCACGCGAAGCGTGCGATTGTTCGGGCCGTAGCTTGCGACCTCGTAGAAACGGCCCACCGCGTTGTGACCGTGCGCGATCGTGAACATGTAGTTCGGCGTCCACCCGTCGTAGAAGCTGTACGTCCACACGCCGGGGACCCCGCGCTTGGTCATCTGTAGGACGTCGTTCTCCGCGAACATCCACCACTCGGTGATGGTGATCGCGTCGAACGCCTCGTTGTACGGACCCGTTCCGGTCGACGTGTAGAGATAGTTCTGCGCCTCATGCAGGTCGTGCATGACGACCGGATTCCACTCCAACTGCGTCGCATTGACATGCTTGGTGAGCGCAAGCATCTGGCCCATGGCGTCGCGGTTGTTGTCGTGCGCGACGTACTTGCCCCAATACATGAGCGGGAGGCGAGCCTCACCCTCCGGACGGCTCTCGTTGAAGTAGAACGTGTCGACCTGCTTCTCCCGCCCGTCTACCTCGATCACCGGTGTGATGAAGGTGATGACGTTTTCGCGAATCGAGCGGATGAAGTCGGACTCCTGCACCACCAGCCTGTAGGCGAGCTCCTGCAACATCTCCGGGCCGCCGTTTTCCGTGGAGTGCATGCCGCTCGTGAGCCAATAGATCGGCTTGGCTACGCCGTCGATGAGCTGTCGTGCCCGTTCGTCCGAGGTCACCCGCGGATCGGTGAGCTCGGCCATGTAGCCCTTGTACGTCTCGAGATCGGCGATCGTCTGCTCGTCGGCGATCACCATGAGAATCATCTCCCGATTCTCCTCCGTGAGTCCCATCGAGAGCACGGTCGCACGCGGCGACGCGTCCGCGATGGCACGCATGTACCGATGGATGTCCGTCGCGTAGGTCAGCTCACCCGGCGTGCCGACGATCCGGCCGTGGAAGTCGAGCGGCGTCGGGACGGTTTCGGACGCGGGAAGGTGATCGACCAGCTCGGTGGTGATCCGGTCGTCCTGAAGATGCTCCGCGATGAGGCGTGTGTATTCCTCGTCGATGGCCTGACTGCCCCGGGCCTGCGCGAAGGCTGCGGCGGGTATCGCGACGAAAGCGACGAGAAGCGTCCAGCCGATGCGACGGACGATGCGGTTCATTGCTGCCCCCCCTGGGTATTCACGAATGCGTGATGTGCGTGACGCCTACTCAGATGACCCTCGGCCGCACCGCGATGCTGACCCGAGCCCGCCGTGGACCGTGCCGCCGACCGCGGGCCATCGCTTCGGCCGTAGCCCTTTGACTTCCGAGCCCGGGTGGCGGACTCTGAAACGTATGAGCCACTCTGTGCGCCGCCACCTGCGCGTCGAGATCGACGAGTACGACGACACCATTCGTCGCTTCATTCCTGGGTACGAGGCGATGCTCTTCGAGGCCTCGACGGCCGTCGCTTCGATTGGTCCGGACCACGTCGTCGACATCGGCGCGGGCACCGGTGGATTGTCGGAGGCGATACTGACCCATGACGAGGTGGGGATTGTCGAACTCCTCGACGTGGACCCCGAGATGCTGGCCAAGGCACGGTCCCGGCTCGAGTCGTTCGGGGAACGGGCGCGCTTCACGCTACGCTCGTACGACGACCCGTTCGCCCCGTGCGACGCTTTTGCCGCCTCGTTGGCGCTGCACCATATCTCGACGCTCGATGCGAAGGCCGCCCTCTTCGGGCGAGCGTTTCGAGCGCTCCGGACGGGCGGCGTATTGGTCAACGCCGACGTGAACATGCCGGCCGAGGCGAGCGAACGGGACGCGCTCTACCGACGGTGGGTCGATCACCAGATCGGGTGTGGCATTGCCGAGGAGGAGGCCTGGGCGCACTTCGACGAGTGGGCCGCAGAGGACACGTACCTCCCTCTCGAGGACGAGCTGTCGGCGCTGAGGCGCATCGGCTTCGAGGCCCAGTGCGTCTGGAACAACGGACCTGTCGGAGTCGTTGTCGCCCTCAAGCCCTAGTGGGGTGAGCCTACGGCGACCTCGACGCGCCGACTAGCCCCGTGGCGATCCCTCCAGCAGGCCCTCGAGCGGTTCTTCGCGGGCCCCGTTCTCGTCGCAAACCGCGAACATCGACTCGCCGCTTCCGTACATTGCCACGCCGGCGTAGTCGCCAGCCTTGTTCAGCACGAAGAACCGGACGTCGAAGTTCGGGAGGCCCCGTTCGTTGAGCAGGCGGGGCTCGATCGTGTTGTCCTTGATCCGCGTGAGCGCAGCCATCCCGGCATCCTTCGGCGACATCCCGTTACGCATGTTCTCGACGATCAGGAACGACGCGCAGTTGAACAAGTTGGCTTCGCCGCGCCCTGTCGAGCCCGCCGCGCCGACTTCGTTGGCGACGTACTGGCCGGCTCCCAGGATCGGCGAATCGCCCGCGCGCCCGGGGATCTTCCACGACAAGCCGCTGGTGGTCGTGACCCCCGCGATGTCTCCATCGGGCGTCACGGCTTCGAGACTCGTGGTACCCCAAAAGGAGTCCGGGTCGATGAGTCCGTCCTCGACCATCGACAGACCCGCCTCGAGAGAGGCATCGTGGAAGCGTCGCAGGCGTGCCTCGTACAGAGGGTCGCGATCTCGGCCGGGTGACCCTCCGCGCCGCCGCCTGCCGATCACGTCCGGATCGGTCTCCTCGCCGGTGACGCCGAGTCCGCGTCGGCGCTCTTCCGGATCGAGCCAATGGCCCGGGTCGATGCGCCGCTTCCACTCGAGCCAGAGCTGTCGGGACGCTTCGGTATTGAGGTCCTCTTCGATCTCGAAGCCGAGCGCTCGCGCGAACTCGCGTGCACCCTCCCCTACGATCAGGTGATGGTCCGTGAGCTCGGCGACGGCCTTCGCGACCAAGGACGGCGTTCGGACCCCTTCGATGCCCGCGACTCCGCCGGCCCATTTGCGCGGCCCGTGCATGAGGCACGAGTCGAGCTGGACCACACCGTCCGCGTTGGGAAGCCCGCCGTAGCCGATGCCTCGCTCGTCGGGATCGAGCTCGGGAATGTTGACCCCCGCCACGATCGCGTCGAGCACGTCTTCCCCTTCGGTGATCCCCCGGTAGGCACGCTCGATGGCGCTCTCGGGCCCGCCGTTCCGATAGCGGATGCTGCTCACGTCGGCCACGCACAGGGGCCGCGTCGCGCGCAGGTGCACCGGCGGCGCACCTACGGTGGGCAGGGAGCGCTCGGTTGCCGAGAGGGCTGCTGGCGTCGCCGCCGCGGCTACTCCGGCGGCGGTGGTGCGTACGAAGTCGCGTCGATCCATCGGTCCACTGGGGTTCGAGTTCGGTCAGGTGAACGAGAGCTCACGATAGCACCCGTGTCGGGGCCTGGCACGTCGGCCTCACCGGGCGCGACGGGTCGAGGTTCGGCTCCTCCGCCGAGCTCAGCCGCCCAGAGGTGGGGTCGACGGTGGTGGCTTCCTGTGATGCGTCGCCTGCTCGTACGCGTACGCGATCCTGATGAGCATCGGCTCGTTCCACGCCTGCGCGAAGATCTGCAGCCCCGCGGGTAAGGTGCCGTCGCGAACCCAGCCCATCGGCACCGTCATGGCGGGGAAGCCGGTCGGCGGTGACGGCCACTGGCTGTTGTCACCTGCAGGCGTGGTCATGTCGCCGACCAGGCGCGGGGGGTTGCTCCAAGACGGATAGATGAGTGCGTCGACGTCGTAGGCCGTCATCGCCTCGACGACCGCGGAACGAAGGAGCGCTTCACGCTCCCGCCCGCGGATGCACTGCTCGTTCGTATCAGGTGTGCCCTCGAACTCCAGGAAACGCTCCACGGTCGGCAGCACCGTCCGGTAGACCCTGCCGCTCTCCGCGATCTCCTGGAGCGTCCGAACGGGCGGGTTCGGGACGTCGGCCAGGTAGTTCTCGATGTCGTACCGGAAGCGGGAGCACCCGGTGCCGCTGCGAAGCGAGTCCAGCCCCGGGATCTCGAAGTCGCGCACCACGGTGGCGCCCAACCGCTCGAGATCCCGGAAGGACTCGGCGAAGCGCATGAGTATCTCGACGTCCGCAGACTGCTTGTAAGCGATCTGACCGACCACGCCGATCCGGACTCCTTCGAGGTCGGTCGTCAAGAAGTCGAGATAGCGCTCGGCGCGGCGGGCATCCGCTTCGACCGTCACGGGGTCGGCCGGATCGGAGCCCGCGATGACGTCGAAGACGCGGACCGCGTCCTCCACGGTTCGGGTCATCGGTCCGGCGATGTCACGGTGCGCGTAGAGGGGCATCACGCCGTCGCGGCTCGTCAGCCCCTGGGTCGATCGGATCCCCACCAACGCGTTGTGGCTGGACGGGCCCCGGATCGAATTGCCCGTGTCACTTCCGAGACCCACCAACCCCATGTTCGCCGCGACCGCGGCGGCGGTACCCCCGCTGGATCCCGCGGTCACGCGATTCAACGCGTAGGGATTGAAGGTCCAACCCGGCAGCATCGATCCGACCGTCTCGAGCGCGGTGAACGCGAACTCGGCCAGGTTCGACTTCGCGAGCACGATCGCACCGGCCTCGCGGATCCTTCGAACCTGATACGCGTCGTCAGCCGGCAGCGAGCCCTCGAGTGAGGCCGAGCCGCCGGTCGTCGGCATGTCGTGCGTGTCGAAGTTGTCTTTGACGATGAAGGGGATGCCGTGCAGCGGCCCCGTGAGCTCGCCGGTGTGCCGGAGCACCCAATCCAGAGAATCCGCGCGGGCTCGGGCACGCGGATTCGTCATGATGATCGCGTTGATCGTCGGCCCGTTCCGGTCGTACGCGTCGATACGCGCAAGGTAGGCGTCGACGAGTTGGCGAGAGGTCAGCGCGCCGGCGAGCATCGCCTCGTGGGCCTCGGCGATCGTGAGCTCCATGAGCTCGACGCCCCCGACCATTTGGGCGGAGACGGCTCCGGGGGCGGCTACCAATGCCGCGACGACGAGGGCGGTCGGGCAGACAGCCCGAAGGATGCGTGGGTTCATGGCGCGCAACGTACGGCCGGACGTCACTCCTCGGCCAACACCCGAGCTCTACGCCAGACCGCGTCGAACGCCCCTTCCGTCAGTTTGCCGGTGAAGGTGTTCTGCTGGCTCGGGTGATAGGAGCACAAGAGGGTACGTCGGTCGCCGAGCACCACCTCCACGCCATGACCGAATCGCGGACGCGGCCGCGGGACGGCGACCGAATGGGCGGCGAGCAATCGAAGGACCTGCGCGTAGGCGAAGCCTCCAAGCGCGACGATCACCTTGACGTGGTGCAAGAGCTCCAGCTCGGTGCTGAGCCAGGCCGCGCACGCGTCGCGCTCGGCCGACGTCGGTTTGTTCGCGGGGGGTGCGCACCGGACTGCGGCGGTGATCAGAATGTCGTCGAGTCGAAGCCCGTCCTGCGCGGAGTCGGCGTTGGGTTGATTTGCGAAGCCGGCTCGATGCAGTGCGCGAAAGAGCCAGTCTCCTGATCGGTCCCCCGTGAACATGCGGCCGGTGCGGTTCGCGCCGTGCGCCGCCGGCGCGAGGCCCACGACCAAGACCCGTCCCGTCGGATCGCCGAACGAGGGGACCGGTCGGCCCCAGTAGTCGTCGTCCCGATAGGCGGCCCTTTTGTCCCTCGCCACACGCTCACGCCACTCTACCAGACGAGGGCAGCGGCGACATTCGGTCACGCGGGCCTGCAGCGCCTCGAAGTCGATTCGGGGGTTGGTCACTCGCCCGACGGAGCGGAGAGCTCGTTGGCGATTTCGATGGCTCGTTCGAGCGCGCCCTTCACCTCGTCGACCGCCAGTGCGTCGCCGACCGTGCGCTCGGAGCGCGCCTCGGTCTTGCCGGACCGCCACGTCATCGCTTGGAGGTGCAGACGGCCCGTTTCGTCGCAGTAGATCAGAATCGCCCGCTCCAGACCCTCCGAGAACCACTCGAGTCGGCGGTAATCGTCACTCTTCGCCAGGTCCAATCCGTTCGCGAGCGCGAACACGGTGAGCTCGGGGTCGAGTCGGTCGAACGGTCCGTCCCCTTCGTGCTTCGCTTCGTCCATCCCACACCTCCATACCCGACGCCGCGACCCCCCTGGGCCGCGGTCCAGGGGGGTCGGTCAATGTATGCGCCCTCAGCCCCCGTCGCGCCCCTCGAGGTACGCGGACCACCAAAGGGTGGCCAGGAAGCCGGCGCCGGCCGCCAGGCGATCTGCCGCGAATGACGCGGCTTCCGGATGGGCCGGCCGGTTCGGATCGAAACCGACGTCCCGCTCGATTCGATAGAGTGCTTCCACCTCCTCGTGCGTCGCGAGGAGGAAGCCGATGACGTGCGGCCGCGCTTCACCGGCGATCGATCGGGGGGTATTCGGAAGACGCGACGCGATGTCTTCCAGCGTAACGTGCTCATCCACGAACCCGGACTCGAAGCGGCTGTGGAAGTCCCGGTCCTCGGTGAACCCCTCCGGGTTCGCCGCCTCCGCCGCCCAACCGTTGAAGTGGATCGTCGTGTGGTGAGGCTGCGAGGCATCCGTCACGTAGTGACCGAGGATCCCGGCGTCGTTTATGATGCGCGCCTCGATCCACGTGCGGCGCTGCGGATTCGACTCGCGATGCCATCGCTGCCACCCCGATACGAGCCGTTGCTGAAGCTCGACGATCCGGAAGGGGAGAAATCCTCCGTCACCTTCCGGCTCGTCCAGGCCAGCTTCGTACAGCGCACGGAGGTATGCGAAGCGATGGGGCGCGTCGAGCGCGGCCTGGGGGACGTTCTCGAGGTCGATGTAGTGATCGAAGTACCAGGCGCGGTCCATCTCGTTGAGTGCTCGAGAGCGCCATCGGTCGGGTTCGGGATCGAGGTAGACCAGCTGATCGGTCGCCTCTCGAAAGAACACGGGCATGTCTTGGGGCAGCGTCGCCGCAGCTGCCCGCGCGGCGATCTCGTGACCATGCGTACCCCACGGTGCCTCGAGCGACGGCGTGGCGCCCGACAGCATCACGACCCAGCTCACGAGCGCCAGGGCCCTCGGACGAGGTACGTCGCTCACGGCGCTACGGCCCCCACCTCAAAGCCCTCGAGCGAGCGAACCGCGATCGACCTTTCCGAGGTGGGTCCTCGGCAGCGCATCCAGGAAGACCACCGTGCGGGGGTACTTGTACGGCTCGAGACGAGACTTCGCCCACGCCTTGAGCTCGTCGCCCAGCTCGTTGCTCGCTCGCGCCCCGTCTCGAAGCACGACGAACGCGCTCGGCTTCACGAGACCCTCGGACGTCCGAGAGCCGACCACGGCCGCCTCGCGCACGCTCTCGTGCTCGAGCAGGCAATTCTCCAGCTCCTTCGGGGAGAGCCACTTGCCGCTCACCTTGAGCATGTCGTCCGCGCGACCGGCATAGGTCACGATCCCCTCATCGTCGACGCTGATCATGTCGCCCGACACGAACCAACCGTCCTGGAACGCGGCGCGCGTCTTCTCCTCGTCCTTCCAGTAGCCGAGGGCGAGCGAATCACCGCGCACCCGCATCGTTCCGACCTCTCCGGGTGCCACCTGGTGCCCGTCGTCATCGCATGCGAGGACCTCGAATCCGTCGACCACGCGGCCGAGCGTGCCCGGCCGCACGTCGTCGATCCGATTCGAGATGAAGATGTGCCACATCTCTGCGGTTCCGAGCCCATCGAGGAGCGGCACCTCGAATAGCCGGTCCCATCGACGATGCAACTCCACGGGCAGCGCTTCGCCCGCCGACGTCGCGACGCGAAGACTCGAGAGATCCCGTCGGGAGGCGGTTTCGTGACCGACCAGGTGGTTGACCATCGTCGGGACGTTCACCAGAAGCGTGGGCCGAAATCCCTCGATCTTCTCGAAAAGCGTCTCCGCCGTGCATCGCTCCGCGAAGAGGGCCGACGTCGCGCCGACCGAGAACGGGAAGAAGAGATTCGTGCCCGTGGCGTACCCGAAAAAGAGCTTGGGGACGGAGAGCGTGACGTCGTCCGGCCCGAGCCGGAGCACTGCCTTGCCGTAAAGCTCTGTGGTGTTGGCGAACGAACGGTGCGTTTGCACCACCGCCTTCGGGTGTCCGGTCGTGCCACCACTGAACAGGAAGATGGCAGGCGCGTCCGGCCCCGCTCCGTGGACCTCGGCATCCGACGGGAAGGCCTCGAGTCGCCTCGGGAACGTCTCGTCGCCGACCTCGACGAGCTCCGGTCCGTCCATGCCTGCCGTCCGGGCGGTCCGGAACTGCTCGATCACCTCGGTGCCTACGAACGCCAGCACGGGCTCGGTATAGTCGTAAAAGTAGGTGATCTGCTCGGCGGGCAGGTGAGGGTTCACCATGACGACGACCGCACCGGCCCGAACGATGCCGAAGAGGGTGGCGACGTAGTCGGGACCGTCCTCAAGCGCGATCATCACCCGGTCGCCGGGCTGCACGCCCGAGCCGCGAAGGAGGTTGGCGATCCGCCCCGCTTCGTCGTGTACGTCCTGATAGCTGCGTGTACCTCGGTCGGTCAGCAGAGCGCGGCGTGCCCCTAGACCCTCGGCGATTCGGTCGCCGAGGAAGTAGCCGTACATGTTGAAATCGGACCGCGGTAGGAAAGACATGCCGTGACGATACGCAGGCTGTAGAATGGAGGTCAATTTTCCTCGAGCGCGGGTGGCCGATGCCGCTACACCGATGGGCGGACATGACGTGGGAGGAGGTGCGGGACGCGCGAGATGGGGAATCGGTCGCCATCCTGCCCGTTGGCGCCGTCGAGGCGCACGGGCCGCACCTGCCGATCGGGACGGACGTGATCATCGCCGAGGCGATGGCCCGAGCCGCGGCCGAACGCTTGAGCGACGAGGGGCGCACCGCCTTCGTGCTTCCGCCGCTCTGGTACACGGCCGCAGGTTTCGCGGATAACTTTCCGGGAACGGTCGCGGTCCGTCCGGACACGGTTCGCGACATGGTGCTTCAGATCGCCACTTCCTTGAAGGAGCACGAGATCTCGACTCTGGCAATCGCGAACGCGCACCTGGACCCCATGCACCTGGATTCTTTGCGTGCGGCAGGAAGAGCGGCTCCGGCAGGCGGTCGGATCGTCTTTGTCGACCTCACGCGCCGACGGGTCGCCGAGCGCCTCACGGCCGAGTTCCGAACCGGGGCGTGCCATGCAGGTCGGTTCGAAGGCAGCATCGTTCGCGCCGAAACGCCCGATCTGTACCGCGAGGAGGTGGCTCGAGCGCTTCCACCGAATCCGGCGAGCCTTTCCGATGCCATCCGCGAGGGGCACACGACCTTCGAGACCGCGGGCGGGCCGCGTGCCTACTTCGGTTGGCCAGCGGAGGCGACCGCCGACGAAGGACGAGAGACGGTCGCCACGCTCGGCCGACTGCTCGCTGAGGCTGTGCTCGCAGAGGAGGCCGCGTGAGCGGACTCGAGGGGTACAACGCGATCGTCACCGGAGGTGGGCGAGGCATCGGCGCGGCCGCGGGCATCGCGCTCGCGAGGGCCGGGGCGAAGGTATCGCTCGCCGCGCGCAACGAGACGCAGGTGGTCGAGATCGCGGCGGAGATGAGGAAGGAAGGACTTGAGGCCTTCGCTTTCCGCTGCGACGTGACCGACCCGCATCAGGTCCGTGACCTGGCGCTCTCGGCAAGCGAGGCGATGGGCCGCATCGATATCCTGATCAACAATGCCGGGACCGCCACGTCGAACCCGCTATCGCGTATCACGCTCGCCGAATGGCAGCACATCATGGACGTGAACGTGACGGGGACGTTCCTTTGCTCGCAGGCCGTGTTCGAGCAAATGAAGGAGCGCCGCTGGGGCCGGATCGTGAACGTGGCCTCGATCGCCGGGATCGAAGGAGACAAATACATCTCGGCGTATACGGCCGCGAAGCATGCCGTGGTCGGGTTCACGCGGGCGATGGCGGAGGAGGCGAAGGGGACCGGCGTCACCTTCAATGCGGTTTGCCCCGGCTATGTGGACACACCGCTCACGGACGAGACGATCGCCCGCATCATGCATCAGACCGGGCGTTCGTGGCAGGAGTCGCTCTCGGCCCTGCTCGAGCGGGCCGGACAGCCGCGCTTGATCCGTGCCCACGAAGTCGCTGACGCGGTCGTCGAGCTCTGCATGGAGGCCGCGGGACATACCAACGGCGAGTTGGTCGTCCTCGACGGGACCGACACGCCGTGACGTTTCGACGGATCGATCCGGACGAGCTCGGTCCCCCGCGAGGGTGGACGAACGGAATGCTGGCTCCAGCCGGAGGCCGTGTCCTCTTCGTGGCCGGACAGGATGCGGCCAACGCCGAGGGCGAGGTCGTGACCGACGATTTCGTGGAGCAGTTCGACGTCGCCCTTCGCAAGACGCTCGCGGTCGTGCGCGCGGCAGGGGGGGACGCGGAGTCGATCGGACGCATGACGATCTACGTGACGGACATGGACGCGTATCGCTCGGCCCGCTCCGAGATCGGCGCCATCTGGCGATCGCAGATGGACCGGCACTTTCCGGCGATGGCGCTCATGGAAGTCGCACGCCTCGTCGATCCGCGGGGCCGTGTGGAGATCGAGGCGACGGCGGTGCTGATGGAGTCGACCTGAATGATCGATCCGAGCTCGTTTCGTTTCGGCGTCGAAGGCTCGACCGGTGTCGCCACGATCACGCTCGACCGCCCGGACCGTCTCAACGCGCTGACGTTCGAGATCTACGACGAACTGCGCCACACCTTTTACGCGCTCCACGACGAAGAGCGAGTCCGGGCCGTGGTCATCACGGGCTCGGGTCGTGGCTTCTGCTCCGGCGGGGACGTCGAGGACATCATCGGACGGCTGTTCGAGCGGGACATGCGAGGGCTGCTCGAGTTCACGCGCATGACGTGCGATCTGGTGCTGTCCATTCGACGTTGCCGCAAGCCGGTCATCGCGGCCTTGAACGGCACGGTTGCGGGCGCGGGCGCCGTGATTGCCACCGCGTGCGACCTGAGAGTCGCTGCGGAGTCGGCGAAGATCGCGTACCTGTTCACGCGGGTCGGCCTTTCCGGTGCCGACATGGGGGCCGCTTGGATGCTGCCACGCATCGTCGGGCTCGCGAAGGCGAGCGAGCTCCTGATGACGGGCGACTTCATCAGCGCCGAGGAGGCCCACCGCATAGGGCTGTACAACCGCGTCGTCGACGACGGTACGTCTCTCGACGCGGCGACCGAGTTGGCGGAGAAGCTCTCGCGTGGTCCGTCGTTCGCGATCGAGATCACCAAGGATGCACTCAACCGCGAGGCTCACATGGACCTCGTGAGCGCGCTCGAAGCGGAAGCCCAGATTCAGGCGGCGCTCATGCTCCATCCGGACTTTCGCGAATCCTACGACGCGTTCGTCGAGAAGCGCGACCCGGAGTTCCTCTGATGTCCTTTCCGACCTAGCCGTGTCCGATACACACACTGTTCGAGCGTTTCTCGAGGCCCACCATCACTTGTGGGGGGCGGAGGCAGCCGCGTTCGCGGCTCGCATCCTCGCGCCTCGTCCAGAGTCCCAGTCGGACGACGACGCCCGCGAGGAGGCGCGCGAGCTGCTGACGCTCATGGGCGACGAGGGGTTGTTCGAGCCGATCGGCCGGCGCGACCTCCGTGAGTGCTGCCTGGCTCGTGAGATCGTGGCGGCCGCTTCACCGCTCGCCGACGCGGTGTGGGCTTTGCAAGGACTCAGCATCACGCCTCTCCTTTTGGCCGGTACGCCCGACCAGCGCGCGCGATGGGTGGAGCCGGCGCTCGCCGGTGAGCTCATGGGCGGCTTCGCGATCACCGAACCGGAGGCTGGCTCGGACGTGGGATCGATCGGGACGCGCGCGGTTCGACACGGCGACGAATACGTCCTCGACGGACACAAGTGGTTCATCAGCAACGCGGGCATCGCCGACTTCTACGTGGTGTTCGCGTCGACCGACCCCGAGGCGAAGAGCAGAGGCCTGAGCGCCTTCGTCGTGCCGGCCGGCACCGAGGGACTCGTCTTCTCGGGCGTGCAGAGGCTCAGCGCGCCACACCCACTCGGGGAGCTCAGGTTGGATTCGTGTCGTGTGCCCATCGACCACCTCGTCGGGTCGGAGAATGGCGGTTTCAAGGTGGCGATGGCGACGCTCGATCAGCTGCGGACCACCGTAGGCGCCGCGGCCTGCGGCATGGCGGAGCGCGCGCTTCGCGAAGCCCTCGAGCACGCGGTATCGCGCGTGCAGTTCGGTCAGCCGATCGCGGACTTCCAGATCATCCAGGACAAGTTGGGCCGGATGGCCATGGACCTCACCGCGGCCCGGATGCTCGTGTACCGCGCGGCGTACGAGAAGGACCTGGGCGCCGATCGCATTACCACGGAGGCGGCCATGGCCAAGGCTTTCGCGACCGAGACGGCACAACGGATCATCGATGACGCAGTTCAGATCTTGGGTGGTCCCGGGGTCATGGCAGATCATCCCGTCGACCGTTTATACCGCTCCATTCGGGCGCTCCGGATCTATGAGGGCACGACCGAGATCCAGCACCTGATCATCGGTGGTCGCATGGTCGCCGACGCCAGAGCTGCGAGGGCGGAGCAAGGCGCTTGAGGATTCTGGTCGCGGGGGGCGGACCCTCGGGGCTCTACTTCGCCATCCTCATGAAACGGGTGGATCCGGCCAACGAGGTCGTCGTGATCGAACGCAACCGTGCCGACGACACGTTCGGCTTCGGCGTCGTGTTCAGCGACGCGACGATCGCGGAGGTGGAGAGCGCGGACGTCGACACGTACCGGGCCATCACGGATCACTTCGTCCGGTGGGACGACATCGATGTCCACTACGCGGGCGAGCTCGTTCGCTCGACGGGGCACGGATTCAGCGGAATGAGCCGGCAGAAGCTCCTCAACGTGCTTCAGGGCCAAGCGGCCAAGCTCGGTGTGGATCTTCGGTTCGAGACCGAGGTGGAATGGGCCTTGGCCGGGCGGTCTTCGGAGTCGGCCGCGACGTCGGGAAACGCTACAGCCACGCTCGTGGTCGACCCGGCGGAGTTCGATCTCGTGGTCGGTTCGGACGGAGTGAACTCGACCTTGAGGGATCGTCTCTCCGATCAATTTCAACCGACGCTCGATTGGCGACCGAATCGGTTCGTTTGGCTCGGGACCACGAAGCCCTTTCCGGCGTTCACCTTCTACTTTCGCGAGAACGAGCACGGACTCTGGCGCGTCCATGCGTATCAGTACGAGCCCGGGCGCTCGACCTTCATCGTGGAATGCACCGAAGAGGCGTGGGCCTCGGCCGGAATGGACGCAGCCACCGAGGCCGAGACGCTCGCGTACTGTGCCGAGCTCTTCGCCGAAGAGCTCGCCGGCCACGAGCTGATCGACAACAAGAGCGTTTGGCGGCGCTTCCCGACCGTGCGCTGCGCCCGCTGGGCACACGACAATCTCGTGCTCATCGGAGACGCCGCGCACACGGCGCACTTCTCGGTCGGGTCCGGAACCCGGATGGGAATGCTGGACGCCATCGCGTTGAAGGACGCGCTCGTCGGGACTTCCACCGTCATGAGGGCCCTCGAGACGTACGAGTCCCAGCGTCGGCCGGCGGTCGAGTCGTTGCAGCGCGCCGCCCAAGCCAGCCTCGAGTGGTTCGAAGCGACCGAGCGCTACATGGATTTGGACCCGACCCAGTTCACGTTCACGTTGCTGACGCGTAGCCTGCGGATCACGCACGAAGATCTCCGCGTTCGCGATCCTGCATTCCTCGAGCGGGTCGATCGATTCGTCGCCCGTAAAGCGGCCGAACAGGCGAGGATCTCGGTGCCCCATGACCCGGCTCCGCCCCCGATGTTCACGCCGTTCCGTCTGCGGGAGCTGGTGGTGCCCAACCGGGTGGTGGTCTCACCCATGTGTCAGTACACGGCCGTCGACGGGACCGTGGGGGACTGGCACATGCAGCACTTGGGCAGCCGAGCCGTTGGTGGGGCGGGCATGGTTTACGCCGAGATGACCGACGTGTCACCCGAGGCGCGGATTTCCCCCGGTTGCGCAGGCCTGTACAAGGACGAGCACGTTGGGGCGTGGAAGCGGATCGTCGATTTCGTGCACGACCAGTCGCACGCGAAGATCGCGGTGCAACTGGGTCACGCCGGCCGCAAGGGCGCCACGAAAAGCCTGTGGGAGGGTGACTCCGAGCCGCTCGAGGCGGCTGGCTGGGAGATCGTATCCGCCTCGCCGATCCCGTACTTCCCCGACCGGAGCCAGACGCCGAGGGAGATGACGCGCGCGGACATGGACGAGGTCGTGCGCGACTACGTACAGGCAACGGAGCGGGCCGACGCCGCGGGGTTCGATCTGCTGGAAGTCCACATGGCGCACGGGTATCTCCTGGCTTCGTTCATCTCGCCCCTGACCAATGAACGGGACGACGAGCACGGGGGATCGCTCGAGAACCGGATGCGCTTCCCGCTCGAGGTGTTCGCCGCGTGTCGACGGGCCTGGCCCGATGGCAAGCCGATGAGCGTTCGGGTGAGCGCGGTCGACTGGGCGCCGGGCGGCATGCGCCCGGAGGACACGGTGGAGGTCGCGCGCATGCTTCACGACCACGACTGCGACGTCGTCGACGTTTCATCAGGACAGACCGTGCCGGACCAGCGGCCGACGTACGGCCGCCTTTATCAGACACCGTTCGCCGATCGCATTCGAAACGAGGTCGGCATCGCGACCATGGCTGTGGGCAACATCTCGTCGTGGATGGACGTCAACACGATCGTCGCGGCCGGGCGCGCCGACCTCTGTCTGATCGCCCGAGCCCATCTGTTCGATCCCTACTGGACCCGTCACGCTGCGCACATGCTCGGTTATCCGCTCCCTTGGCCGAACCAGTACAAGTCGGTGGAGCGGTACACGCCGCGCTTCGAGTTCCACTTCGGCGGGGAGTAGCTCGGCCGGGTCGGATGTGACCGTGGAAGGGCCCAGCCTGTCTGAGGGGACGTAGCCGTTCCACCCACGATGCCGTATGGTCACGCGTGGACATTCGAACAAAGCTGGTCTTCTACTTCGTCGCGGTGTCGATCGCGACGATGGCGGGGCTCGGGTGGTGGATGTATCGGGTCGCCGAGCAAGACCTCCAGAACGCGTCGGTCGAGCAGCTGACGAGCTTGGCGCGCTTCAAGGTCGACGCCCTGGAGGGGATCCTGGGCGCGTGGCACGACCGCGTGACGTTGGTCTCCAGCCGGACGCAGCTGCGGGAGAGCCTGAACACCTTCAATCGCACGGGCGATGAAGCGGCTCGGCTGCGAATGTCGGGGATCCTCCAAGACGCGCTGGGGGCGTCGACCACGCTGTACCAGCTCTGGGTTTACGATCCGGACGGCCAGCTCGTCGTGGCTGTGGGGCCTGATACCGAAGCCGGTGCGCCGGAACCGGATGTGCTGTCCAACGAGGTTGGCCCGACGAACTCGGGGTACGGGGGCGTGACCTTCAGAGCCGACGCCCCGCCTGTCGTGAGCCTGTACGCGCGGATGATTCTGCGTGACGAGGTGATCGGCTACCTGTATGCCGTTCTCGACACGGAGGAAGTCGAAGACCTCTCGCTCAATTACGAGGGCCTCGGGCTCACCGGTGAGACGATGGTCGTCGCGCTGGATCGAAACGGCGACGTTCGCGTCCTGCACCAGGTGAGAAATGCCCCCGTGGGGATCTTCGGAGAAGCCGGTGAGCGGCTCGACGCCGTCGGCCTGAGGCCGGGACTCGAGCTTGCCCCCGAGAGCACGGGGGGCCTGGCCGCGCGCGGCGAAGAGAAGGTCTATCTCGGGAACGTCACGGATTACCGCGGCGCACGCGTGCGGGCGGTCACTCGGTTCGTGCCCGCCACGAGATGGGGTGTCGTGGTGAAAGTCGACGAGGTCGAAGACCGCGTACCGATCGACGCGTTCCGGGCGACCACGATTCGCCTGGTGTTGAGTTTGGGTGCCTTCGCGATCTTGGGAGGCCTCTTGCTGGGCTTCCGCTTCACGCAGCCGATCCTCACGCTCGCGGCGGCGGCGGAGAAACTCGGGGACGGGCATCTCGGTACTCGGACCGGCATCCAACAGGAGGATGAGGTTGGCCTTCTGGCGCGCACGTTCGACGAGATGGCCGAGGATCTCGAGGACAAGATTCAGCTTCTGGACGAGTTCCGTTTCTTCTTCGACGTCTCGATCGACATGTTGTGCATCGCCTCGACGGACGGCTATTTCAAGCGGATCAACGAGGCTTTCACTCGCGAGCTTGGCTGGTCCGAAGAGGAGCTGCTCGAGCGGCCGTTCCTCGACATGGTGCACGCGGAAGATGTCGATGCGACGCTGAAGGAGGTCGAGAAGTTGGCCGGTGGTACGCCGACCATCCGCTTCGACAACCGTTTCGAGTGCGCGGATGGGTCGTACAAATGGCTCCGCTGGAACAGCTTCCCCGATCCGCGCACCGGCCGGTTGTATGCGATCGCGAGGGCCATCGACCCCCCCTTGGCGCATAGCTCGTGACGGAACTCTCGCTCGTTGCCGGGTTCATCTACCTGCTCGTCGGCGGTGACGTGCTCGTCCGAGGGTCCGTGGCGCTCGCGCGTCGACTCCAGGTTCCTGCCGTGTTCGTGGCGGCGACGGTAGTCGGGTTCGGAACCTCGCTCCCCGAACTGGTGGTTTCCGTCCAGGCCACGCTCGACGGGTACCCGGGCCTGATTCTCGGAAACGTCGTGGGAAGCAACATCGCCAACGTCCTGCTGGTGGGGGGCGCTTCGGCGGCGGTCTATCCACTCATGCACGATGACCGTGACGCACGGCGCAACATCGGCCTCATGGCCTTTTCGGTCCTTCTGTTTAGCGCCCTCTGCGTATGGATCGACCTCGGGCAGCTCGCGGGCGCGGCCCTCCTGGTGATCTTCCTCGCGCTCATGATGTCGTCGCTCGGTTCTGCGTTCGGTGGCAAGGAAGATCGGGATTCGACGACGCCGCTCGATTGGATTCTGGGCATTCCGACTCGGGTGGCTTCCATCGCCCTCTTCATCATCGTTGGTGTCGTCTTCCTGCCGGTCGGTGCCAACCTGCTCGTTCAGTCTGCGATCGAGATGGCTGCGCGCTTGGACGTTTCCGACACGGTGGTGGGCTTGAGCATCCTGGCGATCGGCACGTCGCTGCCCGAGCTCGTGACCACCGTGCTGGCCGCGCTCGAGCGACGGACGGACGTCGCGCTCGGAGCGATCGTGGGGAGCAACACGTTCAACGTGCTGGCGATCATGGGCGTCACGGCAGCGATGAGCTCGGAGCCCATCCCCGTCTCGACTCGTTTCTTGTGGTTGGACCTTCCCGTCATGCTCGTCACGAGCCTCACGCTCGCGACCGTCGCGTGGAAGGCGCGCCCCATTGGACGGGGTTGGGGGATTTCGATGTTGCTGGCGTACTGCGCGTATCTGAGCACACTCTACCTGGTCGCGTGACGCCGTGCGGGTCGGCACGCACCCCTTGATCCTTCCTTCCGGAGCGGAGCCGGCGATGTCCGAAGCCGTGACCTATGGCAAATACCTGAAGATCGAAGAGCTCCTCTCTCTGCAGCAGCCGAGGGACGAGGTCGAGCACGACGAAATGCTCTTCATCGTCATCCACCAGGTCTACGAGCTCTGGTTCAAGGAAGTGCTTCACGAGCTCGATTACTGCTGTCGGCTCTTGGTCGCGGGCGACGCTCCGCGCGCCCAGCACACGCTCAAGCGGGTGCTGACCATCTTGAAGGTGCTCGTGTCCCAGCTGGACATCTTGGAGACGATGACACCGACGGAATTCCTCACGTTCCGCGAACGACTGGACAGCGCGAGTGGCTTTCAGAGCGACCAATTCCGCCAGCTCGAGTTCCTCCTGGGCCACAAGTCGGCGGCCGCGGTACAACGCTTCGAAGAAGGGACGCGCGCGCGTGAGGTGCTCGAGGCGCGCTGGAAGGCTCCAACGCTCTGGGACGCGGTGCTCGAGTACCTCGCGCGCAGCGGGTACTCGATTCCCGAGTCGGAGCTCGAGCGTGACGTCACGGCGCGGATCGAGCCGTCCGAGGGGGTGCAGGACGCGCTGCTGGAGGTGTATCGGAACGACCCGCGCAACGCGGAGCTGTGCGAACGGATGGTCGACCTCGACGAAGGCATACAGGAGTGGCGCTACCGACACGTGAAGATGGTCGAGCGGACGATCGGCTCGAAGATGGGCACCGGAGGGTCGGCCGGATCCAAGTACCTGCGCACGACGCTGCAGCAGCCGCTCTTCCCCGACCTCTGGGAGATCCGGGCGCGCTTGTGAACGCATCGGTCTGCGACCCCGCGTCGATTCGTCGCCGCATGGTCTTCTCGCTCTGTCCTGCCGGCTCCATGCTCTCCTGCCGATGACCCACTCGCTCGAAGCCCTCAGGGCGAGCCCGAACGCTCTCTCGCCTCACTACTCCGCGTTCCGCGTTCGGGAGCGGCTGCTCTTGACCGGTCACTCTCATCAGGCGTGGCCGGATGTGGGGTTCGAGGGGCAGAAGCAGGCATGGCTCGACGCGGCGGCCCACGCGGACGGGAAATGGTCGCTCGTCGCCGAGCGCGTGGATCGCGTGGCCGAGGGGTACCGAGCGCTCATGGGCGATTGCGACGGCGACATCACCCTCGATACCAACACGCATTCGCTCGTCATCCGCTTTCTTTCGGCCTTGCCGCTGAGGGACCGGCCCCGGATCGTCACCACGGATGGTGAGTTCCACACCATTCGTCGACAGCTGGATCGGATGGCCGAAGAGGGCCTCGAGGTCGTGAAGGTGCCGGCCGCTCCGGTCGGCACGCTCTCCGAGCGGGTAGCCGCCGAAGTCGATGATCGGACCGCGGCCGTGATGATGTCCTCGGTGCTCTTCGCGACGGGGCTCGTGGTGCCCGACCTTCCGGTCGCCGCCCAGGCAGCCGCGCGGGAGGGCGCGGAGGTCTTGATCGACTCGTACCACTCGCTCGGGGCCGTTCCATTCACTTTGCGGGGCATGCAGGAGGCCTTCGTAGTCGGGGGCGGCTACAAGTACCTGCAGCTCGGAGAAGGAAACTGCGCGCTCCGTGTGCCACCGGACTGCGCGCTCCGCCCGGTGCTGACCGGCTGGTTCTCCGAGTTCGCGGAGCTCGCGGATGCCCGCGTGCCGGGCGAAGTACGCTACGGCAGGGGTGCCGCGCGCTTCGCCGGCTCGACGTACGACCCGACGTCGGCGTATCGCGGTGCAGCGGTCCTGGACTTCTTCGACCAACACGGGCTCAGGCCCGACTTCCTGCGGCTGGTGAGCCTACACCAAGTCGGATTGCTTCTCGACAGATTCCGAGGGCTCGACCTCGACCCGTCGGTCGTGCGGGTCCAAACCGAGGTGCCCCCGGAGGGGCGGGGTGGCTTCCTCGCGCTCGAGGCTCAGGATGCGGCGGGTTTGTTCGAGCGGCTTCTCGAGCGCGGTGTTCGCACCGACTATCGGGATACCGTGCTTCGCTTCGGACCGGCTCCGTATCTGTGCGACGACCAGATCGTCGAGGCCATGGAGATGCTGGGAGCCGTGGTTCGGAGCTGACGAGCTGGCGCTGCCAAAAGGAAGATCACTCCGCGGCGGCGGCATCCTCGAGCCGGACCTCGTCGCCGACCGCCACTTCACCGTCGTCCAGCACGACCCCGTACACGCCACCGTTCCAGTCCGGATCGAGGGCGCTCGTCAGCCCCTGGACCTGGGCGTCCATCCGCTCGCACGGCCGGGTCTCGCCGAACAGCTCGATGCGGACGTCGCCGAGCCGGAGTACACGTCCACGCGACTGCTTCAAGCCGAGGCCAGACACCATCACGTTGGCGCGGCGCATCGAGGGCTCGACTCCCGGCAACCCCACGGCGATCCGATCGAAGACCTCTTTCTCGATCACGGTCACCTGCCGCTTGGATCGGCCGAAGTTGGCGTCGCCTTCGATCCCCTTGCCCTCGACCAGGCGAAGGCGTTGCGCTGCGTCCATGACTCCGCGCCGCGCTCGTTTCGTCCAGAGGGCCTCGACACGACCGCTCATCCGGGTCTCCGTTCCGAAGGATAATCGATGATGTTCTCCCACTCCGACGCGTCCGATCGGGCCACGACCGCGATGACGGGCTCGGTGTCGCTGAGGTTGAGGACCTCGTGGGGGACGCCGGGTTCGATGAAGATGAAGTCACCCGCCTCGTTGTCCATCGACTTCGTGAGCCCCTCGCCGTACTCGTGGCGCACCCGACCTTCGAGAATGAAGAGCATCACCTCGAAGTCGACGTGCGTATGCGCGTACGCGACGCCACCGGGTGGGACCGTCGCGACGTTCATCGAGAGGCGCTTCGATCCCACGTTCTTCGCCGACAGGCCCGTCTTGTAGCGGATTCCATTCCAACCCCGCCACGTTTCCGGGGCTCGGACGCAGAGGATCCCGTCTCCGTCCTCGGCTCCGCCGACTTCGGGCGAGCTCACCGGACCATCTCCGCGAGCGCCTCGGGCGAGCGCGGCAGGTCGCGGGTAAGCACCTCGACGCCGTCGGCGGTCACGAGCACCACGTCTTCGACGAATACCGCGATCTCGAGATCGTGATTGTAGTACCAGGGCTCCACGGTGAAGACCATGCCCGGCTGAAGGGGCTCGTCGATCAACGCCGGGTCCCCGGCGTTGAGCCCGATGTGATGGCCGAAGAACGACGGTGTCTGCATGTAGCGTTCTTCATCGTCGGGGATGGCGTCATACGCGATTCGGGTCAAATCGCGAAACGTCACGCCGGGTCGGATCGCCGCAATGATCGCGTCCGCGGCTCGCATGCTCACCATCATCTTCTCACGCTGGAGCTCGGTGAAGCGCCCGTCGACCGGGAAGGTCCGCCCGACGTCGCTGATGTATCCGTCCACCTCACACCCGACATCGAGAATGACCAGTTCGCCGGACTCCAGGGGACGATTCCTCCGATCGTAATGGGCCGCGAGCACCCTCCACGGCCAGAGGCTGTTGGGACCGGACTTCACGATCGGCGTGAACGGGATCGTCTGCGCCCCTAGCGCTCGGCAGGTCGCCTCGAAATTACCCTGGATCGAACGCTCGTCGGTTCCGACCCGGATCGTCGAAGCCGCCGATCGCATCCCCTGCGCGGTCGCATCGGCCGCGATCCGCATCCTCTCGATCTCATACCGGCTCTTGATCATGCGACCCATGGCGACTTCCTCGAACGCGTTGACGATTCGCGCCGCCGGGTAGTCGTTCCGCAACCGAAGGACCATCGTCTCGATGGCATCGAGACCCCCGAACAAGGGGATCTCTGGCTCCGATAGCGTGCCGGGGGCGCCCCCATTCACCCGCAGGATCGTGCGGGCTCGAACACGCTGCGAGAGGAATCCGTCGAGCTCGTCGATGTCTCGATACTCCTCGATGCCGCCGATGCTGCGGAGCTGGTAATCGCTCAGGAGGGGGCGACCGGGGAAGTCGTTCGGGCGGCCCGGATTGTCGAAGCGGTAGTCTCGTTCGGGAAGAAAGAGGATCGAACGGTCCCGATCGACGTCGAGCACCAGCATGGAGTTGGGCACCTCCAGGCCTGTGTAGTACCAGAAGTCTTCAAGCTGGCGGAACGTGTCGCCGTGCGTGAGCCCGTCGCTGGAAGGGACGAGCAGTAGGCCGCCGCCGCTCTCACGAAGGAGGCGAATCATGTTGCTCCGACGGAAGGCGTACTCCTGGGGGCGGAAGTCCAGTCGCCGCACCCACGAGCCGTAGCGCTGCTCCTCGGGTGTCCCGCGCGTGGTGTCGGCCTCAGAGGCCCCCACCTGGGCGGTCGCGGGGGCAGGCATGGTCGCAAGAAGCGCCGCGACGGCCAGGGCCCCGGCCGAAACGGAGGCGTCGACCCGGCGGGCAGGGAGCCGGCGCCGACGCACGTGGATCGTTCGATGCATGGACGGTACCGTGGCGGTGGATCGGGTGGGGGGAGTAGGTTGCGCAGCGAACCACGTGCCCGCCAGGCCCACCTCTGCCGAGGGGTCTCGACGGTCGCGTGCAAGGAGGCCGACCCTGTCTCTCAAACTACAGATCGAACTCGTGTACGACCCGGGCTGTCCCAACGTGGGCCAGGCGCGTGAGCTGCTTACCGATGCCTGCCGTGAGCTCGGCGTGCCCGCAGTGTGGACGGAATGGAATAGCGAGGATCCCGAGTGCCCGGAGCACGCGCGGAACCTCGGGTCGCCATCGGTCTTGGTGAACGGCGAGGACGTAGCCCCGGGTCCGCACCCGTGGAAGGAGCGTAGCCCCGACGCCGGCCCCCGCTGTCGGGTGTACCGCGACGGAAGCGCCATCATCCGAGTGCCGCCGATGGCCCGGGTGCTGGGGGCGATCCACGAGGCGATGCAGCCCGAGGTCGGGTAACGACGATCGGGTGCGGGTCTGCCGAGTCCCGTCTATCTTTCTGTCTCCGTGTCACGCGTACTTCATCCCATTGCACCTCATGGCCCTTTCGCGAACCATCACTGCGACGCTCATCGCGTTCGTTTCTCTCAGCCCTGGTTCCGCCGACGCGCAGGCCCGGTCCGTCGACGCCGTGCTCGATTCCGCGTTGCTCGCCGGGTATCAGTGGCGCAACATCGGACCGGACCGCGGAGGGCGCTCGATCGCGGTCAGCGGAGTGGTGGGGCAGCCCGACCTCGGGTATTTCGGCGCCGTCGGGGGTGGCCTCTGGAAGACCGTCGACGGCGGTGAGAACTGGTTTCCGGTAACGGACTTCCAGATCACGTCGGCGTCCGTAGGCGCCGTCGCCGTAAGCGAGTCGAACCCCGACCTCGTCTTCATCGGGACGGGCGAAACGTGCATTCGGGGAAACATCCTCCCCGGGGACGGCGTCTACCGCAGCCGGGACGCCGGAGAGACCTGGGAGCACGTGGGCTTCAGTGAGTCGCACGGTATCAGCAAGATCCGGATCCACCCGACGGATCCCGACATCATCTACGTCGCCTCGTTCGGGAAATACTCCGTACCGAGCCAGGAGCGCGGAGTCTTCCGAAGCACGGACGGTGGGGACAGCTGGGAGCGCGTTCTGTTTCGGAACGACCAGACCGGCGCCATCGACCTGGTTCTCGATCGCAACGATCCGAGCGTGCTCTACGCTTCGCTATGGGAGGCATTCCGAAAGGAGTTCACCGCGTCGTCCGGAGGACCCGGCAGCGGAATGTTCAAGAGCACCGACGGCGGGGACAGCTGGACGGAGATGACCCGAAACCCGGGCATGCCGGCGGAGGGGCTGGTCGGTCGCATCGGACTCGCCGTTTCGAGCGCGGACTCTGACCGGGTATATGCGCTCTTCGAGAACGACGAGGGCGGCTTGTTCCGTAGTGACGATGCGGGTGCGACCTGGGATCGAGTCAACGACGAGCGCAGGATTCGACAGCGTGCCTTCTACTACACGCACGTCTTCGCCGACCATCAGGACCCAGACGTCGTGTACATGCAGAACACCTCCCTCTTCCGTTCGACCGACGGTGGCGAGACGCTCGAGAACATCGGTGGCGGGACCCACGGCGACCATCACGATCTGTGGATCGATCCGAACGACCCGTCGCACATCATCGACGGCAACGACGGGGGAGGCGCCGTCAGCTTCGATACGGGAGAGCGCTGGACCGACCAGGAGTTTTCGACCAGTCAGTTCTACCAGGCGGTCACGACTGCGCACGTCCCGTTCCACGTCTGCGGGTCCCAGCAAGACAACAGCACGCTGTGCGTGCCGTCGGCGTGGAACGCGGGCCGGCTGGGCGACGAAGACGTCGACCCCCTCGCAGGGCAGCCGGGCAGCATCACCGAAGGGTCGATGGAAGTCGCGTATCGAGTCGGTGGTGGCGAGCCGGGCTACATCGCGCCGGATCCCACGGACCTGGACGTCTTCTTCTCCGGGACGAACAACGGGCGCTACATCGACAAGTACAACAAGGAGCTCGGGACCTCGCGTGAAGTGAACCCGTATCCGTGGTTCTACTCCGGAGAGCCCGCGCTCGAGATGGTCGAGCGGTGGCAATGGACGTTCCCCATCATCTTCTCGCCGCTCGACCCCGACGTGCTCTTCACGTCGTCGAACAGGCTCTGGAAGTCCGAGGACAGTGGAAACAGTTGGGAGCAGATGAGCCCGGACCTGACTCGTGCGGACCCATCGACGCTCGGTCGATCGGGCGGGCCCATCACCGGTGACATGAACGGTCCCGAGGTTTACGCGACGATCTTCTCCGTCGGACCGAGCAAGGTGGACATCGACGTCATTTGGACCGGTTCGGACGACGGGCTGGTGCACGTCACGCAGGACGGTGGCACGAACTGGACGAACGTGACGCCCCGAGACATGCCGGACTTCGGCCGTGTGAGTCAGATCGATGCATCGGCGTTCGACGCGGGCCGAGCGTATGTCTCCGTCCGCAAGCCGCTTCTCGACGACTTCCGGCCTTACATCTGGAAGACGGACAACTTTGGCGTCACCTGGACGAAGATCGTCAATGGAATTCGGGACGACGCATACGTGAACGCGGTGCGCGAGGATCCGACTCGACCCGGATTGCTGTACGCTGGCACGAATCACGGCGTTTACGTCTCCTACGACGACGGTGCTCGCTGGCAGGAGCTGAATCCCGGCTTCCCGGATCTTCCGGTCACGAATGTGGTGGTCGAAGACAACGAGCTCGCGATCGCGTCTCATGGTCGCGGGTTCTGGGTTCTCGACAACCTCGCCCCCATCCGTCAGGCGGAAGCGGGAATGACCGCCGAGCCGGTGCGGCTGTTCGACCCGCCGGTTGCGTATCGCTCGGCCGACGGCGTCGTGATTTCGTATTGGCTGCGCGATGTGCCCGAGGAAGCGCGCCTCGAAGTGGTGAGCTCCGATGGCGAGGTGCTGCAGAGCTTCGAGCCTCGCGGTGAGGACGAGGAGGGAGGACGGTACGCGCCGCAGGCACTACCGATCGAGCAGGGCCTCAACACGTTGCGCTGGGATCTGAGGGGACAAGGATGGTCGGCGTTCCCTCGAATGGTCTTCTGGGGCGTGCGAACCAACGCGCCGACGCTCCCGCCGGGGAATTACACGCTGCGCCTCACGGCCGACGGCCGCACCGAGACGAGCTCTCTGCAGATCCGACCGCACCCGTGGATCGACGACGTCACGGCCGACGACATGCGCGCGCAGTTCGACTTCGCGATGGAGATTCGAGACCGGGTCGAAGACGCCCAGCAGGCGGTGATCGCCATCCGTCGCATGCGTACGCAGGTCGAGGCGCGCCTCGAGGACAGCCAGGACCAGGAGCTTCGCGAGGCGATGCACGAGCTCATGACTGCTGCCGGGGAGGTCGAGGCGAATATCTATCAAGTCCGGAACCGCGCGGGTCAGGACCCGTTGAACTTCCCGATCAAGGTCAACAACCGGCTCGCCAATCTGCTCTCGATGGTCGAGCAGGGGGACGGTGCACCCAACGAGGGCATGCGAGAGGTCTTCGAGATCATGTCCGACGAGCTCCAGGGGTACTTGGAAACGCTGGAGGAAATCTGGTACGGTGAGCTGGAGGTCGTGAACGATCGGCTCGAGGCGCTGGGCATGGACGCGCTGGATCCGTGGGACCCGAACACGAAGATCTGGGCGCCGGAAGGGCTGTAGCGCTTTCGGGATG
>Ga0224512_10000905_pt1 | contig 29938 bp, 28 predicted proteins | sample SF_May12_sed_USG_4_FD_169103 | JGI IMG/M metagenome (GOLD analysis project Ga0224512, IMG submission 169103) | Sediment microbial communities from San Francisco Bay, California, United States - SF_May12_sed_USGS_13 | ecosystem: Environmental > Aquatic > Marine > Sediment | place: USA... | reverse complement strand
TTCACACAAAGAGAAAGCCCGCTATGTCGTTGACATAACGGGCTTTATTGTTGGTAGCGGAGGAGGGACTTGAACCCCCGACACGCGGATTATGATTCCGCTGCTCTAACCAGCTGAGCTACTCCGCCACAGGAGCCGGAACGCTATACGGCCACAGGCGCGCCGCTGTCAAGCCGGCGGCGGCGGCGCCGAAATCCATATGGGAGCGGACGCGGGCGCTGTCCAGCGCCTCACGCCGCCGCGGCGGTCTCCTCGCGCAGGATCCAGCCGCCGCCGAGCACGCGGGCGCCGTCGTAGAACACGCAGGCCTGTCCCGGCGAGACGCCGAATTCGGGATCGTCCAGCGTGACCTCCGCCCTGCCCTGCCCGACCGCCCGCACCGTCGCGGCGACCGGCGCCATGGTCGAGCGCAACTTGACCCGGATCGGGAGGCCGTCTTGCGGCATCGCGCCATCGCCCAGCCAGTTGACCTCGCCCAGCGCGATCCGGCCGCAGGCCAGCGCCGCGCGCGGGCCGACGATGCCCCGGCGCAGGGCAGGCTCCAGCCGCACCACGTAGAGCGGGTCGGCCGACTCCCGGCGCCCGCCGATGCCGAGCCCCTTGCGCTGGCCGATCGTGTAGTTGACGATGCCCTCGTGGCGCGCCAGCACCGTGCCGTCGAGGTCGACGATCTCGCCCGGTTCCGATGCTTCGGGGCGCAGCTTCTCGACGATCCGCGCATAGCCGCCGCCGGGCACGAAGCAAATGTCCTGGCTGTCGGGCTTGGCCGCCACCGGCAGGGCCAGCCGTCCGGCAAGCGCCCGCGTCTCCGCCTTGTCGAGCCCGCCGAGCGGGAAGCGCAGGAAATCGAGCTGCTCCGCCGTGGTGGCGAACAGGAAGTAGCTCTGGTCCTTCGCCGGGTCGGCGGCCGAGTGCAGCTCCGGGCCGGCCGTGCCGGCGACGCGCCGCACGTAGTGGCCGGTGGCCAGCGCCGCCGCGCCGAGGTCGCGCGCGGTGGCCAGCAGGTCGCGGAACTTGACGGTCTGGTTGCAGCGCACGCAGGGGATCGGTGTCTCGCCGCGCAAATAGGAGTCGGCGAAATCCTCGATCACCGCGTCGCGGAATCGGCTCTCGTAGTCCAGCACATAGTGCGGAATGCCGATCCGGCCGGCGACCATGCGGGCATCGTGGATGTCCTGGCCGGCGCAGCAGGCGCCCTTGCGGCCGACGGTCGCGCCGTGATCGTAGAGCTGCAGCGTGATGCCCACGACGTCGTAGCCGGCCTCCGCCAGCAGCGCGGCCGTCACCGAGGAATCGACGCCGCCCGACATGGCGACGACGACGCGCGAGCCACGCGCGATATCGCTGACTGGTTCGATCATGTGCCCGGAATATAGTCTGGCACCGGGGAAGCTCAATCCCCTTGACGCTCCCGGATACCAAAGGCCAGATCATTTGCTGCAAATTCCCGGATTGCTCCGGTTTTGATTTGGAAAACGCATTCGAACGACATATGAAGTCGCTTCAACGGATATCCAACAAATCAACTTCAAACGGTAAAAACGGGGGTTTACCGATGCAACACTCTGCCAGATTGATTCTGGCCCTTCCCATCGCGCTCGCGCTGTCGGTCCTTTCCCAGTCCGCCGAGGCGGCGGGCCCGGAGAGCGTTTCGGCGGCGCTCGCCAAGGAGAAGGGCTGTCTTTCCTGCCACGAGGGAATCGAGAAATTCAGCGACGGCGCGATGATGGACACGATCGCGGCGCTGGGGGCCGATTCAGGCGACCCCGGCGGCTGTGTGGTCTGCCACGGCGGCACGCCGGGCGCCACCACCAGGGACGCGGCGCACAGCGGCGCGCCGCGGGACCTCAAGGAAGCCGGCGGCCCGCAACTGTTCTATCCCGATCCGGGCAGCGTGTGGATCGCGAAGAACACCTGCGGCCAGTGCCACGACGGCTATGCCGGGCGGCTGCAGAAATCGCTGATGAATACCGAGGCCGGCAAGCTCCAGGGCAATTTCTGGTCGTGGGGGCTGCAGGAGGATTACAAGGTCGTCTGGGGCAACTATGATCAGAAGGACGAGGATGGCCGGACACCGGCCGTCGGCAGCGACGCCTACAAGAAATACATGACCGCGATGGCGGCGGCGCATCCCGACCAGTTCCCGCTGGAGATGAAGCAGCCGCCCGAGGTCGACGTGAACCTGATCCCGGACCATCCGAACATGGCCGGCGTCACCTATTCGCGCCAGCAGTGCCAGCGCTGCCATGTCGGCGTCACCGGGCGCGAGAAGCGCGGCGACTACCGCGGCACCGGCTGCTCGTCCTGCCACGTGCCCTATTCAAACGAAGGCAAGTACGAGGGCGGCGACCCGACGATCGACAAGGAGGTCCCAGGCAAGCTGCTAGTGCACCGCATGCAGGCGACCCGCAATTCGCAGGTCTAGGTCGGCGACGTCAAGTACTCGGGCATCCCGACGGAAAGCTGCCATTCCTGCCACAACCGCGGCAAGCGCATCGGCGTGAGCTACCAGGGCATCATGGAATTCCCATACGGCAGCCCCTACAACGCGAGCGGCGGCAAGCAGCCGGCGCTGTACACCAAGAACTATCTCTACATCAAGGACGACCTGCACCACGCCAAGGAAAGCCGTCCGGGGAATCCGGAAGGCGGCATGCTGTGCCAGGACTGCCACACCTCGATCGACATGCATGGCGACGGCAACCTGCCGGGCACCACGCTGGCGCAGGTCGAGATCGAATGCTCCGACTGCCACGGTTCGGTCGGCAAGTACCCGTGGGAGCTGCCGCTCGGCTATGGCGAGGAATTCCAGCAGGCGGTCGACGGCACGCCGCGCGGCCTGACCCAGGACCTGCCGGACTACATGGCCTTCGCGACGCAGTACGAGCCCGAGGACGGCTATCTGCTGACCGCCCGGGGCAATCCCTTCGGGAACGTGGTGAAGAAGGGCAACAAGGTGATCCTGCATTCGGCCGGAGGCCTCGATTTCGAGGTGCCGGTGCTCAAGCAGCTGGCCACCGACGATGCCTGGAAGAACATCAACAGCCGCGTCGCCATGGGCAGCATCGCCAAGCATATGGACTCGCTGGAGTGCTATGCCTGCCATGCCGACTGGGCGCCGCAATGCTACGGCTGTCACATCACGGTCGATTACTCGAAGGGCAAGACCGACGTCGACTGGCTGCTGAACGCCAACGCGCGCGGCGAGAACGGCCTGACCGCGGACAATCCGCTCGGGACCAACGGCCTCACCGGCCCGGGCAAGGTGTCGGAAACGCGGTCCTACCTGCGCTGGGAGACGCCGATCCTCGGCATCAACGGCGAAGGCCGCGTCAGCCCGCTGATGCCCGGCTGCCAGGTGATCACCACGGTCATCGACAAGGACGGCAACACCGTCGTCCACAACGAAACCTGGAAGACGCCGGAGGGCAAGGGCCTCGACCATGCCGCGGTGCAGCCGCACACGGCCGGCCGCCAGGCCCGCACCTGCGAGAGCTGCCACGACAATCCCAAGTCGCTCGGTTACGGCATCGAGGACGGGCGGTTCCTGAAAGGCTACGACAAGGGCTTCGTGGTCGATCTCGAGACCGTCCAGGGACAGACCATCCCCAGCCAGACCCAGGTCCAGTCGCCGGCCATCCCGACTCTGGACCACGACCTCTCGCAGATCGTCACCCGCGACGGCAAGCAGCTGGTGAGCATCGGGTCGCACTGGCCACTCACCGGGCCGCTGCCGCAGGAGATGCGCGAGAAGATGGAGCGCACGGGCCTCTGCATGGGCTGCCATCAGAACATGGCCGACCCGGCGTTCTGGGCCAAGGTCAACGCGCCGGGCTGGGCCACCAACGAGCAGCACCGGGAGGTCATGAACCGTGCCGTTCAGGCCCTCTCGAGGCAATAGCGGAACGGAGGATCGAGTGATGATGACCAAACGTCTTCTGACCGGCATCGGGGCGGCGCTGGCCGCCGCCCTGCTCCTCTCGCCCGCGGCCGAGGCAACGGAGGTTTCGGCCTACACGGTGGGCGAACTGCTCGGCCCCTGTATCGTCGGCGACAACGACTCGCGCGAGGGGGCGACCTCGGAAATGGAGTGCGAGCAGTACATGAAGGGCTTCACCGACGCCTATATCCAGAGCGGTGCGGCCAAGGCCGACAGGGTGTGTCTGCCGGCGCAGAACCGCGACGACGAGGTGCGCTGGGCGTTCATGCGATGGGCGCATGAACACTACAGCGACCGCAACAAGATCAAGGCTTCGGATGGCCTGCGCGATACACTGAAGGCCAACTTCATGTGCAAGTAGGCGGCCCGCGGTATCGCAACTCACAAACGGCGGGCATCAGCCCGCCGTTTTCATGAGCGCGCCGAGCCGCCGCAGTGGCGCGTCGTCATGCAACAGGCCGAGCGGGATCGAGAAATGACCCTGTTCGCGGATAAACAGGTTGTCCGAGGGCACGCCCCAGCGCGCAGCAAGATCGCGCCCCTCGTCGAAATGGGTCACACTGTCGGCCCGGCCCAGCACCATGACGATGCGCTCCGGCGACATGACCGGCGGGCCGAGCGGGTCCGTGAGCGGCTGCAGCGCGGCCAGTGCCGCGTCATCCCAGCCGGCTGCCGCCAGCGCATCGTCCAGCCCGAATACGTCGGCGAGTTCGCTGTCCACCGCCACCTGCTGCACGCTGCCGCCGGTCGCCACCAGATAGAGCAGATCCGGCCGCAAGGAGTCCGGCCAGTGCCGCGCCTGCGTTGCCGCAAGTTGGCTGGTCAGCGCGCCGAGGCTGGTGCCGCCCAGCGCCACCACCGGGCTGCCCTGCCCGCGCGCCCAGCCGGTCAACACCGCGATTTCACCGAGCGACGCCTGGAAAAGGTCCGGCGCGCCGCGCGGTGCCGTCGCGATCAGCGATTCCCCGCCCCAGCAACCGGGCACCATGCGCCGGTTGTGCCACGGGGCTTCGGGCGCGATCACCCGCACACCAGAGCGGATCAGCGCGTAGGGCGTGCCGATCCCGGTGCCCCACATCTCGACCTCGACCGCGAGGCCGTGGCACAGGATCAGGGTTGGCGCATCCGCCGCCGGGACCTCCGGCTCGTAGACCTTGGCCCATGCGGTATCCTGCGTCGCCCGGCCCGGCGACGCGAAGCGCAGCCAGTATTCCCTGCCTTCCGGCCCCGGCACCTCGTGCGACTGTTCGATTTCCGGCAGCGGGTCGGGCGCCGCGTAGAACGCGGCCGGGTCCTTCTGCGCGGGTTCGTACAGGTCTTCCAGTTCAGCGACCGCGGGTATCGACCACCGGACCGGGGGCGGCTTCGTTGCGGCGAGGAGCGGCATGAGAAGCCCGCGCGAAGCCATCCAGACGCGGGACGCCGCGCGGCGTTCCAGCTCCGTCTCGACCAATACCCGCGCGGAGGGCGCCGGTCCGGGCGAGAACAATCTGCGCCGCCAGGCCTGGTCGACACGCCGGTGCCGGCGCCGCGCCATGCGCACACCCTCCAGGGCCGGCTCCAGCAGCCAGCCATCGGCCGTGGCCCGGCCCAGCGGCACCTCTTCGCGGAACCGTCCGGGATCGCCGTCGGCCAGCGAGGCCGCCGCCCACAGGCGGCTCAGCGGAAAATACCGGGACAGGCTGCCGAACGCCGCACGGTCCAGCCAGGGCCGTGCAACCCAGTCCCCGAAGCGGCCGCGCAGGAACCGCTCGGGCGCGAGCCCCCTGGGCAGGCGCTCTGGGTCTGGCCACCCGAATACCATTAGGCAAAGTCTCCCGTCCTCGTGTTCCAAAGGGCCGACGAGGGCCCGGTGATAACGCTATCTTAACGCACCCGGGCCCAATTTCATCCCGGAGTAAATACGATTACCATGAAGCATGCGCCGCACAAGGCCCCCGGGGCCGAACCGTTGCTGCCGGACGGCCGAATCCGGCTTGCGCTCTATGCGCTGATCTCCATTGCCGCGCTGATACCTTTGGCGATCGTGGATATTCCCCCGCTGGTCGATTATCCGAATCACCTCGCGCGCTTGCATGTGATCGCCAATATCGGAAACGACCCCGCGCTGGCTGCCAATTACCAGGTCGTCTGGGGCGCCATGCCGAACCTTGCGCTGGAGGCCGTGACCCGGCCCTTCATGGGGCTGCTGTCGGCCGAACTGCTCGGACGGATGTTCATCGCGCTGAGCTTCGCTCTCCTGACCGGCGGCACGCTGTGGCTGCACCGACTGCTGCATGGGGGGATCGGGTTGTGGCCAGCCGCGGCATGGCTGTTCCTCTACAATCACCTGCTGATTATGGGGTTTCTTGGTTATCTGTTCACCCTGGGCGCGGTGCTGGTCCTGTTCGCGGCCTGGATTGCGGGCCAACGCTGGCCCCTCTGGCTGCGCCTTACCCTGTTTCCGGCCGCTGTCGTCGCCCTGTTCTTCGGCCACCTCTTCGCGCTGGGGATCTACGGCATATGCATTGCCGCATGGGAGTTGGGCAAGGGCCTGCCGCTGCTGCCGCAAGACTGGCGCCGGGCGGCGCGCCAGTGGGCTGTCGGCGCCTGGCAGTTCGTGCCGGCCGGGCTGCTGGTCCTGGCCACCATGCCGGCGGCCGGCGAGCGCAGCCTTTTCTACGGGCCGTTTCTCGCCAAGGTCCGCGCGCTGTGGTCGCCGGTGCTGACCTGGTACAAGCCGATCGACGCGGCGCTGATCCTGTTCGTCCTCGGCTTGCTGATCGCCGGCCTCGCGACCAGGCGGCTGGCGCTGGCCCCCGCCCTGCGCCTGCCCGTCGCGATCCTGGCCCTGCTGGCCGCTGCCATGCCGTTCTGGATCGAAGGCGCCTGGGGCAGCATCTGGTATGCCGATTTGCGGTTGCCGCTGGCGCTCGCCCTGCTGCTCGTGGCCGGGCTGCGGCCGCGCGCGGTCTCGCGGAAGGTCGCACTGGCGGTCGGCTGCGCCGCCGCGGTCCTGTTCATTGCCCGGATTGCCGAGATCACGGCGGATTGGCGCGGGGTCAACCGCGACTTTGCCGAATTCCGCGTGGCGCTCGGCAGTATCGAGCCGGGCGCCAGCCTGCTGCCGGTGCAGAAGCATAATGTCCCCCTGGCCGATGGCGGGACCCGCTTCGATAACGCCTACTGGCACATGCCTGTGATGACCGTCATCGATCGCGCCGCCTTCGTGCCGACCCTGTTCACAGATCCGACCAAGCAGCCGGTCCGGGCGGCGCCGGTACGCAAGGAGGTGGACACGGAATTCGGTGCACCCATCGAACTGGCGCTGCTTGTGGATTCGGCACGGGGCGGCGGCACGGTCGCGGGCGGCGCCGGCATGAAACCGTTCTGGCGGGACTGGCCACGGCGATACGATTACGTGCTGATCACCCATTTCGGGGCAAGAGGAAACCCGCTACCGGACCTGTTGATGCCTGCGCACGAAGGATCTTTCTTCGATATTTACCAGGTCCGGCGCCCCGAACAGCACGGCTCCGCGCAGTAACCGCCAGACCTTATTAACGAACAATTATGGAACACTACATACTATTCCGCCTGCGAAATACGACCGTTCGTCATCGGGCTGCAAAGAGGTGCCCGGCGGTCCATTGCCGGGCGACCGCAGGAACCGACGTGTCCTCGAACGGCCCGCGGTTCGACGCGTGACGACAATCACGCAACATCGGGAAAACAAGGCCCGCCATATGAGTGTCGCCGCAGCAAGGAAATCCGCGCCGCCCCTTGCCGACCGTCATACCGTCGGGTTGTTTTACGCCCTGGCGGCAATCGCGGCGCTTTATCCGCTACTGGGCGTTGATATCCCTCCCCTCGTCGATTACCCGGCACATCTGGCGCGGTTGCATATTCTTTCGTCGATTGCGGGCGATGCGGCGATTCAGGCCAATTACGAGGTCGCCTGGCGGCCGGTTCCCAATCTGGGGATGGATCTGCTCGCGTCTCCGCTTGTCGCATTGCTGGGGGTTTACGGTGCGGGCAAGTTGTTCGTCGCACTCTCCATCCTCACGCCCGTGGCCGGCGCCGCGGCGCTGCGCAAGGCGCTGTATGGCGCCGTCGGTTATGCACCGGCTCTCGCATTTCTTGCTGCCTATAACCTGTGCCTCGCCTGGGGTTTCCTGAATTTCCTTTTCGCGACGGGGCTCTCGCTGATGGTCTACGCCGGGTGGATCGCAACCCGCGACTGGGCGCCGGTCGGCCGCGCAGTGTGCTTTGCCGGCGCCGCCATGGTTATCTTTCTGGGGCATCTGTTCGCGTTCGCCACCTACGCCCTGCTGATCGGCCTGGACCTTCTGCAGCATTTGTTGCGCAATCGCGGCCGGCCAGTGCGGGTCGTGATGGTGACGCTTGTCGTCGGCGGTTCACAATTCCTGCTGCCCGGCGTACTGATGGTCGCCGCGGTCCTGGCCGGGTCGGGGGGCTACGCGGAATACGGCACCGTCGCCGGCAAGCTGCGGGTCTTGCTGACTCCGTTCTATTCGGTCGGGGCTCCGGCCGATTATCTGCTCGCGATCTTCACGGTCGGCGTCGTCGCCTGGGCCGCGGCGACCCGCCGCCTGACCGTGGTGCCCGAAATGCGCGCGGCGCTGTTCCTGTTCATCGTCGTCGGCGTTGCGATGCCCGTATGGCTGATGCGGACATGGGGCGTCGACATGCGCATGCCGATGGTCGTGGCGTTCGTTGCGATCGCCGCGACCCGGCTTCGCATTAATTCGGGTCGCGCTGGTGCGGTTCTGGTCGGCATCCTGGTCGCGCTGTTCGCCGGCCGCCTGTCGAACACGGCGGACCGATGGTCCGGGCTTGACCGCGATTACGCCGAATTCCGGACAGCGGTGTCGGTGATCCCGCAGGGCAGCCGCGTCATATCGGTCCAGCCTCTGACCGACGACCTGATCGAGCGCGCCGGCGCGTTCCCGCAGGCCTACTGGGGACTTCCATCGATCGCGGTAATCGAACGATCGGCGTTTGTACCGACGCTGTTCACCGACCCGGAGAAGCAGATTCTGCGCGCCGCAGCGCGGAACGAGATCATCGATACACCGTTCGGACGCCCGCCCACGATCGAGGAATTGCAAGGCGGCGCAGACCGCGCACTGCGTGGCGCCGTGCCCGGACGCCACCATACCGGAAAGTCGATCTTCTGGACCGATTGGCCGCATCGCTTCGATTATGTGATCGCGCTGTTCAGGCAACCGCCCGGTGACGGCATCGGCAGGCTCCTCGATCCGGTTCATGCGGGTTCGTATTTCACCATTTACCGCGTTGTTGCGGGCTCCTGCGAGGCTAGGTCGTCCGGGGGTGACGCCGCTGCCCTGCCGGCATGCGCCAGAGACGCCGGTGGTGGCACGGAAATGGACGGGCCATGACCACCGGCGCGCACGCATCAATCGCCGCAGGACCTCGCAACCGGCCGATAACGCCGGGCGGCCGGGTGTTGGGCGATCGGCTGCCCTGGATCCGGCTGTCGGTCGTGTCGCTGCTGTTCATCCTGCATCTGGCCGTGACGGTTTTCGTCACGCAGCCGGGCCATCTGAGCATCGACGAAGGCATCTATCACCAGATGGCCCGCGCCTTCGCCCAGTCGGGCAGCCTGTCCGTTTGGAACGGCTACGAGGAATTCCCGTCCGACGAACTGAAGCACCCGATCCACGCGGTGCGAGACGGCGCGCTATATCCGCAATATCCCTATCTCACCGCGATCGCCGCATGGCCGTTCTACACGGCGATGGGATATCGCGGCCTGTTCGTGATGAACGCCCTCGCCTATGTCGCGGTTGCGCTGCTGTGTTTCGCGACGACACGCCGAATCTTCGGCGATGCAAGGTTGGCGCTCGACTCGGTCGTCATCCTGACGCTCGCAAGTTATGCCTGGCAATACTCCCAGGAGGCCTGGCCTCACACCCTGTCGTTGATGTTCATCGCCGCCGCCGTTTACTGCACCGTCAGAGGCCTATCGCGCGACTCGTCCGGTTCGGGTGCACACTGGGCGTTCGTCGCGGGTACTGCGCTCGGCATCGGGGCCGGGGCGCGTCTGGATGTCGTCTTCGCACTGCCCGCGATCGTCCTGCCCTATCTGTTTCTCACCCCGATGCGCCCGCGCGCCGCCCTGACGGCACTGGCCGGCCTGATTCCCGGGCTTGCTGCCCTGGCGGCGACCAATTACGTGAAGTTCGGCGTACCGTCGCCCTTCTCTTATGGCGGCGCCAAAGCGGGCGCCGGCGAACTAATCCATTACCTCCCCGTACTGGCTTATGGCTTGCTCGCGACAATCGGATTATGGGCGGTCACCCGACCCGGAATTCGGATTTGGCTCCGGGCACGGCCCGCGGGGGTCGCCGTCGCCACGGCCGTCGCACTGATCGGTCTGTGGCTGGTTCCGCCGGTCGCCGCCGCAACACAGCAGCTTGGCGCCGGCGCAGTCCGGCTGATAGTCGATTTCCGGCTATACGACGCCGCGCGGATCGAACCGGGCATGTCCCTGACGGCGGGCGGTTCGGTGGTCTATTTCAGCGGCCTGAAGAAGGCGCTGTTGCAGAGCATGCCCTGGCTCCCCCTGCTCGCACTGCCGGTCGCCGCATTCGCGCGGGCCAACCAGCCACACCGCGTTCTTGGCATGCTGTTCATTCTCGCGACAGCGTATCTTGCGTTCTACTCGTACTATGCCTGGCATGGCGGCCTCGCGCTGAATCTGCGCTATTTCCTTCCTGTCCTGCTTCCGTCGGCCATTCTGGGCGCCTGGGCACTCAGGGAGCTGGCGCGGGAGGCGCCGCCTGCCATGCTCGTCCCGGCTATAATCGCCGCACCGACCGCCTTCCTTGTCGCGACCTATCTGGTTTACCGGAACCTGGAGCCGGCCGCGGCGGAGGGGCCGTTGCTGACCGTCCCTCTTGTGTTCGCCGTCCTGCTGGCGATCCTGTTGCTGTGCCGGGCGGTGGCCACGGGGCCCGCGCGCAGGGCGACGGCCGGAGTGGCCGTCCTGTGCGCCGCCACAGCCATGGGCTGGGGCTCGGCCAGTACGATCGCATATGATGCGCCGATGTCGGCAGCGCTGCGGGCGCTGCACGCCGAACGAGCCCGGGTGGTCGTGCCATATCTGACCGCGGACTCAATTCTGTTTGTTTATCACGAGACGCCCTATTACGGCCTGTACGAACTCGACCGCGTCCGCATCGCAGCGACCAACCGGGATGATTTTGATAGCTTCCGTCCACTGCTCGAGCATCATCTGGCGGCCGGACGGCCCGTCTATCTGGCGCTTGGCGAAAAGGGCATGGCGATTGCGCGTGAACGGGGACTTCTGGAAGGCCTCCGGTTGAACGCGCTGTCCGAACAGGTATCAAGGGTCGACGCGGCGGCGCCCGATTTCCAACAGATCCCCGGCGAACCGCAATGAAACTGATCGTCCAGATACCCTGCCTCAACGAGGAAGAGACGCTGCCGCAGACAGTCGCGGATATCCCGCGTCACATACCCGGGCTGGAACTGGTGGAAATCCTCATCGTCGACGACGGCTCGACCGACCGGACGGTGGAAATCGCACGCGAGATCGGTGTCGACCACATCGTGCGCCACCGCAACACCAAGGGCCTGGCCCGGGCTTTCCGCACCGGCATCGACGCCTGCCTGCGGCGCGGCGCCGACATCATCGTCAACACCGACGGCGACAACCAGTATTGCGGGGCCGATATCCCGCGGCTGATCGAGCCGATTTTGCGTGGCGAGGCCGACATTGTGGTCGGCGACCGCCAGACCGACGGCGTGCTGCATTTTTCCGCCTTCAAGAAGATGCTGCAGCGCTATGGCAGCGCGGCGGTGCGCCGGTTTTCCCGCACCACCGTACCGGATGCCGTCAGCGGATTCCGGGCGATCTCGCGCGAGGCGGCGCTGCATCTGAACATCGTGTCGCCCTTCAGCTACACCATCGAGATGCTGATCCAGGCCGGACGCAAGCGCATGGCGGTGACCTCGGTGCCGATCGGCACCAACGACAAGACGCGCGAATCGCGCCTGTTCACCAGCATCCCCCGGTTCGTCGAGCGATCGCTGACCACGATGGTCCGGATGTATTCGATGTACCGGCCGCTGAAGGTGTTCTTTTCGATCGGTCTTCTGATCACGTTGCTGGGCATGCTTCCCGTGGCGCGATTCCTGTATTTCTATATCGCGGGCGATGGCACAGGGCACATCCAGTCGCTTGTCCTGGGCGGCGCCTTGCTGGTTATCGGCTTCGTGACGTTCATGATCGGGCTGGTCGCCGATCTGATCGGCTTCAACCGCCAGCTTCTGGAGATAACCCTGGAGAAGGTCCGCAGAATCGAACTTGAAATGGGAATTCTGGAAGACGGCGAGGCGGTTCCCGACGGCAGAGTCGTGCGCCGGGAATCCAGAGTACCGGCCAGTCAGCAGCCAGGGTCCGCCGCTACGCTTCCAGACAAAGGGTGAGTTGCTCCCGCCAATCCGGTATCGCGATGCCGAAAGCTTCCCGCAGTTTGCTGCCATCCAGCAACGAGTTCGCCGGCCGCTTTGCCGGTGTGGGATAGTCCCTGGTCGGGATATCGAGGATTCGCTTGCAGCGGACCGGTTGTCCCGTCGCGCGCATCCAGTCCACGACCGCTACGGCGAAGCCGTGCCAGCTGGCCTCGCCCGAGGCGGTCAGGTGATAAAGGCCGCCCTGTTCCCGCAGGTCACCGATGCCGGAGGGCGCGCTGCAGCGCGCCAGGAGCAGCGCCGTCGCCTCGGCGATCGCGCGCGCCCAGGTCGGGGCGCCGCGCTGGTCGCCGACAATCCTGAGTTCCTCCAGCTCGGCGGCGAGCCGCCGCACCGTCAGCAGGAAATTGGCGCCCCGCATCGAATAGACCCAGCTGGTGCGCAGGATCAGGTGGGCACAGCCGGTATCCTCGATCGCCGCCTCGCCGGCCTGCTTGCTCTTGCCGTACACGTTGACCGGCGATGGCGCATCGGTCTCCCGATAGGGGCGGGACGCGGACCCGTCGAACACGTAGTCGGTCGAGAAATGCACCAGCCCGCCGTTCAGCCGCTTTGCTTCCTCGGCGAGAATTCGGGGCGCCTCGGCGTTCACGGCATGGGCCAGCGCGGCGTCCTCCTCGGCACGGTCGACCGCGGTATAGGCGGCCGCGTTGACGATGAGGGACGGCGCCGCCTCACGCACCAAGCGACGCAGCGCGTCATGATCGACAAGATCGACGTCGGCACGCTCCAGCGCCCGGACATCGCCGAGCGGCGCCAATGTCCGGCGCAGCTCCCAGCCGACCTGGCCATTTCCGCCGAACAGCAATATCGGCCCGGTCATCGGCCGTCCTCGTAATGCGGCAGCAGCGCGCGGTCCATGGCCGACAGAAACGGGGCGACAGCATCCTTTTCCGAAATCGTTGGGTGAGAAATCGGCCAGGCGACCCCGATCTGCGGATCGTCCCAGCGGATCGTCAATTCCGACTCACGGTCATAGAAGTCGGTACATTTGTATGCGAACAGCGCCGTCTCGCCGGTTACGCAGAACCCGTGTGCAAAACCGGCGGGGATATAGAGCTGGCGTCCGTTGTCCGCGGAGAGAGTTGCGCCCGTCCATTTGCCGAAATCGGGAGACCCGGCCCGGACATCTACAGCCACGTCGAAGACTTCACCCTGCAGAATGTAGACGAGCTTCGCCTGCCCGTGCGGGTTCTGGAAATGCATCCCGCGCAGCACACCATGGCGCGACAGAGATATGTTGTCCTGTACGAATTCGTCGCGAATTCCCGCGTCCTCGTAACGACGGGCATGCCAGGTCTCCTGAAAGAAGCCGCGATCGTCGCCAAAGCGATCCGGCTCGATGAGCAGGACCCCGGGAAGCTCGGTTTTGGCGACTTTCATTCCGCTGCCTCGCGTTTCAGCAGGTCCAGCAGGTACTGGCCGTACCCGTTCTTCGCCAACGGTTCCGCCAGGGCGCGCAGGGCGGCGCTGTCGATGAAGCCCATGCGCCAGGCGATTTCCTCGACACAGGAGATCTTCAGGCCCTGCCGCGCCTCCACGACCTCGACGAACTGGGCCGCCTGGAGCAACGACTCATGGGTGCCGGTATCCAGCCAGGCGGCGCCGCGCCCCAGCATTTCGACCCGAAGGTCGCCGCGCTCCAGATAGGCCCGGTTGACGTCGGTGATCTCCAGCTCGCCGCGCGCCGACGGCTTCAGGTTCGCGGCGATATCCACGACGTCCGCATCGTAGAAATAGAGCCCGGTCACCGCGAAATTCGACTTCGGCTTCGCCGGTTTTTCCTCGATGTCCGTGGCCCGGCCGTCCCTGTCGAATGCGACGACGCCATAGCGCTCCGGATCGCGCACCCAGTAGGCGAACACGGTCGCACCGTCACTTCGCGACGCCGCCGCCTGAAGGCGTTTTGCGAGGCCCTGACCGTAGAAGATGTTGTCGCCGAGCACGAGGCAGACCGGGCCCGAACCGATGAAACCGCGGCCGATGATAAACGCCTGGGCGAGACCTTCGGGCCTGGGCTGGACCGCATAGGAGATGGCGATTCCCCATTGCGTTCCGTCGCCGAGCAGCCGCCGGAACGCCTCTGAATCCTCGGGCGTCGTAATAATCAATATTTCCCGGATCCCGGCCAGCAGAAGCACCGACAGCGGATAGTAGATCATCGGCTTGTCGTAGACCGGCAGCAGTTGCTTGCTCACCGACCTGGTGATCGGATACAACCGCGTGCCGGAGCCGCCGGCGAGGATGATGCCCTTCCTGACCATTTGCGCGCTCATGAAGCGTGCCCCCGGCCCAGCCCCAAACGTTCGACCCGGTATGCGCCGGACAGGATGCGCTCCCACCAGTCGCGATTCCCGAGATACCAGGCGACGGTTCGCTTCAATCCGCTCTCGAATGTCTCATGCGGCTGCCAGCCCAGCTCTTTCTCGATTTTCGAACTGTCGATCGCGTATCGCAAGTCGTGCCCCGGCCTGTCGGCGACGAAGGTGATGAGGTCTTCATGCGGGCGGTGCGGTGACTCCGGCAGCAACTCGTCGAGCATCGTGCACACGGCCCGCGCCACGTCGATGTTCCGGCGCTCGGCCGAGCCGCCGATATTGTATGTCTCGCCCACCCTGCCCTTGTCCAGCACGAGGCGCAACGCGGCCGCATGGTCCTCCACATAGAGCCAGTCGCGCACGTTCTCGCCCTTGCCGTAGATCGGCAGCTGCTCGCCGTTCAGCGCCTTGAGGATGAGCACCGGGATCAGCTTTTCGGGAAACTGGTACGGTCCGTAATTGTTCGAGCAGTTGGTGACCAGAACGGGCAGCCCGAAGGTCTCGCCCCAGGCCCGAACCAGATGGTCCGACGACGCCTTGCTGGCCGAATAGGGGGAGTTCGGCTGGTAGGCCGTTGCTTCCGTGAACAGCCCTTCGGCACCCAGTGTCCCGTAAACCTCGTCGGTCGAGACGTGATGGAAACGGAAGGCCCGTCGCGCCGTTTCGTCAAGCGTTTCCAGATAGGCCCGCGCCGCCTCCAGCAGCGTATAGGTGCCGACGATATTGGTCTGGATGAAATCGGCAGGGCCGTCGATCGACCGGTCGACATGGGATTCCGCGGCGAGATGCATGACGGCGCGCGGTCGGTGCTGCGCAAACAGGCGGGCCAGTTCCGCCGCATCGCGGACGTCCACCTCCTCGAACACATGACGCGCGTCGTTTCGCGCAGGGCCGAGGGAGTCGAGGTTTCCCGCATAGGTCAGGCTGTCGACGTTGACCACGGTCTCGCTGGTTTCGGCGATGATCTGCCGCACCACCGCCGAGCCGATGAAACCTGCGCCGCCCGTTACAAGTATCGACACCCGTTGCACCTTTCCTAGGGAATCCGGCCGCCTGCCGAAGCCGTTGGCGCCGGGGAGTGCATAACACCGATCATGCATTACCCGCCATACATTAACGTGGCGCTAACCCTGCTCCTGCCATAGTCGGCGCCGGACCGGCAGAATCAGTGGCGTCACTCAATTGGCCACACCTGCAGGGAATTTCAGGCTTACTCTTCGTAGACGTGAGATCCTGCTCGCCACAAAACCACCGTCATCCCGGTGCGCGAACGGCTCTGGCGCATCGCCGATGAAGCAGCGGCGGGTGCTCTGCGAGAGCGAGCGCGACAACCTCCGGGCCGTCGACTACATTAGGAGGGTCGGTCATTTCGAGTTCGGGCTGGACTTACGGCCCGTCAAAATCGGCGGGGACGCGGCGCGAGGCCGCCATGATCCCGCGCCACAAGGACCTGTGCGCGTGGGCCGGTGGCCACCATGTGCGTCATCGCCACGTGTCGTGCGGCGAGGACGTCCTGCCCCGCTACGCCGGCCGGCTACAGCCGCCTGGGATCTTCCTATGACAAACCTGGCGTGGTCGCCGAGGAGACAACCACAGTCGGGGCGCGGCTTTAGCCTGCCGCCGGCCGATGAGCCGGACGACGAACGGCCGAGGTACTGATCCGCAAATTTAAATAAAATTCGTCCTATTACTGAATAATTGAGCAGTTCTCAGCATTTTTAATTTTATATAAAGTCGTTCATTTAATTATTTTTTAATCAATAAAAAAAATCCAAGCCGAGTTATGGTAATGCTTTGACAAATCGACGCATTGCTATTCGAGAGGGGTCGCGATGCATGATCTTGAGAGACAAAAGGCTCGGACGATGAGAAAGCTGCTTTACCTGTTCGTGATTTGCGTGCTGGCAGCCAGTCTTACCGGTCCCGCACAGGCAGCCGGCAAGGGCAATGGCGCCGACAATGGCCGCGGCAACGGCGGTGCAGGTGCCGGCGGTAATGCCGGTGGTGGTGGTAATGGCAACGCCGGTGGCGGCGATAATAGCAATGCTGGCGGCGGCAAAGGACATAACGGTCCTTCGGCAAATTCCGGTGACAGAGCGAACGGACTCGGCACCAATAATCTGGGCCAGGCGATCTCTTTCTACGCCAGACAAGGCGTTGTGGGGCTGCATGCCGGCGGCTGGGGCAACTCCGATGGCGATCCTGACAACGGTACTGCGCACGGTACGGGGAATGGCCACCGTTCCGCCAAAGTACAATCCTATCTGAGGCGCAACTTCAATGTCGGGTCGACCAGATTCTGATACGACTATGATTTGCGAGCGGCAGCCGTGGCGCCGCACGGTCAATACCTGTGAGAACTGGCATGAATGACGGCGGACGACACACGCCGTCCTTCTTGTTATGAAAGGCGCCGGTGCCTGAATTCGCGCAAGCCATGAATCCATAGTTACCAGCCGAATTCCAAAATTCCGCTCTTTATTTACCGAAAATTGTCTTTCTTGTGGCACAACGGGCGGGGTGTTATCGCAATATAATTGCATACAGTTTTTTGGAACTCTTGCCCTGAGGTGAGGAAGGAAATCTGGCGATTGACACCCCCATCCGGGGTTCAAGACTTTGCGCCAGCAAATCGTGTAGAAGTCGCGATGAGTTTCCGTACCGATCCTTCCTCAGGCGGCGTTTGGCCACTTATGGACCGGCGCGTCACCTATTGAGATTCGTGACATGAAACGACTCGGAAACCCAGGGGATCTCAGCTACGACGCGTATGTCGGTCCCCCGGAACAGTATGATTTCATGGGCGCAACACAGTTCCGCCTACTCGCCGCGTTCGGCCTGAGAGAGCATCACAAGGTGCTCGACGTGGGATGCGGGTCTCTTCGAGTCGGACGCCTGTTGATCCCGTTCCTGAACACTGGCTGCTATTTCGGGATCGAGCCGAACGCTTGGCTAATCGAGGAAGCGAAGAAAAACGAGGTTGGGCACGACTTGTTCTCTGTAAAAGAACCAAGCTTCGATCATAATTCCGATTTTGAAATACCTTTTGACGTGAAGTTCGATTATATCATTGCCCAATCTATTTTTTCGCATACGGGTACGAAACTCTTCGAACGAGCGATAGAACGTTTATCTAAAAACTTAAATGATAACGGTTTAATATTTGCGACCTTTGTCGATTACATGGACGAAGCAAATGACGAGCAATGGTATTATCCAGAATGCGTCGGCCTCCATCATACGACCATCATCAGGATGGCGCGGAGAAACAACCTTGCATGTCGTAGACTTCGTTGGATGCATCCGCGTCAGACTTGGTATCTGTTTTCGCGCAGCGCACGCAACATCCCGTCGTCGCTCAAGCTAATGTCATTAACCGGCGACGTAGTGAACTGTCCGGAGTTCAAACATTTCCGGATCAAAATGACGCTGCGGCGGTACTGGTACGTCTTTGAGTCTGTTGTGCCACGCCCCGTGTCCAGCTGGGTCAAAAAATTGATCCTGCGGTTTCGCAACCGATAGGAAACTGGCGTCCTTTGTTGATTGTACTAAAGCCGCACCACCTATTTTCCGTTCGTAGACCGGCTCCAAAGAAAGAAACTTCCGCTGACCGGCTTCAAGATTGCAGAGGATGACCAGGCTTGCCAACCGACCAATCTGCTTTGTCCAAGGTAGCTAGCGTTCCAGGAAGAACGATCGAACGTCATGTATTCCAGCAAAGCCCTGTTCGCCCTACTGCAGTATGCGCGGTTTCAAGAATGCTGCATGGCGGGTGGGCCACTTCCACCCGTCTAAGTCGCGAAGGACCGTGATGTCCCTGTTTCGCCCAAAGGCGATGAGCGCCGACGTTCGCGAACTCCTGCGCGGCACGTCTTTCGCGGCGGCGCACCAGTTTGCGGGAATGGCAGCTGCATTTCTCGTGTCCATCGTGCTCGCACGGCTCTTGGGTGTCACCGGTTTGGGTGTCTACACGTTGAGCGCAACAACTATTACAATTGCAGCGCTTGTTGGGCGTGTTGGTCTGGACATGGCAATGGTCCGATTCGCCTCCGTTGGCGCACACCAGGACGACTGGCGGGTCGTAACAGGCGTTTATCGGGCGGGGATGCAAATTGCGCTGTTCGCCTCGGGTGGCGTCACTATTGTCTTGATGTTTCTTGCGCCGCTATTTGCGCGTCACGTTTTCGACAATCCGGCGGTGACGGAACCGACACGGATTATGGCCCTTACGATTCTGCCCTCGACAATCGCGCTTCTGCACGGCGAGATGTTGAAGGCTCTGAAGCTGACAGGCACTGCGGGTATCGTCCAGTCGTCGGCCCCGCCTTTGGTGAATCTCATCATCCTCGGTATCGCAGCCCTGTCTATCAAGGGCGGGCTTACACCTGAGCAGGCGGCCTGGATCGCGTTTGGTTCGGCGATCGTGGTTTCGGCCATCGCGGTCTGGCTATGGCGTCGCCTGACCCCGCAGATTAAGGATTTGCGCGACTCGTTCGAAATGCGGCGGCTGCTGAAGACAAGCCTCCCGTTGCTCTGGGTCGCGTCAATGGGTCTAATCGTAAGCGTAACGGATGTCGTAATGCTTGGGATCTGGACTACTGCCGAGGATGTCGCGATTTATAGCGCCGCTCTGAGACTCGTTGCCCTCGTAGGCTTCCCGCTAATGGCGGTCAATGCCATCGCGATCCCCCAACTCTCCGGCCTCTACGCAAACAACGATATAGAGCGGCTGGAGTCGGTCACGCGCGGTGCAACTCTGGTTACCGGGATTCTCGCGCTTCTTATATCAGCTGTGTATTGGGTCAAACCCGACGTGGCCCTCGGCTTTTTTGGCCCGGAGTTCACAGTGGCGTCCCACGCACTTGTCATTCTCACAGCCGGACGTTTCGTCCATACGGCAACAGGCCCAGTGGGGATATTGTTGATCGTAACGGGCCGGGAGAAACTGTTGCAGCACTTCATTACCGCTTCAGCCGTGGCCAATATCGCCCTCAATGCCCTGCTGATCCCGCAATACGGCATTGAGGGCGCTGCCATAGCCAGTGCGCTCTGTCTCGCCGGGGTGAAGCTCGCCATCATGTATTTCGTCAATCAACGACTGGAGATCGGCACGGTGCCCTTCTCGTCGATTCGCAACCGGCGTCCCTAAAATGAGTCCGCGTCCTCCCGTCATCGTTATCGGCATGCACCGGTCGGGGACGAGTGTGGTATTTCGTGTGCTGGAAAGACTTGGTGTTTTCGCAGGCTGGCGCCTGGAGGAAAATTACGAGTCGCGATTCTTCCAGCGCCTCAACCGCTGGATCATGGACCAGGCTGGGTCACGCTGGGATTATCCGGAGTCAATTCAAGAACTGCTTTCCAGCCCCGAGGCGCGCGCGATGATTCTCGATCGTCTGGAAAACAGCCTGAGCGGCGTTGAATCCATGGAGTATCTCGGCATTCGAAAATGGCTGCGATTCCGTTCGCCCTGTCACATTCCCGACCAGTGGGGATGGAAAGATCCACGCAACACATTCACGTTGCCGTTCTGGCTGGAAATGTTCCCGCAGGCTCGTTGCATCGATGTCTGCCGCCACGGCGTCGACGTCGCGGCCAGTCTGAGGGCCCGGAGCGCGAAAGATATCGAGCGCCAGCGCGCGGCAAGCAACAGTCTGGCGAGACGGGGCTTGGCATCATGGTTGTCCGGAGATTCCGTTGGTCTGGCCCGTTGCCGGACTCTTGAGGGAGGTTTTTCCCTATGGCTATCCTATATGAACGAGGCTCATCGACACGCGACGGCGTTGCAGGACCGGTATTGCAAGGTGTCGTACGAGGTGCTTCTCGGAAATCCGGAGTCCACGCTTAGCGAGATTTCCCGTTTTTGCCAGTTGGAAGCAACGGATGAATCGATTGCAGGCGCAGCCGCGCTGATTCGGCCCAGCCGCCGATACGCGTATCGGCAGTCGGAGGAACTCGAGGCCTTCGCTGCAAGGCAGGCCAGCGATCTCGCCAAGTTTGGATATTGATCGCCGGCCGCGCCGGCCGCACTCCTTGACTGTGACCGACCGGGTAGCCCTCTCAGATCAGTGCCATGAGGCCGATCTTCTTGATCAACCCGTCGAGCAGAAACCCGTGCTGCAATACAACGATGCGCCGGGTCACGAAGCCCAGTTCGGGAATCGACGCATAAGCCCGTATCAGGACCAATTGCTCTTCCGTCAGGCGATCCGCGTAGGATCGTACAAACACCGCGGCCTGGTTCTGCGTTTCGCGCAGGATCGCCTGCTTCTCCCGGCACATCCCCAGGAACAGTCCCGTCGTAAGAAGCCGCACCAGCGTGAAACCGTCCCAGCGCTTGGCCCCGAGGGTATTTTTCCCATGCTGCCGGTAAAGCACCAGCGGGCGCCGCACAAAGCCGATCTCGCCGAACGCGGCGGCCGCCAGGGCGACCCACCAGTCGTGCATGCGGGCTTGCGCGGGGATTGGCGATGCCGCTTCCCTCAGACTGCGGTTCATCATCATGGCGCAGCCGGTAGCCACGTTCTGGATGAGCAGGCGGTTCAGATAACGGCCCTTCTCGGGGTTGAGCCGCTGATAGGCCCAGAATGAGGGCGCGATCACGTTCAAATCCTGGTCCGCGACGTTCAGGTCGCTGTGCACAAGTACGGGGCATTGCGCGCCGCGCGCCCGCTCGATGCGCCGCACTTCCGCCAGCAGGATTTCGATCTTCTCGGGAAGCCATAAATCGTCCTGATCGCAGAACATCGCATAATCGGCGGTGGACAACGCCAGCAACGCCGAGAAATTTCCCGATGCGCCCAGATTCCGCCCATCCGGATCAATGGCGACGACCCGATCGGGGTATTTCTCCACATAGCCGCGAATGACCGCGAGGGTCCCATCGGACGATCCGTCGTCGCGAATCAGCAGGCGCCAGTTGGCATGCGTCTGGGCGAGGATCGAGTCGATCTGCGCCGCCAGGTAGAGCGCGCCGTTCCAGGTCGCAAGCAGCACATCGACAAGGGGTGGTCCCGTCACTTCGTCCCCGCTGTCGCCATAATCCTGGCCATCGTCTGGCCCACCGTAGCCGGCGCGATTCGCATGGCGATTTCCTGGTGCAGAGGGCGCTGCAAATTTCCGCGCTGTTCCCGGAACTTTCGCACCGCCTCCAGCAGCGCGTTCGCGTCCGCCGGCGGCACCAGCCACACACCCGGCATTTCCGGTGACAGCAGCTCGCGGATCGCAGGAGAATCGCGGGTTATCAGTGGCGCGCCGACTGCGAGGACCTGGAACACCTTGTTGGGAATCACCCGCGCCGCCTTGCTCGTGTCGCCGAATATGCCCAGGCAGATGTCCGCCCCGGCGATATGGTCACGCAGCTTGTCATAGGCGACCCACTCGATCCATTCGACATCTGCCGGCGCCTCTGCCAACTGGGCACGAATGCGTTCGGCCTCCTGGCCCGTCCCAATCAGCACCCAGCGGATCGGCTTGCCATGCGCGATCTGGGCGGCGCGCACGATGGTCTCGATCCCATGCAGGGGAATGAACTGGCCATAGAACAGCACGGTCAGCGGATCGCTGCCGCCGCGTTCCTTATCTGCGGCATGGAATGCCTCGGTCTCCGCCCCGACCATCACGCTTGCGGTCTGCCGGGGTTGCAGTCTATAGCGTTCGGCGAAATAGCCGGCATGCGCCGCGGTATCCAGGACGACCAGCCGTGCGGTCCGGCAGGCGAGCCACTCCCATGCGAACAGGAGCCAGGCGAGCGGATTGCTGCGGCCGAACATATGCCTGTCTTCGACCACCGTATTGTAAAGCGACAGGAAAGCGTCCCAGACGATGGGCACACCGCGCAACCTCGCGAAAGGCCACAGGACGAGCGTATCGAGATGTCCCATATAGCCGATCAGCACCGCGTCGTGCGGCGGCGTGCGCAGATAGCGCCAGACCAGCCCGGGATAGGCGGCCAGCCACTTGACGAGCAGCCGCAGTTTCCGGCCGGCATCGGCGATGTGACCCTTGTCCGCGACGCCACCCCAGACATCCCTGTGAATCTCAACGAGTTCGACTCCGGCCTCTCGCAGTCCGCGCAGCAGAATCCGGTTGCGGGGTTTGCCCAGATCGTATGTTCCCCAGAAGACGATGCGCATGATTTACCGGCAGGAAAGCCATTTCATGCACATTCCTAACGGAAACAGGGTTAACACCGGGTTATGGCGGGAACACTAAGACGCCCTGATAAGTCAGTATCAATCCAACAAGAAATTATGCGTCTCTTCGGGCAGGGTGACGGTGAGGCCGTCCAGCTCTTGGGTGACGATGATCTGGCAGCCGAGCCGCGAGGTGCGCGTCAGCGCGAAAGCAAGATCGAGCATGTCCTCCTCTTCCTCGTCCGGCTCCGGCAGTTTGCCGAACCAGGCGGGATCGACGATGACATGGCAGGTCGAGCACGACAGCGAGCCGCCGCAGGCCCCCTCGATGTCGATGTCGTTGCGGTGCGCGATTTCGAGAATGGAAAGGCCCAGCGGCGCGTCGACCTCCCGGCGGGTGCCATCGGGCTCTATGAACGTCATCTTCGGCATCTCGGTCGGCCTTCGCACGCTATCCCTTGAATCAAGCGCCGCGGTCCGGCCGGCCGCGGCGCCGTATCGAATTAACGCTTACGGTCAGACGTGGAAGGACTCGCCGCAGCCGCAGTTCCCCTTCGCGTTCGGATTGTTGAATACGAACCGCGATTCGAGCTTGTCTTCCAGCCAGTCCATCTCGGACCCGATGAGGAACATCGTCGCAGCCGGGTCGATGAAGATCGTCACGCCCTTGTCCTCGACGATTTCCTCGAAAGGCAGTTCCTCCTCGGCATATTCCATCTTGTAACTCAGGCCCGAGCAGCCCTGTGTCGAAATGCCCACGCGCACGCCGATGACCGGCTTGTCGGCCCGGGCCATCAGTTCCTTGACACGCGCCGCGGCCGCGTCGGTCAGGGTCATCAGTTTGGGTCTGTCCATTCTCTCGCACTCCTCGAATGCCGGAGCACCCGGTCACTGGTTATATCGTTGCGGCTTCAGCCGAAATCCAGAAGCATCTTTGCGTCGTCCGACATGCAGTCCGGCGACCACGGCGGGTCCCAGAGCAAGGAAACCTCGACCTCGCCCACGCCTTCGACAGCCGCCACCGCATCGGCCACCCATTGCGGCATCTCGCCGGCGACCGGACAGGCCGGTGCGGTCAGCGTCATGCCGATCAGGACGCGACCGCCGTCCTCGATCTCCAGTTCGTAGATCAGGCCGAGATCGTAGATGTTCACCGGGATTTCCGGGTCGTGCACGGTCTTCAGCGCCTCGATGACCGCGTCCTGCCCAGCCGTCGGCGTGCCATCCGCAAGCGGTGCGCCGGCCCGCGCCTTGCCGTCCGCCGGCGAGGAAAGCGGCAAGAAATCGCGGATCGTCGATCCATGTTGTGTCATCATCCTGCCCCCTGCCCGTCATCGGTCGAGACTTCGTTTATGCCCTTGGTCGCGGCGTTCATCGTGTGCCAGGCCAGCGTCGCGCACTTCACCCGCATCGGGAATTCCCGCACACCGGACAGCACCTGCAGCCGGTCGGCGTCCTCTTCCGGCAAGTCCGCCAGGGGATCATCGCCGCCGGTGGTGCACATTTCGTGAAAACCGTCAAACATGTGCCGCGCCTCGTGGACCGTCTTGCCGCGCAGAATTTCGGTCATCAGCGAGGCCGAGGCAACCGAGATCGCGCAGCCCTTGCCGATAAAGCTTAAGTCGGTGATGTGCCCGCCATCGTCGGTCACGACGAACACTTCCAGCTGGTCGCCGCACATGGGATTGTAGCCATGCGCGTGATAACGCGCGTCTTCGATCGCACGGAAATTCCGCGGGCTCTTGCCATGGTCCAGGATCACTTCCTGGTACAGTTCTCGCAACTCGTCGAACATCAGCCGAAGAACTCCCTCACCCCTTCCAGCGCCCGGGTCAGCACATCGACCTCGGCACGCGTGTTGTAGAGTCCGAAGGACGCCCGCGCCGTGGCGACAAGGCCCAGGCGGTCCATCAGCGGCTGGGCGCAGTGATGCCCGACCCGGATCGCCACACCGGCACGGTCGACCAGCGTGCCGATATCGTGCGGATGGGCACAGTCCATCGTAAACGACACGACGCTCGCCTTGCCCGGGGCCGTGCCGATCAACTTCAGCCCGTCGATCGAGGACAGCCGCTGGTTGGCATAGGTCAGAAGATCGGCCTCGTGGGCGCCGATCGAATCGAGGCCCAGGCCCGTTACGTAATCAATGGCGGCGCCCAGTCCGACCGACTGTGCGATGGCCGGCGTGCCGGCCTCGAACTTGTAGGGCAGGTCCGCCCACTCCGCCCTCTCGAAGGTCACGCTGCGGATCATCTCGCCGCCGCCCATATAGGGCGGCATCGCGTCCAGCAGCGCCTCCCTGGCCCAGAGCACGCCGATGCCCGTGGGCCCGTAGAGCTTGTGGCCCGAAAACACATAGAAATCGCAGTCCAGGTCCCGAACGTCGACCGGAATATGGGTCACCGCCTGCGCGCCGTCCAGCAGCACCTTCGCGCCCGCATCGTGCGCCAGACGCACGATCTCCTTTACCGGCACGATGGTACCCAGGACGTTCGACATATGGGTGATCGCGACCAGCCTCGTGCGCTCGTTCAGCAGCCCGGCGAACTCCTCCATCAACAATTCGCCCTCGTCGCTGACCGGGGCGACGCGCAGCACGATACCCTTCTCGTCGCGCAGGAACTGCCACGGGATGATGTTGGAGTGATGCTCGATCTCGGAGACGACGACCTCGTCGCCTTCTTTCAGGAAGGTCCGGCCCCAGGATGCGGCGACGAGGTTGATCGATTCCGTCGCGTTGCGGGTGAAGACGACCTCCTTCGCGCTGGCGGCGTTCAGGAAGGCGCGGACTTTCTCGCGCGCCGCCTCCATACGATCGGTACAGACCTGGCTCAGATAATGGATGCCGCGATGCACGTTGGCGTATTCGTGCTCGTAGATGTGGCGCTCCGCATCCAGGACCTGGCGCGGCTTCTGCGCCGAGGCCGCGCTGTCGAGAAACACCAGCTTCTTGCCGTGGACCTCGCGCGAGAGGATCGGAAAGTCCCGGCGCACGGCGTCGACGTCAAATCCAATACGCTCGACGATATCGGCCTGGGCGTTCATGCCGCCTGCTCCTTCCGGCCCTCATGCCGCGCGTCGACCCAGCCGGCAATGCGCTCTGCGAACGCCGCGGCCAGCCCCTCGTCACGCAGTTCCGAGACCGCCTCTGACAGGAAGGCCGAGACCAGCATGTCCCGGGCCGTGGGCTCGTCGATGCCGCGGGTGCGCAGATAGAACATCTCCATCTCGCTGAGCTCGCCGACCGTCGCGCCGTGGCTGCATTTCACGTCGTCGGCATAGATGACCAGTTCCGGCTTGCTGTCCATTTCGGCGGCGCGCGACAGCAGCAGCGTCTTGTTGAGCTGATGGCCGTTTGTCTGCTGGGCATCGCGATGGACGACGATCCGGCCCTGGAACACGCCGCGCGCATGGCCCGCCAGAACACCCTTGAAGACCTCGCTGGACCGGCTGCCGGGCGCCTTGTGGTCGATCACCGTGGTGTTGTCGACATGCTGCCCGCCGGCGCCGAGATAGGCCCCGTTCAGCCGGCATTCGGCGCCGCCGCCCTCGATCGAGGCATGAGTTTCATGACGCGCAAGTTCGCCGCCGCGCTGCAGGACGAAACTGTCGTATACCGCGTCGTCGGCAATCTTCGCTCGGATCAGCGCCACATGGAAGGCCGCCGCGCCCTCGTCTTGCAGCTTCGCATGGGTGAGGGTCGCGCCCTTACCCACGGTCACATCGGTCAGGCCGTTCGAGAAGTATGAGCCGTCTCCGGCGCCGATATGCGATTCGACAAGCGTCGCGTGGCTGCCTGCTCCGGCAACGACCACGTTCCGCGGGTGGAAGGCGATGGCCTGGCCGGCAACCGGCACGCCGATGGAAACCAGATGGATCGGCGTTTCAATGCTGGCGCCGGCTTCGATCTTCAGCACGACGCCGTCATCCATGAACGCGTCGTTCAGCGCCGCCAGCACCCCGTCACGGCCTCTCGGCGCCGGCACGATCAGGCCTTCCAGGTTCGCCGGAGAGCGGCGCAGCGATTCGGCAAGTCCCTCGGCGGCAACGCCGTCGGGCAACCGGTCGAGGTCGGACAGATCGCGCCGCAGCCGCCCGTTGACCAGCACGATGCGGCAGGCGCCGTCAACCGCTAGCGCGGCGCCTTCGGGCACCGCGGCCAGTTCGACATCGCTGCCGGCCGGTGTCAATCCGGCCTTGGCCAGCGCGTTCAGATTGGTATAGCGCCAGGCCTCCACCCTGCGGGTCGGCAAGCCATGCGTCCGGATGGCCGCGATGCCCTGCGCGCGCAAGGCGTCGAGCCAGGCAACGTCCGACCCCGGCAGCTGCGACGCGGCTTCTTCGAAGCCCGCGGCAAGGGAAAAATCCCTGATCATTTCTTTCGCCATCGACATCCGCCCTCAGGCCGCTTCGGCGCCGCTGAACTGCGCGTAACCCTTGGCCTCGAGCTCGAGCGCCAGTTCCTTGCCGCCGGATTTCACGATGCGCCCATCGGCCAGCACGTGCACCCGGTCCGGCACGATATAATCCAGAAGCCTCTGGTAGTGGGTGATCAGGAGGGTTGCGTTGTCCGGCCCGCGCAGCATGTTCACGCCCTCGGCGACGATCTTCAGCGCGTCGATATCTAGGCCCGAGTCCGTCTCGTCCAGCACCGCGAGCATCGGCTCGAGGACCGCCAACTGCAGGATCTCGTTACGCTTCTTCTCGCCGCCCGAAAACCCGACATTGACCGCACGTTTCAGCATATCGTCGCCGATACCCAGGGGCTTCGCTTTCTCACGCACGAATTTCAGGAACTGCATGGCATCCAGCTCACCCTCGCCACGCGACTTGCGCAGCGAATTCAGGGCGGTCTTCAGGAAGGTCGTGTTGGTCACACCGGGAATCTCGACCGGATACTGGAAGGCAAGGAACAGGCCGGCGCAGGCGCGCTCGTCCGGCTCCAGCTCATGCAGGTCCCTACCGTCGAACAGGATCTGGCCATCGGTCACCTCGTAGCCGTCGCGCCCGGCGATGACATAGGACAGCGTGCTCTTGCCGGCGCCGTTGGGCCCCATGATGGCGTGCACCTCGCCCTTGTCGATCGCCAGGTCGATCCCTTTGAGGATCGGCTTGTTCTCGACCGTCACGTGAAGATTGCGGATTTCCAGCAATGCCATTGTCTTCCTCGACTCCGTTTCGTTGTGGCGGCCCGCGTCAGCCGACGCTGCCCTCCAGGCTTATTCCGACCAGTTTCTGCGCCTCGACGGCGAACTCCATCGGCAGGTGCTGCATCACCTCGCGGCAGAAACCATTGACGATAAGCGACACAGCATCCTCTTCGGAAAGGCCCCGCTGGCGGCAGTAGAACAGCTGGTCCTCGCTGATCCGCGCGGTCGTCGCCTCATGCTCGACCTTGGCCGAGGGGTTGCGGGATTCGATGTAGGGCACCGTGTGGGCGCCGCATTTGTCGCCGATCAGCAGGCTGTCGCACTGGGTATAGTTGCGCGCGCCCTCGGCCTTCGGCTGAATGCGCACGAGGCCGCGATAGGTGTTGTCGGCCCGCCCCGCCGAGATGCCCTTTGAGATGATCGTCGAGCGGGTGTTGCGGCCCAGATGGATCATCTTGGTTCCGGTGTCGGCCTGCTGGCAGTTGTTGGTGATGGCGACCGAATAGAACTCGCCCACCGAGTTGTCGCCCTGCAGGATGCAGCTCGGATATTTCCAGGTGATCGCCGAGCCAGTCTCGACCTGGGTCCAGGACACCTTGGAGTTCTTGCCGCGGCAGGCCGCGCGCTTGGTGACGAAATTGTAGATGCCGCCGACGCCGTTCTCGTCACCCGGATACCAGTTCTGCACCGTTGAATATTTGATCTCCGCATCGTCCAGCGCAACCAGCTCGACCACCGCAGCATGAAGCTGGTTCTCGTCGCGCTGCGGCGCCGTGCAACCTTCCAGGTAGCTGACGTAGGAGCCCTCTTCGGCGATGATCAGTGTCCGCTCGAACTGGCCGGTGTTCTGCGCGTTGATCCGGAAATACGTCGAAAGCTCCATCGGGCTGCGCACGCCCTTCGGGATGTAGACGAAGGAGCCGTCGGTGAAAACGGCGCTGTTCAGCGTCGCGAAGTAGTTGTCCGTATAGGGCACCACGGAGCCGATGTATTTCCGCACCAGGTCGGGATGGTTTTTGACGGCGTCCGAGATCGAGCAGAAGATGATGCCCTCCTGCTCCAGCCTCGCCTTGTAGGTGGTGGCGACCGAGACGCTGTCGAACACGGCGTCGACCGCGACGCCGGCAAGCCATTCCTGCTCCTTCAGCGGAATGCCCAGCTTCTCATAGGTCTCCAGAATCTTCGGGTCGACCTCGTCGAGGCTTTTCGGCCCGTCCCCGATCTTCGGCGCCGAATAATAATACGCGTCCTGGTAATCGATTGGAGCGATCTTCAGCTTGGCCCATTCGGGCGACTCCATCTCCAGCCACGCGCGGTAAGCCTTCAGCCGCCATTCGAGCAGCCATTCCGGCTCGCCCTTCTTGGCGGAGATGAAGCGGACGATGTCCTCGCTCAGCCCCTTGGGCGCGACATCGGCGTCGATGTCGGTGACGAAGCCATACTTGTACTTCTCGTCCGTGACGGAGCGAAGCTGGTCGATGGTTTCGGGCGCTGCGGCCATTCCGTTTCTCCCGGTAAATCCCTGCAGGCTTGTGCGTTCAATCGTCGGCGGACGGGCGGCGCGGCACCGACGGAAGATCTATGAAGTTCGGCGGCGCGGCGATTTCGGCCAGCGACATCGAAGCCAGCGTGCGCGTGACGGCCGCATTGACACGGTCCCAGCAACCACGGATCAGGCACAGGCTTTCGACCGTGCACGCTTCACCCGAGGCGCCGTCCACACAGGCCGTCACCGCCACCGGCCCCTCCAGCGCCGCGATGATGTCGGCAACGCTGATCTCCTGCGCTGGGCGGGACAACGCGTAACCGCCATGAATGCCCCGTTGCGAGATGACGAGGCCGCCCCGCCCCATGCGCTTGAGGATCTTGGCGACT
>Ga0224512_10000904_pt1 | contig 29995 bp, 27 predicted proteins | sample SF_May12_sed_USG_4_FD_169103 | JGI IMG/M metagenome (GOLD analysis project Ga0224512, IMG submission 169103) | Sediment microbial communities from San Francisco Bay, California, United States - SF_May12_sed_USGS_13 | ecosystem: Environmental > Aquatic > Marine > Sediment | place: USA... | reverse complement strand
TCATTGCCTGCTAGGGCTAGTAGCTTGCGCCCCCCCCCCCCTGCGGTGCCTATCTTCGCTTCCGTAATCCCCGGATGATCGTAAGGGGAAGCAGGGAGAATTTCGTTGCCCATGATAGGAGAACCGCATGACGGCTCGATCGCTTCGTTCGATTTTCGTTTGTGTCGCCCTAGTCGTCGGTGCGGCACTCACGGCAACGCCGGTTGTTGCCGCGGAGCAGTACGAGTGCGCCGAGTGCAAGCCTGATCCGGCGAACCCGAATCAGACGGTCTGCGCTGGTGGCCGCAGCATTGGCACCTGGCCCGGGTGCGCCACGTGCCTCAGGGTCTGCGCGTACGTTTAGGCGGCGGCGCTCGATGCAGAGGCCACACGACCGCTCGCGGACAGGCATGTGGTGGCGCCCGCTTCGGGCAGGCCTGTTGGCGTTCGCATTGCCGGCTGGTTGGAGCTGCGCAACGGATGACCACGCCGCGTACTCTGTAGCCTCATCGGGAACGGCTGTTCAATCGCAGGCGTTCCCTCGTTCTCGCTCAGGATATTCCCTACGTCCGGTGTTCACGATCGGCCAGGCCGAAGGCGACTCCACAGCGATGCTTGGCTTCGTCGCAGACGCAGCCTTCGGCCCTGGCGGGTCCATCTTCGTGGCAGATGCCGGGCAGCAGCGGATTGTCGTGTACGACAGCAACGGTCACTTCGTAAGGAGCTTCGGCCGCTCCGGCCAGGGGCCGGGGGAGTTCCTTGATCCGTCCAGCCTCACACTGTACGGCGATACGCTGTTCGTCTACGACTCCCGCCAAGGACGGATCACGGTCCTCGACACTGCAGGGGTCTACCAGCGCGCGGTTGCACCGCCGTCCACCTTCGTGCGGCATCTTCGAGCGGACCCCGAAGGGCGCTTACTACTCACGATCGCCGCTGATTCGTTCCTCGTCTCTCGGGTAACGAGTACCGGGAAAGGAGTCCAACGATACATCCCGCGACCCGCAGTCGAGAGCTCTCTGGCGCCCGAAGACACTCCTGAGCCCGGACCGGTTTGCACTCAGCCCGATGGCTTCGTTTACGCCAACCCTTGGCTGCTCGAATTGGTCAAGGTCGATGCCGCGACCGGCCGCGAGGTGTGGGGCTACAGGCAGCCGAGCCGCATCCTGCGACCTATCACGGCGAGCGGGGGCCGTTCGGGGACGGTGACACGCGGCGGCGGCATGTTGGGGCTCGTTTGCACAGACGTGCATCTGTTTCTGGGTTACCTAGATCTCCAATCTGGAATCATCCATTACGACGTGTTCAGTGCAACTGGCGAGCCCTTGGCACGCCTGGAGTTTCGCAGGGACGGTGAGCCGGTATACCCCGGATTCGTCGCGGATGGGCGCGGCACCCGGATCCTCGCGTTCCGAACGCGTCCTTATCCTCAGGTTTCGGTCTGGGACGTTGAGACCGGCCCAGCTTCGCCGTGAACCGCCCCCAGTTCCGGTCTCCGAACTGTGCGCAGATTTCTCCGGCTGCTCAGAATCGCCGCTTGGCGTGAGCTGGTCCTGGGCCTGCTGGTCTTTGTGCTGGGCGCCCGGATGATCATGCTGCACCGCCAGCTCGCAGACCAGCGGAGCGATTTGAGTTCTCTACGCGCGATTCGCAGCGCCCTCGATTCCGAGGCGAGCCGGATGACGCACGACCAACGTTACCTCTGGAGTCTGTTGGGCGCCTCGCGGCTCGCCGAGGATCTGGAACTGCGGGGTTACGACGAGGGTGGGGCTAGTCTCACCTGGCATCTGTCGGCACTCGCCGCACCGCACCTGTTCTTTACGCTCGACCAAACCTGCCCGAGTTGCGCAAGCAGCCTCCCAGTCCTGCAAGCGCTGGCTGCGGCTGCACCTTGTGGTCTCGGAATCGTGGCGATCAGTCTCAACGACCAACCGCCTCCAACTTGGACACGAGCGACCCTCGGCTTTGACGTCGTTCGCATGGCGACCGGGAGCGCATGGCGTCATCTGCCCCTTGCCACTCCAGCCGCTGCGATTCTTGTGTTGCCGGGCGGCAAGGTGGGCCGGTGGTGGATCGGCACGATGACGGAAGCGGAGGCCACGGAAGTCCGCCATGCCGCGGCGGTGGCCTGCAGATCGGGCTAACCCTCTCTAGGCCCCGACGTTCGGCATCGCCACAATTTCTCGCGGTTCGGAAGGGCGCCTGAGTCCCCTACGCACATGGGCCCGGATGCCACCGCGACACCCGGGCCCGAGGTACGTCGTGCGCCGCAGTGCCAACTAGTTCGGCGCGTGCACGCCCGTCCCACTGTAGGGGCGGTCCCGCCCGATGCTCGGCCCCGAGGGCGTCACCACCTCGTTGTTCATCTTCGCGATGAACTGCCGCAGGGAATTCGGGAACGGCTCGGTCTGCCCGTTCCGACCCCAGGCGTCCGTGTACCACACGTTCGGACCGTCGCGGTTGGAGATCCGAATCGAATTGATGTCCACATCGCGGTGCGCCCCGTCGAATGGCGAGCGAGCATCGTTCCACGCCACCGGCGCGACGGTGCTGTCGAGGACGAGACCCTCACAGCGGCCACCGCGGGCCCGCCGCCCGTCCGGCAGCACCTCATAGCACAGGTCCACGGCGTTGCCGACGAGATCCGGAGCGCTCGGGTCGTAGTACCGCGCCGGATTGAACACGTTGAAGTAGGGCCCGACGCTCGCGAGCCGCTGGCCGTCCGCCGAGCGCAGGCTCTCGGACATCTGCCAGCTCTCCCGCAATCCCGATCCGAAGCTCGAATTCGTGCCGTCGGCAACGAGCACGTGCCGCTCGACGCACGTCCGATCCGGGATGAGCCGCCGACCCCCGCCGTCGATGTTGTCCGGATTCGGTGCGACGACGATGGGAACGTCGCTCTCGCACGAGCGGGAGAACTCACCCAGATGCCCGATCGTCGAGATCTTGGCGAAGTGCAGCTGCGTCCCGTCACTGCACTTGGCGTGATACTGCAGCTCGTGATGCGGGTTGACGAACGCCCCGCTCCCGGCGCTTCCCTGATGCAGCGCCACCAGCACGTCGCACGTCACGCGGAGGAGCGCCTCGCCCACGTCGCCGAACCCCAGCGACATTTCCACGTCGTTCTCCCATTCGACCTTGTAGCCCACATGCGGCGCGAACAGGTCACCGGCCTCGTTGGCGTAGCCGAACGGCATGGAACCGACGGCGCTGTAGAGGTCCGACCCACGCGGATCGCGCCCGTGCTCGTGCCCGAACGTGCACCCGGACACTGGATCCACCGGCGGGTGCCAGGTGGGGTACAGCTTGCCGTCGGATCCCACCACCGCGTACTGGTCGTGGATCGCCGGCGTACAGGTGTCATCCGGTCCGGGGCTCCAGATCCCAAAGGCCCGGCTCGGCCCTGACGGTGCGTCGTCCGGCCCGACCGTGGAGCCGTTCTCGCACCCCACGAGGGGGACCAGGGCAACGACCCCCCAGACCGCGGCCAGCCGGTACATGCTCTGACGTCGCGTGCTCATGCTCACCTCATTGCTGAAATACGTCCGCGCACGGCGGGCCTCAGCGCCCTCCGATGGCGGGGGTTACGGCCATCCTCGCTGGACGGACCACCACACGGAATGTCGAGAATAGGGACTGAAAACATCCAGATTGTCGGCCCCCCAACCTCTCATCCAGAGGGCTCGCGCACCGTGACGGGGATCACGCCGACCGGCGGCGAGCGTCCAAGTGCAGCGCCGTCAGTTGGTTGGCGCGCCGGCCGCAATCCAGGCCCGGATGGTGTCGATCTGCGCCTGCGTCAGGCTGCCGCCCAGCGGCATGCGGGTTCCGACCCCGCCTACCAGGCCCGCCTCGCCTTCGAGCTTGAGCACCATGTAGCTCGAGTCCGGATTGGAAGGCGTCACCCGGTTGAGCCTCGGGACTTGGCTGGAGGGAATGCCGACGATGTTGCCGTATGCCAGGCCCGCGCTCAGGTTCATGCCCTCCCGCGGGCTCGACCCGGCATGACAGCTGCTGAACGCGCAGTTCTGCGTGAAGATGGCCTGCACGGCCGCAAACCCGGTCTGCCCGCCCGGTGGCGGCGGATTCACGGCGTCGTCGCTCGCGCAGGCGACCGCCGCGAGCGCCACCGCCATGACCCCTACACGCGTCCACCTCGTCAGCACCACGCCGTCACGTCCTTCCGTCTGCTCGCTGTCCGCGCGCCCGGTGCGCCGGCACGATGCGAGATAGACGCTCGCAACCGTGGCGTCCGTGACGGCCGTCACGGGAGTGCTCCCAGGGGTGCTTCGCGAAAGAACGCCGCCGCAGTGGAGACTGCGGAGCGGGCTGGGCGGCGGCGCTCTTGGCGGGGGGAGCGCTACCGGCCGGGCTTGCGGATCCGCTCGACCGACGTGAGGGTCTCGAGCCGGTCCAGGGCCCGCTGCAGGCGGTCGGTGGCGCGCTCGGCGCGCCGCGCCGCGCTGCGCGCGTCGCTCACCCCCACGCCGCTCCACACGGTACGCGCGTCGTCCTCGAGCACGTCGAGGCGCAGCGTGAGTCCACGACGCGCCAGCGCCGGCCGGATCTCCCGGTAGCGGCGCAGCAGATCCCGCCGTGTCGCCCGATACGCCAACTCGCACACCGCGCGCCGTGACGCTAGGCTGAACACGTTCGAGAAGAACATGTCGTACTCGTCCCGGTCGGGCTCGAACAGCACGAACTCTCGGCCGGGATACCGCTCGCCGTAGGACGCAAACCCCACCTGCAGGCGCGAGTGAATCAACGTCCGGAAGGTCTGCGACAGCAGCGTGGGCAACCCGCCGGCCACGAGCGTTCCCGGGGGAATGGCCCCCGCCTCGACACCCGCCGTCGTGTCCACCGGCACGATGGGGTTGATGCAGAGCACGAGATCCGCCCCGGCGTCGAACGCCACCGACGCGTGCAGGGTCTTGAGCAGGACGCCGTCCACGCAGTAGCGCCCGTTCACGGATACCGGCGGATACAGTCCCGGCAGCGCGCAGCTCGCCTGCACGGCGCGCGAGATCGGGACGTCGTCGAACCCCTCGGAGCCGAACCGGATGGCCCCGCCCGCGCCAAGGTCGGTCGCGACGACGATCAGCCGACGTCCGAGTGCCCGGAAGTCGTCCGTGCGCCCGTTGCGCGTGAAGGCCTCCTCGAGCGCCCGCCGCAGCGGCTCATTGTCGAACAGCGCGGTCGGGACCGCCCGCAGCAGCCCGCTCGCCGAGCGGAACGGGTTGGGTCGTTTGAGAAACGAGAGCAGCGCGTCGCCGGTGACCATGGGCAACTGCGCTCCGCGACGCAGCCACTCGCGGTACGCCGGCGTGAAGAAGAGCACCGGCAGGAGCGGATCGCCCGGCTCCTGCTCGGCGATGATGCGAACCAGCCGCGCGGGCGTGAGCCCGTTGGCCAGGAACGCCGCGATCAGCGAGCCGGCGCTGACCCCGACATAGACGTCGAGATCGGTGAAGTCGAGCCCGTCGATCGCTTCGTCGAGCGCCCGCAGGGCTCCGACTTCGTACACGGCACCCACGGGACCACCGCCGGCCAGGGCGAGCCCCAGCCGACGGCTTCCCGTCGTGCGCGCGCGCGTCATCCGCGCCACTCGAACGACCGCGTGGCGCCTAGGCCCGGCGGGCCGCCGCACGCCGCTTCACGCCACGCCGGTCGACGGCCTTGGTGAGCTCCTCGACGCGCTTCGTGAGTGTGGCGATCTCCTTGCGGGTCGGCACGCCGAGCTGGTGCATCGCCTTTTCCATCGCCGAATTGACCGGCGAGACGACCTTGCCGAACACGGCGCTCACGTCGCCCCGCATGTCCTTCACGTTGGTGACCATCGTCTCGAGGCGCTTGCGGTTCTTGGTTTCGTAGGCCGCGCCTTTCTTCACCAGCGTCTCGAACATCTTGCCGCCCTCTTCCTCCGCCATCGACAGGGCGCCGACGCCCGCGAGCCACACGTTCCGGGCCGAGTCCTTCGCCTGGGGCACCAGGCCCATTTCTTTCTTCTTCGCCATGGGATCTCTCCGTTGTTCCGCCAAGTTGCGGTGTTGGGTTTCTACCGTTCGCGCTACCGGGCCGTGCGCCGGGACGCTGCCCGCCGCGGGGACCCACCGTGGGTTTCCAGCTCGCGGAGCGACTGCTCCAACTGCTCCAGCCGGCCGCGCAACATCTCCATTTCCTCCCGGGCTTCCTGCAGCGGCTTCACCCGGTCGACCCCCGCCCGAACCAGGCGATCGACGCGGTCCTGAAACTGCTCGACGCCACGCTGTACCGCTTCCCCACCCCGACGGATCACCTCATGCAGCAGATCACTGGGAAGCAGCGACACGCCGCGCCGTTCTTCGTCGTAGATCACCTGCGCCAGGGTCTGCGCGGTCACGTCTTCGGCGGTCTTGCTGTCCACCACCTGCAGGCGTTGGCCATCCCGCACCCAACCGGCCAGCTCCTCCAACGAGACGTAGCGGCTCTCCTCGGTGTCGTAGAGCTTGCGGCTCCCGCCGCCGTACCGCTTGATCAACCGGACCATCGGCCCCCCTTGCCGTTCGGCCCCTGCGGGCCATTGCTGCACTGCGGCATAATATGCCGCAGTGCGGTAAATCTGTCAACCCCGCCGACGCCGGGCCTTCCGGCTCCAGGGCGGCGCGGGGGCGGGGGCAGGGGCGGCGTCCAGCCGTTGCAGCAGCTCCCGCCCCAGGGCAGCGAGGGCCGGGAGCCCCGTGGGGGGAGTGGGCATGAGGGGGAGGTCGGCAACGGGGGTGCCATCCGTGACCAGTCTCCGCAGTGCGGCAAGTCCACGGGCGTCGCGCTCCGCGAGCCAGGCCAGCAGCCGCACCCCGTCCGCCGCTGGTCGCGCGCCGGCGTCGCCCGCAACGAGTGGGTGCACCTGGTTGACGGCCAACGCCGCCACGTGGTGGCCGCCTTGGCGCAACCGACGGGCGAAGAACAGGGTGTCCGGAATCCGCGCTTCGCCCGGCGCGGAGACGACCAGGAACCGGGTCTTGGGGTCGCGCAGTAACCGCTGCACCGCGCGCGCGCGCGCGCGGAATCCATCGTACAACGGCGCGAACGCCTGGAAGAACTCGGCCATGTCGCGCAGCAGGTTGAGGCCGACGATGCCGTCGAGCAGGTCGGCCACGCGCCGTCGCACCTTGCCGCGTCGCAGATGCCCGTCTTTGGTGAACCATGGTCGCAGGGCCAGCCGCAGGGCCCCGCTGTCGAGGAACCCCACGATCCGATCCGGAGCCTCCAGGAAGTCCAGGGCCTGCCGCGTGGGCGGGGTGTCGAGCACGACCCGCGCGTACTGACCGGCCGCCGCCACTTCGAACAGCCGCTCCACGGCCATGTACTCCAGCACACCGGCGAGATGGCCGGCGAGTTGGTGGTAGAACCGGTTCTGGTAGATCCGCTCCGCCGCGGCCCGGTTGGGCGCGTAGCGGGCCACGAGCCGATCGAACGTGGCGCGCGCATCGAGCAGGCTCACGTCCAGTCGCCCCGGCGCGTCCAGCGCCACGCGCACCACCCGGTCCCCCGAAACGTCCTGCACGCCCAGCGCATCCTTGAGCCGGCGCGACGGGTCGAAGGTCATGACGAGCGTGTCGGCGCCCTCTTCGGCGGAGACGACCCCCAGCGCCGCGGCGAGCGTCGTCTTGCCGACCCCTCCCGCCCCCACGACGGTGAGCAGCGGCGCGGCCAGCGGCGCCGCGATCATGCCGACCCCTCGGCCGCGAGGGCCGGAGCGAGCGCCGCGACCAGCGTCTCCACCAGTGCCGGTCCGGCATCCGCCGCGATCAGCGGGAGCTCGGCGACCGCGCCGCGCCAGTGCCGCCGGAGCCGCGTCAGTTCCTCGTCGTTCACGGCCCGGCGTTGGCGCCAGAGATCCAGCGCGTCCCCCGGACCGGGCGGGCGACGGCGCGGCCACTCCGGATACAGCGCGTTCACCGCCACCAGGTCGGGCGGGCGGCCGACCCGGGTCGCGAGCATCTCGGCCAGCTCGAGCGTCTCCTGGACCGGCATCTCCTCCGCCAAGGTCGCGACCACGACCCCGCAGCGGTCACCGGCCGCCACGAAGGCGGCGATCTCGCGGGCCAGCTGCGCGACCGGCCCGTTGCCCAACACCTCGGCCACGAGCAGCGGCGCGGCGAGCAGCGACACGCCGTGTCCGGTCGCCGGGGCATCGAGCACCACGGTGTCCACACCGGGACCAATCTCCCCCCGCACCACGCGGAGCGCATGGCCGAGCACGGCCAGCTCCTTCAGGCCGGGGGCGCTCTCGACGAAATGATGGAAGACGGGACTCGCGGCGACCGCCCGTGCCACCAGTGCGATCGGGATGCGGCGCCGCACCAGCGCTTCGATCTCGTCGCGGGGCCGCAGGTTCTGGAGCCAGACGTCGTCACCGGCGGGGAGGATCTCACCGTCGGACGGCGCGGTATCGAGCAGCACGTGCTGGGTTTCGCGGGGATCGACTTCGAGCACCAGCGCGCGGCGCCCCCGGGCGGCCAGCGCGCGCGCCAGTACCGCGGCGAGCGTGCTCTTCCCAACCCCCCCCTTGCCGGTGACGACCAGCAGCTCGCGGCCGGCGAGCGGCGACGTCACAGCCGAGCGGCGATCGCCTGCGCAACGTGATCCGCGATCGCCATGATCGTGATCATCGGATTCACACCGCTCGATCCGGGGAACGCGCTCGCGTCCGCCACGTGCAGCCCCCGGACCTCGAACGTCTCGCCCGTCTCACCGACCGCACCGCGCTCCGGACTCACTGCCATCGCCGCGCTGCCCATCTGGTGGAACGACACGTACGACATGCGGCAGTGTCGGTAGCCGGTGGCGTCTGCCCGGGCCATGAACCGCTCGAGCCATCCGGCCCCGCCCGGCTGCGCGCGGGTGGGCGGGGTCTGCAGCGTGAAGATCTCGGTCGCGCCCGCCGCGGCCATGATCCGGGCGCCCGCTTCGATGGCACGGCGCATGTGCGCCGCGTCGTAGGTCGAGGGTTCGTAATAGATGCGGGGCTGGCCCCACCGATTCAGCGCGATCCGTCCCGTATCCCGGTCGCGCAGCAGGATGCCGACGTGTCCCATGTGGGCGAGCCGCCCGACGTCCCCGCGCAGTTGCCGCGCGCTCTCCCACCCGAACGCGCTCGCCGGCAGCGCAAAGTGAATCGGCCCGGTCTCGAACCGCGCGCCGTAGCCGTGGCCGTCCATGTCGGCGAATTGCGCGCAGTAGCGCGTCTGCATCGCACCGCCCCACGGCTCGACGCGTTCGGGAAAGAACGCCCCCACGGCACTCACGGGATGAAGGTGGAGGTTCCGCCCGATGTGCGCATTGGTGAGTCCGGAGCGGCGCAGCAGGGCGGGTGTATGGAGCGCGCCGCACGCCACCACCACGATGCGGGCGCGCACCGTCATGGCGTGCATGCGACTGTCCCGGGCCCGCACGCGTCCCTCCGCACCGACGGCGCGATTCCCGTCGAGCAGCACGCGTTGCACCTCGCAGTGCGGCACCAACCGGGCACCGGCGGCCGCGGCGTCGGCGAGATACGTCTTGGCCGTCGAGTTTTTCGCGCCGTGCCGGCAGCCGTACGTGCAGAACCCGCACTCGAGGCCTTCGAGGCAGTCCGTGACGTTCCGGGGAATGGGGTCCACCTGCCAGCCGAGCGCGCGGAGCCCGCGCTCGAGCAACTGGTCGCGCTTCGACGGCGTGCTCCACTGCGTCCCGACGTTGAGCCGCGTCTGCACCCGATCGAGCGACGCCTGAAACTGCGGGTCCGTGAACAGCGAGAGTCCGGATGCCCGGCTCCACTCGTCGCCGATCGTTTCGGGGAGCGCGAAGCTGGTGGTCCAGTTAATGACCGTGCCGCCGCCCAGGCAACTGCCGGCCAGGATGGGCATGGAGCCCGACTGCGTCATCACCAGGCCCTGATCGAGGAAGACGGAGTCGAACATCTCGCCCTCGATCTGGGTGAAGTCCCGGGCCGATGGGTTGCCACCCATCTCGAGCACGACGACGTCCCGTCCCTGTTGGGCGAGCAGCCCCGCCACCACCCCGCCGCCGGCTCCAGACCCGATGACCACGACGTCGCAGTCGAACGTCGTGTCCCGATCGACCGTGACGACGGGGAGCGCGTCCGCTCCCGCGGTGGGCTGCGGCAACGGTCCCGGATACCCGGTGGCCCCCCACACGGGATGTCCGTCGGGCGTGGGCGGCCAGCAGAAGTAGGCCACGTGACACAGCCGCTTCAACGCCTGAAACCCCGCCCGCTTGAGCGCCATCCGTGAATGCGCCCAACTCCGGAGCGTCGTCTCGCGCGTCGCCGCGTCCATCGCCGTGAACGAGCGGAATCCCTGCCCCTGGGCGAAGTTCGCCGCGGCGTTGTCAAGCAGCGTGAGCAACAGACGGAGCCGCGCCTGGTCGTGCGGGCTCCGCAACGTGGCGATCAGTTTTTCGACGCGGGCGGGCGTGCCGGCCGCCAGAGCCCCTGTCGCAAAGAACCGACCGGGGTCGTCTGCGTGGTCGAGGGCGGGGAGCAGTGTATCGCAGATCGCGGCCAGCACGGCGCGCTGGCGCGTGGAGAGCTCATCTGACACGGAGACATCATCCCGTGAAGAGTCGTGCTGGCAAAGTTACTCGGACACCGCCGCCGCAACGAGGCGCAAGGGGAGTCGGGGGGTCGGGGATGGCCGCCTGTCAGGCCGCCTCGTCGACCGCTTGCACCAGCCGCGCGACGGTGGCCACCGCCTGCGGCTCGAGATCCGGCGCCACTTCGAGCGCGTAGGTCTCGGCAACGAAGCCCACGTGGAGGAGTCGTCGTCGGGCGCGGTCGGCGTCGCCTTGCGCGGCCGTCCCGTCGAGCAGCGCCAGCCGGTGCCGTCCGAGGAGCTCGACGAACGGCGTGCTGAGCTGTGCCTGTGTCGCGGGGGGGCAGCTCACGTCGAGCAGGGGAGCAACGTAGTCGGCCCAGCCCCGCGCCAGGTCGCGGTTCTCGGGACGGCGCAGGTACGCGGCGCGCGTGCGGGAAAAGCGCGCCCAGGCGCGCACCGCGCCGCGGGGAAGCAACGGATGCAGGTCGTACAGGGGCGCCCGCTGCCGTCCGCGGGGCTGATAGCGCCACAGCCGTTCGAGGTCGGACCACGGCAACAGGAGAAACACGCCGGCGAAGCGCGTGTCCAGCACGATGAACGCGTCGTCGTCCACACCGACGACCGTCACCCAGTGGTTCCACTGCTCGATGCACAGCAGCACGGGCCGCCGCCGGGCGAGCCACCCGACCAGCGCCACCCGGGCAGGTTCGGCGGCGCGCCAACGCTCAGTCTCGAGCTGGCACCCGAGCCGACGCGCGGCGCGCGCCAGATCGTCCTCGTCCGCCCCGTGCACCGTGGCGCGCGCCAGGGCCGCCAGCTCGTCCTCGTGTGCGACGATACCGAGCGCGAGCAGCGCATGCTTGAGCGCAAACGGACCGCACTGCCAGGCATTCGGCTGGGGATAGATGCCCATGAGTCTTGCCGTCCTCCTACCCAAGATAGCATCCTTCAGGCGGGAGCCAACCAAAGCCACTATGACCGATACGAGCGCGCGGGTCGTCGTCCTGTTCAATCACGTGGACGAGGACGAATACGAAAAGATCCGGCACGTCGATCCGTCGACGCTCGGATTCGAGCCCGAATACGACATCCATGTCGCCACCGTGATGGAGGAGTACGGTGAGGTCGTCAAGGCGCTGCGCCGCGCGGGCTTCAAGGCGCGCGCCGTCAATCTGCGCGACGACATCAAGGTGCTGCAGCGCCTCGTGCGCCGCCCACCGGACGTCGTCTTCAATATGGTGGAGCATTTCCGCGACGACCCGGAGCTCGAGTCGGACGTGGCCGGCTTTCTCGACCTGCATCAAGTCGCTTACACGGGCTCGCCGCCGTTCGCGCTGTCGCTCTGTCGTCGCAAGGGACTCGCCAAGCACGTCATGCTCGCGCAGGGGGTCCCCACGCCGCGGTACCGCATCCTGCTCGATGCGAAGATCCCGCGGCGCCACGGTCTGCATTATCCGCTGATCGTCAAGCCGTCGCGCGAGGACGCGAGCGCGGGGGTCGAGCGTGAGTCGGTTGTGTACGACTATCCCGGCCTGCTGGCGCGGATCGAACACGTCTTCGAGGATTACGGGCCGCCCATTCTGGTGGAGGAGTTCATCGAGGGTCGGGAGCTGCACGTGGCGGTGTGGGGCAACGACGAGCCCGAGGTGCTGCCGATCATCGAGTTCGACTTCTCCGATCTCCCGGCCGATGTGCCGAACATCATCAGCTACGACGCCAAGTGGAACCCGCTCAAGGAGGAGTTCCACCGCGTATTCACCGTCTGTCCGGCGCGGCTGTCGAAGCGCGCCCTGCGTCGCGTCCGTCAGGCTGCGCTGGCGGCCTATCACGCGACCGGCTGCCGCGACTACGCGCGGCTCGACCTGCGGCTCACCAAGCAGGACCATCCCTTCGTGCTCGAGGTGAACCCGAACCCCGATCTCACCGAAGGTGTGTCGTTCATGGAGGCGGCGGAGCAGGAAGGCTACGAGTTCGAGGACGCCTTGCGCATCATCACCGAGCTCGCTCTCGGACGGATGCCGGAGCCCGAGGAGCCCGAGGAGCCCAGCGAGTCCACCGCGTCCGCCGAGGGCGGTTGACCGGACGGCGGTGCGCTGGCGTGGGCCGGGCCCGGCACGCATGTTAGACCCACTTCGGCACGGGGAACCGCAGTGAGCGACGTACCCGAGCGCCTCCGCACCGCGCTCGCGGAGGGCTACGACGTCCAGCAGGAAATCGGTCGCGGCGGCATGGCCACGGTCTATCTCGCCCGCGATCGCAAGCACGACCGGCAGGTGGCCCTGAAGGTGCTCAAGCCGGAGCTCGCGCTGGTGGTGGGAGCCGAGCGTTTCGTCCGCGAGATCCGTATCGCTGCTGCGCTGCGGCACCCCAACATCCTCCCCCTGTTCGACTCCGGCGACGCCAACGGCACCCTCTACTACACGATGCCGTTCGTGCCGGGCGAGTCGCTGCGTGGCCGGCTCGATCGCGAGCGCCAGCTGCCGCTCGGCGATGCGGTCACGATCGCGCTCGAGGTGGCCGACGCCCTCGCGCATGCGCACAGCCACGGGATCGTGCACCGGGACGTCAAGCCCGAGAACGTCTTGCTCGAGGCGGGGCACGCCGTCGTCGCTGACTTCGGCATCGCCCGCCCCGGGGGCGACATGGAGGGACGGCTCACCGAGACGGGATTGGCGGTGGGCACCCCCGCCTACATGAGTCCCGAGCAGGCCGGCGGCACCGGCGAAGTGGATGCGCGCGCCGATCAGTACGCTCTCGGCTGCGTGCTCTACGAGATGCTCGCGGGCGAGCCGCCGCACACCGGCCCGACGCCCCAGGCCGTCCTGGCGAGGAGTCTCACCGAGGACGTGCGGTCGCTGCGACCGGTGCGCCGAACCGTATCCCTTGCGCTCGACGCGGTGATCCGCCGCGCCCTCGCGCCGACGCCCGCCGACCGGTACGCCACCTGCCACGAGTTCGCCGAGGCCCTACGCACCGCGGCGGCCGCAGGCGCGGGCGAGGCGCTCGTCGCTCCCAGTCGCGTGCGCCTCGTGCGTCGGGTGCTCGGCCCGACCCTCGCCGTGCTCGCGATCGTCGCGCTCGGCCTCCTCGGCCGGCGCCTGCTGACACCCACGCCCGCCGTCGCCGCGAGCCGGCTGGGCCTCGCCGTGTTTCCGTTCCGCGAGACCGACCCAGGTCCGGCGAGCCTTTCGGAGTGGCTGGGCGACCTCCTGTCCACCGCACTCGAAGGCACCCCCGGGGTGCGCGTCGCCGACCCTTGGTCGCTCTGGCGGAGCCTGCGGCCCGACCGGTCGGCACCGGCCACGCCTCCCGACCCGATCGAAGGCGAACGTCTCGCCATGCGAGCCGGCGTCCGCCACTACGTGCTGGGTGCCGTGCTCCAACGCGGGGAGCAGCTGGACGCGACCCTGCGGCTCTACGAGGTCGGGACGCCCGAGCCGACGCACACCGTCACGGCAACCGGCTCGGTCGAGGACCTTCCCGCCCTGGTGCAAGAGCTCGCCGTGGCCATCATCACGCGCCTCTGGGAACTGGAAGGGATGCCAGAGGTCCGCGACATCCAGGGCTACACGACACGCTCGGCCGACGCCCTCAAGGCGTATCTGGACGCGCGCCTCGCCATGCGGCGCGGGATGGGGGACAGTGCGGAAACCGCGATCGATCGCGCGCTCGCGTTGGACTCGACCTTCGCGCTCGCCCTCGTCGAGGCAATCGGCATCAAGTCCTGGGTCCAGTTCCTGCGAGGGGAGTTTTTCTCCGGGCTCAGGGACCTCGCGGAGCGCGCGGTGCGCTCCAGCGATTCGCTCGGCGAGCGGAACCGCCTGCGGGCGCGGGCATCACTGGCGGCCGTCCGCACCGAGGGCGTGCGCGCCGCTGAGGCCACCAGTCGCATCCTCGAGATCGACAGCACGGATCACGGCGCGTGGAGCTCGCTGGCCTACTATCACGCCGAGTACGGGTGGCAGTACGGCGCAGACGAGTACGATGCCCGCGAGGCTGCGGAGCGGGCCGTGCAGCTCGATTCGACGTACGTCCCGGCGCTCGTCCAACGCGCGTGGCTCAGCGTGGTCTTCGAAGACTTGGACGACATCCGACTTCAGATCGCACGGCTCCGCCAGGTGGATACGGCACAGGGTGTGGTACGCGGCACGCTGGTCGCCCTGCGGGCGATCCTGGCGCCCGACAGCGCCTTCCCCTCGCTCGCCGACACGATCGCCTCGGCCACTTCCGGGGAGTGGCTCACCGCACACCGCTACTTGCGGTTTCAACGACCGAGCCGGGACGAGCTGCTCCTCGACAAGCTCCACCGGCAGGCGAGTCCCGGACGGCCCCAGCGCGCAGCGCTCGGCGAGTTGGCCCGTCTGAAGATCGCCGAGGGACGGCTCGCGGAGATGGACGCGGAGATCACCGCAGGGACGTACCAGGCCGAAGACCTGTACAAGAACCTGAACCGGTTCCTCGTGGCCGCGAGCATTGCCGGGGTCGGGCATCCGCCGGCCGCCGCGCGGGCCGTCGACTGGCTCATGGCGTACATCCCGCCCGATTCCGCCCTGTTCTACTTCGAGACGCGCCCCGTCTGGTGGACGTTGTGGCTGGTCGCCGCCTACCACGCGCAGTTCGGCGACACCACCGTCACGCGGCGCTGGCAGCGCACCCTCGGCACCCTCCCGGCCGGGGGCACACCGGCGGACTATCGGGGCGGGTTGCAGCGTGATCTCGACGCGCGGATCGCCGCGCGGCGCGGCGACTTCGATACGGCACTCCGGGAGGCCAGGGAAGCCGTACGCCTGTGGTCGATTCACACGGGGAACGACTGGGAGGCGCTCGCGTCCCCCGCCATGCGGTTTCATCTGGGGATGCTGCTCGACGCCGCCGGCCAACCCGACAGCGCGGCCACCCTGTTCCGCTCTCTCGTGCCCCCGGCGACCTGGATGGGCTTCTTGACGGCCCGGGCGTCTTATGAGTTGGGCCGGCTGGCCGAGCGCCGCGGCGACTTCGCCGAAGCCGCGCGCTATTACCTGAGCGCCGTCCGGTTGTGGGAACGGGGAGGACCCGAGGTCACCCCCTGGCGCGAGTCCGCCCAGGAGGCCTTGCGGCGGGTCGTCGCGAGAACCGGGTAGCTCAGGGGTAGAGCCGCTCCGTCCGCCAGCCGGCGCCGTCCCGCACGAACCGGAGTCGATCGTGCAGTCGGTTCAGGCGGCCCTGCCAGAACTCGATCCGCGCCGGCACCAGGCGGAACCCGCCCCAGAACGGCGGCAGGGGAATCTCCCGCCCGAAGTCCCGCTCGTATTGCGCCACGCGATCCCGCAGCTCGTCCGGGGTGGGCAGTACCCGGCTCTGGCGGGAGGCCCATGCGCCGATGCGGCTCCCGCGCGGGCGGGTAGAGAAATAGGTCTCGGATTCCTCGGCGGGAAGCCGCGTCACCCGTCCCTCCACCCGCACCTGGCGCTCGAGCACGGCCCAATGGAACACGAGGGCGGCGCGCGGATTGGCCGCGAGCTCCTCGCCCTTCCGACTCTCGTAGTTCGTGTAGAACACGAACCCCTGGGGGTCCACGCCTTTGAGCAACATCATGCGCGCCGACGGCGCCCCCTCCGGGGACGCCGTGGCCAGGGTCATCGCCTCAGGGAGGAAGATCCCCGCGCGGGTGGCTGCGGCGAACCACTCCTGGAACAGGGCGATCGGATCGGCGGCTTCGCTCGCATCGGGGAGGCCGCGGGCCACGCCTTGTCCGAAGGTGAGGAGGGCACGGACCCGCGCAAGCAACGACATGGGCGCAAAAGAAAGCGCGCCCCTGCGTGGCCGCAAGGGCGCGTCCGAGAGCGAACGAACGGCCTAGGCGTCCTGCGGTCGGTCGAAGACCAGTCCGCGACCGCAGGTCTCGCAGCGGAGCATCGACACACGCCCGGGCTGCTGCTGCCCCAGAACGTCACGCATCCGCCCACCACACGTTGGGCAGGTGAGCCGCGTCGTCGTCGTGCTCGAGCGGTACAACCGCGCGGCGTCGTCCAGCGAGAAGCCGCCGGAGGCCCGTACCCGGTGATCCCTGTCGGCCATGGTCACCTCCCCTCCACCACCTTGTATGCTAAGGGCCCTCCTGTGTAATAAGGCTGAAGTTGCTCTGAAAGTTCCGTGAGGGCGCCGGGCCTGGCCGACTGGCATCCCCTCCGCCACTCGCTAGCTTCCTCCCAACCATGACCGCATCCGACCAACGCATTCCGAACCTCCCCGACCGGATTGCGCGCCTCGCCGGCGTGGCAACGAATCTGTGGTGGACATGGAGCCGGGAAGCGCGGATCCTGTTCCGCGACCTGGACGTGGTCCTGTGGCGGCAAACCCGGCACAACCCGATCGCCGTCCTGCAACAGGTGGACCCGGCGCGGCTGCGTGAGTGCGCGGAGGAGCCCGCCTTCGTGGCCCTCCACAACCAGGTCGTCGGGGAGCTCGACCGCGCCCTGACGCGCGAGGGCTCCTGGTTCCGCACGCAATTCCCGGAATACGACGCCGCGCGGATTGCCTACTTCTGCGCGGAGTTCGCGCTGCACAACTCCGTTCCGATCTACTCCGGCGGTCTCGGTGTCCTGGCCGGCGATCACTGCAAAGCCGCCTCCGATCTTGGGGTGCCGCTCGTGGGCGTCGGCCTGATGTACACGCGCGGGTACTTCGACCAGCGCATCCGCCTGGACGGGTGGCAGGAAGACACCGACGATCCGGTGGATCCGAGCCAGACCGCCCTCATGCCCGTGCTCGACGAGACGGGCAGTCCGTACCTGGTCACCGTGCCGTGTGCCGAGCGGACCATTCACGTCGGCGCGTGGCGCATCCAGATCGGCTCCGTGCCGGTCTACCTCCTGGATACCAATCTGGAACGCAACGACCCGGCCGACCGGGCGCTGTCGCACAAGCTGTACGCCGGGGGTGCCGAGCTGCGCCTGCGGCAGGAGTGGGTGCTCGCGGTCGCCGGGGTCCGGTTGCTGCGGCACCTGAAGATCCAGCCGACCGTGTGGCACGCCAACGAAGGGCACGCGGCGTTCATGTTCGTGGAGCGGCTGCGGGAGCGGCTCGCGGCGGGCGTCCCGTTCGCGCAGGCAGTCCGCGAGATCCGGTCGAGCAGCGTGTTCACTACGCACACACCGGTTCCGGCCGGCCACGACAAGTTCAGTCGCGATCAGGTCATCCACTGCCTCGGCCCCTACCTCGACGAGCTCGGGGCAACCCGGGAGCGCCTGTTCGCCTTGGGGCATCATCCTAGCGAGGACCACGGCCTCTTTCACATGACGGCGCTGGCGATTCGCCTCTCCGGCCGTGTGAACGGTGTGTCGGCGCTCCACGGAGGCGAAACGCGGCGCATCTGGCACAGCATGTGGCCCGACCGGGAGCAAGGCGCGGTCCCGATCGGGCATGTCACGAACGGCGTGCATCTGGCGACTTGGATGGCCCGTCAGGTGATGGACCTGGTCGAGGCCCAACTGGGGCCCGATTGGGGGGCGCAGCTCGATCGACCCGACCTGTGGGAGGGCGTGCTGGGCATCGACGAGGCTCGCCTTTGGGACGCCCACTGGACCCTGAAGGCGGGACTCATCGAGTTTATCAGGGACGAGGCGCGCCGGCGCTGGCGCGACCAGTGGAAGGAACCGGGGCATCTGGTCGCCGCGGGCACGCTGCTCAGCACGCGGGCGCTCACCATCGGGTTCGCGCGGCGCTTCGCGACGTACAAGCGCGCCGACCTGCTGTTCCGCGACCCCGACCGCCTCCGACGCCTGGTCGTCGACCCGCACCGGCCCGTTCAGATCATCTTCGCCGGCAAGGCGCATCCGGCCGACGAACCGGCCAAGCACGTGCTCCAGCGCGTGTACGGGTTCGCCCGGGACCAGGCGTTCGAGGGCCGGATCACGTTTCTCGAGGACTACGAGATGCACCTCGCGCATCGGCTGGTGCAAAGCGTGGATCTCTGGCTCAACCTGCCGCGCGTCCCGATGGAGGCGTGCGGCACGAGTGGGATGAAGGCCGCGCTCAATGGCGTCCCGCAGCTCGGGACCCTCGACGGGTGGTGGGCCGAGGGGTACACCGGACAGAACGGCTGGGCGATCCCGCGCGCCACCGGGAGCGACGCGGACGCCGAGGACGCCGAGCACGTGTATCGGCTGCTCGAAACCGAGGTGGTACCGCTGTTTTACCGACGCGACGCGCGCGGCGTGCCCTTGGGCTGGGTGGAGCGGATGAAGCACGCCATTCGACAGGGCGCGCAGCACTTCACCGCGCGTCACATGGTGCAGCGCTACGCCCGGGACTACTACGTGCCGGCGATGCGTGGCGACACGCCGGGCGCTGACCCGACGGCGTGAGCGACCTCCCGCTGCACGGCTACCCCCGGGACCGGACCCGTCCCCTCCCGCCACTCCCGCGCGGGGCGGGCATCGTCCACCTGGTGGCGGAGTACTGGCCGTTCGCCCGCACCGGCGGGCTGGCGGAGGCCGTCCGCGGACTGGCGGAATACCAAGCGGCGGCCGATCAGGCGGTGACGATCGTGCTCCCGCTTCACCGCTCCGTGCGGGAGCGCGGGACCCCGCTCGAAGCCATCGGCGGGCCGATCGAGTTCCCCCTTGGCGACACGTACGAACAGGCGCGCATCTGGCGCGCCACGGCCGAGGAAACCGGACCGACGGTCTACTTCGTGGAGCACGCCGGCTACTTCGACCGCCCCGAGATCTACGGCGAGGGCGGCGACTATCCCGACAACGCCCGCCGCTTCGCCTTCTTCTCGCGCGCGGCCCTGGAGGCCCTCCCGCACCTCGTCCCGGACGTGGCCGTCATCCACGCGCACGACTGGCACACGGTCTTCTCCGTGATCTACCTGCGCACCGTGTTCGCCAACCGGCCGTACTACGATCGGATCGGCACGACGGTGACCGTACACAACGCGGCGTTTCAGGGGCATTTTCCCCCGACCCTGCTGGCGGACGTCGGTCTGCCGGCGGGCCTGTACGACTGGCGTCTGCTCGAATGGTACGACCGGGTGAACGTCCTCAAGGGCGGGCTGGCGTTGTGCGACATCGCCACGACAGTGAGCCCGACGCATGCCGCCGAGCTCCGCACGCCCGAGGGGGGATTCGGGCTGCACGGCCACTACCTGCAGATGGGGGACCGGCTGGTTGGTGTGCGCAACGGCATCGACGACGTGTTCTGGGATCCCATGACCGACGCGTTCCTCACCGCCACCTTCGGACCGGGCGACCTCGAACCCAAGGACCGGTGCAAGCGGGCGCTGCAGCGGACGTACGGGCTCCCCCTGCGGGCCCACACACCGGTCGTCGTGATGAGTGCGCGGCTCGTGGAACAAAAAGGCCTCGACCTCGTGCTCGCCGATGATGTGCTCCTCGACCTGGATGCGCAGTTCGTCTTCCTCGGGCGCGGCGAGGCGCGCTACGAAGTCGCACTGCGCGATCTCGCCCAGCGTGTTCCGGGCCGCGTGGCGGTTCCGCTGATGTTCAGCGAGCGCGCGGAACACCGGCTCCTCGCCGGGGCCGACCTATTGCTGATGCCGTCGCTGTTCGAGCCGTGCGGGCTGACGCAGATGCGCGCGCAGCGCTACGGCGCCCTCCCCGTGGGCCGCCGCGTCGGCGGCCTGAACGACACGATCGTCGACGGCGTCACCGGCTTCCTCTTCGATGCGTACTCGGCGCCGGCCTTCCACGAGGCCCTGGGACGGGCGCTGACGGCCTACGCGGACCGCGAGGCGTGGCTCGGCCTCGTGCGGGAGGCCATGCGGCTCGAGTACGGATGGGGCCCGTCGGCCGACATCTACCAGCGGCTCTACCGTCGGGCCTGCCGGGCCCGGGCGGCATGATCCGCGTGCGTGCCGACTCCCCGCGCTAGATCCTCCATGTCCGGTCCCCGCAGCGTCGTGATCCACGCGCATTTTTACCAGCCGCCGCGCGAAGATCCCTGGCTGGAAGAGATCCCGGTCCAGCCGTCGGCGGCCCCCTTTCACGACTGGAACGAGCGCATCGAGCGGGAATGCTATCGGGCCGTCGTGGCCGCGCGGATTGCCGGGACAGACGGCCGCATCGCCAGGATCGTGAACACGCTCGAGCACGTGAGCTTCGACGTCGGGCCGACGCTGCTGTCGTGGCTCGAGACCGCCGCGCCCGCCACCTACGCGGCGATGCTGGAGGCCGACCGGACGAGCAGCCGCGCGTTCGACGGCCACGGGAACGCCCTGGCCGCCCCGTTCCACCACGTCATTCTGCCGCTCGCCCCCCGTCGTGACAAGCTCACCGAGGTGCGCTGGGGCATGGCCGACTTTCGCCGGCGCTTTGGTCGGCAGCCCGAAGGGATGTGGCTGCCGGAAACGGCCGTGGATGACGAGACGCTGGACGTGCTGGCGGAGGCCGGCATACGGTTCACGATCCTGGCTCCCCACCAGGTCGAAGAGGCACCGCCGCACGGTCGGCCGGGGCTCTACCACACGGCCGCAGGACGCACGATCGCGGTCTGCGTGTACGATGGCGGGCTATCGCATGACGTCGCGTTCGGTCCCTTGGTCCGCGATGCGGAGCGGTGGACGGCCGCGTTGACGGCGCCGGGACCGGCCGAGCTCATCGCCGTGGCAACCGACGGTGAGACCTTCGGCCACCACCATCGTTTCGGCGAAATGGCGCTGGCGGCCATGCTGGCGCAGACGAGCGCGCGCACCGACGTCCGGATCGAGAACGTGGCCGCCTGGCTGGCGCGCCATCCCGCGCACGACCCGGTGCGCCTGCGCGCGCCGAGTTCCTGGAGTTGTGCGCACGGCGTGGAGCGCTGGCGCGCCGACTGCGGCTGCCGCATGGATCCGGACGGCGGCCTACATCAGCGGTGGCGTGCCCCGCTGCGGTCGGCGCTCGACTGGCTCGGGGGCGAGTTGCACGCCCACTACGAAGCGGAAGCCGCCGACGTGTTTGCGGATCCTTGGGCCACCCGCGATGCGTACGGCGACGTGCTCGCGGGCCTGCGCGACCTGGAGGATTTCCTGGCCGAGCACTGTCGCGCTGGTGGGGAGCGCGCCCACCAGCGGGCGGCGGAGTTACTCGAGGGGGAGCGTCACACGCTCGGCATGTTCACGTCGTGCGGGTGGTTCTTCGACGATCTCGCCGGCCTCGAGAGTCGGCAGGTGCTACGCTACGCCGCCCGCGCCGTGGAGCTGGCCGGCTCCGCCGCCGATGGGCTGGCATCGGCGCTCCGCTCCCGCCTGGCCGAGGCTGTGGCGAACCACCGCGCGGACGGCAGTGCCGCGGACCTGTTCGCACAGGAGGCGGCGCGCGGGGTGGACGTGGTGCCGGCGGTGGCGGCCGGCTTCGCGGTCGCCCGCACGGTCGCTGCCGCCGCGAGCGAGAGCGTGCCACCCGCATTCGCCGTGGCGGCCGACGCCGACACGGTCGTGGTGCGGCGGCGGCGCACGGGCGCGCGCACGCGGTGTACGGTCGTGGTGGAGCGCCCGCGTCCGGCCCAGATCCGCGCCCGCATCACGGCGGGCGTGGGCATGGGTCGGGTCTTCGGACTCCCGGACCTCCCGGAGCGGGCGCGCCGCGCAACCACCCCACAGCTCGTGCACGAGATCGTGGATCTGTGGCTGGTCGAGGAGGAAGCGGCGCAACTCAGCCGCGGCGTCCCGCTCGCCGAGGTCGCCGGCGGGGCCCTGCTCCGGGCCGTCGTCGCGCTGGCCGACGATGCCTCCGCGTTGGCGGTGGCCCAGGCGCTCGACCTCAGCGATCTGGTGGACCTGCTCGGCCACCCGATCCCGTTCGACGTCCAGACGGCGTTCCATCGAATTCGCACCGACGCCACCCGGACGGCGATCGCGCCGCTGGCCCGCCGGCTCGGGTTCGACTGAACGCCCCGCGGCCTCCCCGCTAGAAGAGCTTGGCGGCGAGCGTCGGCTCCTTGTCGGTGCGGGTCCCGAGCTTGAGGAACGTGGACAGGCGCACCGTCCCCTCGGCGTGCAACGTCTCGTGCACGGCTCGCACGGCGTCGAGAATCTGCGCCAGCTCACCCTCCACGTTGGACCCGTACGCGTGCAGTTCGACACGGAGCCCCGCCGCCTGAAGCAGCTCGTGCGCGCGCTGCACTTCGCGGCGCACCGATACGCCCACGCCGATGGGAATCACCTGCACTTCGGCCACGGCCTTCATGTCTCCTCCTCGTGGGGAGCAGTGCGTTCGGCGTGCAAGTGCGGGGTCGCGACGGCCAAGGCCGGCCCGAACCAGACGGTGAACCGCGCCGGCCAATGCGCCAGCTCCCGGTGAACGTCCGGCAGCCGCGCCCAGCGCCAGCCACGCGCTTCGGCAACGACCGGCCGCGGCTGTCCGTCGAACCGGCCGACGAACACGTGATCGAGCTCGTGCTCGATCAGGCCGGCGCCGACCGCCGCTCGATAGAGGAACCGGCCTACCGGCCGCAACTTGCACGCGAACCCCATCTCCTCCCGCAGGCGCCGCTCGGCCGCGGCGCCCACCGCTTCGCCGGGACGAGGGTGGCCGCAGCAGGTGTTCGTCCAGCGCCCGCCGCTGTGGTACTTGCCCCGGGCGCGTTGCTGGAGGAGAAGCCGACCGGCACGGTCGACCACGAACACGGAGAACGCGCGGTGCAGGACGCCGTGACGGTGGGCCTCGAGCTTCGACGTGGTGCCGTGCTCGCGATCCCGCTCGTCGACGAGGATCACCTGCTCGGTCATGGCAGGCCGGTCGGGCGGACCCGCCCGGCCGTCAGGCGGTGGGCTGGCGGGTGAGCACGGCGAGCCGCGTGGAGAGCTCCGGCTGAGAGACGGCTTCGAACCCGGGCGACACGGCGGCGAGCAACGCGTGCAACCCGGGGCTCGCAAACGAAAAGCCCCGGCGGTGTTCCGAGCCGGCGGGCCGTGGACCTCCACCCCGGAAGCGGAGCCGCATGCCCACGAGTCGGCGATCCACGCGCGTCTGCCCGAACCGATCCTCGCAGCTGCCGACGAGCGCTTCCATGTTGCTCGCCGCCCGCGGCTGGACGCGCCCGAGGCCGGCAAAGCTGACCGCATTCTGGGAGATCGTGAGCCGGGTGGGCTCCGCGCCGTGCATCAGCCACAGATCCAGAAACGGGACGGCTTCGGTCCCGGTGTCGTCCTGCATCCCGGTCGCTGGCGCCGTCTCGAGGATACGATCGCGGTAGGACAGGTAGCCGCTCGACCGCCGGGGACGGGCCATTGCCGCGGCGAGGTCCGGCGCCGGCTCCCGCGGACGGCAGAACACCGCGACCACCGGATAGTCGTAGGGCACCGGAATGTCCGAGCCGTCGAGGTGCGCCACAAACCCGTCCTCGGCGAACGAGAAGGCGCGGACCCGGTGGCGCACCGGGACCTCGGCGAGTCGATCGGACGAGAGCACGACGACCTTGCACCCGGCGGCAAGGAGCGCCCGCGCCGTGTCGGCGGCCCGTTCCAGGTCGGGATGGGCAAACCAGACCTCGGGGACGGAATACGCGGCCTTGCCCCGGAACTGCTCGGGCGTCAGACCGAGCTGGCGAGCGGCTTCGTCGGCGTCGACGCCGTTTTGCGGGGGATTCGACACCACGAGACGGTAGGTGGCCATATCGTCCGTCAAGCTATGGTCCTCCGGCGGACGGCGCCAGATGGTCAGCCCCGGGACGGTCCCCGGTCGAGCGCCCGCAGGAAGGCGGCCGCCCAGTCCTGGACCGAGTGGCGCCGCACGGCGCCGCGCAGCGACCGCATCCGGCGGCGGCGCTCCGCCCGCGGCATCTCCAACCCCTGCTGCAGCGCGTCGGCCATGCCGTCCACGTCATGCGGGTTTACCGACAGCGCCGCCCGGAACCCCGCGGCCGCACCGGCAAACTGGCTCAGCACCAGCACCCCGTCCCCGTCGACGCGGGATGCGACGTACTCCTTCGCGACCAGGTTCATTCCATCGGCCAGCGGCGTCACCACCATCACATCCGCCAACTGATACATGGCCACCAACTCATCGCGGTCGAGGCTCCGCCGCAGGTAGGTGATCGGCGTGAGGCCCACCTGCCCGAACTGCCCGTTGATCCGCCCCACCAGCGCATCCACCTCGCGCCGCAGCGTCCGGTACTCGGCAATCCGCTCGCGGCTCGGGACCGCGACTTGGATTAGGACCGACTCGCGGGCGTAGCGCCGGCCGCGGGCGAGCAGCTCGCCGTACGCCTCGAGCCGCTGGGGGATCCCCTTCGTGTAGTCCATGCGGTCCACACCCAGCAGCACGCGCCGACCTCGGCCGACCGAGGCGTGCAGCGCTGCCAACTGTCGCTGGACGTCGGCGGACCGCGCCAAGGCTTCGTAGCCCGCCGTGTCGATCGAGATGGGAAACGCGCCCACCCGGACCCGCCGCCCAGCAAGCTGCAGCGCGCTGCCCGCGCGCCGTGCGTCCGTCAATGCGGACGCGAGGCGTCGGAAATTGGTCGCCGCCGTGGCCGTCTGGAATCCGATGACGTCCGCGCCCAGCAGTCCTTCGAGCACCTGGCGACGCCAGGGCAAGTGCAGGAACAATTCGCTCGGCGGGAACGGGATGTGGAGGAAGAACCCGATGCGCAGATCGGGACGGCGCGCGCGCAGCAGCGCCGGCACCAGCTGGAGGTGGTAATCCTGCACCCACACGCGGGCGCCGCGCGCCGCGGTCCGCGCCGCCACGTCGGCAAACCGCTCGTTCAGCGAGACGTAGGCACGCCACCAGTGCCGGTGATATTCCGGCTGGCGCACCGCGTGGTGGTAGAGCGGCCACAGGGTCCGGTTGCAGAACCCCTCGTATGACCCCTCCACCTGATCGGCGGTCACGCTGACGGGCACGTTCGTGATCCCGTCGAGGATGAACGGCCGTGGCGCGCGGCCCGCCGTGCCGGTCCACCCCACCCACGCCCCTTCCGCTTCGGCAACGACGGGACCCAGCGCGGTGACGAGCCCCCCGGGGCTCGGTACCCAGGGACGCCGGGAGTGCTGCGGGGCGCGACGCACGGGCAGCGTGTTGGCCACAATGAGAATCGGCCACTGCCGCCGACGTCGGCTCGGCTTCGGCATCCTGCCCTCCCTCGTCCCCTCGATGCTCCGGCTTCGGAACCTAGCACGGCGCACGTCGCGCGGGCCACCGCGCCACGTCACATCGGTGATGCGCTATCTTCCAGCGTGGCTCCGACCGCCCCACCGCCGCTGCCATCCGACGTGGCCTTGTTTCTCGACGTGGACGGCACGCTCGTGGAACTCGCGCCGACGCCCGACGAGGCACGTGCGGCGCCGCAGGTGCCGGCGCTGCTCGAGCGGCTGCGCCAGCGGCTGGGCGGCGCCGTGGCGCTCGTGAGCGGGCGGTCGATCGCGACTCTCGACCGCATGCTCCATCCCGCCGTCCTGCCCGCGGTCGGGGTGCACGGCCTGGAATGGCGCACCGCCCACGGGCAGACGCACCGGCGCGCCAATGCCGCGGGCGCGTTGGCGGCGGCACGCGACCAACTGCACGTCTTCGTCACCGCCCACGACGGCCTGCTACTCGAGGACAAGGGGCTGACCGTCGCGCTCCACTATCGCGCGCGCCCCGATCTTGGCACCGAAGCGCGGAGCGTCGCCGAACGCGTCGCGCTCGACTCCGGCGGACGCCTCGAGTTGCTGGAAGGCAAGTGCATGCTCGAGCTCAAGCCGCCCGGGACGGACAAGGGGGGTGGGATTCGACAGTTGCTGCGCGATCCGCCCTTCGCCGGCCGACGGCCGGTGTTCGTCGGCGACGACGTCACGGACGAGGCAGGGTTCGGCGCCGTGAACGCCCTCGGCGGCATCAGCGTGGTCGTGGACCTGGATCGCGCCTCCGCGGCCACCTACCGCTTGGCCGACGTCACCGCCGTCCTGCGCTGGCTCGCGGGCGTTGAGCAGCGCCCAACATGACCGATCGGCCGACCGGAGTGTACCAGCGGATGATGCCGCGACGTGCCCGGGCCGCTGGCCGGGTGCACGCCGCTTTCTTCACCAGGAGCGCCGCATGACGACCCCGAACGACCTGCCGCCTCGCCGCCGCCCCACGCAGCCGCTGCTCGATGACCTGGGCCGCGCGATCGTCGAGGGCAAGGACGCGACCGCGTATCTCTGGCAGGTTCCCGACGATACCGCCACGCGTACCCGCTTGCAGGAACTGCTGGAAGTAATCAAGGACCGGTCAGCCCGGCAGGGCCGACGGGAAATGCCGAACCTGTGCGATGAGCTGCTGACGGCCCTCCGCGCCCAGGCGACGCCGCAGCAGGTCGACATTCTCCAGGACGGGTTCGACCGGCTGTACCGCCTGTGGTCGGCGGCGAAATCCGGTCTGCTGTAGCGCTATTCCTCGGGGCGGGGAGCTTCGTACCACCACGACGTGCGCGGATCCACCTGTTGGATCCGCACGCGGGCGTGGGAGTTCAGCACCTCGGCGGGAAGCACGAACAGCCGTGCGTCCCAGAAGACCCCCTCGAGCTCGAACGCGGACAGGGTTTCCTCCGACAGGCCGACGTCCACGGCGAGCTGTGCGTCCCCGGGCGGACCCTCGTCGTCGGCAAGCACCCGGTCGGTGAGCCACACGCCGATCCGCTTTTCCCCCTCGACGTCGCGGTCGCCACGAACCTCGAACCGCCACTTCGCGTCCACGAATCCCTCGCGCATGATCCCGCGGGCTTCGCCAATCGACGTCCGATGGAAGAGCCGCATACGCCTCCAACCCGCCCGTCGAGGTCCGCGCGGTCCGCGGCGACCCGTACGCGCGCGCCCCGAGCGGCCGTCATCACTACCCTACGGCGTATCCTGCAGAAGGGTTCAGGCGTGTCAAGACCGATGGCTGCGCTCGGGGAACTCCGTGCCGCCCCCGGGGCTACATTGCAGGACGGTCTGTCCATCCAGCATGCATCGAGGTGCCCATGAGGTTGACGATGGCCCTAGCGCTCCTGGTTACCGCCGCAGGCGCCGCCGACGCGCAGCGTGACCGCATCTTCCCGTTCGACTATCAGGTGCTCCGGCTCGACAACGGGTTCACCGCCTATCTGATCCGGGCCGGCGCACCCGGCCAGATCGCCTACGTCTCCATGGTCCGCACGGGCAGCCGCGACGAGGTGGAAGAGGGCAAGAGCGGGTTCGCCCATTTCTTCGAGCACATGATGTTCCGCGGCACCGCGAAGTACCCCGACTACGACGGCGTGACCGCCGCCATGGGCGCCGCACGCAACGCGTTCACCAGCAGCGACATGACGGTCTACTACCTGGTGGCGGCAAGCGAGTACCTCGAGCAGATCATGGATCTGGAGTCCGACCGGTTCATGAACCTCCGGTACGCTGAGCCGGACTTCCGCACCGAGGCCGGCGCCGTGCTCGGGGAGTACCAGCAAAGCGCGACCACGCCCTTCGGATTCCTCAACGAGAAGATCCGCGAGACGGCATTCGACCGGCACACGTATCGCCATACCACAATCGGGTTCGAGGCGGACGTGCGGGCGATGCCAGCGGGCTACGCCTACAGCCTCGAGTTCCACAAGCGCTTCTACCGACCTGAAAACGTCGTCCTCGTACTCGCGGGCGACTTCGATCCGCAGGCCGCCGAGCGACTGATTCGTCAGTACTACGCCGGCTGGGCACCCGGATACGTCCCCCCCGCCGTTCCCGCGGAGCCACCGCAGGCGGGACCACGCCAGCGCACGGTCGAGTATCCCGGCCGAACCCTGCCGGTGCTGACCGTCAGCTACAAGGGACCCGCCTGGAGCGCCACGGACCGGCTCACCGCGGCGTCCGAACTGCTGGGGCGCGTCGCGTTCGGCCCCAATTCCGATCTGTACCGCCGCCTGGTCATCCAGGAACGGCGCGTGCAGTCGCTCAATAACGGCTTCTCCCTGCAGCGCGATCCGAGCCTCCTCACCGTCTCGGCCACGATCATCAATCCGGGGGATCTGGACGTCGTGCAGCAGGCCATCGACGAGGCCGTCGGGCGTTTCCAGCGTGATCTCGCCGATGCGACGCTCCTCGCGGACACAAAGAGCAACATGAAGTACGGCTTCCTCATGGGCCTGGAAACCGCGCAGAACGTGGCGTTCGCCATGATTCCGTTCGTGGTCAACACCGGCGGCGTCGAGGCCGTCGACGACTACTACCAGACGTTGGACGCCGTGACGGCCGAGGACGTGCGGGCGGCCGCGCGGCGCTACCTCGTCGCAGACGGCCGCACGATCGTGACGATGGTGCAACGGGAGGGGGCACAATGAGGCGCGCCGCATTGCTGCCGGGACTACTCGTGGCCATGGGCACCACATCGCTCGCCGCGCAGGCCGGTCGCCCCAACGGGCTGATCACCCTGCCCGAGCCGGGCTCCCCGTTCGTCGCGTTCAGCCTCTGGGTGCAGGTCGGCTCGCAGCACGATCCCGCGGGCAAGGAAGGTCTCGCGGCCCTGACCGCGGCCCTGCTTGCCGACGGGTCGACGACGGCGGACGCGTACGACCAGATTCTCGCCAAGCTCTACCCCATGGCCGCGGGATACGACGCGACCGTGGACAAGGAAATGACCGTCTTCCGTGGGCGCGTCCACCGGGACAACCTGGAGGCCTACTATCCGCTCTTCCGCAACGCCGTGCTCGCGCCCGCGTTTGCCGAGGAAGATTTCGAGCGTGTCAAGACCCAGACGCTGAACTTCCTCGAGCGGACCCGGCGCTACGCACGGGACGAGGAGCTGTCCAAGGAGCTGCTGTTCTGGGTGGCGTATCGCGGCACCCCGTACGCACATCCGGAGGAGGGGTACGTCGCCTCGGTCCGCTCGCTCACGCTGGACGATGTGAAGCAGTTTTATGCCAGCCACTACCGCCGGGGCAGTGTCGTCGTCGCGGTCGGCGGCGGCTACCCGGACGGGTTTGGGCAGCGGGTCCGACGGGATTTCGACGCGTTGCCGGCGGGCCGGGTCGCGGCCGTGGCCGCCCCGCGCCCGGCGCCCCTGTCCGGGATCAAGGTGCTGATCGTGGAGAAGCCGACCGACGCGACCGCGATCTCGCTCGGCTTCCCCACGGACCTCGTGCGGGGGCACACGGACTTCTTCGCCCTCATGGCGGCGAACTCGTGGTTCGGCGAGCACCGCAATTCCTTCAGTCATCTCTACCAGGTCATCCGCGAGACGCGCGGCATGAACTACGGCGACTACAGCTACATCGAGGCGTTTCCGCTGGGGTACACGACGCAGCAGCCCCCGGTGAACGTCGCGCGGCGCCGGCAGTTGTTCGAGATCTGGATCCGTCCCATTGCGCGGACCGGCCCGGACGACCTGCACGACCGCGCGCTGTTCGCCACCCGCGCCGCCTGGCGGGAGCTGCAGCACCTGGTGGACAGCGGCATGACGGACACCACGCTCGCGGCGACCCAGCAGTTCCTGCGTAATTTCTCGGTGAACTACGGTTCCACCGTGTCCCGCCGGTTGGCG
>Ga0224512_10000903_pt1 | contig 30018 bp, 28 predicted proteins | sample SF_May12_sed_USG_4_FD_169103 | JGI IMG/M metagenome (GOLD analysis project Ga0224512, IMG submission 169103) | Sediment microbial communities from San Francisco Bay, California, United States - SF_May12_sed_USGS_13 | ecosystem: Environmental > Aquatic > Marine > Sediment | place: USA... | reverse complement strand
TGATGGCCGGCCGCCTCGCCAATGCTTTCACGGCCTACCGGGTGCTGATCTTCTCGGTGTGCTGCGCCATCCTCTGCCTGACGGTGACGCCGTTGCTGGGCAGCGCCGTTCTGCTGGCGATCGCCAGCATGCTGCGCGGCGGATTCATGGGGGTGAGCCAGCCGCTCTTGATCTCCATCATGGCCCAGTCGGCGGGCAATTCCCAAGGCAAGGCCGTGGGCTTGCGGACCACGGTCAATCGGCTCGCCATCCTCGTGGTTCCGGTGATCATGGGTGCCGTTGCCGAATTTTTCGGCATCGCTGTTAGTTTCTATGCCGTCGGCGCCCTTCTGATCGGTCTGATGCTGCTGGTGGGCTGGCGGTCGCGCAACGCCTTCCCCAAGGCGAGCTGACCGAACGGCGGACGGGAACGCGACGATGCGCGGCGCGATCATCCCGGCACTGGCGCTCGGCCTTCCGCTGTTGTGGCCGGGCCACCTGGCGGCGCAGCCCGCGCAACCCGCCGCCCTCGATCCCGCCCTGCTTGCCCAAACCCTGGACAAGGCCGCCAAGCTGCCGCGCCTGCGCGCCCTGATCGTCGCCCGGCACGGCAAGAGCCTGGTCGAACGTGTGTTCCGCGGCCCCGGGCTGGACGTGCCGGTCAACGTCAAATCGGTTTCCAAGACCGTCATCTCCGCCCTTGTGGGGGCGGCGATCGACCGCGGCGTGCTGGAGGGACCGGATCAGCCCATCGCCCCCCTGCTGCCCGATCAACTGCCGAAGCGGACGGATCCGCGCCTCGCCCGGGTGACCATCGGCCATCTCCTGTCCATGCGGTCGGGGCTCGAACGCACGTCCGGACGCAATTACGGGCGCTGGGTGCAAAGCCGGAACTGGGTTCGCTTCGTCCTCGCCCGGCCCCTCGTCGAGGAACCGGGCACCGCCATGCAGTACTCTACCGGCAACAGCCACCTGCTCTCCGCCGTTCTTACGCGCGCCGCCGGCCGCTCCACATTGGAGCTCGCCCGGGCCTGGCTGGCGGCGCCGCTCGGATTCGCGCTGCAGCCGTGGCAGACCGATCCGCAAGGAATCTATTTGGGGGGCAACAACATGCGGCTTTCGCCCCGGGCGCTATTGCGGATCGGCGAGATGTACCGCAACGGCGGCAGGCATCGAGGCCGCCAGGTGATCTCCCGGGCATGGGTCCGGGCCTCATGGGTGCCGCGCGCCGTCTCCCCCTATTCCGGCGACGGCTATGGCTACGGCTGGTTCATCACGGCGGCCTGCGGCCACCCCGTCTTTTACGCCCGCGGCTTCGGCGGCCAGTTTATCTATGTCGTTCCAACCCTGGAATTGACCATCGTCCTCACCTCGACCACCACCACAAGGACCCGGATCGGCGGCTACCGGACGGCGCTCAAGTCCTTGGTAGGCAGCGGAATAATCGCGGCCGCCCGTCGCGCCGACGCCGGCGCGCTGGCCCCGGCCCCGGCCGACTGCATGCTGTGATTACCGCCAATGCGGTGGAAATGGCGGCGCCACCCGCTTGGCAAGACCGGCACCGATGCGTTAAATAGGCTAAGTTGTAAAGGAATACGCCATACCATGATCCGACGCCGTCGGCAGGCGGCTCGATCCTCGAACACGGGAGCCTAACCCCATGCGACGACTTATCGTCCCGGTCCTTCTTGGCGTCCTTCTCAGCGGCCCCGCCCTGGCCATCGACAGCGGCGGCAGTTATGTCGGCCGGTTCAATTATTCCTGTCCCCAGGTCCTGGAATTGCACGGCAAGTCCGGCATCCAGAAAGACGGCACCGGGGTCACCTTCAATCGAAGTTTCTCGGTGATCGTCGGTTGGATGGCCGGTTACATGTCGAGCATCAATGCGATCCGCCCCGGCAAGTCGGACTTTTTCGGCAACATGGCCGACGAAGCCGGATGGATCGCGAAGTGGTGTGAGGCGAACCAGAAGTCCGATCTGATGGAAGCGATGGAAGCGCTGACCAAGGAACGGACGGCGGTGAAAAAGAAACCCAAGGCCGCCGACAAGAAACCGGTGGCGCCGGTGCGCAAGCAGCCACAATCCGACCAGCCCCCAACGCGGGTGCCTTGATCCCGCAAGCCTAGCGGAGCCAGGCGATGCTGAGATTCTCCCGCACCGCGCAGCCCGGCAGGTTTCGTGCCAGGCAGACGCCGGGCGGGCTCGGCGGCTGGCTGCGGATCATCGGGTTCCTTGCCGGTGCGCTCCTTTGCCTCGTCGTGCTGACGCCCCTGGGCACCGCATTTTTCGAGCCGCTCACGCCGGGGAAGACCAACGCCGTCCTCGCCGGCATTGCCCTGTGCGGCCTCGCCTGGCTCGCCCGCGGCGACCGTCCGCGCTGCCCCATCTGTGGCATCGGCATGCTCAGGGCCGAGAACATCGGCACCACGCAACAGAAGCTGGGGCTAGTGGACCATCCCATGTTCCGCCCCAACTCCTGGACCCAGTGGTATCGCTGCAGCCAGTGCGGCTACCGCGAATGGGACGAACAGGACGATCCGCCTGCGGAGCGACAAACCTAGGAGATAGGCTCCGCCGGCCCCGCAAGCTCCTTGGAGAGAAATGAAAAACTGCGGTCGTAGGACAAGTCCGAGGCCGCACGCTGGGCGGCGGGCACATCGGCGTCGGGGGTTATCTGGGCGAAACTGTGGCCCATGCCCTGATACCAATGCAGTTCGTAATCTGCCCCCAGGCGATCCATCGCCGCGGCGAAGGCTTCGACCTCCTGGCGCGGCGTCGAGTGATCCTCGGTCCCATAGTGGCATTGCAGCCTGCAGGAGATGCCCGCGAGCTCCCGCTCATCGGGAAACAGGCTCTGGTGATAGATCACGCCGGCATCGAAAGCGTCGCTCCGGGCCGCGGCCAGCAACGCGAGGCCGCCGCCCAGGCAGAACCCCATGATGCCGATCTTGGCGGTCGGCCCGACCCAGGGCAAGCTGTGAAGGAACGCGGCTCCTCCGGCGATGACGGAGACCGCCGCCGTGACGTCCAGGGAATTCTTGGCGAACAGGCCTGCGGTCCTATTCGGCGGGGTCTGGCCGCCCATATAGTCCGGTGACAAGGCAACGAAACCGGCCCGCGCATAGCGCCGGGTAATCTCGCGCTGGGTCCAGGTCAGGCCGCCCATGCCGGACAGCAGCACCATGCCCATCCGCCCTTCGCCTTGTTCCGGGCGAGCGAGGAAGCCATCGGTGTAGACGCCCTCGGTCTCGTACCCCGCGTGCAGGGAAACGATGCGCTCCCCCGCGCTGTTGCTGTCCTTCGCCATGTGGTGTTCTCCGGGCCGTCCGGCCGTAGCTGTTGCGTGCGGCCCTGTTGGCGACAAGCGGCCGCCGGATCGCCCGGCGGCCGCATCGCGCCAAGCCCCCCGCGGGGCCGGACGGTCAGTTTCCTACTTGCACTTGATGGACTTGGCCTGGCTCATCTCGCCGTAATACTCGATCTGGCAGTTGAGCCCGGTCTTGAGTGCGCCGCGCTTGGCTTTCTTGCCGCCGACGGAGATCTTGGTCTTCTTGCCGATCTTCGCGTGAGCGGGCTTACCGTTATCTGCGAAGACGATGACCCTGCCCTTCTTCTGAAGGCCGGTGATCGCCGAGGAGACCTTGATGACCTTGGCCCGCTCCAGCTTGCCGGGCTTGAGGTAGGCGCGCAGCTTGGCCTGCAACTCCTGCGGCGCGGAGAATGTTTCCTCGATGATCTTGGTCACCTTTTCAGCGCTGATCGGCGCGACCAGCACCCGGGCCTTCTTGGCCTCTGCCAGGTATTTCGGGTCGCGATAGGTCGCGGCATAAGCCTTGCGCATGATCTCGACCCGATCCTTGGGCACGCCCGGCGGCATATACACCGGATAGCCCAATTCGAACTGAGCCATTTTCAGCTTGAGGATCGCCTTCTTTTCCGGATCGCTGATCTGATCGATCAGGAGCGGTACACTCGATGGCACGGCCGGGTCTGGCTCCAAGCCTTGCTGGTAGAGAAGGTTGACTTTCTTGTCGGTGAGCCAATCCGGATGGCGACTGGTAAGGCCCGCCCAGGCGTTGGTCGCGCGCCCCTGGGTTTCGCCCCGTACCATGGCGAGATCGATATCGCCGCCGCTGGGATAGCCGATGATGACCCGGTATTTGAAACCCAGCAAGTTCTTCAGGAACACGGCATCGACCGTGGACGAACTACCGACCCCCGATGACCCGACGACGAGTTCGTGCTTCAGCAGGTCCTTCCAGGTCTTGACCGGTGAGGTATGCCAGGACATGGCCACGGCGACGAACCGCGCCGGCGCGCCGATCCAATTGAACTTCGTCGGGTCGTACTTGATGTTCTTGCCGCGCCCCGTATTGCCGTAAAACAGTGGCAACACTGGGACAGACATCAGCGAGCCCATGGTCTCGGTACCGTCCTTGGGCGCCTGGTTATACAAATAGTTGGCGCCGACGATACCCCCAGCTCCGGTCTTGTTCTTGGCCAGCACCGTGGGGTTGCCGGGAATATGGCGGCCGACATGGCGCGCACCAAGCCGGTTCATCAGGTCGACGGAGCCGCCGCTTCCAGATGTGATGTAATGGGTCATCCGCTTGTTCTTGTAGAAATCAGCGGCGCCCGCAGCCTGCGGCAGGGCCACGCCCGCCAACAGGGCCAGCGCGCCGGCACCCAGTACGAAACCATGTGAGTTCATTGCTTAGACTCCCTGTTCAGTCCGATCGAGGGCGCGCGGATCATTAACAGGGTCCGGGCAACGCCCTAAATGCGCGGCAGCCGCCGACCCCCGATCTTCCGTCGGTTGCCAGGGCATCGCGCCACGCAGTTGGCGAGAGTATAGCCGGTCCCGGTCGATCCGCCGAATCGGAATCACCCCGTGTTTCGCCGTCTTCCCCGACGATCGAAGAATCCCTGCCGATTCAGCCGTTTAGTCCCGGGCGATCGGCGCCACCCCCATCCATTGGCCCCGGCCTTGGGCCTTGGCTTCGCGGTAGGCGACAACGGCAATAGCGATATCCGCCGCCCCGGTGCCGGCGTTGTTCTTATGCAAGGTGATCTGGTCGTCGGACGCCCGCCCCGGACGGTCGCCATTGGCGATTTCCCCGATCTCGGCGATCTCGTCCAAAGCAACACGCCCGTCGGTGACCAGGCCGAAAAGATCGCCCTGCTCGTCCTGGACCACCTGCTCCCGGGAATTGACCGCGATGCAATCCGCCCGCAGCACCACGGCGTCGTCGACCTCGCGCCGGGGGGCGTCCAACCATCCCGCCCGCACCAAGGCGATGTTCGAACCCACGATGGACGTGACATGCTGGCCCGGCTCCAGCCAGTCGCCGAACACCACCGGGACATTGGTGTTGGTCGCGGCGATGACGACGTCGGCCCCGGCCACGGCCTTTTGGGCCTCATCCACCGGAACGATCTCCACCCCAAACAGCGGACCGTACGCTTCGGCGAAGCGTTCCCTGTTTTCAGGCGTGCGGGTGTGGACGTTGACCCGCTCGATCGGTCGGACGGCGGTCAGCGCCTGCAACTGGGTCACCGCCTGGGCGCCGGCGCCGATCAAGCCGCACACCGCCGAGTCCGCCCGCGCAAGGTGCTTGAAACCGACGCCGCTGGTCGCCCCGGTCCTAAGCGCCGTGCGCGCCGTGTAGCCGACGATACGTTCCGGGATCGATCCCACAAGCAACGCCAGCAACCGGGAATCGCTTGCGTCATGAAGGATGCAGATCTGGTGTTCCCGGTCGACGGTGCGCTGGATCGGACCGTCCTGGACGACCCGTTCGGTGTGTTCCACGATGCCGATCACGCCAAGCGCCGGCACCGCGCCCGGGAAGCAACTGAAGCGGACGCTGTTTGGAGAATGAATTCGCCGCCGCGGCGCATTGACCATGGGCCAGGCGGCGGCCTCGGCATAGGCTTTCTCGATGGCGTCTATGGCGTCCGCCATGCCCACCAAGCCTTCCAGGTCCTCGGGATGGAGGAGGAGGTAACCTGCGTTGGCATGGGCCCCGGGTCCGCCCTGCGGCTCACGGTCATTCATGGTCAGGCTCCCTAGGCGTCCTGGTCCCGTCAATCCCGCGGACCCGCGCGCTGCGCCAAGCGCAGCAACGCGAACATGAACAAGGCCGCGCAGGCCAGGGGTATGAGGTTAAATGTAAAGACAAAATTCACCGCCGGCCCCACGGCTTCGGGCTTGGTGGCATCGCCCAGGCCGGCCACCGAGGCCAGCATCCCGCCCGTGGCCGCGCCGAATGCGGTACCGAGCGAGCGCATGGACGGGATCGACGCGCTGGTGACCCGCTCCTCTCCCTTGCGCCCATTGGCCATCACCCGGGTCACCAACAACACGTTATGCGCCCCCACCCCCAGCCCGAGGATCAATGCCGCGAGGGTCAGGATCCCCAGATGGGGCGTCTGGGCGAAGTAGGCGATGCCGCCGAGGCCGACCAACATCAAGAGCGGGCCCGCCCGCAGCGCCGCGTCCTCGCGCCGTCCGGAAAAGCCCGAGACGGCAAAGGTCGCGATGGTCCAACCCGCCGATACGGTGATGGCGATGAAGCTGACGAACAGGGGCGAGACGCCGTGGACCACCTGCAGCAGGAGCGGCATGAAGACATTGAGAGTGGTCTGCGCCATGCCGCCCAGCAGCAGCACCCAGAGGCCGAGCCCGACCGGCGAAAACAGCGACAGCGCGCCGCTGGGATAGAGCCGGTTGGCGGCATGACGGTCGAGCCGGAGACAGGCCCATACCAGGACCACCGCGGCGACGATCATCACCACCCGCGAAACGCCGCCGAACACCGGGCCGGCCAGCGCCACCGCGAAGACGCCGCCTGACAGCAACATCAGGCGCAGCAAGGGAAAGCGGTTTGAGCGCGCAGGCGGCGCCGCGCCGGTTTCGCCATCGGTGGTCTTGAACCAGGCCAGCACCACGAGAATCAGGATCACCGGCGCCAGCACCCAGAACGAGCCGCGCCACCAGCCCACCGCGGCGAAGGCACCGCCCACCACCGGGCCCATCAACTGGCAAATCATCCAGGCCCCCTGATGCAGGGCCAAGACCCGCTTGCGCTGGGGCTCGGTGAAGTGGCCGCTGACCAGCGCCATGCCGCCACCGATGATCAGCCCGCCTGAAAACCCCTGCAAGAGCCGGGCGACGTTCAAGGCACCGATACTGGGCGCAAGCGCGCAGCCGATGGTCGCCGCCATGAACACGAGACCGCTGACCGCATAGCCCCGCCGCGGACCCAGAACGTTCCATACCGGGCCCAGGGCGGCGGTGCCGGTAATGGCGCCGATGGTGTACAGCATCGCCGGCCAGGCATAGAAATCGGCGCCGCCGATATCGGCAACCACGGTCGGCATGACGATGGCGATCACCAGGGTTTGAAGCGCGTGCATGCCGACGCCGAGCAGCACCAGCACGGTGTAGACCGCGCGCCCCTCCCGGAACAATTCCGAGAAGGCCGCCCTGGCAGGTTCGGCTTCCGCCGCCGCGTCCTGGCTATGGCTCATTTCCGCCTGCTTTCCGCGATCGAGAACGGGATGGGATGCCGCACCACCCTATTGGGCGGCGGATTTCGACGGCAGGGAGCGGGCGCACACCTCGATCGTCTCACGCAAGGTGCGGTCGGGATCGACCGTATCGCGGCGTTCGGAAGCGAACGGCGATCGTTCCAGCAACTGGTAAAGCTCGGTCGCGCCGACATGGAAATGCGCCGTGACTCCGGCGCTGTCCATGGTGCGGGCGATCTCCTTCATCTCGCCGATGTAGCGCCCCGAAACTGCGGGCAGCCGGGGAATCATGTACTCCATCCGCTTGTAGGCGGCGGACGCGCTCGCTTCCAGTTCAGCGTGGATCTCGTCGGCGACACCAAGCTGCTCGGCAGCGATCAGGACGGCGGTCTCAAGCGCCCGGGAACACTTGCTGATGCCGGCATAGCACATCTTGACCGCCGTCCCGCGACCGATCTCAGGCCCGCATTGGCGCACGTCGATGCCCAAGCCGTGGAGTTCGTCCATCAGCGCGGCGTCCGGCCCGCTCATGTAGAACCGGGTCGGGAGTGGCCCGCCGCCGGGCGGATTGCCGATGATGCCGCCGTCGATATAGACCGCCCCGGCCCCTTCGATCACCTGCTGCATGGCGCGGGCCGTATCGGGCGATACCGCGTTGCAATCGGCGTAAGGCGGCGTGTGCCCGCTGGCCTTCATCGCCGCGGCCACACGGGCCGCCATGTCGGGCGCGGATTCCGGCGGCAGGATGGAGAGCACGATCTCCGCCTCCCCCAACAGGGAATCCAAGCTGCCCGCGTCGCGGAACCCAGCCGCCGCCGCGCGGGCGCGGGTGGCGTCGCTGCGCCCGGCGAGGCAGGTCAGCACTTCCAGGCCGCCGGCATGAAAAGCCTTGCCGACGGCGGCACCCATTTCACCGGGCACCAGGATGGCGACGGTCTTGTAAGCCATGGCGTTTTCCCCCTCTCTTGTCATTCTGTTTGCCGGGAGAGTAGCGCCATTGTCGGAAGATGGATACTCCGCGCCGCCGGACGCGGGCGGGGAGCGCCCCCGAAAACCGGCCGGCCCCGCCGACCGGCCCCGCAAGGGGTGGCCGGCCACAGCCGCCCCCGGCGTCCTCGGCCGGCTTCCTGGCGGCGGCGACGTGGGCAACGAGATCGCGCCGGCCAAGGGACGGGCCGCACAACGGGCCGAAGGGGCTGGCAAACCCGGTTTCGCGGTGACGATGTTGCTGGACGCGAGCCCGGGCTAGGGGGTCAGTCGGAGAATGGCTCCCAGGCACGCTGGACGGCCGGACGGACCTCGATGGCATCATGCCAGCGCTTGAGATTGGGATATTCGGCGAGCCCGATTTCGTTCACGCCGTGCAGATGCACGTCGGGATACATGGAAATGTCGGCGACCGAGTAATTCCCGGCCACGTATTCGTTGTCGCCGAGGTGTCGGTTCAGAGTCGCCAGCATGTCGCGCAGCACCTCGTCGTAGTGCTTCTTGGCCGGCGGCACGTCTTCGGGATTCCGCTTGTTCCAGAATCCGTACTGCTGGGCCAGCGTCGTGAAGGTGGACGATCCGAAGAACAACCACTGGTCGACCTTGACCCGCGCGACGGGATCGGCGGGATAGAGGCCGTTGCCCGCCTTTTCGCCGAGATATTTGAGGATGGCGCCGGATTCGCACAAGGTGATGCGCTGACCGCCCGGCCCGTCGTCGTCCACCAGGGCGGGGATCTTATGACCCGGACTGATCTTCAGGTATTCCGGTTCGAACTGGGCCTTCTTGCGCAGGTTGACGGGCTTGAGCGTGTATTCCAAGCCGCTTTCCTCCGCCCCGTGGCGCGCCTTGAAGCCGTTGTCGGTAGTCCAGGTGTAGAGATCGATCATCCCCGCCTCCTTCGTTGTCTTGTTCGTCGTTCGCTTCTTCTATCTCGCGCGGCACCCGATTGACGTGCCCCCTATTGCTTCGCCTTGAGCGTCTTGAGATACCCGACGATGTCCGCGACCATCTTGGGGGTCAGTCGGAACCGGTGCATCGGGCGCCTGGGATTCTTGAGCCAGGTGTCCATGTAGGTCTCGCTCATGGGAATCTGCTGGGCGATGTCCTTGAAGGCAGGGGCCTCCCGGCCCTCGGGCCTTTCATTGGCGACCACGTGACAGCCCGAGCACCAGAGCTTGGAGATGCGCCGCCCTTCCTTGGCATCTTCGGCGCGCGCGGCGCCGGCTCCGATCGCCACGGCCGCCATGGCTGCCGCCGCCACTAGAAATCCTCGTATCATCATCTGTACACCTCTTTCATCAACTGCCGACGGGGATCGCCCCAGGCCGGATCTGAAACACCCGTGTCCCCTGAAGGGGCCGGCTTTTGGCAAACCATGGGCCAAAGCCGGGTTCACTTCAAGGGCGTGTGATCCCATCACGCGGCGGCCAAGGCGCCGCGCAGCAGGCGGCCGGGCAAGCGGCCGGAATGCTGGGTGCCGCGCATCAGAACCTCACCGTTGACGATGGTTTCCTTGATGCCGACCGCCTTCTGCAGGATGCGGTGCGCTCCGGTGGGCAGGTCATGGACCAGTTCCGGCATGTCGGGGGCGATTGAAGCGGGATCGAAGACACAGATATCGGCATACCAGCCTTCACGGACCAGGCCACGCTCCTTGAGGCCCCAGAAGGCGGCGATATCGAAGGTGATCTTGCGCACCGCCGCTTCGAGGGTGATGGCCTGCTTCTGGCGTACCCAGTTGCCCAGCAGGTCGGCCTGCACCGGGTTGACGATGGTCTGGATATGGGCGCCGGAATCACCGAAGGTGACGGCGGTGTTGGGGTGGCGCAGCATGGCGAGCACATAATCCTGGTCCTCGCAATTGGTGGGCGCCAGGAAAAACAGCTTGAGGTGCTTCTCCAGCGCCATGTCGATCATCGCCTCGATTGCATCGGTGCCGCGCTCGGCGGCGATCTCCGCCACCGAACGGAACGGCGGCAGGGTGTTGTAGAGCGGAAATATCCAGTTCCAATCGACGTCCCGCAGCATGACGTTGTTGAGCGAGGGATCGGTCTCGCGCTTGTGGTTGCGCGCCACCTCCACCAATTTGGCCCGCATGTCGGGATCGCGAAGGCCCTTTTCCTGCTCCGCCAACGGCCACGTGCGGAACTCCTTCCACACCGGCGCATTGTCGTAGGGCATGAATGTTTCGAAGGACCGGAGCGAGCCGTTCCAAGCCGCCGTCGCCTGAACCAGCATGCGCCCACCCGCCGCCGTCACCTCGTCCACCATGGCGAATTGCGGGCGCCAATTGTCGGGATGGCGCCGGTTCGACCAGGCGCCGCCGAAGGTGCAGGGCACACCGGTGTCGATGGCGAGCGCCTTAAGGCGGTCGATCTCCGCGGCGCGCTCTTGCGGATCGACATTGACGATGCCGCGCGACAGTTCGAAGACGCCGGCCCCCAGGGCGCCCATGGCCTCCACCAGCGCGCGGATCTCCGACCAATCGGCATAGCGGCTCGCGACCGGGCCGCCGTCGGCGGTGCGGTGATTGGCCGAACAGGTGGTGGAAAATCCGATGGCGCCCGCCTTCATCGCGGTCTCGACCTCGCGGCAGAGCGCCGCAAGGTCGTCCGCATCGGCGGCGCCCTCGAAGGCGCGCTCGCCCATCACATAGGTGCGGATCGCGGAATGGCCGACATAGCTCGCGTAATTGAGCCCCTTGGGCAATTGGTCCAGGGTGTCCAAGAATTGAGGAAAGGTCTCCCACGACCAGGGAATGCCGGCCTCCATGGCGGACGGCGGAATTTCCTCCGCCATTTCAAGGTTGGTGAAGACGTGGCGCTTATCGGCTTCGGCACAAGGCGCCAGGGTAAAGCCGCAATTCCCCATCACCGCCGTGGTCACCCCGTGCCAACAGTTGTTGGAGCCGATCTCGTCCCAGAACACCTGGGCATCGTAATGGGCGTGGCCGTCGATGAAGCCGGGCGCCACCACATGGTCCTCGGCGTCGATCACCTCTTCGGCGCTTTGCCCCGAAAGATCGCCGATTTCCGCGATGCGCCCGCCGGAAACGCCGACATCGGCGCGGTATGCAGGCAAGCCGGAACCGTCCACAACGGTGCCGTCCTTGATGATCAGATCGAAAGCCATGGCCGTTTCCCCAAAATCCTGGATTTTGGGGAGTCTAGCGCAAATCCGCCGGTGCGTCCGCCTACCAGTTCGGCTGGGCCATGGTTTCGGCGAACTGGGAGAACATGATGTTGAAACTGACGCTGATGCGCAGGGCCGAGGACTCGTTGGGGTCGACCGAATGGGGCAGCCAGGAGGGAAACAGCAGCAGCATGCCTTCCTCCACGTTCATGTTGACGGTTTCGGCATTCTCTACCGTGCGTTCGGTAACCACCGGAATCACCACCTGATTCTGCAGGCGCGGATCGTGGAAATTGATGGTGTTGGCGCCCTTTTCGGCGCTGACGTAATAGACGCAACTCAGGAAATTGTTAGCGTGGCTATGCAGCTTATGGGCGGCCCCCGGCGGCCCCATGTTGGCCCAGCCGCCGGTGAACTGGAACGTGCAATCCGCTACCTTGAGATAGGCCAGGGCATTTTCGACCGCGTCGTGAACATGGCCAACGAGCTCCTGGAAATCGGGGTGAAGATGCAGGTCCTGGCGCGATTGCCAGGGCTCATCCAGGGGAAATTGCGGTTCGGCGCGGCGCATGCCATCGAGCACGGTGCGCAGGCGCTGATTGACGGCCCGGGCAACCTCGGGCTCCAGCTGCACCCTCCACACACAGGTCGGGAAAATGTGAAGCACATTTTCCGTCTTGAAGACGGATTTCTTCTTCTCAGCCACTATTATGGCGACCCCCACCCTTTCGGGATTGTATTGTCGCTACTTATGGTTATGACTAGTCCCTGTCAAAATACTGGGCCGGATTATGATTCTTGTCCAGGGCTAATATTTTTCCTGCCCTTATGAGCGGCAATCTTGATTGTCCGGCGTCGCATTTCTTCTGTCCCTATCCCCTGAATCACGAGCCATAGCGCCGCCTTGACCGGGCTTCGCCGGGCCCCCTACACTCCCGCACTCCCGCACAGCAGGAAAGGCGGACCCAGGAATGGCAGAAACAACCGATTGCGTGGTCATCGGCGGCGGTGTCGTGGGCCTTGCCTGCGCCCGGGAGATGGCTCTGGCCGGGTTGGAGGTGGTGATCATCGAGGCGGAGGACGCTATCGGCCTGCATACCTCCTCGCGCAACACCAGCTGCATCCATGCCGGGCTCAATTACGTTCCGGGCAGTCTGAAGGCCCGCCTGGTGCTGCGCGGCAAGGAGCTCCTCTACCGGTTCTGCCCGGAACACGGGGTGGCGCACAAGCGCTGCGGCAAGCTGATGGTGGCGGTGGACGAGGCGGGCGCTCAGGAACTGCCCAAGATCAAGGCCAATGCGGAAACCAACGGCCTGTTCGATTTGGAATTCCTGGACCCGGACCAGGTCCGCGAGATGGAACCGGAGCTCTCCTTCCATACGGTGCTCTATTCCCCTTCGTCGGGCATCATCGACACCCACGAACTGATGCTGGCCCTATTGGGCGACGCGGAAGCCCACGGTGCGGTGCTGGCGCTGAACAGTCCGGTCAGCGGCGGACGCGTCACCGGCGACGGCATCGAGGTCGATGTCGGCGGCGCCGAGGCGATGACCTTGAAATGCCGCATCTGCATCAACGCCGCGGGATTCGGCGCCCAGAAGATCGCCGCCGCCATGGACGGCGTGCCGCCGCAGACGGTGCCCGGCCAGGTCCTGCAGAAGGGCGTCTATTTCGTAGCCGCCTCGAAACGGCCCTTCACCCACCTCATCTATCCCCTGCCGGGGGAGCACAGCGCGGCCGTCCATGTCAGCCCCGACGTCGCCGGCGCGGTGCGCTTCGGCCCCAACACCGTGCCGACGGACCGGATCGACTATTCCGTGGACGAGAGCCTGGCGCCGTTCTTCTATGAAGCCGCCAAGCGGTTTTGGCCGGGGATCGAGGAGGGCGACCTTGTGCCTGGGTGGGCCGGGATACGCCCCAAGACCAGCAACGAACGGGCCTCGCGCAACGATTTCATCGTCCAGGATGTTTCGGTCCATGGCGTCGACGGGCTGATCAACCTGTTTGGGATCGAATCGCCCGGCATGACCAGTTCCATGGCCATCGCCGAACACGTCCGGAGCCTGACCTCGGCCGCCTGACGGCGGGACCGCCCCGATGCTGGAAGCCCTTTACCTGGTCATCGGCCTGATGATCGTGATGGCGATGATCCCCGTCATCGCCATCCTGTCGCTCGGCCTCGCCATCGCGAAGCGCTTCGTCATGCGCTGGCACGATCCCGTCGAACGCTACCGGTTCCGCGTGCGGCTCGGCGGCAACGTCGCCTATTTCATCGCCCTCTTGAACGCCGTCGCCCTGCTTTATTACTTCGTTGCCGCCGGCCTGCCATTCGGCGACCCCTTCCTGCCCTGGTTGCAGGCCAGCGCCCTGCGCCTGCCCGAGGGCTGGTATCTCGCGACCGCGATCGGGTTCCTGATCGGCGGGTTCGCCCTCAAGGTGACGCGCCTGCCCCACGTCGCCGCCTTGCTCGCCGTGGTGTTCCTGACCCAGATTTCGCTTGAGGTCGCGCCCGCGATCTATGCGCTGGCCGACGATCCCGGGCTGTTCTCGCGCTTCTTCGTCGAGATCGAGCGCATGCACGAGGGCTACCAGAAGGTCGGCGGCATTCCCAAGACGGTGATGGGAACGGTGCTGGCGGGGCTCGCTTATGGGCTCGCGTTGCAATTCACCTATTACCTGCTGACCGTGGCCGCATTCCTGGTCGCCCTGCAGGGAACCTTGCGCCTGCGCGCGATCCGGCGGGTCAAGGCCACCAAGGAGCGGATGCGGGAAGAGGTCGACAACCTGACGCCGTTCAGCCCCTGATCAGGAGCCGTCGGAGCCCGCCGTCCCCGGCAAGGGATCCTCGAGAGACGCAAACAGCGTGGCATTGCCCCCCGCCGCCGCGGTGTTGACGGACACGGTGCGCTCGACCGCGAAGCGCGGCAGGTAATGGGGGCCGCCGGCCTTGGGGCCGGTGCCGGACAGCCCCTCGCCGCCGAACGGCTGGGAACCCACCACCGCGCCGGTCATCGCCCGATTGACATAGACATTCCCTGCCGGAACCCGGGCGCGGACCTGGGCCCAGGTCGCCTCGATACGGCTGTGGATGCCGAGGGTCAGGCCGTAGCCGGTGGCGGCGATGGCATCGAGCAGGGGCTCCAGGCCGTCCGCCGGATAGCGCAGCACGTGGAGGACCGGGCCGAACACCTCACGTTCGGGAATTTGATCGGCCGTGATCTCGAAGGCGGCGGGCGCGAACCAATGGCCGTCGGCGAGGCCCTTGGGCAGCGGCACGCGGCCGATCAGGCGGGCGCCGGCGTCCATCTTGCGCGCATGCCGGGTGAGGGTCTTCTTGGCATCCGCATCGATCACCGGCCCAACATCGGTGGCGATATCGGCGGGATCGCCGACCACCAGTTCCGCCATGGCGCCGGCCAGCATGTCCAGGGTACGGTCGGCCACGTCGTCCTGGATCAGCAGCACCCGCAGGGCCGAACACCGCTGGCCCGCGCTGAGGAAGGCGGAGCGCACGACGTCCGCCACCACCTGCTCGGCCAGGGCCGAGGAATCGGCCACCATGGCGTTCTGGCCGCCGGTTTCGGCAATCAGCGTCGCGATCGCGCCGTCCCGGGCGGCCAAGGCCCGGTTGATCAATGACGCCGTCTCGGTCGAACCGGTGAAGGCCACCCCATCGACACGCGGGTCCTTGGTCAGTGCCGCGCCCACCTCCGCCCCGGAACCGGGCAGCAGGGCGATGGCCTCGGCCGCCACACCGGAGGCGATCAGGTGCCTGACCGCCCGGGCCGCCACCAATGGCGTCTGCTCGGCGGGCTTGGCGATGACGCCATTGCCGGCGGCAAGCGCCGCCGTGACCTGGCCCATGAAGATGGCCAGCGGGAAATTCCACGGGCTGATGCAGGCGAAAATCCCGCGCGGCGCAAAGCCGAGCCGGTTCTCCTCCCCGGTGACGCCGGGCAGAAGCTTCGGACTGGCGCAGTCGGCGCGCGCCCGGGCCGCGTAATAGCGGCAGAAATCAGCCGCCTCGCGCACCTCCGCAACGCCGTCGGCCAGGGTCTTTCCCCCCTCCCGGGCCAGCAGCAACAGCAGCGCCGGAAGGTCGGCCTCCAGCGCATCGGCGGCACGCTCCAGCGCCGCGGCACGCTCCGTCGCCGGGACCACCCCCCAGGCGGGTGCCCCTTGGGCCACGGTGCCGAGCGCCGCCTCCACCTCGGCCGCGCCGGCCTCCCGCACGCTGCCAACCGCCGTCGCGAGGTCCGCCGGCGCCCGCACCGGCCGCGGCTCCTTCGCCGCCAGGGCCCGGCCCGCCACCAGGGGCGCGGCCTCGAAATCCTCGCCGGCCGCTGCCGCGATGTCCCGGTCAAGCGCCCGTACGGCCTTGGGATCGGCAAGGTCGAGCCCGCGGCTATTGGGGCGCTCCGGAGCGAACAGGGCGGAAGGTGCGGGGATCCTCGGATGAGGAACGGGCTCGCCTGCCGCCATCAGGCCGGCCAAACGTTCGGCGGGGTCGGCGATCAGCCGGGCCATCGGCGCCTTGTCGTCGCCGATGCGGTTGACGAAAGAGGTATTCGCGCCGTTTTCCAGCAGCCTGCGCACCAGGTAGGGCAGCAGGTCCTCATGGCTGCCGACCGGCGCATAGATGCGGAGCGGGTGGCCGCCCTCCTGGGCCCGCGATGCCGCCTCGGCCATATGCCCGTAAAGCGCCTCGCCCATGCCGTGCAGGCGCTGGAATTCGAACGATCCGGCCGGCCGGCCGGCCTCCCGGGCGAGCTCGATCACGGCGGCAACGGTGTGGGCATTGTGGGTCGCGAATTGAGGATAGAGGCGATCCATGTGGCCGAACAAGCGCCGGGCACAGGCGATATAGGAAAGATCCGTCGCCGATTTGCGGGTATAGACGGGATAGCCGTCAAGCCCGGCCTCCTGGGCCCGCTTGATCTCGGTATCCCAATAGGCGCCCTTGACCAGGCGCACCGAAAGCCGGCGCCGGGCGCGTGCCGCGCGGGCGGCGAGCCAATCGATGACGGCGGGCGCGCGCTTCTGATAGCCCTGCACCGCCAGCCCCAGCCCTTCCCAATCCTTCAGGGCGGCGCGTTCCATCACGCTTTCCAGCACGTCTAGGGTGGGCTCCAGCCGGTCCGCCTCCTCGGCATCGACGGTGAGGCCGATCCCCGCCGCTGCGGCCTTTTCCGCGAGCTGGCCCAGGCGATCGGCCAGCGCCGCCACCACCCGGGGCCCTTGGACAAAGGTGAACCGCGGGTGCAGCGCCGACAGCTTCACGGAAACGGAATGCGCCGCCCACACGCCGCCGTCTCCGCCGCCGGCGGCGCCCACCGCTGTCAGGGCATCGGCGTATTTGCCGAAATAGCGCTCGGCATCCCGGGCGGTCATCGCCGCCTCGCCCAGCATGTCGAAGGAAAAACGGAAGCCGGGCACGTCCTCGGCCTTATCCAGGGCCTCCTCGACGGTGCGGCCCATGACGAACTGGCGGCCGATGATGCGCACCGCGCCGCGGACGGCCTCGCGGATGAAGGGCTCGCCCGAGCGGGCCACCAGACGCTTCACGAAGCCCGTGAAATCGCGCCCGGCACCGCCCATCCGCACGACCCCGCCGGTCAGCATCAGCCCCCAAGTGGAGGCATTGACCAGCAGCGAATCGCTCATGCCCAGGTGGCGGTCCCATTCGGCGCCGCCGATTTTTTCCTCGATCAGACGGTCGGCCGTGTCGTCATCGGGGATGCGCAACAGCGCTTCGGCCAGGCACATCAGCGCCACGCCCTCGCGGCTCGATAATTGGTATTCCTGTAGGAAGCTTTCCAGCCCCGGCTCATCCTGGCGCCGGCGGCGGATGGCACGGACCAGGCGCCGGGCGGTGCGTTCGATCCGCTTGCGCGCATCCGCCTCGAACGCGCCCTGGTCCAGGAGCCCGGTCACGGCGCGGCGTTCGTCCATGCGGATGCGCATCCGGATGGCGTCGCGCTGCTTTCCTGCGCGGATATGGCCTGGGCCGATAATCACCTAGTGATTATGACGCAATCAGCACCGTGACGCGGCGGGAAAATCCACCACAGACGCGGCGCCGGGCCGCATCCTTCGACAGGATCAGGATGAGGGTCTTAGGAACACCGTCATGCTGAGCCTGTCGAAACAAGAGGGTGTCGAAGCGTGGCACGGGGGGCGGCTCCCCGGATCGGGGCCCTAAAGCAGCCCCAGCTCCCTGAGCTCCCGCGCCATGCCCTCGGGCAGGCGCTCGGCGCCCTTTGGGAGGCGTGGAGCGGCGCCGAGGTCGGGCGGTGCGTCGCCCGGCGCTAAGTAACGCCAGCCCTGCAGCGCCCGGTGGCCGATAGGCTGGGTGCGGACGATCTTGGCGGCCAAACCGATGGCGCAACGCTTGCGCCCCTCGCCGCGACGGCGTTCCTCCAGCGCGACAATGCGCTGGCGGGCGACGATCTCGCCGCGGATGATCCAATACATGGAGCCGCCGTCCAGCAGCTCCGGCGCCCGGCGCGGGAAATTCCGCGTAAAGTGCCAGTTGATCGGCCGTTCACCCTTGGCCCGGCGCTCGTCCCGGCGCGCCTTCTGGACCCGGGCCAAATGGGCGACGGACTCGATACCGACGGCCATCTTCAGCAGATGCAGCGTCACCGCCCGGCCCCCGGGGCGGCACTCGTGAAAAACCCATGCTCAGCCATTCTTGGAAACGACGTTCAAGAGCGCCTGGCGCCCCTCCTTGGCCATGATGTTGAGCGCCCGGTCGATGGCCTTGGGCAGGTCTTCGGGGTCCACGACCTGCTCGCCATAGCCGCCAGCGACCTCCACCGCCTTCTCGTAGGCCGTGCCGTCCTGGAAATAGGTCAGGGGTTCCCAATTGCTCTTGGCGGCGGCGCCATCGGGGAAGACGTCGCGGGTGTTGCGCCTGACCGCGTTCCACATGTGATTGTTGAAGACCACGGTCAGCATCGGCAGGTCTTCGGCCGCCGACACGTAATGCGCCGGCACCGGATTGCCGAACATATAGGCGCCGTCGCCCTGGGTGCAGATGACCTGGCGGTTGCGCTGAGCCAGCTTGGCGCCGAGCGCGGTGCCGAGCCCCCAGCCGAGTCCGCCGCCCTGGCCCAGGGAGAAATAGCTGCCGGGATGCTTCAGGTTGGCGTGAAGCGGATTGAACTGGCTCTCGCGAATGATGATGGCATCGTCGTCCCGGGCCTGGTCCAGGCAATGGGTGATCCAGGCGGGATGGATCGGGGTGTCCTTGGCGGCCTCGGCCAGCGCCGCGGCGCGGCGTTCGGCCTGGCCCTCGCGCAGGGTCGCGATCCGCTTGCGCCGGGCGTCGATGCGCGGCTTGGCCGCGGCCTCATGCTCGGCCAGCGCCTCATCGAGCGCGGCAAAGGAGCGTTTCACCAGCCCGGTGATGGCGATATCGGAAGGGTAGCCCCGGATCGGATAGGTGGAGAACAGCGGGTCGGTCCCAAGGTGGATGACCTTGCACGCCTCCCTCGGCCCCTTGGTGCCGGGAATCCAGGGCACGTCGCATTCGGCGACGATGATCAGATCGGCCTCTTCGAGAAGCGGATCCGGGTTGTAGCCCACATGCATGGGATGGTCCGACGGCAGGCACATGTAGCGCGGCTTGCGCTGGCTGACCGGGATGGCGAACCGCTCGGCCATGGCCGCGAGGGGGGCCACGTCTTCCGGATCCTGGCCGACGCTGGCGGTGATCAGCAGCGGATTCTCCGCCGCCGCGATCAGGGCCGCGGCCTCGTCTATGGCGTCGGCGTCGGGGCTCGGCGGGCTCGGGTATTGGCGGCGGCTCGGTGAGGTATAGGTGAAATTCGTAAATTCCTGGGCCAGCGGCTCGCGCGGCAGCGTCAGGTAGACCGGCCCGCGGGGATAGGTCATGGCGGCGTTGAGCGCCCGGTCCACCGCCGCTTCGACCACTTCCGCGTTGGGCAGTTCGTAGTCCCATTTGACCAGCTCGCGGACCAGGGCCCGCTGGTCGAACATCTCCTGGGGCCAGTGGATTTCCGCACTGCGCCGGCCCTTAAGGGCCGCGGTTTCCGAGTACGGTGTGCGGCCCGCCGAGAACAGCACCGGCACGTTGCCCTTGAAAGCGTTGATCAAGCCGCACATGGCGTTGGCGGTGCCGACATTGACGTGCACCATCACCACCTGGGGCCGCCCGGTCAGGGCGTAATAGCCCTGGGCCATGCAGATGGCGACGTTCTCGTGCGGGCAGGTGATCGGTTCGGGCATCTTGACGCCCTTCACCCGGCAGCGCGAGAAGGCCTCGATGATCGGCGCAAAATCGGTGCCGGCGTTGCCGAACAGATAGTCGATGCCGCGGTCGGCCAGAATTTCGAGATAGGCCTCGGCAACGATGCCGTCCTTAATGGTCTTCTGGGCCATGGCTTACTCCCTGATCAAGGTCTTGTCGTTGCGTCGGTTTGGCTGGTGGCGCGACCGCTGCCCACCGCAGGATAGAGGCAGTATACAGGGGCAGCCCGCCGGGGGCCAACTGGCGGCGCCTACCAGGGAATCTCCCGACCGTCATAAGCAAAGAACCGCCCGGATTTTTCCGGTCCGGCATCGGCGATCACCTGGCGCAGCCCCTGGACGGAGGCTTCCGGCGTGATCGCGGCATGGGGGCCACCCATGTCGGTCCGCACCCAACCGGGGTGAAGCAACAGCACGATCATGCCGTCCTGGGCGGTGTCGATGGCGAGGCTGCGCCCGGCGGCGTTCAGGCCCGCCTTGGAAGACCGGTAGAGCATGTAAGCCCCCGATGTGTTTTCCGCGATGGAGCCCAATGTGCTGGACAGGAATGCGATGCGGCGCCCGCTGCCGCGTTTGAGGTGCGGCAAAAACGCCAGGGCCACCTTGATCGGCCCGATGGTGTTGACCTTGAGCTCCTCCTCCCAGGCGTCGAAATCGATGCCGCCCGCCCGCTGGCCGGAGCTCAGCATCCCGGCATTGTTGACCAGGATATCGATCGCCTCCCCGGCCAGGGTTTCGGCCAGGGCATCCACGCCTGCGAGATCGGTGACGTCGAGGCGATGGAGCGTAACATCGCCGGCGAGGGCCGCAAGCGCCGCCGCACGATCAGGATCGCGGCAGGTGGCCAGCACCCGCGCCCCGTCCGCCGCGTATTGACGCGCGAATTCCAGGCCGATTCCCCGGCTTGCACCCGTGATCAGAACCGTCGCCATGCGTCACCTCCTCTCATGCCAGGAACATCGCGGCAAAGCCCAGGAAGGTGGAAAAGCCCACCACGTCGGTCACCGTCATCAGAAACACGCCCGACGAGACCGCCGGGTCCGCACCCGCCCGGCTGAGCGCCAGCGGGATGACGATCCCCATCAGTCCCGCCACCAGCAAGTTCACCACAAGGGCACCCGCGATCACCAGACCGAGACCGGTGGAGGCGAACCAGGCACTGGCCACCACGCCCACGAAACTCGCCAGGATGATACCGTTGAACAGGCCCACGATGACCTCCTTGCCGACGATGCGCTTGGCGTTGGCGGCGTTCAGGTCCTTGACCGCCAGCGCCCGGACGGCAACGGTCATGGCCTGAGTCCCGGCATTGCCGCCGAGCCCCGCGACGATGGGCATGAGAATGGCGAGCGCCACGATCTCCTTGATGGTGGCTTCGAACTGCCAGATCACCACCGACGCGACCAGGGCGCTCAGGGCGCTGACCATCAACCAGGAAATCCGCGAACGCGAGGTCTTGAGCGCCGCCAGGTAGAGATCGTCCTCCTTGACACCGCCGAGACGCATGATGTCCTCCTCGGCCTCTTCGTCCATCACGTCGAGCACGTCGTCATGGGTGATGACGCCGACAAGGCGGCCGTACGAATCCACCACCGGGGCCGAGGCAAGGTCGTATTGGCGGAACAGCAGCCCAACCTCTTCCTGGTCCGTTTCGACGGGAACGGCATGGATATCCGTCCTCATGAGGTCTTGGAGCCGCACCGGGCGGCGGTTGCGCAACAGCCGGCTCAAGGACACCGAACCCATCGGGCGATGGGTGGGGTCGACCACGTACAGATCGAAGAACTCCCCGGGCAGGGCTTCGCCTCCCTTCTCCGCTTCATCGCGCAGGAAGTCGATGGAGTCGCCCACCGTCCAGAAGGAGGGGACGGCGACAACCTCCCGCTCCATCAGGCGGCCCGCCGAGTCCTCGGGCCAGGACAGAGCCTCCTCCACCATGGCGCGGTCGCCGGTCTCCAGCCGCTCCAGAACCTCGGCCTGGACCGGCTTCTCCAGGTTCTCGATGACGTCGACCGCATCGTCGGTATCGAGCTCCGCGACTGCGGCTGCGACGTCGTGGGGCTCCATGCGCCCGACGACGTCGTCGCGCACCGGCTGTTCGAGGAAGGTCAGCAGCTCGGGGTCGAGATGCGGCCCGATCAGCGCCACCAGGATGTGGCGCTCGGAGGGGGTCAAGCCCTCGATGAGGTCGGCAAGGTCGGCAACGTGGAGGCCCAGGGCGATGGCCTCGCAGCGGGCCGTATCGCCGGCGTCGAGGGCCTCGCGGAAGTCGGCGATCTGCCGATGGGTGACGCCGTAGAGTTCAACCGCGGGTGCGTCGGGCCCGATGTCGGTGCCTTCGGACATGGCCTTTCTCCCCGATGGAGCACACGCAGGCGCCGTTAACGGCGCGGCGCGGTCCGCGGCAAATGAATCGGGCCCGCCATTGCCACGCGGGCCCGGAATGGTGCGGTCGAGAAGACTCGAACTTCCACGGGGTTTCCCCCACAGCGACCTCAACGCTGCGCGTCTACCAATTCCGCCACGACCGCTCTATTCGCTGCTAGAATATTTCAAACGCCGGCCCGGAGCCGTAGCTTCCGGGCCCGTGGGAGATAGCAAATCAAGCCCCGGAGTGCAAGGTTATGGTCGCCGCCCTGCCTGCCCAGGCCCCCCGGAAGCGCCCGGTTGACATAGATTGGCGCGTCAGTCCCGGTCTGGTCGCTTACCAAGACGCCGTCGCCGAGATGGAGGCCCGGGTCGCCGCCATCCGGACGGGCGAGAAGCCGGAGCTGATCTGGTGCCTTGAACACCCGCCGCTCTACACCGCGGGCACCTCGGCGGAGACCTCGGAACTCCTCGACATCAAGGGCCTGCCGGTCTACCGCACCGGCCGCGGCGGGCGGACCACCTGGCACGGCCCCGGGCAAAGGGTGGCCTATGTGATGCTCGACCTCAGGGAGCGCGGATCGGACGTGCGTGCCTTCGTGCGCGACCTCGAGGACTGGGTGATCGCGACCCTCGGGCGATTCGGCATAAGCGGCGAACGGCGCGACGGCCGGGTCGGCATCTGGGTGCCACGGGGGGCCGGGGAAGAGAAGATCGCCGCCATCGGCGTGCGCGTGCGCCGCTGGGTCAGCTACCACGGCATCGCCATCAACCTGGCGCCCGATCTCGGCCATTTTGCCGGCATCGTTCCCTGCGGGTTGGCCGGGTTCGGTGTCACCTCGCTGAAGGCACTCGGCGTCGACGCCACCATGGCCGATCTCGACCGGGCGCTGCGCACCAGCTTCGAGGACGTCTTCGGCCGCTCGACCGTCCCTGAATCCGCTGGCAAGAGAAAAGCCTAAGTCCCCATTGCCGGGTGGCGATGGCGCTTGAATCGGCCTGCCTCTTGGGTCTACAAAGCCATTGAGAGGCATCCGCACGGTCCGGAGCGGCGCCGGTGGCGCGTGGGACCGGAGACCAAGCAAAAGGGTGCGGCGCCCCCATTTTTATTTTTTGAGTAACGAGAAACTGCACGGCAGGCCAGCCCCCGGCGCGGCCCGATTCTCGGTTGCTCCTGTCCTGGCTGCATGACCCCGATCCGAGGGAGGATTTACCGTGGCCGAGGAAAAGACATTCAGGGACGTCCAGATCCCCGCAAACAAGATCGAGATAAACAAGATCGGTGTCGGCGACTTGTGGCAGGCGCTGAAGCAAGGCTATGACGACTTCACCGCCCACCCCACCCATATCGTCTTCATCGCCGCCATATACCCGCTCTTCGCGTTGCTGCTGACGTTGTTCCTGGCCGGCAAGAACGTCGCGCATCTTGCCTTCCCAGTGATCTCCGGCCTGGCGCTCCTCGGTCCCGCCGTCGCGGTCTGTCTGTTCGAGATGAGCCGGCATCGCGAACGGGGGCGCGAGATGAGCTGGGGCTCGGCGTTCGAGTTCGTCCACTCCGCCCACTTCGCGCCCATCGTCGCGTTGTCGCTGGTGATGATGGTGCTGTACGTGGCTTGGCTCTACATGGCGCAACTCATGTACACCGGGTTGTTCGGAGACGCCGCGCCAGCCTCGCTCGCCGCCTTCGCGAACGAAGTGCTGAACACCCGGCGCGGCGGCGCCCTGATCGCCTACGGCACCTTCGTCGGGTTCCTGTTCGCGGTGGTGGTGCTGGCCACCTCGGTGGTGGCGTTCCCCCTGATCCTGGACCGGCCGGTCACGACCATGACGGCGGTCTCCACGTCGATCCGCGCGGTCGCCGCGAACTCGTTCGTGATGGCACTGTGGGGCGTGATCGTCGTGGCGCTGCTGGTTGCCGGGGCGGCCGTGCTCCTAATCGGGCTGGCCGTGGTCCTGCCGGTCCTGGGACATGCCACCTGGCATCTCTACCGCAGGCTCGTCAAGCCGGACTAGACGCAGTTGGCGTTTCCGGTTCGGTCCTAGTTCGCCCCCGTGGTTCGCCCCTTAGTGCGGCCCCAGTGCGGCACTAGGGCGGCCCTAGTGCGGGATGAAGATGAAATTCTTGACGTAGTCCTTCGCGGGCCCGTTACGGCACGCCTGGTGCTGTTTGAAAGAAAAATGGGCGAGGCTTGTGAGCACCCCGCCGATCAGGGCAAAGCCCGCATAGTCGCGATCCTTCAAGTAGGCGAAGACGTCCTCCGCCCCGCTGCCCGCATGCAGGCGTTCGTTTTCGATGAACAGGTTGGGCCGTTCGCGCGCGAGCGTCTTTTCCATCCCCTTCAACGCCGCCAATTCATGGCCTTCGATGTCGATCTTGACGAAGCCGACCCCCCGGTAATCGAGATCGTCCACCGCCCGGCACGGCACGGTGAGACGCCCCGCCCCGGCCTCCGCCGCCTTGGCGAGACTGGCGCCGTTGCTGGACCAGCCCTTGGCGGTCCGCGGCACCACCAGTTCGGCCTCGCCCGAGCGGTCGCTGACGGCGACCGGCAGAACCGTGACATTGGCATCCGCCACGGCCTTCAGGGACCGCAGGGGAAACGGATTGGGTTCGAAGGCATAGACATGGGTGGAGAGGCGCGAGAGGTAATAGGTAAACAGTCCGAGATTGGCGCCGATGTCCAGGCTCGCCTTGCCGCGGTCGGTGAGGAACGGCAGAAGCCCCATCTCCGGGCTCTTCCAGTGCAGATAGCGATAGGCCCGCAGCCGGTAATAGGCGCGAAACGGCATGTAGCGGAATTTCACGTCCTGCCAGAACGCGTTGCGCCGATCGCGCGAGGATTCGCACGGCAGGGCGTCGGCGGGCCGATTCACGGCGCGCGATCCCACACTGCTTCGCGGCGCAGAGCGCGGAGCAGCAGCGCCAGGCCGAGACCGGCCAGCGCCAAGCCGGCGAGGTCGAACCAAAGCGGCTGGAATTCGACCGTCGATGTGTTCACGGTTTCCGGATTGTAGCCCCGGATCCTGAAGGGCAGCAGGGCGCTCACGATGAACCCCTGGGCGTTGAACAGCGCGTGGCCGAAAATGCAGGGCCAGAGCGAACCGCTGCGGTAAAAGAGCCAGCCCAGGACCAACCCCATCACCAGGGCGGACGCGGACTGGTAGGGGTTGAGATGCATGGCACCAAAGATCAAGGCGGACAGGAAAATCGCCGTCCCCGGCCGGTAGCGGCCGAGAAATCCCCGCAGGATGATTCCCCTCAGCAGCAGTTCCTCAACCACCGGCGCGACGACGACGACCGCCAGCAAAGACGCCGCGCCACCGCTGCCGACCTGACGGAAGGCCTCGGCGAGAAACTCCGGCATGGGCAGGATCCAGCGCACCAGGTTATCGGCCTCGGACAGGAGAATGCCGAAACCGAGGACGGTGACGATCAGCGGCCCATAGACGACGGGCCGGACGGCGGCAAAGGGCAGGGCTTCAAGGAACGGCAGGCCCATGCGCCGCACCGCCCAGGCGATCACCAACCCGAAGGACACCAGATTGGCGACGACAAGGAAACTCGCGAGATGTGCCGCCCCGCGCGCCCCCGGGACGCTCCGAGAGAGGAGAAAGACGACCAAGCCCTGAAGCACCAGGACCGCGACGACAAGACCGATCGCTTGACCCAAGCGCGGGTACGGCGCGGCGATTGTCTTCGGCATGGTCATGGAGGGGATATTACGCGGTATTGGGAGGATTGGCAGCCCGCTACCCAACCTGCCCGGCCCTGCCCGGCGCGGGCCCGGGCAAGGTCGATCCATTCCCGCTCCCGGGTGCGGTAGCATTTCGGGGCCCGCCGGGCGCGGGGGCCCGCCGGGCGCGGACCAGGACCTCATCGAACAGTTGCTTAGCACGGCCTGGGCCTCGCCGCGCCCCCACAAGCAGGGCATAGCGGTCCCGGGCTTCCTCGCCGGGACAGGTTTCGACCAGAACGCGATACTCCCTGCCCGCGGCGATTTTTCCAACCGCTTGGGGTTGCACCGGATCAGAGGGTCGGCAATTGGCGGAACTCTTCCGGGAAGTCGTCCTCGGTGGGGCGGTATTCGCCGGGAATCTGGATGACGCGCTCGACTTTGGCTTTCGGCGGGCCCTGGTGGCAGGCCTGGACCAACGCGCGGACGGCTGACATCTCACCGGACAAGACCGCCTCGACGCTGCCATCGGCGCGATTGCGCACCCAGCCGCGGACCCCCCGGGCGGTGGCCTCCCCGACCAGCCATTGGCGGTAATAGACCCGCTGCACCCGTCCCTGAATCTTCAGGTGCAGGGCCATAAGTTCCGGTTCATCGGCCATCGGCTGACCTCCTCCTCACCCTTCAGCCAGGAGCTCAAGAAATTGCGCCGCCTGGCGGAGGTCAAGTGCCGTGGCCTCGCGCCCTCGGCTAGCCTCCTCATCGGCGCCCCAACGCTCGGCCTGGTAAATCTCATCAACCGTGGCCGCGGCGAAGGCCTCCGCCGCGTCGATCCTCCCCCGGGCCAGCGCCAGGCCGATGACGACGGATCCCGCCGACCGGGTGGCCAGGGACAGGGCGGCCAGGGTGAAATCGTCCGCGGCCCCCACCGCGGCGGCGATGGCGGCAAGCGCCCTGGGATCGTGGTCGGGGGCGGCCAAACCCGAAGTCACCGAGAGCGATGCCCCGAATTCGGCGGCAAACCAGTCGGTCAACGGCGCCCAGGCCGCTGCCTGGGCCGCCACCAGGGCATCGGGATGGGAACAGCGAAAGCACACCAGATCGGTCGCGCCGTAGCCCGAAAGATCGGCCACCACCCGGTCGCGGGCGCCGCGCTCATGGGTGATCACGTCGATCGCCCCGGCGGCGATCCGGAAATTAGGAGCCGCGATTTGGGCGCCCTTGCCCTTGCCCGAAAGGGCGCCGGGCTGATCGGCGATCACGTCCTTGATCTCTTTGGCGATTTCCCGAGCGAGCGCCGCCCCGGGCACGATCAGCGGGTGCCGGCCGGGGGTCTTGGCGGGCGCCCCGTTCAAGGTGACGGCAAAACCCGCTTCCTCGCGGGCGATTCCGGTCTCGAATTGGGCGGCCCCGCGCCCGGCCGATCCCGTCATGGCGCCGCCTTTCCGGCCCTGCCTTGGATGATCCCCTCGACTGCCGGGGGCAAATCGCCAAAGGCGTCAATGATGTCCGCCGCACCGGCAGCCAATAGCTCGGCAGGCCCGTGATAGCCCCAGCCGACACCGAGGGCCGGGACGCGGGCGTTGCGGGCCATTTCCATGTCGAAGCTGGTGTCGCCGATCATCACCGTCGCCATCGGCTGCGCGCCGGTCTCGATCATCGCTTGGCGCAGCATATCCGGAGCGGGCTTGCCCGGATTGGTATCGGCGGTCTGCAAGGTGGCAAAGCGCCCGGCGAGAGCAAAACGTTCCAGGATCGCGTTGAGCCCGCGCACCGATTTTCCGGTGGCGATGCCGAGCACCCATCCCGCCTCCGACAGCGCATCGAGAGCGGCGAATGCGCCGTCGAACGGCATCTCGGACATTTCTCCCGCCTCGCGCAGCGCCGCGAAGGCGTTCTTGTAGTGATCCTCCAACATTTCCCGCCGCCCGACATCGACGTTGGGGGCGAGCCGGCCGATGGCCGCTCCCAGGGACAGGCCCACCACCCGGCGGATGTCACCCCCCGGCGGCGGCTCTAGGTCCATGGCGGCGAACGCCGCGCCCATGGCGGCGACGATCATGTGCTGGCTGTCGACCAGGGTTCCGTCCATGTCGAAAACGGCCAGGCGCGGGCCACGGCGCGCGGCATCGGCAAGTGAGTCCATGGCCCTAATTTGGCAACAAAGCCGGCGTTTGAAAAGCCCGGAGACCGCCTCCGGCTTTCGCGAGGCGGCGTCATGACTTACCCTGGAAGCAAGGAGGCACCTCGTGATGACCGAGCTCAAAACCGCACCCAAGCCGGGAGAAGGACGGGATGACGAAACCGGGCCGAACCCGGCGCGGCATGTCCGCTTCCTTGGGCTCATCCTCGGCGGCGCCGCTTTCGTGGGTCTGTTGACGATCGATCCGCCCCAGGGCATGACCCAACCCGCCTGGCGGATCGCCGCCGTCGCCGTGCTGATGGCGGTGCTCTGGATCACCGAAGCCCTGCCTCTGGCCGCGACCGCGCTGATCCCGCTGGCCGCCTTTCCGCTGCTCGGCATCTCAGGCATAGGCGCGGCCGCGGCACCTTATGCCAACCCCTTGATTTTCCTGTTTTTTGGGGGCTTCGTGATTGCGCTGGCCATGGAACGCTGGCGTCTGCATGAACGCATCGCGCTCGCCGTTCTGCGCCGGGCCGGCAATCGCATGGACGGCATCGTCGGCGGATTCATGGCGGCGACGGCCGGCCTCTCCATGTGGGTCTCGAATACCGCGACGGCGCTGATGATGCTGCCCATCGCGCTCTCGGTGATCTCCGTGCTCCACCTGGAGGTCGCCGGAACCGAGGCCCGGACCGGCCCGCGGGGATTCGCGCCGGCCCTGTTGCTCGCCATCGCCTATGGCGCATCGTTGGGCGGCATGGCGACCCTGGTGGGCACCCCGCCCAATGCCTTCCTCGCCGGTTTCATGAAACAGACCTACGGCGCCGACATCGGCTTCGCCCAATGGCTCGCCCTCGGCCTGCCGCTGGCCGTGATATTGCTGGCCATCGTATGGTGGCTGCTGACCCGGGTGATTTATCGCCTCAAGGGGCACACCATCGGCGGGGCCGGTGCGGTGATCGCCGGGCGGGAGGCGGCCCGAGGGCCCTGGTCCCGGGGGGAAAAACTGGCCGCCTGCCTCTTCGCGGCGACGGCCCTCGCCTGGGTGACCCGCCCCCTGTTCGCACCCTACCTGCCCGACAGCGTGCGCCTCGACGACACCGTGATCGCCATAACCGCGGCGGTCGCCGCTTTCACGATCCCGGTCGATCCGCGCCGCGGCGTGTTCCTGATGAACTGGGACTGGGCCAAGCGGCTGCCCTGGGACATCCTGCTGTTGTTCGGCGGTGGGCTGACGCTCGCCTCCGGGATCGCCGAGACCGGGCTAGCCGCCTGGATGGGGGACGCCCTCAAGGGGATTGGCGCCCTGCCGCCGATCGTCATCGTGCTGGCGGTGATCGCGGTTATCGTGTTTCTGACCGAGCTCACCTCCAACACCGCGACGACGGCGGCATTTCTGCCGGTGATGGCGGCACTCGCGATCTCGCTCGGTGAAAACCCTCTGTTGCTCGTGGTCCCCGCCGCCCTGGCGGCAAGCTGTGCCTTCATGCTGCCGGTGGCGACGCCGCCAAATGCCATCGTCTTCGGCTCCGGCCACCTGACGATCCCCCAGATGGCGCGCGCGGGCATCCTCCTCAACGTCGCCGCGATCATCGTCCTGACGGGGTTCGCCTACAGCCTCTTGCTGATCGTCTTCGGGGTGGAACCGGGCGTGCTTCCCGATTGGGCGAAGGTCCGCTGATCCCAGGGCGGGGTTCAGTCGCGGGGAAAACGGTCTTCCGCTGCCGGACACGCGAATCCGAAGGCGCCGATCGCCGCCTCGAGATGCGGCGGCAGGGGGGCCACGATCCGCAAGGGTGGACCGGAGGGACGCGGGATCTCGATCGCCCGGGCATGCAGGTGGAGGCGCGCCTCCAACCCCTGGCCGGCCAGAAAGGCCCCGCTTCCGCCGTACTTGCCGTCCCCCAAGATCGGCGTGTTGATCGCCGCCATATGGGCGCGCA
>Ga0224512_10000902_pt1 | contig 30139 bp, 30 predicted proteins | sample SF_May12_sed_USG_4_FD_169103 | JGI IMG/M metagenome (GOLD analysis project Ga0224512, IMG submission 169103) | Sediment microbial communities from San Francisco Bay, California, United States - SF_May12_sed_USGS_13 | ecosystem: Environmental > Aquatic > Marine > Sediment | place: USA... | reverse complement strand
AGTGGCCGATGTACAGGGAGGTACAAGTGCCACGGAAGGCAGGATGCCGGGAGTGGCCGATGTACAGGGAGAAGACGAGACCCGGAACGGGTCGAGAGACCGGGCTGGGCCATGCACAAGTGTCGTGGAATAAATGGACGTGCGCGAGTTCCCTTTCCTGCAGGTGCACCGCTCCCGGCTCCTGCCTCACGCGATGTACCTGCGTACCTGCAGGCAAAAAAAAAGCGCGGTTAATGTAACCGCGCTTCATAAACCTCCTTGGGGGAGGTGGAGGAGCACTGATTGGCCAAGAAGATAGGGGGGCAGACCAATCAGCGTGTTATTATTTTCTAATATACAATCGCTGATGTCAAGCGTCGGTGAGCCTTACAGGAAGAAAAAAGAGTGGAATTTATAAGCTGCTGAATTACCTATTATAATTATTATCTTATTGAATTTATTTACAAAAAAATCTGCACCAAAATGGCGCATAATGGCTTGTCTAGATTCTCAGACGTTCAACCACTCGCCCGTTCACCAAGTGTTCCTCGATGATTTCGTCGACATCTTCCTGATCGATATAGGAATACCAGACTTCCTCCGGGTACACCACCATCACCGGGCCCTCCTCGCAACGGTCGAGGCAGCCAGCGGTATTGATACGCACCCCGCCACGGCCGGCAATACCCAGCTCCTTGGTGCGCTGCTTGGCGTGGTCACGCATGGCCCGGGCATCAAAGCGCTGGCAGCAGGCACTGCCATCCTCGCGCAGGTTGGTACAAAAGAAGACGTGATAACGGTAATAGGGCATGGATAAACGATACTAGAGACCGGGGCCCGGGTAAAAGCGGCAAACCACACCACCCCGGAACAGAACGTGCTATCTTTTGGTGCATGAGCGATCGCAAAACCAGTTTCGTTGACGACTGCATTGAACAGGTCGACCAGGCAATCAGGACCATGTTCGGCAAGCCGATCGGCTCTGGCAGGAACAACCCTGCGCAGGCCCTTGAGGACACCAAACTCTCGGCCACCGAAAAGGCCGAGAGCATGTGCCTGATGCGCGTTAACCACGCCGGCGAGGTCTGCGCCCAGGCGCTCTACCAGGGCCAGGCGCTGACCGCACGCCGCAAACACGTGCGCGAACAGATGGAACAGGCTGCCACCGAGGAAAATGACCACCTGGTATGGTGTCGGCAGCGCGTCGAGGATCTCGGCGGCCACACCAGCCTGCTGAACCCATTCTGGTACTCGGGCTCATTCGTGATCGGTGCCATTACCGGCCTGCTGGGAGACAAGTTGAGTCTCGGTTTCCTGGCCGAGACCGAGGACCAGGTCGTCAAGCATCTCGACAGACACCTGCAACGCCTGCCGGGTAGCGACAAAAAGTCCCACGCCATTCTGCACCAGATGAAAGTGGACGAGACGAAGCACAAGGCTACCGCACTCCACTCCGGCGGGGCCGAGCTGCCGGAGCCGGCAAAACGGCTGATGACCCTGCTCTCGCGGATCATGACCACCACGGCCTACCGGCTGTAGATCCGGCACCCTGGCAGGCGCGCCGTGTTAAGCGGCGCGCGCAGCTGCGATTAACTTCCGTGGATTCGGCTGTTGCTTATCCAGGCCAGCGGCTCAATGCCGGCTGTGGCGCATGTTGCGGCCGTAGAACATCTCCAGCATCTCGCGCTGCACCTTGGTGCGGATCTTGCGCTGCTCGGCCGCTGTCAGCGCCTCCTTGCCAACCCCGAACAGGTAATCGTCCAGGTCGATCTCCTTCAGCATCATCTTGGTGTGAAAGATGTTCTCCTGGTATACATTGACGTCGATCATCTGGTAGGCATCGCGGGTATCGCGTGACAGGTAGTTCTGAATGGAATCGATCTTGTGGTCGATGAAGTGCTTCTTTCCGCGCAAATCACGGGTAAAGCCACGCACCCGGTAGTCCATGATCACGATGTCGGACTCGAAACTGTGTATCAGGTAATTCAGGGCCTTCAAGGGGGATACCCGGCCACAGGTCGAGACATCGATATCGGCGCGGAAGGTACTGATGCCGTGGTCCGGGTGACTCTCGGGGTAGGTGTGCACCGTGACATGGCTCTTGTCGAGGTGCGCGACCACCGCCTCCGGCAGGGGGCCGGGGGCCTCGGTATTTGACAACTGTTCGGAACTGACCGGTTCTTCGGAAATCAGCATGGTCACGCTGGCCCCCTGGGGTTCGTAATCCTGGCGCGCCACGTTGAGGATAGTGGCGCCGATAATCTCGGCCACGTCGGTGAGTATGCTGGTCAGGCGCTCGGCGTTGTAGGCCTCGTCGATATACTCGATGTACTCGTGCCGATGGGCCGGCGATTCGGCATAGCAGATATCATAGATGTTGAAACTGAGGGACTTGGTCAGGTTGTTAAACCCGTGCAATTTAAGCTTGCGCATTGCCACGCCTCCGAACCACAGCGCTGGAGTGCTGCACCGTGGCAACCAGCGGATGTGAAATATGGGGAAAAATGGCTTCCCGGCGACGGAAAGATGATTAACGCGCGGAGTGTACACATTAACGCACGCATGCCAAAGCGATTTTGACGACTGTCGGGCAGCATGCTGACGGACAGGAATTGGCAGCGAGGCGGCCGCACCCAGCCCTAGCCCGATTCCACGGCACCCCGGCTGTCAGCGACGATCTCGTAGTCGTGGCTGATCTTCGCGACCTTGCCCAGCATAATCGATGCAGAACAATACTTTTCGGCCGACAGCTGGATGGCGCGCGCGACCTGTTTCTCGGACAGGCCGTCCCCGCTGACGATGAAGTGCATACGGATACGGGTGAATACCCTGGGGGGCTGCTCGGCCCGGTCGGCTTCCACCTCCACCACGCAATCGCTCACCGGCTGGCGCGCACGCTTGAGGATGTGCACCACGTCGAAGGCGCTACAGCCGCCCATGCCGATCAGGATCATTTCCATCGGCCGGATCCCGAGATCGCGGCCGCCGCTTTCCGGCGGCCCGTCCATCACGACGGCATGGCCGCTGCCCGATTCACCGACGAAACTGGCCCCTTCAACCCACTTGATACGCGCCTTCATGATTCAACCATTTACCTGAAAAATGTGAAGCCTATCACAGTTCTATATCTCCTATGATCCCGTCCTCAAGTGCTCGGGGGCTTGCGCCGATACAGGTGTATGCACGCGTTATCCGTACCAGCCAACCTGGAAAACATGCATGTCCCGCGGGTGGTAAACCCCTGCGTGGCACGCTTTCTGGAGCATTGCCACCGGCGTAAATACCCGGGCAAAAGCGTGATCATCTACGCCGGGGATCAACCCGACGTGCTGTACTACGTCATCAGCGGCTCGGTTAGCGTTCTGATGGAAGACGAGAACGGACACGAAATCGTCCTGGCCTACATCAATGCCGGCGGATTCTTCGGGGAAATGGGACTGTTCGGTGAGCACCCCAACCGCAGCGCCTGGATACGTACACGCAGTGAATGCGAGGTGGCCGAGATCAGCTATGGCCGGTTCCGCACCCTGGCCAAGGAAGACCCTGACATCCTGCTGGAACTGACCGCGCAGCTTGCCACGCGTCTGCGCCAGACCAGCCGCAAGGTCAGCAATCTCGCCTTCCTCGATGTGACCGGCCGGATTGCCCATACCCTGCTCGAATTGTGCAAGGAACCGGATGCCATGACCCACCCGGATGGCATGCAGATCAAGATCACCCGCCAGGAGCTTGGCCGGATCGTGGGATGCTCGCGCGAGATGGCCGGACGGGTCCTGAAGGCACTGGCCGAGCACGGTCATATCTCGGTCAAAGGCAAGACCATCGTCGTGTTCGGCACTCGCTGACAGGCGCCGGCCCGGCACGACTAAGTAAACAGTTCCGCCAGTTTTTCGCCCGGCTCAGCGGCCTTCATGAAGGCCTCCCCCACCAGAAAGGCATGTACCCCATGGGAGCGCATCAGCGCGACATCCTCGCGGGTATGTATGCCGCTTTCGGTCACCACGGTACGATCGTCAGGTATCTGGTCCAGCAAGCCCAACGTGACCTCCAGGCGGGTCTCGAAGGTGCGCAGATTGCGGTTATTGATGCCGATCAGCGGCGCCGGTGTCTGCAGGGCACGCTCCAGCTCATCCTGGTCATGCACCTCGACCAGCACGTCCATCCCCAGGTGCACGGCCAGCTGCATCAGTTCCTGCAACATCGCGTCATCCAGTGCGGCCACGATCAGCAGGACACAGTCGGCACCGATGGCACGCGCCTCAAGGACCTGATAGGGGTCGATGATGAAGTCCTTGCGCAACACCGGCAGGCTGCAGGCCGCGCGCGCCTGTTGCAAGTTGGCGTCGGACCCCTTGAAGAAATCAATATCGGTCAGCACCGATAGGCAGGTGGCCCCGCCACGTTCATAGCTTGCGGCTATCTGCGCCGGATCGAAGTCCACGCGCAGGATCCCGCGACTCGGTGAAGCCTGTTTCACCTCGGCGATGACCGCCGGCCGACCGACCTCGAGCCTGCCTGTCAGGCCCGCCAGGAAACCGCGCACCGGGCCCGCCGCCGCGACGCGCAGACCCAGCTCTTCCAGGCCGAGCCTGTGCTTGCGTTCGGTGATCTCCTCGACCTTGCGGGCCAGGATCTTCCTAAGGATGTCCGGGGTGGCCTTCATGCCTGCATCTCAAGCCTTATTCGAGACCCGGACCAGAGCCTCCAGCGTCGCCTTTGCCTTGCCGCTTTGCAGGACCTCGCCGGCGCGCGCAACACCGTCCGCGAGCGAAGCCGCCAGGCCCGCCGCGTAGATCGCGGCACCCGCGTTGAGGGTGACGATATCACGGGCCGGGCCGGCCCGGTTATCGAGGACATCACGGATCATCGCCAGGCTCTGCTGCGCATCGGCCACCGCCAGCGACGCGACATCCGCACGCTGTAGACCGAAATCCTCCGGTGTCACGCTATAGACCGAGATCTCCCCGTCCTTCAACTCGGCCACATGCGTGGGCGCGCCGATACTGATCTCGTCCAGCCCGTCTTCGGCATGCACCACCAGTACATGTTCGCTGCCCAGCCGCTTGAGGACCTGAGCCAACGGCTCGACCCAGTCGTCACTGAATACACCAAGCACCTGATTGGGGGCCCCGGCCGGGTTGGTCAGTGGCCCGAGCAGGTTGAACACACTGCGTACGCCCATCTCCTTGCGCGGACCGATCGCGTGTTTCATGGCGCTGTGGTGCTGGGGCGCGAACAGAAAGCCGACCCCAACCTGCGCGATACAGGCGGCCACCTGCTGCGGGGTCAGATCGAGGCGCACGCCCGCCGCCTCCAGCACATCGGCACTGCCCGAGCTGCTCGACACCGACCTGTTGCCATGCTTGGCAACGCGGGCGCCGGCCGCGGCCGCCACCAGGGCGCTGGCCGTCGAAATATTGAAGGTGCTGGAACCGTCGCCACCGGTACCGCAGGTATCCACCAGGTGGGGACCGGAGACATCGACCGGCGTCGCAAGTTCGCGCATCACCCGCGCCGCAGCCGCAATCTCGTCGACGCTCTCGCCCTTCATGCGCAGGCCGACGAGGAAACCGCCGATCTGCGCGGGTGTCGCCTGCCCGGTCATAATCAACCGCATGACGGCTTCCATTTCAGTGGAATCGAGGTCGCGGTGCTCGGTAACCGCACGAATGGCAGTCTGCATATCCATTTAGGCTTCCCCTGTGTGAATCAGGACCATCAGGCCCTGGTGTCCAGAAAATTGCGCAGCAGGTCATGCCCGCAACCGGTCAGGATGGACTCCGGGTGAAACTGCACACCCTCTACCGGCAGTTCCCGGTGGCGCACGCCCATGATTTCGTCCAGCCCACCTCGTTTATCCGCGGTCCAGGCCGTGACCTCAAGGCAATCGGGCAGGGAATCCGGTTCGATCACCAGCGAGTGGTAGCGGGTCGCCTCAAACGGTTGCGGCAGGCCCCGGAAAACACCCTGGTTACTATGATGGATCATGGAAGTCTTGCCATGCATGATCTCGCGCGCATGGCCGATATGACCACCGAAGGCCTGGCCAATACTCTGGTGCCCGAGGCAGACCCCGAGAATGGGCACCCGGCCGGCGAAGCGCTTGATGGTATCGACAGAGACCCCGGCCTCGTTCGGCGTGCACGGCCCCGGCGAGATGACAATGCGTTCCGGTGCCAGGGTCTCGATCTCCTCCAGGGTGATCTTGTCATTGCGGAACACCCGCACGTCGGCACCCAGCTCGCCCAGGTACTGGACCAGGTTATAGGTGAATGAATCGTAGTTATCGATCATCAACAGCATGGTGGTACTCGCCCGTGGCAGCTGTTCCTAGTCATTTGCAGACCCCTTCAGTCCCCGGCAGGCCATGGCAACCGCGCGGAAGATGGCGCGGCCCTTGTTCATGGTCTCTTCCCATTCATTGCGCGGCACCGAATCCGCCACGATACCGGCCCCGGCCTGAATGTGCAGGGTGCCGTCCTTGATCACCGCAGTACGGATGGCAATGGCGGTGTCCATGTTACCGGACCAGGACAGGTAACCGACAGCACCGGCGTAGACACCGCGCTTCACCGGCTCCAGTTCGTCAATGATCTCCATGGCCCGGATCTTGGGGGCACCGCTGACAGTACCGGCAGGAAAGGTCGCACGCAGCACGTCGATGGCGCTCATGCCGGCGCGTATCCGTCCGGCCACATTGGAGACAATGTGCATGACGTGTGAGTAGCGTTCGATGAGCATCCTTTCGGTCAGCCTGACACTGCCGATCTCACTCACCCGGCCGGTGTCATTGCGGCCCAGGTCGATAAGCATCAGGTGCTCGGCCAATTCCTTGGGATCAGCCAGCAGATCAGCCTCCAGCTGCTGGTCCTCGGCCTCGTCACGTCCGCGCGGGCGGGTACCGGCGATTGGCCGTACAGTGACGACATCGTCCTCCAGGTGCACCAGGATTTCCGGTGACGAACCGACGATATGGAAATCGCCGAGATCGAGGTAGTACATATAGGGTGAGGGATTGAGGCTGCGCAAGGCGCGGTACAGGTCCAGCGGCGGCGCAGCATAGGGAATCGACATGCGCTGTGACAGCACCACTTGCATGGCATCGCCCTCGATGATGTAGTCCTTGATGCGGCCGACAGCGGACTCGAACCCCTCGCGGGTAAAACCGGAAACGAAATCGGACTCCACGACGGCATGATTGGCGGACCCACCGTTGTACACAGAGGTCGCGGCGCGAAGGCCATCCGTCAGTTCTTCGAGCCGAGCCTGACCCTGTGTCAGGGCGGCGTCATCCGCCGGATCGACATGCACGATCAGCAACAGCGTACCGGACAGGTTGTCGAACACCAGCAACTCGTCGGACACCATCAACAGGATGTCTGGACAGCCGATCAGGTCGGGCTTGTCGAATTTCGCCAGCCGCGGCTCGATATAACGCACCGTGTCATAGCCGAAATAGCCGACCAGGCCGCCGGTAAAACGCGGCAGCTTGGGCAACTCGGGGGCGCGAAAGCGCGACTGGTAGCTTTCTATCCAGGCCAGCGGGTCGTCGGTAGTATCCGACTCCACGACCTCCTCATTGCGCAGCAGCCTGACCTCATTGCCATTGATCCGCAGAACCGTCTGGCAGGGCAGGCCGATGATGGAATAACGCCCCCACTTCTCGCCGCCGTGAACGGACTCCAGCAAATAGGAATACGGGCCCTTGGCCAGTTTGAGATAGGTGCTCAGCGGCGTATCGAGATCCGCAAGGACCTCGCGCGTTACCGGTATGCGATTGTAGCCCTCGCGCGCCAGCGATTCGAATTGTTCAGGTGTCATTGCACTCACCTTTGAGAATACCTTCATGTACGGAACAGTTGATCAGACAGCAGCTGACGCTATGCCATCGGCTGCCGACAGATTTCCGTACCAGGTAGTGCTCTCCAGTGAACTGCATAATTTCTCAGGCCGCCTTGTCGAGCAGGGGGAGGATCTCCGTCATCCTGTCTACCACGGCATCGGGCTGTGCATCACGAATGTCCACCCCATGGTTGTATCCATAACTCATGCAGATGATACGGAAGCCGGCAGCACGCGCGGCCCGGACATCGCTGACCGAGTCGCCGATCATCAGTGCGGCCTCGGGGGCACAGCCGAAAAATTCCGCGGCATGCAGCAGCGGCGCCGGATCGGGTTTCTTTTTCGGCAGGGTATCACCGCTGATGACGATGGAAAAGTCGCCATAGAGACCCAGGTCCTTCAACAGCGGCTCGGTGAACTGTGCCGCCTTGTTGGTCACGCAACCCAGCGGGTAACCCGCGGCCTTGAGCATGTCCACACCCGCCCTGACACCGGGGTAGAGGCAGGAACGTTTTGAGGTGTTATCCGCATAGAGATCGAGGAACAGCGGGTAGGCACGCTCGAAGTCGGCTGCATCCGGTTCACCGTCTAGGCTACCGGTCAGTGCACGCTGCACCAGGCGTTCCACGCCGTTACCGACCCAGTTGCGAACCTCGTCCTCGCCTCGGGGCGGGCCCCCGAGTTTCGCCATCATGGCATCAACACAGTAGGCCAGGTCCGGTACGCTGTCGACCAGCGTACCGTCCACGTCGATGAGTATCATTTCAGGTTTGCGCATATTGACCCGCTGAATACGGTCCCGGCCCGTGCTCGTCTAGCCGACGGCTCTGGCGATTGAGCTGCGCATGGCGTCGATGGTTGCCTTGTAGTCAGCTGTACCGAAGATGGCGGATCCGGCCACGAAGGTATCGGCACCGGCTGCGGCGATTTCACCGATATTGTCAACCTTCACGCCGCCATCGACTTCCAGGCGGATGTCATGACCACTGGCGTCGATGATCCTGCGCGCCTCGCGCAGCTTGCTGAGCGTCTCGGGAATGAAACTCTGTCCGCCGAACCCAGGGTTCACCGACATCAGCAGCACCATGTCCACCTTGTCCATTACATGCTTGAGGTAGTCCAGCGGAGTGGCCGGGTTAAATACCAGTCCCGACTTGCAGCCGTTGTCACGCACCAGTTGCAGGGAACGGTCGATGTGTTCACTGGCCTCGGGATGGAAGGTGATATAGGTCGCACCGGCCTTGGCAAAATCAGGAATAATGCGGTCAACCGGCTTCACCATCAGGTGCACATCGATATCCGCGGTCACACCGTGATTACGCAGGGCCTCGCATACCAGCGGGCCGATAGTCAGGTTCGGTACGTAATGATTGTCCATGACATCGAAATGCACGATGTCTGCACCGGCATTCAATACGTCTGTGACTTCCTCTCCGAGCCGGGCAAAATCCGCCGACAGGATGGAAGGCGCGATCTTGTAATCGGCCATGTAGTTGTCCTCACTTAGAAATTCAAATGGATACGCTTGAAAAAGAAACGCGCACTTTACCCCAACAGGACAGGATTTTCAGCTATTAAGCGCACCGGCCCCGCGCAGCGGGTGCTTGCTGTCCGGGCGCGCGACACCCCCGCCGCCATCCCGGCAGGAGGCAGATCAATACTTTGATTTTAATACATTATTCTCCTCATCGCCGCGCCGATGTAAAGCGCCCTGCTCACGCCGCCCTGTCACCCGGCCGTAATAAGGCGCGGTTGCCGCCCAGTGCTATGCCAGGTGTAGAGCCGAAGCTATCCCAGCCTGATGTTTTTGTGCTGATGCAGAGGCTTAGATTGTTTTCCGGGAAATGTCCGCAAGCGTGAATCTGCTGGCTGTGAATGATGCGAACGGCGCGCTTCCTGCATGTTAAAGCGCCGGCGCCGCGTCGGCCGCATCCCGGCTCCTTGCATCTTGCCATTAAGGTTGGCAGGCTCTATAAAGTAGGCTGAACAATTCACAAAACCAGTTCGCAAAAAGCCAAGCCATATATGCATAGATAATCAGCCAGGGGCAAGTCGAAATGATCAACAAATTCAATCCGCGTATCGGTGACTGGTACCAGAATATCAGCCGCGACAATTTCGAAATCGTGGCGCTGGATGAAGAAGAAGCAACCATGGAAATCCAGTATTTTGACGGGGCAGTCGAGGAAATCGACTTTGATTCCTGGTATGAAATGGAGATCCAGCCGATTGAGCCACCCGAAGACTGGTCGGGGTCACTGGATATCGAACGCGAGGACTACGGTGTTGACCTCGAACTGACCGCCCCCAATGACCACATCAATCCCCTCGATGATCTGGAATAAGCCTTGAACCGGCACCCCTGCCCGGAACTTGCGCATCTGCCAAGCAGTTGAAATAAAGAGCAATTAATAAATTCTGTCCGCGGCCTCAACCCCTGCATCGGGCTGCCGATAGTATTCTTGAGCCTACTGCGGCAGGAGAAAATCCATGACCACCGTTTACGACATGGCAACCGGCAACATTCAGTCAGGACAGGATCAGGCGCATAGCTGCACCGATCAAGATGCAACTGTATCTGAAATCGCGTTACAGCTGGCGCAGGATATCGAATGCGACATCGCGCAGGACACCGCATCCATTCATATCATCCGCGCCCTGCTCAACCAGGGCTGATACTACTCCCCGATCCGCAGTAACAGCCCGCGACGCCGGGCGCTGTCGAATGCCTTGAGGAATATCCCGGCGCCCAACATCAACAGCAGACTATTCAGCATCACGGCCTGGATCATATGATCGGTCCTGAACACCTGGTCGAACATCACGGCACGCATGCCTTCGAAGACATGGCTTGAGGGTAGCGCCCAGGCCACCGCCTGCAACCAGTCCGGAAGCACCGAGACCGGATAGTAAATCCCGCTCAGCGGCGCAATGGCAAAGATCGAAACCCAGGCAAAGCTCTCCGCACCCAGCCCATAGCGCAGTACCAACCCGGATACCAGCAGGCCGATGGCCCAGCCCATTACCAGCAGGTTGGTAAAAAATCCCAGCAGCGGCAGGCCCAGTCCGAAGATCGAGTAATCGAACAGCGGGATCGCCAGCAGGGCGGCCCCGCCAACACCCGCCAGGGTGCGGATCAGGCTGATCAGCAGCAGCGCACTGACCAGCTCCCAGGGCCGCAGCGGACTGGCGAACAGATAGCCAAGGTTCCTGGAATACATTTCCTCGAAGAAGGCCAGCGACACGCCCAGATGTCCGCGGAACATTACGTCCCACAACATCACGGCGGCCAGCAGCACACCGGAGGCCTGCATCAGCCAGGTGCTGTTGGTGACAAAGAACTTTGTAATGAATCCCCACAGGACCAGCTGTACGGCCGGCCAGTAGAACAGTTCGAGGATACGCGGCCAGGAACCCCTCACCAGGTAGGTATAACGCAGCACCATGGCATGGATACGCCTCAGGGCATTCATGACGGCCCCTTCTCGGGTGCGCGCGCCACGTCGATAAACACCTCTTCCAGGGTCTCCCGGCCATAACGCTGCAATAGGGCCGCGGGCGAACCCCGATCGACGATCTCGCCGCGGCGCAGGACGATCACGTCGTCACACATCCGCTCCACTTCCAGCATATTGTGGGAAGCCATCAGCAAGGTCGCCCCGCTCTCTTGCTGATAATCCTTCAGGAAACGGCGAATGGTATCGGCTGTATCGGGGTCCAGCGAGGCCGTCGGCTCATCCAGCAGCAACACCTCCGGCCGGTTGAGTAGTGACTTGGCCAGCGCCACCCGGGTACGCTGCCCCGCCGACAGGGCCCCGTAGGGGCGCCCCATAAAGGATCCAATGTCCAGGTGGCCCGCCAGCGCGTCCAGCCGTTGCCTGACCTTCCTGACCCCGTACAGGCGCGCATAGACCGTGAGGTTCTCGCGTACCGAGAGACGCTGCGGCAGGTCCACGTAGGGGGAGGAGAAATTGATCCGTTCAAGCACCCGGTAACGCTGCTGCAGCATGTCCGTACCCAGCAGATAAACCCGGCCAGATGTCGGCAACAGCAGGCCCAGCAGCATGGACAGCAGCGTGGTCTTGCCGGCACCGTTACCACCGAGCAAGGCACACACCGAACCGCACTCGACACTGAAACTGACCCGGTTGACTGCCAGCACCTCATCGAAGCGCTTGCTGACATCCACCACCTCGATCACCGGGTCATTCATTGATGTCGCCCTCCGCCAGATCGTCAGCGGGTTGGCAGCAGGCGCCGCTGCCAGTAGCCGGCCAGGAAGGAGCCCGACAGGTTGTGCCAGATGCTGAACAACGCACCGGGCAAGGCGGCTGCCACCGAGAAGTACTTGATCGCCAGCGCGACAGCAAGCCCCGAATTCTGCATCCCCACTTCGATGGACAGGGTCCGGCATTCGCGTTCATCACACCCGAACCAGCGGGCAATCCAGTAGCCGCCCAGCAGTCCGGTCAGGTTGTGCGCCATGATGGCCAGGGTCGTAGCGGTTGCAATATTCGCCAGCTGCTCGCGGTTCAGGGCCACAATAATGACGATGATGATTACGATGGCCAGCACCGACAGCAGTGGAAATACGGAACGCACGGCGGCCAGCGGTTGGTGCAAGAAATGATTCAGCAGCACTCCGAGGGCCACCGGCAAAAAAATGATCTTGAAGATACTGTAGATCATGTCTACGGCCGGCACCGGGACCGTCTGGCCTGCGTACAGCAAGGTCAGCAGCGGCGTGGCAACAATGGCCAGCAACGTCGATACCGCCGTTAGGGTGATCGACAGCGCGACATCACCACGCGCCAGATAGCAGATGACATTGGAGGCCGTTCCGCCCGGACAGCAGCCTACCAGGATGAGGCCGGCCGCCAGTTGCGGCGGCAGGGCCAGGACGATCGCCAGCACCCAGGCGGCCAGTGGCATGACCAGGAACTGCAGCCCGACACCCAGCAGCACCGGGAAGGGGCGCCGCAGCACCGTCAGAAAGTGGTAGCCGGTGAGCGTGATGCCCATCCCGAACATCACCAGGCCGAGCAGCGGCACGATCGCGGGCTTTAGCGGGATAAACCACTCGGGTACCAGGTAGGCCAGCAGCGAACCGAGCAGGGCCCACAGGGGAAACAGCCGTGTCACCTGTGCGGCCAGCATTAACCGCCCTGTCCAGCTGCACCACCCGCCCCGGGTCGGACAACGATCTCGCCGTTTTCAACGCTGGTGGGCACGGGCGTGAGGTGGTCACCCGCACAGGGGCCGGCCACGCAGAAACCGTCCTGGATATGGAACAGGGCGTCATGCGTGGCACACTGAATGTGGTCCTGTTCGAGATTAAGGAACTGGTCCGGCACCCAGTCCAGCGGACCACCGGTATGCGGGCACTGATTGAGATAACCGTAGGCCCGGTCACCCTGGCGCACGACAAAGACCTCCCCGGGACCATCGGGAAGTTCCACGGTCATTGACCTGCTGCCGGGGTCTGCGAGTTCATCGAGTCGGCAAACTATAAATTTTGCGTCTGTTACAGGGGCCATTGCTCAGGAGTCTGCCTGGACCAGTCCGGCTAAACCGGTCTGACCACATTTTTTCCCGGCCAGTATACAGGCCTGCCTGAGCCGGGACGCTGCCTCGAGGCCGGCAAGGTAGCCGTGAATCACGGCGGCGTTGAAGGTGTCCCCGGCCCCCAGGGTGTCGACGACCCGGGACGGGGCTACCGCCGGCTGTTTGCGGAACCTGCCCATCCGGTCCAAAGCGACGGCGCCTCGCTCGCCCCAGGTGCAATACAGGTCCGCCTGCGGGCTGGAGCCGTGAACAAAGCGCAGCAGCTCTTCCGGGGAGTCATACCCGTGTGAGCGGGCGTAGTCGCGCGAAAACAGCAACACATCGACAAGACCGAACAGGGCCTCGATACCCGGGCGGGGCTTTTCGATTTCAAGCGAGCGGGGTATCGACGGGAACCGGCTTTGCGACGAGCGCAACATCAGGCCCAGCTGCCCGATATTGCGGCCCTCGAAATGCAGCCAGTCGCAGGACTTCAGATCAAGCGACTCGAAGTCGGCACAGGTATATTCCGGCAGGTCACGGTAGTGCACGATGGTACGCGAACCACTCTCGCTATTCACCAGAATGGATGATACCGGCATGCTGCCGCTATCGAGCATGCGGGAGGCAGTGGTGTCGATACCGCTGGATTCGAGGTCGTCGCGGACAAAGCGGCCTTCCGCCGTATCGACCAGCACCCCTGCCCAGCTGCAGGTGTGCCCCAGCTGACTCAGGACAACCAGGGTGTTCGCGACATTGCCACCGCGGCTGACGGTCCTGTCAATGCAGCGGACCTCATCATTCTCCTGCGGGTAACGATCCACTGCATGAATGATGTCCAGCGTTGCGTTGCCGATACCGAGAATTTGCGCCATGCCCGCAGACTACGGCGCTGCACGCCGTTGTCAACCAGGCAGGGAGGACGGCCGCGGCCGGGGCGGGGGTTACTTCACGCGCACTACGCGGAAGCCGAGATTATCGATGCGGGTATCCTGATTATAGTATCCGCGCTTGTTGCTGCGCAGACTGTCGACCGGGCTGGTGTAGCCCCCGCCACGGGCTACCCGCTGGGTGCACCCCGGCCTTTCCCTGGCGCTGCCATCCGCAGGGGCGCCCTGGTAACTCGGGTGATAGCAGTCCTCGGTCCACTCCTGCACGTTACCGGCGGTATCGTGCAGGCCCAGGCTGTTGGCCGGGAAACTCCCCACGGGGGCTGAGCTGTTTCCATCCCATTCGCTGCCGCAATTGAAGCAGTTTGCCATGGTTGTGTTTGCGGCCGGACCCCACCAGTGGTCGGTTGTCGTGCCCGCACGCGCTGCGTATTCCCATTCCGCCTCGTTTGGCAGGCGGTACTGATGCCCGGTCTGCTTCGACAACCAGCGGGTATACGCACGTGCATCATTCCAGGTCACATTGATGACCGGACGGTCACCCCGGCCCCACTTTTCATCATGGGGGAGACGGCGCCCGGTTGCCCGTGCAAAGCGGTCATACTCGGCGAAGCTTACCTCGTATTTGCCGATCGAAAACGAGGCCAGCTCGACCCGGTGCTGCGGTCGCTCCTCGAAAATCATTGAATTTCCCGCACTGCCCATCAGATAACTGCCTGCAGGCAGCTCCAGCATCAGCGGCCCGCGCCCGCCACCACCCAGTGCATCCCTGAACGAGCGCCTGGCCTTTGGCAACTCAACAACCGGCGGTTGTGCGGCCTTGTCGGCTGTCTGCGCCGGGGCCTTGGCAACGGCACTGCTGGCAGCGGGTCGCGCCTCGATGGCCGTGTTCGGCACCGGCTTGATCTCCTGCATGGCGGCATCGTCCCCCTGTTTTGCGGCGGAGTCAGGCCATTGCGGCAGACGAAATTCGGACCAGGCCGCTCGGGCCTTGTCCATGTTCACCAGGCCGAGGAACTTCGCCATCGGGTCTTCCACGCTCAGCATGAGCCAGAATACCAGTCCGGCAATGCCGGCCACGCCGAGCCCCATCACGGCGCCCAGCCAGCGGCGCTTGCCCCCGTTACCTTCATCAACGACATATTTGAATTCAGCCTTCCCCCCGCTCCCGGCGGAAGCTCGCTGTCTTGCTGAGACTAGTTTTCCGTTGTCTTCCGGTGCGGAGGCAGCGGTCATTGCCTCTGCCGGATCAATCTTTTCCAGCTGCTGGAGCAGCCGGTCCCTGTGTTCGGTAACCTGTTCGAGCTCGGCCTCGGCCTCGGTGTGCCGGCGGACGGCGATTTCGATATTCATCCTGGCATCCTCGAGCTCTTCGCGCAGCCGTGTCGTGTCTGCATCCTCATGACCCTCACCCGGGCCTGCTGGTTGAGATGCCGTTGCTGATTTAGTACGCAGTGCGCTTATCCGTTTCTCAAGCGCCTGGCGGCTGCTCAGGGCCTCGTCACGCTCCTGTGTCAGCTGTTTCAGCTGTGTTTTGAGCCCGACAATTTCGGCTTTCGCGTGGGCCCGCTGCTCCCTCGCCACGTCCAGGTCGGAACTACTGCGCTCCCGCTCCTGCTCCAGTGACAGGGTCGCCTGCTCGCGCAGTTGCTCGAGCTCGGCCTGCAAAGCGGTCACCTGCTCATTGGACTGTCCCTGCTGCTCCAGTTCATGCCGGAGTCGCGTCCGCTCTTCCCTGCGCGCCTCTTCCCTGGCCTGCTCCAGGATTTCCGCCTGGCTGGCAAGCACGCCTTCATGTTTTCCGGCCACCTCGGCGAGTTGCTGCTTGAGTTCCTTCTGTCGTGCCGCCATTTCGGCGCGTTCCTCGGAGCGTGCGCGGCGCTCCTCGGCCAGCTCATTCCTCAAGCGCTCATCATTCTCCAGGGCCTCATCCTGCAAGCGCTGCAGGTCCTCGGCTGACTGTTCCAGTGTCTTGCCAAGACGTTCAATCTGCCCGTGCATCTCCCTTTCGAGATTATTCTTGCTGTCCAGATCTCCACGCAGCTGCTGAATCGCCACCAGATGCTCCTGCTCCAGTGCCTTCACCTGTGCTTCATGCTGCAGCAGCACCTGCCGGCTTTCCTCCGATTGCTGTTTCGCCGCCTGCATCTGATCGAACAGCTCGTTGACAGTCTGTTCCTTGCGTTCAAGTTCCTGTTGCAAGGCATCGGCCCGGGCCATCTGTTCGCCAGCACCCTGCTCCACGCGGCGGGTACATTCCTGCTCACCGGCGAGGCGCTCATTCAGCACCTGGATCTCCTTATCAGCCGTATCCTTTAAAAAGGCGATGGAATCATTCAGCTGGTCTATTTCCTCCTGCCGGGCATTTAAATCGTGTTCCGCAGCGGATAGCTTATTCTCCAAATCGTCGCGTTCCGATGCCAGCGCCTCAAGCTCGTCTGCGAGCTGCTCCTGTTCCTGCTGCATCTCGTCATGCTGTTGCTGCTGCTGTTCGATCCGGGCCTCACTTTCCTCCTTATAACCCTGTAACGCAGCCTCCAGGCGTTGCTGCTCCATGCTGGCGACTTGCTGCGCCTGCTCCAGCTGTCCGCCAAGATCGGCAAGCTTTTGCTCGTAGACTGTGATTTTTTCACTGGAGCGGTTGCGCTCCGACTCGTGTTCCTGCTGGAGTGATTGCAGCCGATCGAGCATCGCCTGCCTTTCGGCCTCCAGGCCCCGGGCACGCTCGATCACCTCCTGATGCTGAACCTTGAAGTGCTGATTTTCGCCCTGCTGGGACTCGATTTCCTGTTGCAGTTGCTGGATCCTTGCCTGGCCGGTGTCACTTTCAGACCGGCTGGCCTCGAGCTGCTCCTGGACCTCCTGGCGCTCGCGCTGCAGCACCTCGACCTGGTTCTCCAACTCCTGCCGGCCGGCATTGGTGCGGTCGAGTGCCTCTGTCAGTTGCCGATTGCGCTCTTGCAGCCCCTCCGTCTCGGCGCTATGCCGTCTGCCCAGTTCGTCCAGTCGCTGCTGCAATTCTTCGACCTTACCCTGCACATCGGCCAGCCTTTCGCCGAGCTCAGCGTTCTCTTGCTGCGACTGCCCCAACCGCTGGTTGAGCTGTTCAAGCTCCGCGCCGCCTTCCTGCAAGGTCGAATCCGATTGTTCCTCTGCGGCCTGCTTTTCCTGCTGCAGGGCTGTAATCTCCTGCTGTAGCGCCTGGGTAAGCTGCTCGGAGCAGGCCAGGTCGGCACGCAGGTCTTCCAACTGTTGCTGCTGCACCTGTGTTGACGACTCCGACTCGGTCCTGGACTGGTCGATCTGCTCATGCGCTGCCTGCAGCTCGGCCTGCAGCGCTTCCACCTGACTGGCGGCCTGTGAGAACTGTTCGCGCAGGGTCTGCAGCTCGACGCGCTGCGCCGATAATTCAGTGTTCAGACCCTCCCCGGTGGCCTGCTTTTCCTGCTGCAGCGCCGTGATCCGGGCCTCCAACTCCCCGCCATACCGCCTTGACTGCGCCAGTTCTGTACGCAGCGTCTCCACCAGGCGCTGGTGTTCCTGGGGTTGTTCCTGAAGCTGCGCCTGAGATTCGATCTGTAACTGACTGATCTGTTCATTCGCGGCCCGCAGCTCGGCCTGCAGGGCCTCCGCGTGCTGCGCGTACTGGATGGATTCACCTTCAAGGTGTTCAACCTGCAGCCTCCAGGACTGTTTCTCCGCCTCGACCAGTTGCTGCAGCTGGCGCTTTTCCTGGTCGGTTTTGCCAGTCTCGGCCTGGAGCGACCGAATGCGGTCATTTGATTCCTTTAGTTCAAGCTGTAGCTGGTTGAGGCGTTCCTGATAGTCGTGCCGCAATGCAGCTTGCTGATCGCGCAGCAACTGTTTCTCTTCCTCTGCGGATTGCAGCTGCAATTGTTGCTTGAATGAATTGTCATCTGCCCGCTGATGTGCGTCCACCTGCCGGCGCAGCGCTTCATTTTCCCTGTGCAGTGCCTCGATCTCGGTCAGCTGACAGCCATCATCGGCAGCTGTCTTGTGCGGTGTGAAATTGATAACCTCTGCATCATCCTGCAGCGCTCCGCTCGCACTCTCCTGCGTCGCAGCAGAATCCGGCACAGGCAGGCCCGCCTGGGCACGCTCATCCGGGGACATCCCGCTGAGACCGGCCTCGAGGACGTAGACCTCGAGGCCCTTGTGACTCAGGATGAATGCCGCGGAGACACTGCGGCTGCCCGTATCGCAGCAGATAATGTATTGCGCATTGAAAACCAGCTCGGCGAGCTCACTACGCAATGTCGACAGGGGGACGTTGACGCTCTCTTCGATCGCGCCCTCTTCGTATTCACCTTCCGATCTGACATCTATCCAGACCGCACCCGCATCAACCATTGCAACTGCGACATCATAGCTGACAAAGCGGACCAGCGGCTTCTGCAGGAGCTCAACGAAATCCTTCTTGGCCAGGCGCATCAGCATGCCATCGGTCAACATGGTGACTGTGGCATTACGCAGGCTATCCGAGACCAGTGCCTCTTCGCCGAAGCATTCACCGTTAGACAGTTCGGCAAGCACCTGGTCCTCCTCGTGCGCTGAGGTTTTCCGGGTGATAAGGCAACGTCCACTGTGAATGGTATAAAAGAAATCTCCTTCATCACCCTGGCGGACGATGACCTCACCGGCCTGTACCGGGAGCGACTGCATTTTCATCAGCAGGCGCTGGATTCCAGCCGGCGGTATCTTCTCAAATGCCTCCGACTGGAGCATGCGGGTCATCCAGTCTTGATTGTTGTCGGAATTGATCTCGGTCACCTCGGCACCGGGAGAGTGGTCCCAGGTCAGAAAGGCATCGAGCAGGCTTGAGTCGATGCGGGCAATCACCACCTTGGTGACGGCCCGCGCAGACAGTGTCCGGGGTTGCTGGCTGGCGACAGGATAACGGCTGAAATCCGTACCCGCCTCGATTTCACTGGTCACCTTCCTGCGGCCGTCTATCAGGTTGACCTTGCCGTCGAGCAGATAGATAGACTGGTTGTCACGGTCACCCTTGCGGAACAGGTAGTTTCCCGAGCGGATCTCCTCGACCACAATCTTGTCCATGACCTCGGCAAATCGCTCGGCCGACAGCGCGTTCAGCGGCACAAGTTCCTGAAGGGTCTTTTTATCGGTAATCTTTTTCTTGAATGCTCTCATTTTCCTGTATCCACCGTCTGGGCGGGTAGCCGGTAGTGTCAACCAATAGAGGTCCTGATACGGGCCCTTGCCGCACCCAGCTTATCGGCCGAAACTGCTTTGAATTTAGGGTAGTATGCAAATCGGGCCGGATGACAGGCCAGACGCGCACTGGAATGCACCGGCCGGCGTCCACGGACCGTTGTGGCTGCCCCACATGGCGCCTTTTTGGTGGCAATACAGCGGGCAAAACCGTGCGCAAGATCACATAGACACGGCCATACAACGCGGCTTGATAGAGAATTTTTACAGGACTATCATGGGCTTGAGTAAACAACGAAGCGGAAGAACCATGACAGTACATGGATTTGCCAGCGCCCAGGAGGCCGAGACGGCCTTTTACGAGGCGTTCGAGAACGCCGACCTCGAAGCGATGATGCAGGTATGGAGCCAGGACGATGATATCGAGTGCATTCATCCCCTGGGCGACAGACTGGTGGGCATCGCTGCGGTCAGCGAAAGCTGGCGCCAGATACTCTCCCGTGGCAAGCGTATACAGTTCCAGTTAAGGCGATCCAACCGCTTTCAGAATGAGCAGCTGGCAATTCACAGTCTGTACGAAAATATTTCCATCGGCGGAAAATCACAGCCGCCGGTTGTCGCGGTTAATATCTACCGGTTCAACGGAAGCGGGTGGCATATGATCCTGCACCACGCCTCACCGGCAACCAGCATTAAAGACGAATCCGGCAAGCATGCCGCCGGCACAGACCGGACCATACACTGAGAAATTCGCAAAACTCCTATAAATATAGTGTTTTGCGCGATCTATCTAGACAGGTTTATTACCCCAAAAAAGCTTTCCCCCTGCTTGCACAGCCGACGTCATGGGCCCTGGTGATGATTACCGGTCATGCCGGACAGCCCTCCTGACATTGGTTTTATAGTTTGTTTGCAATCGCAGATAAATCACTATCTCCTGAAACACTGGTATAGAAGGGATTTACCGCGATTAAAACTCTTTAACATTTTTTTTATTGTGCTATCTTACGCCTGCAGTTTTACTAATCACTCACACAGAGGAGCTTAATCGAATGGCTGTGAAACGGAAGACCAAGGCGAAGAAGAAGGCTGCACCTGCGAAGCGTGTTACCGCGATCAAGGAAGCAATGACCAAGTCGGCAATGATGGGGGCGATTGCTGATGATACCGGACTGACCAAGAAAGAGGTTACCGCTGTTTTCGATTCTCTTAGCGCCGTTATTAATGGTCATCTCAAGAGAAACGGCGCAGGCGTCTGCACCCTACCCGGTCTGATGAAGATCAAGACCGTGCGCAAACCGGCAACGCGCGCGCGCAAGGGGATCAACCCGTTCACCGGTGAAGAGATGATGTTCAAGGCCAAGCCGGCACGTAACGTGGTCAAGGTTCTGCCCCTGAAGGGTTTGAAAGAGATGGTCTGAGTTGTACAGAAACCGGGGTCACGCTGGTGATCCCGGTTTATTTTATCCCCTGCAAGCAACCGGCCGGTCAGTGGCCGGAATCCCCGACAGCAATCAGGTCTCCATCGCCAGCAGCTTGGCACGAATAAACTCCCGGTGGGGCACATGCAGAAGCTCGGCAACCCTCCTCACCAGGTGCTCTTCATGCTTGTCTGTGTAGCCGTCTGCACAGATGATCTGCCATAACATCCTGATGATCTGCAGCTTGTCCTGATAGTCACACTCGCGGTTAATCAGCCGGGTAAAGGGATACAGCGAGGTAGAGTGCTCTGCCTCATGCTCGGCGGCACGGGTGATTTGCTGCGTGGTTTCAGGGGACAATCCGTAGTGTGTCTCTATCGCCCTGCAGATTGCCTGGCGTTCCTCGTCGCTGACATGCGAGTCTGCACGCGCCACTTCCATTAGCAATGTAGCCGTTGCCAGTTGCAGGGCGCGCCCGTTCTCATCAGCACCCGCCTGCTGGGACCCAGTATATTTAGCCAGAAGGTTCTTGATTGACGTGATCATTGCTGCCGGGCTAATTCACGTATCCGCCGGTTGTATAAACGCCATCCCTGAACTCATCAAAGAACTCGCCCACCAGCGGATGATTCACCGGCTCGAGGCTGTCGTCCCCGGCAAGGTTGCGTTCGGCGACATAGGTTTCGTACTGCGCGTCATGCACCAGCACATGATACCAGGGCTCGCCCTTCGGCGGCCGGCTCTTTGCCATGTTCTCATACCATTCATCCGTTCCCTGAAAATCAGGGTCCACATCGACTACCACGCCACGGTAATCGAATAGTCTGTGGTACACGCATTGACCGATCGAGTATTTCGCCTGTTTCATTGCCTTAGTCCCTGTTTTTCCGGAACATGATGGGAATTAGCCATTCTGCGGCTTCACAGGATATGACAGAATCCACAACAGCAAGTTCGGGTATAATTTCCTGCATCAATCGCGGCCCAGACCGCGTCCCTGGCAGGGTTAATCCGGAAAACACTTCGATGGAAGGCAAACAGCATATCACCCGGCACAAGGTCGTCACCATGCAATATTCTCTGCGCAATGCCCAGGGGGTGAGCGTGCGTGAGGCGGCAGGCACACCGGTAAAATACCTGCATGGGGCCGGTACGCTGTTTCCGAAACTCGAACAGGCGCTGGATCAGCACACAATAGGCGACATTGTCACGCTCAGACTGCTGCCTGACGACGCATTCGGAAAGCGCGACATCGACCTGCTGCAGCAGGTGCCGCTGAGCAGCTTTCCGCACGGTGAGAACATTGAGGTCGGCGGCAAAGTGGTAGGTCAGAGTGAAACCGGGGAGGAAGTGAACTTTGCCGTTGTTGATATCAAGGATGGTATTGCGCATCTCGACGGCAATCACCCGCTGGCCGGGCAGACCCTGGTGTTCGAGATCGAGGTGCAGGGAATCCGCGACGCCTCGGACGCTGAGATTGCCCAGGGCAAGCTGCTCGAATAAGCCCGGGCGGGCTTATTTGCGGTAGCGGAACCGCGTACCCTGGTATGACAGCTGGACCCCGTCGGGGAGAATCTCTTCGATCACGGCACCGCTTTCCAGGCGGTCCCCCGCGCGGTATTTCCGCAGATTGATCAGTACGAAGCGCCGCTGCGGGTCGGCATCATAGACATGCACGTCCAGCGGCGGCAGTTCGAGACCGCTGCGAAACTCAAGCGACAGGTCTACCCAGTCTTTCAACCCCTGTTTCGGGGTCTCCACGGGCGCTGCCTGCACGGACGCCGCAGCCACCGGCGGCTGCGCTTTCCCGGAGGCTGCCGGCACGACCGCTGCGCTGCCCGCGGACTTCCCGGCGGGTGACGCAGTGGTTACCGGTGGAATGACCGGGACAGCGGCATCCGGCCGGTCCTGAAACAGCACCGTCTTCGGCACCACTTGCATTGCAGCGGTTGCCCTGTCTACCGGCACGGCCGGCTGCAATGAACCAGATGTGTCCTGTGCAAGTCCGGTAACCGGGCTTTCGGCCGTGTGCGTGACACCTGTCCCGGTGTCACGGGTCGCCAGCAGGACCATCAGCCCCCCGTTGACCACCAGCAACGCGACCAGTATCCAGATCCATCGAAACGAGCGCTGCGCCGGGTGCACCGCCTGATGGGCCGATTCCAGGTCCGGCACGGCCCCTGCCACCCGCTCCTGGTCCGCCTTCCTCAGGGCTTCGAGAATATAGGACATGATTCAGGATATCCCGCCTGCCAGCCTCGGGATACCCGACTGTCTGGAGAGTGAATTGAGTTGAATGATGGTGTGCCGGCCGACCACCCCATCGGGCACCAGGCCACGGGAACGCTGGAAGGCCAGCACCTGCTGGTGCAGGCCGTCGTCGAAGTACAGGGGATTGTCGGTAGAGAGGTCGACCCCCTGGATCGTTTCCAGCTGTTGCCGCACCCAGCCGACATCTGCCCCCCTGCTGCCAAGCTTCATGTACAGGTTCCCGGCCGGCGGTGCCCGCATCAGCATGGCGAAGTCGCCATACCAGTGACGATCAAGCTGATCGACGGGCAAACGGTACAGCTCGCCTCCCAGCACCAGCTCGGCGCTGTCCCGGTCGAGGTGCTGCAGGGTAACGGGGACCCGCTGCCCATCAGTGGCCACCAGGGTGAGTATGACCGGCCGGTCGAAATGCCTCAGCGAGGCCCAGGTGCCCTTCCCCACCACACAACGCAGTCCGTTCTCCGTAGCGAAGTTACAGAAGTCCGGTTTCACATCAGCGGGCAGTTCCATCGACCACTGGGCGAACAGGGCTGTCCAGGCATGCCGGTAGTAGGACGTGTCCGCTGCCAGCAACAGCTCGGCCAGAGATTCTCCCTGCAGACTGTCACCGTCGTCTGTTGGCGGCTGGCTGGCGACGGCCGGGGGCCTTGCCGTGTCCGCTGCGGGCGCGAGCGCCGGCGTGGCGGACGGCACTGAAGCCGGGCCGGGCCGGCGCACCTCCTCGTCAACGCTGAGCGCGGCGCGTATATCCAGCGGCTGCCAGGGCTGGTAATAAAAAACGGCGATGGCAATGGCCGCAATGGCAAGCCCGCCGACGGCCAGCGGCAACCAGCGCCGCCGCTCCGACACAGCGGGTCCCCCGGCCAGCAGCTCCTCAGCGGCCTTTTTGATAATCCTTTTATCAATCTGCAACTTGCCCTCGACATAAGCACCCAGCATGGAACGGTCGCAGAGCACATTGATCAGGCGGGGGATACCACCGGACAGGCGCTGGATATGATCAATCGCAGCCGTATTGAAGACATCAGTGGAGAGACCGCTGATCTGCAATCGATGCCGGATATAGGCGCCGGTCTCCTCCCGGGTAATCGGTTCGAGGTGATAGCGAGCCGTGACCCGCTGGGCGAGCTGGCGCAAATCATCACGCGCCAGCATATCGCGCAGTTCCGGCTGCCCGATCAGGATGATCTGCAACAGCTTTTGGGTCGGTGTCTCCAGGTTGGTGAGCAGCCTCACCTGTTCCAGCACCTCGGCACTCAGGTTCTGGGCCTCGTCGATGATCAACACGATGCGGCGGCCTCGGGCGTGGGCAGCCAGCAGGTGCCGATTGAGGATATCGGTCAGGATCTTGATGCTGTGGATCTCCGGCGGGTATGCCGCACCCAGTTCATCACATACCGTGGCGATCAGCTCTTCCGCCGTTACCTTCGGATTGAGTACCAGCGCGATATCGACATTCTCGGGCACCTGTTCGATCAGGCATCGGCAGATGGTCGTTTTGCCGGTGCCCACCTCGCCGGTGAGCTGCACAAAACCGCCGCCCTCCCCCAGGCCATACAGGAGATGGGCCAGCGCCTCCCGATGGCGGCTGCTCATATACAGAAAACGCGGATCCGGCGTGATCGAGAATGGCCGTTCCGCGAGATTGAAATGCTTCAAGTACATAGCTTGCTCGATGGGCACAGTGCGTTTGACGGCCCCGACACCCTTTTTAACACCAGACTAGCTGCACTTCAAAGCGCTGCCTGGACTCATTGATGTGGCAAGGTCTGAAGAACCTATAATAAACGGGCCAGGCACCGCGGCCACGACAGCATCGGCCAAGCGCCTTCCACGGCCGCAATTCTGCCTGATAACCGCACCACCGGGTGCTGGAGGCGATAGCCGGCAGGCTGGAAACCTTGCTTGCAGAGGATAAGGAAGCGACCGGCAGCGAGTGGGCCGGCCGGGCTGGCCAATCGCTATGCAGGCGTCAAAAGTCGCGAGCGGCGTGCTGCTGCTCGACGACCGGCGAATGCAACACCAGGTCCATATTGCGCCAGCCATCGAGATCCACGTAGTCCAGCTTGCCGTGGATGTCCTCCAGAACGATGTGACTGCGTTCTCCGGACGTGTAGAGGATTGCCCTGACCTGAATCAACTGGCCTGAGAGGTTGCTGTACCAATAACCCGGAATGGGCTTTTGTTGCAGAAACATATTGCCTCCTCCGCCAGGGTCAAACCCCAACGCGCACGGTTATTGTTATTGATGTCGATCCAGTCAATCCGGCCTGAAGCTACTTTGACTACATTTATACCCGATAACGGCTGCCGTGATCAATGGGCCAGAGGTACTAGCTCGGTCAGCCGCATTTGGACTCGCCGCAGTTCAGGCAGGTCAGGCAACCGTCCATCTGTACCGCCGCCTTGGTATTGCACTTGAGGCAAAGCTGCGAGCCCGCGGGGAAATCACCCGGGTCCTCGGCTTCCGCTGTCTCCAGGGCCGACTCGTACTGGGCACGTTTTTCCTCCACCAGTTTCTTCTGGTGTTCATCGAGTCCATCGTCCTTCAACAGGCCGATCATGCGCATGTGACATTCGATCGCGTCGCCGATCTCGCCCACCAGTGATGGCATGTACTTGCCACCCTTTTTGAAGTAGCCGCCGCGCGGGTCGAAGACCGAACGCAGTTCCTCGACCAGGAAGGTGACGTCACCACCCTTGCGGAACACGGCCGAGATAATCCTTGTCAGGGCCACGATCCACTGGAAATGGTCCATGTTCTTGGAATTGATGAATATCTCGAAGGGCCGCCGTAATTCGTTCTCGGTACCGGCGTTGAGAATGATGTCATTGATGGTGACATACAGGGCGTGCTCGGAAAGCGGGGTCTTGACCTTGTAGGTCGACCCGATCAGCATCTCCGGTCGTTTCAGCTTCTCGTGCAGCTGGACGATATTGTCCTGCGGCACAGGTGCCGGTTGTGCCTCGTTCGCGGCTGGCGCCTGCAGCTCTAGCTGCGACTCGTCCCTGCCTACCTTGTAGTCAACAATCTTTTTCTCGATACGTATTGCCATGTTCTGCTCCTGCGAATTTGTTCGTGTACCGGCTGGTCAGAATTTCCCGTAGTAGCCTTCCTTGAGGGCATCATAGAGGTTGGCGGCCGTGTGGATCTCGCCGTCGTATTCGACCTCCTCGTTGCCCTTCAGGCTGATCGTGGTGCCATCTTCCAGGGTGAATTCGTAGACCGTGTTCTCCAGGTCCTTCTCCTTCACCAGCACACCCTGGAAGGCCTCCGGGTTGAAGCGGAAGGTGGTGCAGCCCTTCAGGCCCTGCTCATAGGCATACAGGTAGATATCCTTGAAGTCCTCGAACGGGTAGTCCGTCGGCACGTTGGCCGTCTTGGAGATGGAAGAGTCTATCCATTTCTGTGCGGCGGCCTGTATATCGACATGCTGTTTCGGGGTGACATCGTCGGCCGCGATGAAATACGCCGGCAGGGCATGTTCGTCGTCGTCCATGCTGGCAATCGCCCTGGGATTGACCAGCGCCCGGTAGGCCAGCAGCTCGAAAGAGTACACGTCCACCTTTTCCTTGCTCTTCTTGCCTTCACGGATCACGTTACGGAAATAATGATGTGCAAAACTGGGCTCGATGCCGTTGCTGGCATTATTGGCCAGCGACAGGGAAATGGTGCCGGTTGGGGCGATGGAACTGTGATGGGTGAAACGGGCGCCGGTCTCGGCCAGCTGCGCGACCAGCTCGGGCGCCTGTTCAGCCACGCGCTGCATGTAACGGCTGTACCTTGCATGCAGTACCTTGCCCTTGACCTTGTCGCCCGGCAGGTAGCCGTCACGGCGCATCTCGGGGCGCTTGCGCAGGATCTCCTCGGTGACCTCGAAGTCCTCTTCCATGATCGGTGCCGGGCCCTTCTCCCGGGCCAGATCCAGTGCGACCTGCCACCCGGTCAGGGCGAGTTCACGGCTAACGCGCTCGGTAAATTCCACCGACTCGGCTTCACCGTATTTCATACGCAGCATGGTGACCGTCGAGCCCAACCCCAGGAAGCCCATGCCATGACGGCGCTTGCCGAGGATTTCATTGCGTTGCTTTTCCAGGGGCAACCCGTTGATCTCGACCACGTTATCGAGCATGCGGGTAAACACGGCCACCACCTTTCGGAACTCCTCCCAGTCGAACTCGGCCCGGTTGGTGAACGGGTTGCGCACGAACTTGGTCAGGTTGACCGAGCCCAGCAGGCAGGAACCGTACGGCGGCAGGGGCTGCTCGCCACAGGGATTGGTGGCGCGGACGATCTCGCAGAACCAGTTGTTGTTCATCTCATTGACCTTGTCGATGAGAATGAATCCCGGCTCGGCAAAATCATAGGTGGAACTCATGATCATGTCCCACAGGCGCCGCGCCGGCACGGTCTTGTATATCCGGCAGGCCACCAGACCGGCGTTGTTGGTGATGTAATCGCTCTGGCTGGGCCACTCGCGCCACACCACCTGTTGCGCATCGTTCAGATCGATGCCGCTGTCCAGTTCCTTGCGGTTTATCGGAAAGGCCAGCTGCCACTCGCCGTCGCTCTTGACCGCGTCCATGAATTCCTGGGTGATCAGCAGCGACAGGTTGAACTGGCGCAGGCGTCCAGCCTCGCGCTTGGCACGGACGAAGTCCATCACGTCCGGATGACCGACATCGAAGGTCGCCATCTGGGCCCCGCGCCGGCCACCGGCCGAGGACACGGTGAAACACATCTTGTCGTAGATATCCATGAAGGACAGGGGGCCGGAGGTATAGGCACCGGCACCGGACACATAGGCGCCCTTGGGACGCAGGGTGGAAAACTCGTAACCGATGCCGCAACCGGCCTTGAGCGTGAGCCCGGCCTCGTGCACCTTTTCGAGGATGTCATTCATGGAATCCTGGATGGTGCCGGAAACGGTGCAGTTGATAGTCGAGGTCGCCGGCTTGTGCTGCAGGGCGCCGGCATTGGAGGTAATGCGCCCCGCCGGGATGGCGCCATGCCGCAGGGCCCAGAGAAATTCCTGGTACCAGCGCTCACGCAGCTCCGGCGTTTCCTCGACATCGGCCAGCGCCCTGGCGACACGCTGGTAGGTGCCATCGATGCTCAGGTCAATCGGGGTACCGTCCTTGGCCTGCAGACGGTATTTCTTTTCCCAGATATCCAGTGATGCCGGCTGAAACGGGATCTCGGCAACGGTTGAAGGTACAGCTTCTAGGTGTGCAGTGGTGGTCATACGTCCGGTTATCCTCCCCTGAATCCAAACTCTTGTTAGTAATATTAGTAAAGCGAGTTATGTGGACCATGGCGGGCCCGCATACAGCGCCTGGTTTGCTTTTCAGCAGACACAAGATGTTGTGTCCACCGAACGAAGATTATGCAGCCACCCGACGCCTGTCAAGCCAGCATTATATGGGATAATCTTTCTTTTAATTACATGAGGTTAATAATATTATGGCTTTGTCAAGCAGGGGCTTGTACTGCTATAGCAGCATAACAGTGTAACACTATATATTGTGTTTCTGATATTGGCCTTTGGGAGCCGTATTTCTGCCCTGCCAGCGGCCTTCAGGGCTGGGCGGCCGGCTGCTCCGCGCCCTGCTGGTGGTGGGCGTGCCCGTCGTGCGTGGGCGGCGTGACCAGGGTATACAGCCCGAACAGCATGACGGTGGCCCCGGCGAGGTTGCGTATTATACGGCCCTGCAGGACTTGCGCCAGCCGGCCCAGCGCGAACCCCATCGCCAGCATCAGCGGCAGGGTGCCCAGTCCGAATACCAGCATGATCAACCCGCCGTAGAGCAGGTCGCTGCTGGCCAGCGCCAGGGCGAGGACCGCGTAGACCATTCCGCAGGGCAGCCAGCCCCACACCAGGCCCAGCATGAAGGCCGGGGCCGGGCCCTGTAGCGGGACGAAACGGCGGCCATAGGGCTCGATCCGTTTCCACGCGTGCGCGCCGGCCTGTTCCAGCCAGCGTAGCGCCTGCCACCAGCCGGCCAGGTAGCAACCGAACAGGATCATGAACACGCCAGACACCACCCGGCCCACGGGGAACGTCCCGAAAACCTGCAGGGCACTGATCTGCTGTCCCAGGAAGCCCAGTAGCAACCCGGCCGCGGTGTAACTGGCAATGCGCCCGCTGTTATAGGCCAGCAGCGCTGCCAGGAAACGCCATGTCGACTGGCGTATCGGTGCCGCCAGGCTGCCCGACAGGGCCCCGACAATGCCCCCGCACATGCCGACACAGTGCACGCCGCCGAGCAGTCCGACCAGAAACGCCGCCGGGAGGGTCAGTTCCATGTTCATGGTTTATCCATAGCATCCATTCAACATATCCTAAAACTCACCGCGGAGTCGCAGAGAGCGCAGAGAAAATAATCTCTTTAAAAAACTGCACTGGGAACTACATCAAACAGCAATTGTGATTGGCCTGTCCAAAGTGTTTTTTCGTTATGACCGGCTCTGTGTTCTCCGCGACTCTGCGGTGAATTATTCGGTTTGATAACTCCGTGATTGCGGCGTATTGCTTACCCCACATCAGGACCAGCAATGCATCATGAATCACCGTCAAGCTGCGGCGACAGGACGATGCTGGTGTCAGCAGGCGTGCGGAAGCTGCCGGAGAGGCGCCAGTCATCGGCCTCGAGCTGCACATACCAGTTGCCCGGCAAGAGCGCACCGAGTCCGCCCGTATAACGGCCCGCTTCCGTGCGCACGAGTTGTACGCGCTGATCGTGCCCCTTGCGGGTCGGATGCAGCAGGGAGAGCATAAGGGCCTCCGGCAGGGTGTAATCATGCGCCTTCAGCCGCAGGGCAATACGCCTGCCGTCCGCATCGATATCGAAGCGCGCCTCGAGTCGGTGCTGCGCAGCCGCCCGGTCGCGGGCAAGGTCGCGGTTGATCGCCTTGCCGCGCTTGTAGTAGTCATCGACCACCAGTCCGTCACTGGTAGTGACAGCGATGACGATCGTGATGATCCCGCCAATGACGGC
>Ga0224512_10000901_pt1 | contig 30156 bp, 26 predicted proteins | sample SF_May12_sed_USG_4_FD_169103 | JGI IMG/M metagenome (GOLD analysis project Ga0224512, IMG submission 169103) | Sediment microbial communities from San Francisco Bay, California, United States - SF_May12_sed_USGS_13 | ecosystem: Environmental > Aquatic > Marine > Sediment | place: USA... | reverse complement strand
CGCGGTCGAGCGCGCGCCGCCACGGCGACTCCGGATCGCGCCAGCTCTCGACGACCCGCTCGAGGACGTCGAGCGTCTCGCGCGCCGGCCGCCGGCGCAGCTTCGCGCCCGCCTCGCGCAACTCCTTGAGCCTGGCCGCGACGGCTTCGGGCGTCACGCCGGCGGGCCGGAGAGCAGCGCGTCCGCCGCGATCGAGCAGCCCCGCGCTTCGGCTCCGGGCTCGCGGCCGAGCACTTCGAAGCCGCCCTCGAGTGCGCGACCGAGGTCCGCGGTCTGGAGGGCGAGCACGCTGCCGGTGTTCGCGAGGTCGAGCGCCGCGATCGCGCCCACCTCGCCCGCGGCGGCCGGCTCGCCGGTCTCGGGATCCACGACGACGACGCGCGCCCACGGCGGGCCGAGCTTGCGGCGCGTCTCGCCCGGAAGGCGCAGGACCGAGTCGTAGAACTGGCTCCCGAGCTCCGTCATTCCATACTGATTGACGATCCGCTGCGGCGGAACACCGAGACGCTGCTCGATCTGCGTGTAGAGCTCCGCGGGCGCGACCCGGCGCGAGCGACCCTTGAAGCCCCCCGTCTCCATCACCCGCGCCGTTTCCGGGAGCGCGAGCCGGCGCCTCCCCATCGCGTCGAGCAGGTGCACGAAGGAGAACGCGGTGCCGCAGAGCGCGACGGGCGCGCCCGATGCGGCTGCCATCTCCAGATCCTCGAGCAGGGCGTCCGTTCGCAGCCCGCCGTTCTCCACGTAGAAGCCGCTCTCCGGCGCGCCCAGCTCGCGCGCCGCCACGGCAAACATGTGCGAGAGCGAGGAGTCGGGGACCTCCCGGGACGCGGGCGCGAGGGCGAGGATCCACGCGCGCTCGCCCGCGCGGAGGTCCGGCAGGACGAAGCGCCCGAAGCTCGACAGCAACGACGCTTCGTAGAGCTCGAGCGTGTCGAGGTGGAGAGCGCCGCGCCGTTCGGTCGACGTCCCGCTCGTGAGGAAGGTGTGGACCGTGCGCTCCGCGGGAAACGAGCGCAGGGCGATCTCCTTGAACGCTCCCGTCGGAACGCGGGGGATCTCGCGCCAGGAGCCGACGGTCGTCGGCGTGCGACCGCGGCCGTCGCAGAAGCGGCGAAAGGGCTCGCAGCGCTCGTACTGGATGGCGAAGAGCGCGAGGGCCAGACGCTCGAAGCGCTCCTCGTTCTCGCGCCATTCGTCCTCGCGCATCCAGGCGAGGATCTCGCGCTCGAGGCGGCGGCGCGGCGGGTCCGTCATCGGGCCAGCGCGTCCGACGCGATGTCGAGGGCGAGCTCGAGGATCTCCCGGTCGATCGAGAGCGGCGGTGTGAACGAGAGCACACGGCCGTCGTCCCCGGACGGGAGCGCGATCACGCCGTGGCGCAGGGCGCGAACGCAGGCGCGGAAAACCCGCTCGGGGCCGTCGCACTCGACGGCCAGCAGCAGTCCGCGTCCCCGAACGTCGGCGATGCCGGGGGCCTTCGCGAGCGAGGCGCGCAGGCGGGTGAGCGCGAGCGCGCCGTTCTCGGCGGCCCGCTCGACGAGCTTCTCCTCCTCGATCGCCGCCATCGATGCCAGGGCCGCCGCGCAGCCGGGGGGGTGGCCCAGGAAGGTCTGGGTGTGGATGGCCTCGCCGCCCGAAGGCGGCCAGGCGTCCATCACGTCGGCGCGGCCGAGCAGCGCCGACAGGGGCATGCCCGAGGTCAGTCCCTTGGCGGCGCAGAGCAGATCCGGGACCACGCCTTCGTGCTCGCAGGCGAACCAGCGACCGGTTCGACCGAATCCAGTGTAGACCTCGTCGGCGATCAACAGCCAGCCCCGCTCGTCGCAGAGGGCCCGCAGGTCCGAGAGGAAGCCCGCGGGCGGGATGCGCTCGCCGCCGCGGCCCTGGATCGGCTCGACGACCACGGCGCCCACCGGCGCCGGGTGCGATCCGGCCACGCGCAGCACATCTTCGACGTCGCCGAAGCGGGCGAAGGCGGTCGCGCCCGGAAGCCGCGCGCCGAAGGGTTCGCGAAAGAGCGGCCGCCAGGTGGCGTCGAGCGCGCCGAGGCTCAGCCCATGGTACGCGCCTTCGAAGGCCACGAGCCCCGGCCGTCCGGTGGCGAGCAGCGCCGTCTTGATCGCCGCCTCCACGGCGTCGGATCCCGAGGACAGCAGCACGCCGCGGCAGGCGCCGCCGCCCGGGTAGCGCCGGGCGAGCGCCTCGAGCAGCTCGACCTTGACCGCGGCGGGGTGGACGTCGCCCATGGCGTGGAGCAGTCGTTCGCACTGCTCCTGGAGCGCGTCCACCACGCGCGGGTGCGCGTGCCCGGCGTTGGCGACGCCGAAGCCCGCCGTGAGGTCGACGAAGCGGTTGCCGTCCACGTCCCAGACGTTGGCGCCGGCGGCGCGCTCCCAGAAGATCGGCGGCGTGGGCTGGCTGCAGGTGACGTTGCGGCTCTCGACCTCGGCCAGGCGCGCGGCGAGGGCGACGGAGCGCGGGCCGGGAACCGCGGTGACGAGCTCGGGGGGGAGGGATCGGACGGCGACCACAGCCGCGATTGTAGCTGTACCCTCCCGGCAGTGTCCGAGCGCGAACCCCTCGCTCCCGACCGCTCTCGCGTTGCGCGCGCTCCGGCGCGCGCTGCCGCGCGGGACGGGGGCGGCGAGGGGTCCGGCGAAGAAGTGTTCGTGGCCCTGGGGTCGAATCTCGGCGACCGCGAGACGAGCCTCGCCGCAGCGATCGCGGCGCTGCGCCGCACCCGACGGGTTCGCGTGCTCGCCGTGTCGCCCGTCTACGAGACCGACCCCGTCGGCCCGCCGCCGCAGGGCCCGTACCTCAACGCCGTCGTTCGCCTGCGAACGTCGCTGCCTCCGCGCGCCCTGCTCGAACGGCTCCAGGCGATCGAGACGGCGGCCGGTCGCACGCGGGGCGGCGAACGGAACGCGGCCCGCACCCTCGACCTCGACATCCTCTTCTACGGCGATGCGAAGATCCACGAGCCCGGGCTCGCGGTCCCCCACCCCCGCCTGCACGAGAGAGCCTTCGTCCTCGAGCCGCTCTGCGACCTCGCGCCCGACCGGGTCCACCCGACCCTGCACGCGCGCGTCGACGTCCTGGCGCGGCGCGTTCGCAATCCCGCGGCGGTCCGGCGCCGGGACCCGTAGCCGTGGATCGAACCGGGTGCGAGGAGTTCGAAAATTATGCGATTTTCAGGTAGGGAATCCTTTTACGACGACGCGAATATCCGATACAGTAGACGCGATGGCGATGGCCGCACCTACAGAACGAAGAGATAAATCCTTTGATCCCGAGGTCTTGCGCTTCATCCGGTCGCGGAAGCCGGAGGCGCTGACGGCGGAAGAAATCCTGACTTGGGCGATCAAGAATTTTCACCCGCATCTCGCCCTCTCCTGCTCCTTCGGCGCCCGCGAGGGCCTCGTGCTGCTGGACCTGATGCACCGGATCGAGCCGCGCTCGCGCGTCTTCGTGATCGACACCGGTCGCCTGCCCCAGGCGACCTACGACCTGATCGACCGCGTTCGCGACCGCTACCGGAAGACCGTGGAGGTGATCTTCCCGCGCGCCGCGGACGTGGAGGCCATGGTGCGGGAGAAGGGCTTCAACCTCTTCTTCGAGTCGATCGCGAACCGCCAGCTGTGCTGCCGTCTCCGCAAGGTCGAGCCGCTGGACCGCTACCTCGTCGGGATGGACGCCTGGGTCACCGGACTGCGGCGCGACCAGAACCCGACTCGCGCCGACACGCCCAAGGTGGAGATCGACGCGCAGCACGGCGGCATCGTGAAGTTGAATCCGATCGCGGATTGGACGCCCGAAGACGTGCTGAAGTACGTGCGCGAGCACGACGTTCCGACGAACCGCCTCCACGCCGAGGGCTATCCCTCGGTCGGCTGCGCCCCCTGCTCGCGGGCGATCGCGCCCGGCGACGACCCCCGGGCCGGCCGCTGGTGGTGGGAGAGTCCCGACACCCGGGAGTGCGGGATCCACGTCGGCGAGGAAGAGGCGGGGTCGGGCATTTGATCCGCCGCCGCGAGTTGCTCGGCGCCGCCCTGGGTCTGCTCCTGTCACCGGCGTCGGCGTTCGCGTTCACCGGGGCGCGGCGCCGGCTCGCGCTGGCGTCCGACCTCGAGCGCTCGCTCGCCACGAGCCCGTTCGTCTACGTATCGCCGCTGCGCGCGGACGGTGCGGAGAGCGCGTGCCACGGGGAGGTGTGGTACGGGTGGCTCGACGGCGCCGTCGTCATCACCACCCGGACGACGACCTGGAAGGCGCGCAGCCTCGCCCGCGGCCTGGACCGCGCGCGCGTCTGGGTCGGCGACTACGGCCGCTGGAAGCGCGCGCTGGGCCGCAACGAGGCGTTCCGCGCCGGGCCGAGCTTCGTCGCAAGCGCCTCGACGGTCGAGGACGCGCGCCTCCTGGACCGGTTGCTCGAGCTCTACGCCGGCAAGTATCCCGATGAGATCGGGAAGTGGCGCGACCGCATGCGGCAGGGCTACGCCGACGGCTCGCGGATCCTGATTCGCTACCGCCCCGAGTCCGCGGGCTCCTCGCGGACGTAGTTGCACAGGCGGCCGACCCGCTCGATCTCGACCTCCACCACGTCTCCGTCGCGCAGCCGCCGCCCGGCCCGCTGCGCCGATCCAACACCTGAAAGTGTTCCCGTGAGCAGGACGTCGCCCGGCTCGAGCGTCATGAGGCTGGATGCGAAGGCGATGAGCCGTGCGATCGGGAAGCGCATCTCCTTCGTGCGCCCCGACTGCTGCGGCGCGCCCGACACCACGGTGCGGATCGCCAGGTCCTGGGGGTCGGGGATCTCGTCGGCGGTCACGAGGGAGGGGCCCAGGGGCGCGAAGGTGTCACAGGACCGGCCGATGAAGTGCTGAGCGCGCGGCTCCTGGAAGTCGCGGGCGGAGACGTCGCTGGCCGCGCAGTAGCCCGCAACGCACTCCAGGGCGTCCTCGATCGGGACGCGCCGCGCGGCTCGCCCGATCACCACCGCCAGCTCGCCTTCGCAGTCGACGTAGGAGCTCGCGGCCGGAATCACGATCTCGTCCTCGGGACCGATCACCGCAGAGGGCGCCTTCAGGAAGAGGATCGGCTCGACGGACGGCTCCTCGGAGCCGCGCTGGGACGCGTGGGCCGGGTAGTTACCGGCCACCGCGAGGATCTTTCCGGGTCGGGGTACCGGAGCGTAGAGACGAACCCGCCGGCGCGGCTCCACGAGGCCGGCGCGCCGGACGTCCGGGGCGTCGTAGCTCTCGATCGACTCGACGACGAACTCGAGCGCCGATCGCGCAAACTCCAGCGAGTCGGGGAGGCGGCGCAGGAACCGGAGCAGGTCGGTCGGGAGCAGCGAGTCCGCCTCGGCCTCCGGAGCGCCCACGTCCTCGTAGGCGAGCTTGACGGCGAGCGCGCGGTTGAGATCCACCACCGCGCCGGCGTCGGGGCCCGCGGGAATCACGGCACCCAGTCGCCGTGCGCCGGGGCGGTGAGGATCGAGGGGCTCGAGCCCGAGCGCGGCGTCTCCCATCGACCCAAGGCGCCGCGCGGAATCGCGCGGGTCGTCCGGCGCGGAGTCGCGCCGACGCTCGAAGGTGACGATGTGCATTCCGACCTCCACCAGGGAGGGGCGACTTCCGGCTCTGCCCGGTCGGCGGCACGCGGGCGCCACACCGGCAGCGCGACGGCAGCGGATCGGCAGCGACGGTGCGCAACAGCGACAGCGGCAACCGGATCAGACCGCGAGCCCGTCAAGGTTTCGCGCCGATCGGGCGAAGAGCCAGAGGAGCGTCCACACAGAATATCACGGAGCCACTCGATGCGACTCTGGTGGAATGCGAGAACGATCGTTGGCTGCCTTTGCCTGGTGGCGACCCTGCTGCTGATGTCGCCCGGCGTTCGCGCCGTGCGCGACGCGGACGGCGCCGAGGCGGCCGGGACGGTCCGGGTCGAGGCCGAATCGCCGCCTCCCGCGGCCCGCGAGCGCTAGGCCGTCCCACCCCGCGGGATTCCCGCTACCCGGCGGCGCTTGCACGGACTTGCCGGCTCCCCCAGCATCTGAGAGGGTGCCGGGTAGCCGTATGAAGCCGTCCTCCACCCTCCGCTTCCGGCGCACCACCGCCGCCGTCGCCCTGCTCTGGGCGGTCTCCGCCGTCGTCCTCTCCATGGGGCCGCTCCGGGTTCCCCCCGGCGGGGTGCAGCACCCGATGCGGGTCTCGGTGCTGGGCGGCTACGCGATCGTCGAGGGGCTGGGACCCTCGCTGGCCGCGGCCGGGACCGAGGTCGAGCCGGGCGATCGGCTGCTCGAGGTCAACGGCCGGCAGTTCCTCGTCGAGTACCGCCGCGGCCCGGGCTGGCTCGAGGCCGGGGTTCGGAACACGTACCTCTTCGAGAAGCGGGACGGGCGACGCTTCCGCGTCGACCTGCTCCCCGAGTCCATGCAAGCCATGACCACGCGGCTCATGGTGCTCATGCACGCGCTGCTGCTGCTGGTGGCCGTGATCTACATCGCCACCGGCGGCGTGGTGTGGTGGCTCCGGCGCGATCGCCCCGGCGCCTGGGCGCTGCTGCTCTTCTGCTCGACCATGTCGGTGCAGCTGGCGCATACGATGGAGGGCGACAGCATCCGGTGGTCGTGGCAGTGCCTGACGGTCAACCTGCCGCTCATCGGGGCGACCACCTTCTACCTCTTCACGACCTACCCCATCGAGCCCGGCTGGATCGTCCGCCACCGTCGCATCCAGCTGCTGCCCTTCGGAGCGGCGTTCCTGCTGGGCGGCGTGGGGCTGCTCGAGGGACCGCTGGGTCTGCCGGTCGGTTCGGTCCTGACGGCCTCGTTCTTCTTCACGCTCGCGGCCATCGTCGCTTCGGTCGGAATCCTCGGCGTCGAGCGCCGCCGGCACGCGGGAAGCGTACTCAAGGACCGCGCCGACGTGATGTTCTTCGGTGCGATCGTGAGCTTCGTTCCCGTCGCTCTGGTGTTCCTGGCCCAGTGGTGGCTTCAAGAGCCGTTCCCGTACTACTTCACCCTGCTGTGGGTCTTCGTGTTTCCGATGGCGGTCGGATACGGCCTGCTGAAGAAGCAGCTCTTCGGGATTCGCGCGGTCGCGAAGTCCTCCGCCGCCTACGGTGCGGCCAGCCTGGCCATCGTCGCCATGTTCGCGTTCCTGATCACCTTTACCGACACGTTGGTCTGGCGTCTCGGCGTCAGCTTCCGCTGGTTCCAGGTGGTGTTCCTGTTCTTCGCGATCCTCGCCTTCGACCCCCTGCGCCGGCGCACGCAGAACCTCGTCGACCGCTTCTTCGACCGCGACCGTGCGGCCTACCGGGTGGCGGTGCGCGAGATCTCCGAGGCGATGGTCTCGATGCTGTCGCTGAACGAGATCGCGGACCGCATCCTGGTCGCCCTGACCGACACCATGGGCGTCGAGCGGGCGATGGTCCTGATCGTCGACGACGAGCGCAAGCTCCTGCGCCCGATCGCATCGCGCGGCGACTGGGACGACCACGCGCTCCACACCGAGATCCCCTCCGACCATCCCATCTGGAAGCACCTGTGGATGCGCCGCGAAGACCTCTCGCGCGTGGACTTCGACGACGAGCCCGACCTGGAGAACCGGGAGGCTTGTCGCGACGTCTTCGACACGCTCGAGGTGGAGATCGTGGTCCCCATCCTGTATGGGGTGGATCTGCTGGGCGTGATTGCGGTGGGGCGCAAGCTCTCGGGTGACCGGCCGGCGCCGGACGACCGCCTGCTGCTGCGAACCCTCGCCAACCAGAGCTCGATCGCGATCGAGAACGCCAAGGCCTTCGACGAGATCGCCAAGCTCAACGAGACGCTGGAGGCGAGGGTCGAGGAGCGCACCCGGGAGCTGCGCGAGACCCAGGCGCAGCTGATGCAGGCCGAGAAGATGAAATCGCTGGGTCAGCTCGTGGCGGGCGTCGCCCACGAGCTCAACAACCCGATCGGGTTCGTCCACGCCAACCTGCAGCTGCTCGACGAGCAGGTGAGAAAGCTGTTGGAGGGGCAGCGCACCGACAGCGACCGGGAGCACGTCCGCGCGGCGATCACGAAGCTGCTCGCGCGCAGCCGGGAGGGGACCCAGCGCGTCAAGAAGATCGTCGAGGACCTCCGGACCTTCTCGCGCATGGACCAGGCGGAGCTGCAGGACGCGGACATTCACGAGGAGATCGACCGCACCCTGGCGCTGATGGAGCCGCGCTTCAAGAACCGGATCACCGTCCTCCGCGACTACGGCGACCTGCCCCGCGTGCGCTGCTACGCGGGCCAGCTGAACCAGGTCTTCCTCAACCTGCTGACGAACGCCTGCGATGCGGTCGAGGAGGGCGGCGAGATCCGCATCACCACCCACCGCACCGACGGCGGCGTCCGCCTCGAGTTCCACGACGACGGGACCGGGATCCCCGGGGACATCCAGAGCCGCATCTTCGACCCGTTCTTCACGACCAAGCCCGTCGGAGCGGGCACGGGTCTGGGACTGTCCCTCTCCCACGGCATCGTCGAACGTCACGGCGGGCACATCTTCGTCGCTTCGGAGCCCGGGCGCGGGACGACCTTCGTGATCGACCTGCCCCTCGTCGCCGCCGAGAATTGAATCGGGTCCCTGCGACCGCCTGCGTCAGAAGCGGTACTGGAAGCCGAAAGCGGGTCGCTCGCGCCCTTCGAGGGCGAACACCGGCCTTCCGGCAGCGCCTGCCGCAGACGAACGAGGTGTACGCACGGCCCCGGTCCGGGTTATGCTGGCGCCTCCAACGCGCCGCCGTGAAGAAGGAGTCCCCCCATGCGCCTCGGTCTGCTGGCGGGCCAGTTCGGCCCCAAGATGACGCTCAACATGGACCTCATTCTCGAGGCCGAGAAGCTCGGATTCGACTCGGTGTGGACGGCGGAGGCCTACGGCAACGATGCCGTATCGCCCATCGCCTACCTCGCGGCGCTCACCACGAAGATCCACCTCGGCACCGCCATCATGCAGATGCCCGCGCGCTCGCCCTCGCTGGCCGCCATGACGGCCATGACGATCGACGCACTCTCCGGCGGGCGCTTCCGCCTCGGCATCGGGCCCTCGGGACCGCAGGTGGTCGAGGGCTGGTACGGCGTTCCGTACGGCAAGCCGCTGACGCGCACGCGCGAGTACATCCGCATCGTCCGCCAGATCCTCGCGCGCGAGGCGCCGCTGGAGCACAAGGGCTACCACTACCAGATGCCCTACACCGGCGAGGCTGCGACGGGCCTCGGCAAGCCGCTCAAGAGCATCCTTCACGGCCGGCCGGACCTGAAGATCTACACGGCGGCGATCAGCCCGAAGGGCCTGGCCTGCGCCGGCGAGGTTGCCGACGGCGTGTTCCCGCTCTGGATGAATCCCGAGCGGCCCCAGATCATCGTCGATCACCTCGAGGAGGGCTTCGCGAAGGCCGGCGGCGGCAAGAGCCTCGAGAGCTTCGACCTCGCGCCCTTCGCGACCGTCGTCCTGGGCGACGACGTCGAGAAGTGCCGGATGCCGATCAAGGGCATGCTCGCGCTCTACATCGGGGGCATGGGCGCCCGCGGCAAGAACTTCTACAACGACTACGCCAGGCGCCTCGGGTACGAGGAGGCGGCCGTGCGCATTCAGGACCTCTACCTGGACGGGAAGAAAGCCGAGGCCATGGCGGCGGTTCCCGACGCGCTGGTCGACGACATCGCCCTCGTGGGCCCGAAGGAGCGCGTCGCCGATCGCTTCGAGGCCTGGAAGGCGTCGCCGGCGGGCTCGGTGCTCGTGGGAGCGGGCCAACCCGAGGCGTTGCGCCTCCTGGCGGAGCTGGCGCTCTAGCGAGTTGTCGGCCGAAGAGCGCTCGCGCATCGTCGCGCTCGACAAACGTCGCGTGTGGCATCCCTACACCGCGATGGATCACTACCGCGACGCGGTGGACCCGCTGGTGATCGTCCGCGCCGCGGGCTCGCGCCTGTTCGACGCCGACGGGCGCGGCTACATCGACGCCAACGCCTCCTGGTGGACCTGCGCGCTCGGCCACGGCCATCCGCGGCTCGTGGACGCGCTGCGACGCCAGTCGGAGGTGCTGTGTCACACGGCGCTGGCGGGGATCGCCCACGCGGGCGCCGCGGAGCTGGCCGATGCGCTCTGCGCCGTCGCGCCCGGCGGCCTCGAGCACGTCTTCTTCAGCGACGACGGCTCGACGGCGGTCGAGGTGGCCATGAAGCTTGCGCTCCAGTTCTGGAGCCAGAGCGGCCGATCGCAGCGCACCCGCTTCGTCGCTCTCGAGGACGCGTTCCACGGTGAGACCCTCGGCGTCACGGCTCTGGGCGGGGTCGAGGTCTTTCGCCGCCCCTTCGCCGGCGTCCTCCTCGACGCCGTCCGCGTGCCGCCGCCGCGCGAGCCCGCGACCGCCCCGAAGGCCTTCGACGCCCTCGCGCGCGCGGTGGAGGAGCATGCGGAGACGCTGGCCGCCGTGGTCGTCGAGCCCGTGGTCCAGGGCGCGGCGGGCATGCGGACCTACGATCCGGCCTTCCTGCGCGCCGCCCGCGAGCTGTGCGACCGCTTCGACGTGCTGCTCGTCTTCGACGAGGTCTTCGCCGGCTACGGGCGCACGGGCCCCATGTGGGCGGGTGAGCACGCCGGCGTCGCGCCGGACCTCCTGTGCACGGCCAAGGGCTTCACGGGGGGGATGTTGCCCATGGCGGCCACCCTCGCGACGGACCGCGTCTTCGAGGGCTTTCTCGGCGACGCGGATCGGGCCTTCTACTACGGGCACACGTTCTGCGGGAACCCGCTCGGCGCCGCCGTGGCGTTGGAGGTGCTGCGGGTCTTCGAGGACGAGCGGGTTCTGGAGCGGGCCCGGCCTCGGGCCGCGCGCATCGCCAGGGCGTTCGCGGAGATGGCGACGCTGCCGGGGGTGGAATCGACCCGCTCGTTGGGCATGATCGGAGCCCTGGATCTCGCCGGCGACGCCGGATACCTGGCCCGCGCCGGCTGGCGCGTCTACGACGAGGCCCGCCGGCGGGGCGCCTACCTGCGCCCCATGGGCAACGTGGTGTACGTGACGCCTTCGCTCAACATCCCCGACGACGACCTCGAAGAACTTCTCGCCATCGTGCGCGAGAGCGTCGAGGCCGCCGCGGCAGCGGAAGGAGGCTCTCCTTGAAGCGAGAGACCGTTCTCGAGCGCAGCGAGGGCGGCGTGCGGACACTGACGCTCAACCGCCCCGAGGTGCGCAACGCCTTCAACAGCCGGCAGTACCGGGAGCTCCGGGACGCGCTGCGCGACGCCGCGGGGGACGACGCCGTGCGCGCGGTCATCCTCACCGGCGCGCCCGGGGCCTTCACCGCCGGCCAGGACCTCGGCGAGATGTCAGCGCCGCCGGAAGGGGGCGGCGAGTACCCCTTCGGCGCGTGCATGGACCAGGTGATCGCCTTCGACAAGCCCCTGATCGCCGCCGTGAACGGCGTCGGGGTGGGGCTCGGCCTCACCATCCTGCTCCACTGCGACCTCGTCTACATCGCGCAGGGCGCCCGCCTGCGCGTGCCCTTCGTCTCGCTGGGGGTCGTGCCCGAGGCGGCGAGCAGCTACCTGCTGCCGCTCGCCGTGGGCTCGCAGCACGCCGCGGAGATCCTCTTCACCGCCGACTGGGTGACGTCCGCGCGCGCCGTCGAGATCGGCCTGGCCGCGCGCGAGCTTCCCCCGGACGAGCTCATGCCGGCCGTCCGTGAGCTGGCGGCGAGGATCGCCGCCAACCCGTTGGGCGCGCTGCGCCACACGAAGCGGCTCCTGCGCGTCTGTCGCCTCGACGCCGTGCGCGCGGCCCGCGCCCGCGAGGACGCGGCCTTTCGCGAGCGCGTGGGCACGCCCGAGAACGTGGAGGCGATCCGCGCCTTCCTCGAGAAGCGCGAGCCGGACTTCTCGAACCTCGACCCGCGCTGACGCCACCGCCGTTCCGCGTCACCTGGACGTCTCCGAGGGCCACTTACCTTTGGGGTGAGTCTTTTTAACTACACCCCGTCTGGGAAGCGAGGCTGCGGCGAAGCGGAGAGAGCCCTCGAGATGGCGCAGACAGACGACATCGACCTTTCGAGCTACACGATTCCGGAGCTGGAGCAACTCGCGAAGCGGGTCGGACAGGAAATCTCCAAGAAGCGCGCTTGCTTTCGGCGGCTGCTGCCTGTCGTCGAGCGGGGCCGCGCGCTCTACCGCAACCCGGTGAACCCGGCCGAGACCTGGTCGGGCAGGGGCCAGCAGCCGCGTTGGTTCAAGCAGGCTCTCGCCCGCGGCCAGCGGCCGGAGACCCTCCTCAACTGACGGCCCCGGGGCGACCGGGGCCGAGCCGGCGCTGCCGGGGGCGTCGAGCCTCCCCCGCCGGTCTTCTGCGGCGTCGTCGCTCGAGGCTAGAATCGACGCATGCGACGCGTCGTGGAGTGGGCCGCACTGGCGCTGGCGGCGCCGCTCCTGCTCGCTGCCGACGACGGGGCGGACCGCTACGGGTTCGACGTCGAGGCCGCGACGGTGCCCCGGGCAGCAATCGTCGCCGGAGGTCCGGGACGGGACGGAATCCGGAGCGTGGACGCGCCCGAGTTCGCGCCGCCCGCGGAGGCCAGCTGGGTGGCGGCGGACACGCCGGTCGTCGGCGTCGAGGCCGGCGGCGAAGCGCGCAGCTACCCCGTCCACCTGCTCGAGTACCACCAGATCGTGAACGACGTGCTGGGCGGTGTTCCGGTCGCGATCACCTACGATCCGCTGGCCGCTGCACCCCTCGCCTTTCGCCGGACCGTCGCCGGTCGGACCCTCACGTTCGGCGTCTCCGGTCTCGTCTACAACTCGAACTTCCTGATGTACGACCGGGAGACCAGGAGCCTCTGGTCCCAGTTCATCGGCAAGGCGATCGCCGGTCCGCTCGCCGGGAAGACCCTCGCTCGCATCCGCGTGCGGCAGGTGACGGAGACCGCGTGGCTGGCCGCCCATCCCGGCTCCCGGGTGCTCGTGCGTCCGGACCGCTTCCGCATCGACTACCGCTACAGCCCGTTCAGCACCTACATGATCGCGGATTCGATTCCGTTCCCGGTGAACGCCGAAGATCGGAGGCACCACCCGAAGACGCTCGTGGTGGGGGTGCGCGCGAACGGGAAGGCCCGGGCCTACCTCGACTCGCTGGTGACGAAGGCGGGCGGCAGCGTCGAGGACGAGTTCGAGGGACGCGAGATCCGCATCCGCTACGACCCGGACGCTGCGGTCTTCACCTGGGACGCGCCCGACGACCTGGAGGTCACCGAGGCCTACTGGTTCGCGTGGAAGGCCTTCCATCCCGAGACCCAGATCTGGGGCGACGCGAAGGCTCGGGAGGAGTGACGGCGTTCGGGCGCTTCGTGGATCGGCGACGCCGGGCCCGTGCGAAGTGACGCGGCCGAGCTGCGGGTCAGGGGCCGTCCTCGCACCATCTCTGGAGCGAGCGCAGCCTCGAGTCGACCAGCTTTGCCGCCAGCCGGCGGACGTCGAAGCGGTCGAGCAGTCCGCTGACCACCGGCACCGCGTTCGAGGAGACGAGCTTGATCGCCAGGCGGGTTCGATCCGGCTCGCCCGGCTCGGGCGTCAGCGTGTAGGTCTCGTCGAAGCGCAGCCCGCCGAGGAGGATGGAGGAGCGCAGGCGCAGGCCGGGCGCGACCTCCAGCGGGCGCTCGTGCCGGATCACGCGGACCGTCCCCAGCCGGTAGCGCCACCGCACCTGCTCGCCGACGCGGGGATAGCCGTCCGGCGGATCGACGAGCGCGACGGTCCGCTCGTCCCATCGGACGACCTCATCCGGCGCGGTGAGCGCCCGCCACACGCGCGCACGCCCAGCGCCGATCACCGTGGACATCACGGTGGTGATCACGAGATACGGCTTCCCCCCGGAGGGAGAATGAGTCGGACTTGCGCGCTGCGCAAGTCATCGATCGCCGAGCCGCGCCTCGGCCGCCCGCACGCGCTGCGTCAAGACGCGGAAGATCTCGAAGGCGATCTCCGGCATTTCGAGGATCAGCTCCTTGATGCTGCCACCGTCCACGGAGAGCAGCCGCAGGCGGTTGGACGCCAGGATGGTGGCGCTGCGCGACGCGTCGTCGAGCACCGCCATCTCGCCGAAGTAGCTCCCGGCGGTCATGCTGCCGAGCTCGGTCTCGTTCGGCGTTCCGTAGTGCTTCACGACCCTCACGCTGCCCTCGATCAGGAGATAGAGCTCGCCGCCCGGATCGCCCTCCTTCACGATCACCTCGTCCGGGAGGAACACGGCCTCCTTCGCGACCCGGTTCACCGCCTCCAGCTGTTCCAGGCTCAGCTGGGCGAAGAGCGGTATCTGCCTCAAAGCCAGGAGCCGTTCCATGAGTTCCTCCTCGTGGGCCCCGATGCCCTCGGGCGCATCGACGGCCTCCGCGGCCAGCCGAATCCAGCGCCGCTCACTGTGACGCGACGCGTCGAGCACCTCTCGCGTGCGGGTCGGGAGCGACGCGATGGCGCGAGCGGCGCGCAGGCGCTCGTCCAGCGGTGCGCGCTCGTGCATCAGCACCAGCAGCTGCGCGGCGTGGCGGTCGCCCAGATTGGAGAGCACCTCGAGCGCATTGCCGTACGATCGCGCGGATCCCAGGCGCAGCCCCTTCTCCACCCTGCGGATCACCGTCGCGTCCTCGAGAAGCTCGAGGACGCGGAATGCGACCCTCCGATTGCGCATCATGGCGTCCTGGTAGGCCGCGCGCAGGAACAGGCCGGCCGGGCCGGTATCGACCGGGAGGAGCTGGAAGGCGACGAGGTCGTACCAGAGCTCGCGCGCGCGCCGACGCAGCTCGCTCCGGAGGAGGTCGAGCGAGAGGGCGCTACCGCTCGCGGCGAGGACCCGGAGAGCGCCCGCGACGGAGCGTTCGCAGTCGGACCGAAGCCGGATCTCCACCGCCTGGATGCCGGGCTCGCCCAGCCCCAGCAGCGCCGTCTCCGCCGCGGCCTGGACGCTGGCCGACGCGTCGGCGAGAGCTCCCGCGAGCAGGGCGCCTGCGTCCGTTCCCCCGAAGCGCGCGAGCAGCGTCACGACCGCGCGTCGCACGCGCGCGTCGGGATCCGCCAGCAGCGCGCGCAGCTCCTCGACGGGCAGGGGCGCTTCGGATCCGATGCGGACGGCGCACGCGAGGGCGGCCGCGCGGATCTGCGGCTCGCGGTCGCGCACGCGGGCCTTCGCCGCGTCCGCGAACGCGGGCGTCGCCACGCCCAGGGCCGCCGCCACGACGGGCGGGTCTCCCGAGTCGATCATGGCCCGCAGGACCCGCTGGCCCTCGTCGCCACAGCACGCTGCGGCCTCGGCGCGAAGGGTCGGACTCGGGTCGGCGAGCAGGTCGCGAAGGCGCGGCGCGAGGAACGCCGTATCGCTCCCGATGCCGATCAGGCCCCGCAGTGCGGCGAGCCGCACGCCCGCGTCGGGATCGTCGAGCGCCAAGCCGAGGGGACCCTCCGGATCGCCGTCCGCAACCGCCGCGAGCGCGCTCACGCAAGAGCGCCGGACTTCGGGATTGGGGTGCGAAGCCGCGCGCACCAGCGGGCCGGTGACGCCGCGGGCGGCCAGGATGGGCATGAGATCGAACAGCGGTTGCGACGGTCGGGCGCCGGCGTCGGCGAGGAGTTCCTCCCACAGCTCGGCCAGGCGCGACGCCTCCCAGCTCCCGATCTCGGCGCCCACCTCGGCCAGGTCGAGCCGGCCGGCGCGCAGCTCGTCGATCAGGGTGCGCAGGTACTCGCGGCGCACCCGCAAGTTCGATCCCAGGAATACGAGCGCGGCGCCACCGCCCAGCAGGCAGAGCCAGATCGGCTCGGGCCGGCCGAGGCCGAGCAGGAGGAGGCCCGCTCCAGCCATCCCCGCGTTGACGACGACCCCCTCGAGAAAGGCCCGGACCCGGCCTCGCAGGCGCAGCGGCATCGCGTTGAGCACGAGGGCGCGGATCGGGAACGCCATCGCGTTCTCGAGCAGCTCCCGGTTCATGCGCGCCGCCACGGCGGTCTCGATCCGGTACTGGAGGCCGAGCCCGCCGAAGCTCAGCAGCGTCAGCAGCGGATGGATGAGATTGGCGCTCGGCACCCCGAAGCGCCGGATCACGCGAGGCGTGACCCAGAGCCCGATCGCGATCTCGATCAGGTTCGTGACGGCCAGGTACACGCCCAGAAACGCCGCCAGATCGGACCTGTCGGGGAAGCGGCGGGCGAAGAGGTCCGAGTAGAGGTACTGCGCGACGAAGAGCGCGGCCACCATGCCGACCGCCGAGAGCACCAGGTAACGGCCGAAGGGAGAGGCGCTCAGGTAGCGGACGGCCCCCAGGATCCCCTCGACCGAGGTCTCGTCCGCCTCCTCGAGCTCCAGCGGACCCCAGCGGCGCAGCGCGCGCCTCCCGAGCTGGAGGAGGAGCGCGGCGGCGGCGAGCAGGAGCCCCCACGCGACGACCAGCGCCCGCGGGCCGACGGCCTCCGCCAGGAGCGCGGCGACCAGGCCGCCCACGCCACTGCCGAGGCTCGCGCCGATGGCGAAGCGGGGAAACAGGCGCTTGGCCGTCGGGGTGTCGAAGTAGTCGCCGGCGAAGGTGAAGAAGTGGTTCTGGAAGACGACCTGGACCACGTAGTAGAGGCAGAAGAGCGCGGGAACGATCCAGACTTCGGCCCTGCCGAGACCGAAGGCCGCCGCGAGCAGCAGGATCGCGGCGCCGGCCGTCATGCCGACGAGGAGCCGGTCGTTGCGGGCGCGGCCGACGCTGGCGCCGTAGACGAAGCTTCCCAGCATCGTGACGACCGAGGCGGCGATGAAGATCTCCGGCAGCCGTGCGGCTCCGAAGCGGGCCAGGAAGAGCGCTTCGGAGCCCACGAGGCCCACGGTCAGCGCCATGTTGCCCAACGCGAAGAGGCCGACGAAGAAGAGGAAGCGCGAACGCTCGCGCGTGTATATGTCGGGAACGAGGCGCCAGAAGGTCTCGGTCGGCCCGGGCATGCCGATCGACCTATACCAGAATCGAAGGCCGCTAGCGGAGCTTGGCGATGACGTCGTCGGCGAAGCGACGCATCCCGTCCCTCTTGTCGTCGAGCGAATCGGTCGACCCGCCGTACATCAGCCAGGGCATCATCTGCACGTGGGTGACGCCGACTTCCTCGAGCCGGCGGAAGCCGTCGGCGTCGAAGGCGTCGGAGCAGGCGGCCACGATCTCCAGCGGCGCGTCGGCGCGGCCGTACTCGGCGCGATAGCCGCGGATCTTCGCGACGATCTGCCTCAGCTCTGCGGTCGTGTGGATGTCCGATATCCAGCCGTCGCCGAGTCGCCCGACGCGCCGCAGCGCGGGCTCGGAGAGGCCGCCCATGAGGATCGGGATCGGCTCCTTCGGCGCCGGGCTCATCCGGAGCCGGTCGAAGTCGTAGAACTCGCCGTGGTGCTCGACCATGCCGCCGGCCCAGAGCGCGCGCATCACCTCGATCATCTCGTCCATGCGCCGGCCGCGGTTGCGAAAGCTCTGGCCGAGGATGTCGAACTCGTCCTTCATCCATCCGACGCCGACGCCCAGCGTGACCCGACCTCCCGACATCACGGCCGCGGTGCCGACGGCCTTCGCCACGACGAAGGGGTTTCTCAGGGGCAGGACGTAGACGCCGGTGTAGAAGCGGATGCGCTCGGTCACGGCCGCCATGGCGCCGATGGCCACCCACGGATCGGGCCACGGGGCGGGCGCCTCCCAGCGCGGCGAGCCGTCGCGCGTGTAGGGATACGCGCTCTCGATCTTGTCGGGGTGAACGACGTGGTCGGAGACGACGATGCCGTCCCAGCCGCATTCGTCGCCGGCCCGCGCGACGTCGCAGAAGTGCGTGGGATCGCTGAAGGCCAGCGACGTGATGAACCGCATCGGAAATCTCCTAGCGGGCTACGGAGCCGCCGTCCACGAGCATCGACTCTCCGCTGACGAAGGACGCGCGGTCCGAGCACAGCCAGACCGCGGCCTCGGCGATCTCCTCGGGCGCGCCGAGGCGACCGCCGGGCAGGCTCCTGCGGATGAGCTTCTCGAGCCGGGGGTCGCGCGCCATGGAGGCGCGCAGCATGGGCGTGTCGGTGCTGCCGGGACAGATGGCGTTCACGCGCACGCCGGTGCGCGCGTTCTCGAGCGCGGCCGTCTTGGTGAGCCCGAGGACGCCGTGCTTCGAGGCGCAGTAGGCGGCGAGCCCGGGCGCCGCGACCACGCCCGCCCCCGACGCCACGTTCACGATGGCGCCGCCGCCCTGCCCCTGCATTGCGGAGATCTCGTGCTTCAAGCACAGGAAGACGCCGGTGAGGTTGATCGCGAGCGTGCGGTTCCACGCGTCGAGGGGGAGGTCGTGCAGCCCCCTGGGCTCGCCGGTGATCCCGGCGTTGTTGACGGCGCAGTCGATCCGCCCCCAGGCCTCGATGGTGGCGGCGATCAGGGCCTCGACCTCGGGCTCCCGGGTCACGTCGGTTCGCACGAAGCGGGCCTCGCCGCCCGCCGCGGTCAACTCCGCCACCGTCTTCTCGCCACCGGCGGCGTCGACGTCGGCCACCAGCACCCGCGCTCCCTCGCGGGCGAAGGCGCGCGCCGTGGCGCTGCCGATGCCGGACGCCGCGCCCGTGACCAGCGCGACCTTCCCCTCGACCAGCCCCGCCGCGCTCCCCGTCACGAACCGTCGCCCGCGTCGCCGGCGACGAAGCTGCGCGCTTCGAGGCCGCCCAGCGCGAAGAGCCGGTAGCCGCCCCGAAACATGCCCTGGCAGCGCGTCGAGTGCTCCAGGGCCCGCTGGCTCGACGTGCGTCGTACCTCCTGCCGGAAGCTCCCGTCTTCGAAGAGCCGGTAGTGGGCGAAGCCGCCCGGGTAGTCCTTCGTGCAGTTCACCTCGACGAAGGGAACCGTTCCCGACGCGGGATGGCGCCGCACGCGGTTGCGGTGCGTGTGCCCGATCAGCACGCCGCGCACCTGGGGATGGCGGCCGATCGCATCGAACAGAGCCAGCGAGTGGTCGGACTCGATCCCGATGGTATTCGGATAGTGGTCGCGGTGCTCCGGCGGGACCGGCTGGTGGTGCATGAGGAGCAGCGTCGGCGTCGCGCACTCGCGTGTCTCCTCGAGGGCCGCTTCGAGCCAGCGCAGGCGCTCGTCGGGAAACACGCCGTGGTGCTCCCCCGGCTCGACCGTCTCGAGCAGCACGAGCCGCCAGCCGCCGAGGTCGAGCGTCCGCGGCGCGCGCGGCTGCCCCAGCAGCGCGTAGCCGTCCACCTCGAGGCCGTCGTTGAGTCCGTAGTAGTCGTGGTTGCCGAGGAATGCGTGGTGCGGCATCTCGAAGCGCGCGAACGCGCGCGCCGCCGCCTCGAACTGCTCGGGCCGTCCGCGGTCGGCGATGTCGCCCTTGATGATCGTCGTGTCGACGCCGAGGGCGTTCACCTCGTCGATCGCGTCCTCGTTCATGAAGCGCCAGTAGGGAACCTCGGTGTCCGACTCGCGGACGAGGGGGGAGTCCGGTGCCTCGTCGCCGAACTCGAAGTCCTCGCTCAGTACGCCGCCGAAGCGGGGCTCGCCGAAGTGGAGGTCGTTGAGGGTGGCGAAGGATCCGACGAGGGCGGCGTCGGGTCGCGGCAGCGTGCACACCGATTCGGGGAAGTAGGGATCGTGCAGGGCCGGGTCCGCGCCCGCGACCTCGATCCCGATGCGGTAGCGGGTTGCGGGGGCGAGCCCCTCGATGCGCACGAGGCGGGTTCCGGCGATCCCCGCCGAGGCGATCCGGGGCTCGCCGTCGAGCACCACCCGCGCCTCGGCGTCGACGGGACCCGAGGCGTCCTCCACCGCAAACGCCAGCGTCAGGCTCGACTCGGTGACGCCGAAGACCTCCGGCCGCGCGATGCTGAGCGCCATGGCCCCAGACTAATCGCCGAGGGGCGAAAAGTCACCGTTCGATGGGCGCAGCCGGAGCCGCGATCGGGGACTTCCTCTCCGTTGCGAGTAGCCTATCCTTGCGGGCTCCGGCAGCCTGTGAACCGGCCAGCACCCGAGAATCGAGGTGCGCGCGTCGGACGAGCGGCGCCCGGGCCGCGACACCGCCCCATCCGCGCTCGCTCTTCGGCTTCAGCGGGGGTTCGCGAGTGACCCGCATCGACATCTACCGACCCTTGAAGCGGTCGGGCCTGCTCGTGGCGCTGGCGTTCCTGGTCGGGCTGGTGGGTTACCTCGTCATCGGCAGCCGCCAGTACGGATGGATCGACGCGCTGTACATGACGGTGATCACGCTGACGACCGTCGGCTACAGCGAGGTGATCGACCTCTCCGGCAGCCCGGGCGGGCGGCTGTTCACGGCGGCTCTCCTGCTCGGGGGCGTCGGGGCCCTCCTGTACTTCTTTTCCGCGGTAACGGCGTTTTTCGTCGAGGGACACGTGCAGCGTCTCCTCTGGAGAAGAAAGATGAGCAAAGCGATCCAACACCTCTCCGGACATACGATCGTGTGCGGCGGGGGTCACACCGGACAGCACATCGTGCAGGAGCTTCTCGCGACCGAGCGGCCCTTCGTCTTGATCGATGTGGACGAGAGCCGCGTGGACGCGCTCATGCAGAGGCTGGGTTGCGAGTTCCTTGTCGTGATCGGCGACGCCCGGGACGACGACGCACTGCACGCGGCCGGCATCGAGCGCGCGGCCGGTCTCGTCGCGAGCATCAGCAACGACAAGGACAACCTGATCGTCACGGTCTCCGCGCGGCTGCTGCGGCCCGACCTCCGGATCGTGTGCCGGTGCATCGACGAGAGAATCGAGGAGAAGATCCTCAAGGCCGGCGCCGACTCCGTCGTCTCGCCCAACCGGATCGGCGGCCTGCGCATGATTTCGGAGACGGTGAGGCCGACGGCGGTCTCGTATCTCGACATCATGCTTCGCGACCCGGATTCGAAGCTCCGCGTCGAATCCACGCTGGTCCTGCCGCGATCCCGGCTGGCGGACTCGACCGTGGGCGACCTCCGCGGGCGCGAGATCGGCGATCTCCTGATCGTGGCGCTGCGCAAGCCGGACGAGCAGTGGGTCTTCGCCCCGTCCGACGAGCATCCGCTCGCGGCGGGAGGCAGCGTCGTCTACATGGGAAGCGCGCAGGCGCGGGAAGCCGTCGAGGGACTCGCGCGGCCGGGCGACTAGCCGATGCACGCCGGCCCCGAGGTCACGATCGCCTTCCTCCTCTGCTTCACGCTCGTGGTCGGAGCGGCGATGCGGATGATCGCGGGTCGCGCGCCCGTCCCCTACACCGTCACCATCCTGCTCGTCGGGCTGGCCGTGGGTCTGATCCTCCAGCGGGTGCCGGGCGGCGCGGATCCCACCGGCGTGCTCGCCTTCGTGACCGAGGGAGAGGGGATCTCCCCGGACCTCATCGTCTTCATCTTCCTGCCGCTTCTGGTCTTCGAGTCCGCCTTCGCGCTCGAAGTGCACGCCTTCCGCAAGAACCTCGGGGTGGTGCTGATGCTGGCGGGGCCCGCCATGCTCGTGAGCACGGCCGCGATCGGGCTCTTCATGATCGCGATCACCTCGTCCTCCTGGCAGTGGGGCTGGCTCGAGGGGCTCGCCTTCGGGGCCCTGATCAGCGCCACCGACCCGGTGGCGGTCGTCGCGCTGCTCCGGGAGCTGGGAGCGCCCAAGCGGCTGCGGCTGCTGATCGAGGGCGAGTCGCTCCTGAACGATGGCACCGCCATCGTGCTCTTCAGCGTTCTCCTGGGGCTCCTCACGGGGGCCTTCAGCTTCGAAGCGGGCAACACCGTGCTGCACTTCGTGCGCGTCACGCTCGGCGGCATGGCGGTCGGCCTGCTGCTGGCCGTCGGCACGACGAGCTGGCTGTCCCGGACCTTCAACGCCCCGCTGATCGAGATCACGCTCACCCTGGTCCTCGCATACCTGGCGATGCTCGTGGCGGAGACGCTGCTCCACGTCTCGGGAGTGATCGCGGTTGTCACCGCCGGCCTCTGGATGAGCAGCCGAGGCAAGTTGCAGGTCAGCCCGGAGGTCTCCCAGTTCCTGCACCGTTTCTGGGAGATGCTCTCCTACCTCGCGAACACCCTCATCTTCTTCCTGGTCGGCCTGGTCATTGCGACGCAGCTGAAGCACGCCCGGCTCGGGGACCTGCTCCTGATCGCCGCCGCGTTCGGCGGGGTCGTGACGATCCGAACCGTGCTCAGCTTCCTCTTCAGACCGGCGATGAACCGCGTGGCCGATCCCGTCAGCGCGGGAGAGACGACGGTGATCGCCTGGGGTGGCCTGCGCGGCGCGGTCTCCCTCGCGCTCGCCCTGGTGATCAGCCGGCACCCGGAGGTTCCCCCGGAGCTCGGCCGCCAGATCCTCCTCGCGACGGCCGGCGTGGTGCTGCTCACGATCGTCGTCAACGGCTCGACCATGCCGTGGCTGCTCCGGAAGCTCGGCTTCGACCGCCCGCCTGCGAGCGACCGTCTGGCCGAGTCCATGGCGTGGGCGTCGGTGCTCGAGCAGGTGGCCGAGCGGATCGCGACGCTCTCCCGGTCGCGGGACCTGCGGACCGTGGACTGGACGGAGGTGCGGACGCACCTGGAAGACCGTCAGCGTGCGGTGCGGGAGCAGATCGCCGAGACCCGTCGGGAGCTCGAGTCGTCCGGCGCCGGCGAACGCAATCGCGGGTACTGGCGTCAGGCCCTGAGCATCGAGCGAGAGGCCTTCTGGGGCGCCTTCGCCCAGGGGACGCTCGGCGCCGACGCCACCCGGATCCTCGACCACGAGGTCGACCTCCAGCTCGACCGGCTGGCGCGCGGCGAAGAGCGGCCTCTCGTCACGCGCCGGCGCGAGCGTTCCGCCTGGCAGGTGCGGCTCGCAGGCTGGCTGAGCCGCGTCGGGCGGGCGTTCGGAAGGCTGCAGTTCGAGATGCTCGCGCTGCGCTACGACCTCTTCCGCGGCGAGCAGCTCGCGGCCGAACGCGTGCTGGAGGAGATGCAGAAGCGCGGCGAGATGGACGACGAGGTGCGCGAGGAGATCCTGCGCACGTACCGGGCCTACGTCCACACCAGCAAGGAGCGCCTGGAGGATCTGCGGGCGAACCTGCCCGAGTTCACCCGGGCGATCGAGACGCGCCTCGCCCGGCGCATCCAGCTGAATCTCGAGCGCGAGGATTACGAGCACCTGCATCACGTAGGAGCGATCGACTCGGAGAGCGCGACCCGGGCGCTGGCCGGCGTCGAGCGCCGCATGAAGGCCCTCAAGTGGTCCCGCCGCGACATGGTCCTGCCCAAGACGAGCGAGCTGTGCCGGTCCGCGCCCCTCTTCGCCGGCCTGGACGAGGCCGCCCTCGGGAGGCTGGCGGCACTGACGCGGGAACGTGTGCTCGCCCCGGGAGAGGTGCTGTTCCGCCAGGCGGACCCCGGCGACAGCCTGTTCATCATCGCCCGCGGCGCGGTCGCGGTGGTTCGGGAGGAGGGGCGGCGGGGAGGGGAGCCCGCGCTGCTCGAAGTTCTCGGCGGCGGTGACATCCTCGGCGAGATGGCCCTGCTCACCGGCTCCCCCCGCGTGGCCACCGCACGCGCGGTCACGACCCTGACCGTCGGCGAGATCGGACGCGAAGCGTTCGATCGCTTCACGGAGAGCGAGCCCCACCTCCGCGAGGAGATCTGGCGGCGCTTCGCAGAACGTCGCTTCGACAACCACGTCCGTGGCCTCGCCGGCTACGAACAGCTCGACCACGACGACCGGCTCGCCTGGTTCCGGCGCGGGAATCTCGTCGCGCTCGAGACCGGCGAGTCGGTGCCCGGGGAGGGACCGGGGCTGGCGTTCGTCGTCACGGGCTGCCTCGAACGGGACCTGCGGCGCTACGGCGAGGAGACCCTGATTCCGCTGCAGCCGGCCGCGGCGCTCCACGCCACCGAGCCGAGCCGCATCGCGGTCGTCCCCCCACCGTTCGCGCCGGAAGCCGCCCGGACGCAACGGCCGCTCGAGACCGGCCGGGCGCCCGCGCCCGGAGGCGATCCTCAGGTGGGGACGATGGTCGGCCCCGGCAGCTCGAGCAGCTCGCTCACGCTGCCGCCGAACGCCGACGGCGATCCGGCGTAGGCGACCGGATCGACGGGGCCCGGGTCCGGGATCTCTACGACGTCCGCCGCGGTGGAGACTACGCAGTCCCCCTCAGCGCCTGCGCGACCTCGCTCCACCCGGCTGGGTCGGGCGCATAGGCGGCGATGAGGCTCACCCGGTCGGCGAAGTCGTCGCAGCGCGCGCGGACCCCGGCGGCGATCTCGTCCAGCGGGCAGCAGACGGCGACGGCCTCGAGGATCTCGTCATCGATCCGTGCCGCCATCTCGAGCCACTGCCCCCGCTTCGAGAGCCGGTTGAGCTCGGGCTGCAGCTCCCCCCAGCCGCGCGATTCGAGCACGCCGCGGTAGGCGGGCGTCGAGGCGTAGAAGGCGATCTGGCTCTTCACGGAGGCCCGGGCGCGCTCCTGCTCCTCGTCGTTTGCGCCGCTCGCGATCATCACCTGATACGAGATCTGCAGGTCTTTGCGCGTGCGTCCGGACTTTGCGAGTCCACGGTCGAGAGCGGGGAGCGTCGTCTCGCGCAGCGACTCGACGGTGTTGAAGGGGTGCGTGAAGAAGCCGTCCGCCACCTCGCCGGCGACCTCCGTCATGCGGGGTCCGACGCCGGCGACGAAGATCCGGGGGTTCCCGAACGGGTTGGGGCCGGGATTGAAGAAAGGGGTCATCAGCGTGTGCGTGTAGAACTCGCCCCGGAAGTCGAGCCGTCCCCCTTCGTTCCAGCAGCGCCAGATCTCACGGATGGCCAGCACCAGCTCGCGCATGCGGGCAGCCGGCTTCGACCACGGCATGCCGAAGCGCTTCTCGATGTGGGGCCGGATCTGCGAGCCGAGCCCCAGGATGAAGCGTCCCCGGGAGAGCTGCTGGAGGTCGTAGCCGATGTTCGCCAGCAGCATGGGGCTGCGCGCGAAGCCGATGGCGATGGCCGTTGCGAGCTCGAGCCGCTTCGTGTGCGTGGCCGCGAGCACCAGCGGAAAGAAGGGGTCGTGGGGTCCCTCGAAGGTGAAGCCGCCGTCGTAGCAGCCGAGCTCCTCGATCCGGCTCGCAGCGGCGCCGACGGCGCTCAGGTCCGGCTCCAGGATGGCGGCGTCGATCCTCATGGCGGCCCAACAGCTTAGCCGCGAAGCGACGTCGTGCGCGAGCGGTTTCGAGGATCGGGCGCCGCGACGGGGATCGGGCGAGCGTCTCCGTTCCGCGTCGGAGAAGGCGCCCGGGCCGGGGTGTCAGCGAACCTCGTTCAGGTAGTCCGGCAGCTTCGTGGCGTCCATGAACGTGCGCCAGTCGATCGCCCCGGCGCTCTTGACGCGCCCCTCCCAGGCCGCGAGGCGATCGCGGAACACGCGGGGGTCGGAGGTGTCGCGGTTGAGGCGCTTCACGTTCATGGCCGCGACGTGGGTGCCCTGGAGCTCGTCCTTGGCGAGGGCGCGCTTCGAACCCGCGGGGAGGTCCTCCTGCAGGTCGCTGAAGATGAGCATCACGCGGCTGCCGCTTCCCACCTCCGCGAGGTACTCGGAGGCCAGCATGATCGCCCCCGGGATGTCCGTGTGCTTCGAGCCCTGCTCCCGCCTGGCGAACCCGTCGAGCTTGCGGGCCATGGCCAGCTTCTGGGCGTTCGCGTGGGACGGCCGCCGATCGAGGGTGAGCAGCGCCTCGACGTTCTCCTTGTCGTAGCTCTCGCTGTCGATGCGGATCACGAGCAGCGTGTCGCCGGGCACCATGTGGGGGAGGATCTCGCGCTTGATGACATTGACGGTCTCCACCCTCTTGTCGGAGTAGGTCCCGGAGACGTCGATCAGCACGCCGATCGCCTGGTCGTAGCGACGCGAGTCGCTACAGCCGAGCGCCAGCGCCGCGAGCGCGAGGATGGCAAGCGTCCGCTTCATCACGCCACCTCCGGTTCCGAGATCTTGCGCTCACCCGTCGCCTCGTCTTGATCGAGATCGTAGTCCGAGCCGCTCCGCACCATGCGTTCGATCCGGAGCGGGATGGCGACGTAGACGTCGTATATGCTGGGGATCGCGGAGGTGAGGTACCGCGCGAGGTGAGCCAGCATCTGCACGACGTTCCCCAGGGTGTGGAGGGCCGTCACCGCCAGCTGCGCCAGGACGTGCCGCCCGCTGTCGAGGAGCATCTCGAGCGGGATCGCGACCATCGCCAGGATCCACGGCAGCACGAAGCCGAGCACGGCCTGACCGATCACGGGGATCGAGGAGTCGGCCGCCCGGGCGACCACGGTGCTCTCCGAGCCCGCGAGCGAGAGCTTGAGCGCCGCGTCGGCCTCGACGATGTGCTCGCGCAGGATCGCGAGGGAGCTCTCCACCGAGGCCAGGAAGAACAGGCCTCCCACCGATAGCGTCAGGATGAGGCGGCGGCGCGAGGGCGGGACGTTCTGGAGCTTGGGGAAGAGCTCGGTGATGCCCAACATGTCCATCAGGAAGATGCCGACCGCCGCCTCCATCAGGACGATGACCAGCGCAGACACGGTCGACACGGGAAGGCTGCCAATGCGCGCGCCGGCCGGCACCAACTCGGACATGGGCAGGGCGATCAGCTGGAAGTTGATGAAGGCGCCGCCGAGCGCGATGGCCAGCACCAGCAGCGAGATGAAGAACGGCTTGAACGCCGAGTAGACGGCCACGCGCGTCCCGGACGCGCGCTCCTTCACGACCTTCCCGTACTCGTCCACGTAGCGATCGATCTTGGAGGTGGTCTCGAGGGCCTTCCCGACGGAATCCTGCATGCGGCTCATCAGGCTGCGGACCACCTTCCAGTCCGGGCGCATGCCGTTCAGGATGCGGTGTCGCTTCGCGGTGTCCTCGCGATAGGTCTTGAGGGCCTTCTTCTCCGAGTCGCGCATGGATCCCTGGATCCCCTCGAGCACCTTCTTCACGTTGGGGTCCAGGGCCGTCGGGATGTTCGCCACGGCCTCGACCGCGCCGGCCCAGCCCGGAACGTCCGGCGGCGAGTCGCCGCACTTCTTGTAGTCGGAGTCGAGATGCTGGAGCAGGTCGTCGAGCCGGCGATTCAGGGTCGAGTACTGCCCCACCTTCTCGGAGAAAGCCGTGTCGATGCGGTTGAGCTCGCGCTCCACCTTGCCGTGGAGCTCGAGCTCGGCGGCCGCCAGCAGCGACTCGCGACTGCGGGCCTGTAGCGCCTCGGCGCTCGCCGCGCACCAGCGCGCGATCGAACGCAGCCCGCTGTCCAGGTTCTTTCCCAGGCCCCGCAGCACCTGGAGCATGGGATCTCGGGCAGCCCACAGGAAGAGCATGCTGAGCGCGAAGATCACGAGGAGGGACAGGGCCGGATTGTCCGGCCAGAGATAGATCGATTGCATGACTTCCACTCCCGAGCCGTCGGTGGCGGCAACGATGCGTCGTCGGAAGGGCGGAGCGCCAAAAGTGTGCGCCGTATCACGGAAACTGAGCGGCAAGTGCTGCGCAGCCGCAGTGCAACTCCGGCTCCACGGCCCGATCCGGGCGGACGCCTCTCGGTGGCTACTGGCCCTCGAAACGGGGCTTTCGCTTCTCGACGTACGCCAGCAGGCCCTCCCGGAAGTCCTTGCTGCGGAAGAGCGGCAGGAGCTGGAGGAAGACGTGATGGACGTGGTCGTCGAACTGCTCGGAGAGGCCCATGCGCATCATCCGCTTGGCGGCCCGGACGGCCAGCGGCGCGTTGGCCGCGATCTCCTCCGCCAGGGCGCGCGTCTCGCTCATCAGCGCGTCGTCGGGCACCACCCGGTTCACGAGGCCCAGCTCGAGGCACTGCTCCGCCGAGAGCGTCCGGGCGGTGAACAGGATCTCCGCCGTCTTCGCCCAGCCCACCAGACGCGGCAGCAGCCACGTCCCGCCGCTCTCGGGGAGCACGCCGCGGCGCGTGACCGTGGCCGCCAGCTTCGCGCTTGCAGCGGCGATGCGGAGATCACAGCCCAGCGCCAGGTCCATCCCGTAGCCCGCTGCGGCGCCGTTGAGCGCGCAGATCGTGGGCGTGTCGATGCCGTGCAGCACCGACGGCGGCGCCTTGCGCAGGTCGAGGTCCGCGCCCAGGTCGCCGCCGCCGATTCCGGTCCCCGCGGCCGCGTCCTGGAGGTCGAGGCCCGAGCAGAACCCGCGCCCCGCTCCCGTGAGCACGATGACGCGCACCTCGGGATCGCGGTCGTACTCGAGGAGCCGCTCGGAGAGCGCCTCGAGCATCGGCACCGAGATCGCGTTGAGCCGCTGCGGGCGGTTGAGAGTCAGGCGCGCGATCGCGCCGTCCTTCTCGCAGAGCAGGTCGCTCATTCCACGCCTCCCTTCTCTGTCCTCGATCGATCTGCGCGGGTGGGATCATCCGCGAAGCAGCGCGAGGACCTCGGGCTCGTCCGGGAAGCGGCCCTCCGCGTGCTTGGAGAACACCCGCTTGCCGTCAGCGACGACGTCGAAGATGCCGTCGTCGCCCTTGACGAGCTTCGCTTCCACGCCCAGCTCTTCCGCGATTCTGGCCGCCAGACTGGTGGCCCGAGGAAGATAATTTCAGCGAACGCAGTAGGTGATCGAGATTTCCACCGTCGGGCTCCTCCCTCGACAAGGTAACCTCACCCCTCGTGCGGTGACACCCCGCGGCCGGCGGGCGCGCCGCCGGCGGTGCCCGCGGTCCGCTGAGACTGCCCGAACGTCGGTGCTATCGTGAGCGGGGAGGTGGCCGTGGGGACATCGGATCCGGGATCGCGCCTCGATCGCCGCGAGTTCCTGCGCCGGGGAGCTCTCACCGGCGTGGGGCTGGGCCTGCTGCCCTTGTCACCGGCCCGCTCCGAGACGGAGGCGGAGCCCCCGGGCGTCCGCCGCCGGGTGCGGCTCGGCCGCACGGGTCTCGAGCTTCCCGACATCGGCTTCGGGGGCAGCCGCCTGCAAGGCGACGAGGATCTCGTCCGCTACGCGCTCGACCGCGGGATCACGCATTTCGACACCGCCGAGACCTACACCGGCGGCGCCTCCGAGGCCACGATCGGTCGCGCGCTGAAGGGGGTGCGCGATCGCGTGACGATCGCGAGCAAGGTCAAGGCGGGAGCGATCGACTCCCAGGCGCGTCTGATGACGGCGCTCGAGGGAAGCCTTCGGCGCCTGCGGACCGATCGCATCGACCTCTACTTCAACCACGCCGTCAACGACGTGGAACGGTTGCAGAACCCGGAGTGGCCCGAGTTCGTCCACCGCGCCCGGCAGCAGGGGAAGATCCGCTTCGCTGGCCTGTCCGGCCACGGCGGCCGCCTGGTCGAGTGCCTGGACCACGCCCTCGATCACGACCAGATCGACGTCATGCTCGTTGCGTACAACTTCGGACAGGATCCGCGCTTCTTCGAGAAGCTGACCCGGAGCCTCGACTTCGTGGCGCGACAGCCGGACCTGCCCCGGGTGATGGCCCGAGCCAAGCAGAAGGGCGTCGGGGTGATCGCCATGAAGACGCTTCGCGGCGGCCGCCTCAACGACATGCGGCCCTACGAGTCCGGAGGCGCCACATTTTCCCAGGCGGCGTTCCGGTGGGTGCTCGGCGGTCCGAACGTGGACGCGCTCGTCGTCACCATGAAGAGCCGCGCGATGATCGACGAGTACCTGGGAGCCTCGGGCTGGGATGGGCCGCGCCGCGCCGATTGGCCCCTGCTCGGGCGTTACGAGGAGATCGCCGCCGCGACCCAGTGCCGTTACGGCTGCGGCGACTGCGCCGACGCCTGCCCGCGCGGCGTTCCGATCGCGGACGTCCTGCGGTCCCGCATGTACGCTCGCGACTACCGGGATCCGGACCTCGCCCGGGACGAGTACGCGCTGCTGGGTGCCGGCGCGGCGCCCTGTCTCGAGTGCGCGGACCGGCCCTGCGATCGCGCCTGCCCGCACGGCCTGGACATCCCGCGGCTCACCACCGACGCGCATGGGGTCCTCGCCCGGCGTCTCGCCTGACCCGGCGTCTCCCCGGCGGGCATCTCGGGGTCGCGCGGGGAAAGGAGTTACCGCTTTTCGGTAGCTGCTTTCCCAGAAAGGTGTGTGTAAAAAACCTCAAATCACCCATTTCCGGCCTTCGCCGGCGGTCCGGGGGTTCGGCGTGGATCTTGCTAGGCAATGTT
>Ga0224512_10000900_pt1 | contig 30168 bp, 28 predicted proteins | sample SF_May12_sed_USG_4_FD_169103 | JGI IMG/M metagenome (GOLD analysis project Ga0224512, IMG submission 169103) | Sediment microbial communities from San Francisco Bay, California, United States - SF_May12_sed_USGS_13 | ecosystem: Environmental > Aquatic > Marine > Sediment | place: USA... | reverse complement strand
CCGCCTACGTCAGCGACGCCCATCTCGTCAGCAGCGACTGGACGTTCCGAGCGGCACTCGGGCGGTCGGGAGCCCTACCGATCGGCTATCGCTCGTTGCGGGATGCCCAGCGCAAACTCTGACCTCCCGGCCTCATCGGCCGCGCCTGTCAGGCCAGCGGCTTCAGTGCACCGGATTCGACGAGCTCGACGAACGACAGCCAGGGCCCGGTCGAACCAACCGGCTTGACGTCTCCGCGGATGTAGGCCCGGGCGATCGACTCGTCACCGGAGAGGTAGGCCCGAAGCTGATCGTCGGAGAAGGGGATCGACACGTCGATGTCGTCGCCCTCGGCGTCGGACGGGCCGACCACCCGGCCCTCGACCATGGCCACAACGGCGCGGCGCTTCTTGCCGATCGTCAATTCGATGACGCCCGATCGGTCGCCGATCTGATCGTCGTCCGCAGCGGTCGACGCTTCGACCAGCGCCTCCACCCATTCCTCGGTCAACGCCTCCATCACACGTGCTCCGTGGCGTCATCGGGCGCTCCGACCACCTCGACACCGGCCAACAGATCGTGTTCCGGAAGATCGGAGTCGACAAGTGAACGGGCGAGGACGTAATCCTCGTAGGGGTAGGCGGCCTCCGCCTCGTCGTCGGGCAGACCGAACCAGAAGGATTCCTCCGGGTCGACCTGGGTCTCGTGGGCCAGGAGCGCCTCCCGGCGGGCCCAGTAGAACCCGGTGACATCGATCCGCGTGGTGATGCGGTGATCCTGGTCGGGGCGCTCGGTGAACCACTCCTCCTTGAACGGTGATTCGAGACCGAGATTTCCGTACCGCTCGTGATGAGCCAGCATGCGGGCCCTGCTCCACATCGAGTAGTAGAGCTTGAGCGGCTGCCAGGGCTCACCGACGTTCGGGTACCAGTCAGGGTCGCCGGCCCGCTCGAACGCCAGCACCGAGATGTCGTGAACCCGCAGATGATCGGGGTGGCGATACCCCTGCTGGTCGTCGGAGTAGGTGATGATCACCTGCGGGCGATGGCGGCGGACGAGCGCGACCAGCCGACAGGTCGCCTCATCGATGTCGGCCTGCCAGAAGCAGTCCGGGTGCTCGTTGGCCTCGCTGCCCTCCATGCCCGAATCGCGATATCCCAGCCAATCGAGATCCGAGAAGCCAATGGCCTTCACCGAACGTTCGAGTTCCGCCACGCGCACCGCGGCGATGTTGGCGTGCACGTCCGGACGATCCATGGCCTTGTTGAGAACCTCGCCCTCCTCACCACCGGTGCAGCAGACGAGGAAGGTGTCGTGCCCGGCCGCCGCGTACTTGGCGATGGTGGGCGCTCCCTTCGACGCCTCGTCGTCGGGGTGGGCGTGAACGCTGAGAATTCTCCCAGTTGAGTTGTGTGCCATCGATTCAACCTACCAACTCGCTCCCCCATCTCAAGACTGCAGGAGGTTGTCGTCCGTCTCAGCGGGCACTGTGGCCGTCTCATGACGATACTTCTGCTCCGGTCGGTGGCTATGATCGGAATCGGTGGCGCAAGCGGGCTCCAACGATTCCCCGGAACCAGGACCCGCAGTGCGGGCACCATTCGATTCGACGTTCGTGTAACAACCGTGTTCGTGAGGGGTACGAGTATGAGCCAGTCCGCAGTGTGGGCTCTGATCTGGCTGGCCGCAGCCGTCGTCTTCGGTATCGGCGAGATGCTGATGGCCGGGTCGTTCTTCCTGCTCCCGTTCGCCGCCGGTGCGGTCCTCGCTGCAGTCGTGGCCGCCGTCGTTCCCGGCCCGCTGTGGAGTTGGCTGGCGTTCATCGTCGGTTCCGTTGCGGCTTTCGCCGGTATGCGGCCGTTCGCACAACGGCTCCAGGACAACGCCCCCGACGTCGCCGGCATCGGTGCCAACCGGCTCGTCGGCGCCATCGGCGTTGTGCTGTCCCCCATCTCGGCCACCCCGGGGGAGGCAGGCATGGTGAAGGTCGGTGGCGAGGAATGGCGGGCCGACACCCCGCCCGGTATCGCTCTGTCGGCGGGCACCAAGGTTCGTGTCGTCGAGGTGCTCGGCACTCGTCTTCTCGTCGAACCAACGCCGATCGAAGATCTTCGCTGACCCAAGGAGGGTTTCATCAACCATGTTCGAACTCGCTTCACTGGCCATCATCCTGGTGGTGGCCTTCATCCTGGTCTACGTCGCCCTGGGTGTCCGGATCGTCCACCCCTACCAGAAGGGAGTTGTCGAGCAGCTCGGCCGTTACAAGGAGACCGTCGACCCGGGCCTACGCATCATCAAACCGATCCTCGAGCGCATCCGGACCGTCGACATGCGCGAGCAGGTCATCGACGTACCGCCCCAGGAGGTCATCACCGAGGACAACGTGGCCGTCTCGGTCGACGCCGTCATCTACTTCGAACCGACCGATCCCCAGCGCCTGCTGTACAACGTGTCGAACTTCATCCTGGCCGTCACCAAACTGGCCCAGACCAACCTGCGTAACGTGATCGGCGAGATGTCGCTCGACGAGGCGTTCACCTCCCGGGAGCGGGTCAACGCCGCACTCCGCCAGATCCTCGACGACGCCACCGACAAGTGGGGCGTACGGGTGGTGCGGGTGGAGATCCAGCGCATCGACCCGCCGCCCGATGTCATGAACGCCATGCACGAGCAGATGAAGGCCGAGCGGACACGACGGGCCGTCGTCACCCAGGCCGAAGGTACCCGGGAAGCCGCCATCACCCGGGCCGAGGGTGAGAAGCAGGCCGCCATTCTCACCGCCGAAGGTGTTCGCCAGCGCGACATCCTCACCGCCGAAGGTGAGGCCCAGGCCGTTCGCACCAAAGCCGACGCCGAACAGTACCGCCAGGAGGTGGTCGCCTCCGGCGAGGCCGAGGCGATTCGCAATGTCTTCGGCGCCATCACCGATGCCGGGACCGACGATCGAGTCATCGCCATCAAGTATCTCGAGGCGCTGCAGGGTATCGCCGATGGCCGGGCCACGAAGATCTTCGTCCCGGCCGACATGAGCGCAACGCTCGGCACTCTCGGCGGCATCGCGGAGATGCTGCGCGACGGCGATTTCCCCCCGGCGGCTCCCTACGAGCCCCGGGACCCGAACCGGCTGAAGCCGGCGACACCGGCGGAGGCCACAGTCGTTTCGCCGACGGTATCGGTTCCGCCGCCGGACATGTCGCATCACGATCCGACTCACAGCCGTCCGACGCCCGCTCCTCAGCCGACGCGACCACCCACCCCGGAAAGCCGTCACCCCTCCCCTCCCCCGCCACCGGGTGGTGATGCCGGTGGTCAGGTCACACTTGGCGGTGAACCGGCCATCAACAGCGTCGTCGACGAGTTGAACCAGATCTTCGGCCGCCCCCGCCGCTCCGACGGCTGAATCCCATCCCGAAATCTGCGCCTCGGGTGGCACTCGAGTGCCACCTGAGAAGCTCAGAACGGTGGGGTGCCGCCGTTCAGGGGTGGATCGGTTCGAGCCGGTCGTCGCCCTCTTCACTCTCGACCAGCCGCCAACCGAACATCTCGGCCAGCGCCTCCGTGCCCTCCTCGGGGCCCGAGGCCAGGATCGTGTCGTCGACCCGGAGCACCACGTGTCGGCGGGGACGGTAGAGATAGCGGCCATCACGCTCGATGGCCAGCACGTTGAAGCCCGGCTCGATGGGCAGATCGAGCTCGTCGAGCGACTTGTCCGCGGCCGGTGCGTCGGCCGCCATCGGCATGCGGACGACCACGTCGTCGGTGTCACCTAGCGCAACGTGGAGCACGGGATGCAGATCGCTCTGTTTCTCGACGAGCCACACCATCTGCTGGGCCTGGTCCCCGAGGTCCTCGGCCGCCGCCGCCAGATGCAGCAGCCCTCGCAGCGGTTTGGGATCGACGTCGTCGCGGGCGGCCCGGAGGACCCAGAGCTCGAGGCGGATCTTCATTTCGTCGAGCCGGTCCTCCAGGTGACGGACCTCGGCCGCCAGCGAGCGGTCACGGAACACCAGCGCCGAGTAGGCCAGGCCAACCGCCACCTCCGAGAGGTTCTTCATCTCGACGATCGTGTCGACGGCCCGATCGAGGTCGGTCAACGCCGTTGTCTCCTCCACGTGTGGCGGCGACCAGGACGGGGCGCCCGCCAGCTCACGCAGCCGGGTGATGCCGTCGGGTGAGCCCCGCAGGAACAGGACGTCGCCCGGGTTCAGGATGTCGTCGCCGCCGGGGTCAACGACCCACTGACGGCCACGCCGAATGGCCATGACCCTCATGCCGGTCACAACCGGCAGCTCGAAGGAGCTGAGCGTGCGGTTGGCGAAATGCGATCCGGCGTGGACCTCCACCCGGTGGGCGATCTCCTCGGCCTCCATCAGATCGAGAACGAGCTGACGGGGAATACCGAGCTGGCGGGTGATGATGTGGGCGATGTCGACCGCGTCGTTGCCGATACCTTCGACCGCGCTGATCACCTGCAGCACCGCCGACATCGCCTCGCCCTCGCGGGGATTGCGGACGGCGATGATGCACAGGGTCCGCATGGCGTGGACGAGTTCGGTGATCTTCTGCTCCAGCTCCTCGACCTCGTCGGCCATGTCGGTGTCGTTGAAGAACAGCGCGGCGTAGGCCAGGTCGACCATCAGCTCACTGGTGTCCTTCGCTTCGGCCAACATCTCACGCAGGTTGCGGGACTCCATCAGCTTCCAGCTTCCATCGGTCTACGATCTCCTCGACAGCGTTTCAGGACAGCGTTTCAGGACAGCGATTCGGGACGTGTTTCGAAACGGTGTTTCGAGACAGTGTAGTGAGGGGCCATGACACGGCCCGGCGGGTGCCGGTGGCTGTCATGCGATGCCCCACACCAGCAGCGCAACGATCAGCGTGATCGAGCCGACCACGTCGAGGCTGGCGCTCACCAGCGGGATGCCGTGATTGTCGGGATCGAGCCCGAACCGCACAACGAGCAGCGTGCCGTAATAGGCGACCAGACACACGAACGTAGTGGCCAGGAGGCCGCCGGTGACGGCGGCCGCCACGAGGCTCACCAGCCCCGGCGACGTCTTGCCGAAGACCACACCGATGGTTCCCGCCAGAAGCGCCAGCAGGGTGAAGATGGGCAGCGCCAGCCCGTAGACGATGCGAATGTCGTGACGTGCCTCACCCTGGGGTATGCGCGCCGGCTTGACCAGACCGAGGTGGACCTTCGTCGACAGACGATTGGCCAGGATGCCACCGAGTGCGCCACCGGTGGCCAGGTAGCCGGGCAGCAGGACAACCAGCACGGAGAAGGTCAGGAAACGGTCGATCGAACGCTCCAACACGATGCCTGCGAACAAGCTCAAGGTCCCGGCCACGAGCAACACGGGCACCGATTCGATGGCAACCCGCCGGGCGTCCATCAGTTGACTTCGGAAAACCACCACGACACCGGCCACGACCAACAGAACGAGGACGAGGGCCAGCGAACGGGTGAGCCACTGCCGACGGATGAGTCCGGTGGCCAGAACCAGGGCGGGCAGGGTGACGAAGTCTCCCGAGGCCGACACCAGTGGGGCGGTCACGTTGTCGAGGTCCCAACCGAAGCGGGCCGAGGCCACCGCCAACCCGAGTGTGATGGCCAGGACGACGATCGAGGCCAGCGTGCCGCCGACGACCGAGACGACGACGAAGTCGGCCCATCCGATCACATCGACACCCCGCTCGGCCAGGGCCAACGCCACCACCTCGGCGACTGTGGCCACGCCCACTGCGGCCACGAGCGATGACAGCAGCGCGCCGATCACGTTCTGGCCGAGCAGTGACTCCGGTCGTCGACTCCAGAAGAACGTGCCGGTCCGGATCGCCGTCGACAATCGGCTGCCGAGCGGGCCGAACACGTTACCCCGTAGGCCGATGGCCGCCGGGATGAACAGCAGCAGGCCGGGGAATCGTTCGAGGGTGTCGGTGAACGCGGCCAGGGTCAGTCCGGTGATCAGACTGGTCGAGGCCGACAGGGCCAGCGCACCGAGACTTTGACTGGCGTCTCCGACGGCCGGGCCGAGGAGACCGCCCAGTGGCCGCCAGGCCAGCCGGGGCGCCGCCAGCAGTCGGCGACTCCGGGCGAGACCCTCCGATGCCTCACCGCCCGCAACGGCGGACAACGAGTCGCGCCGGGACCGCCACCACAGGGCGGCTCGTTCCCATGCTCGGGGGGTGGCGGTCGACGACATGACGAGTCAATGGTAACGACCGGCCGACCCATCGCCGGGATGCCACCGGGTTCGACCGGGGTCAACCCGCCCGGGCCCGCCACCGGCCGGGCGGGCCGGCACGCTACGCTCCTTGACGTGGGAGACACCGTGCACCTCGGGGTGCCAAGCCGGGCCCGCCGCAAGGTCCTACGGCCGATCGTTCTGGCAACGACGGCCGTCTGCCTGATCGTGACCGCCTGTGCCGACGACGGTCGAGAACTGGCCCAGCCCGCCGACTGGCAAACCACCACCACCCGTCCTCCCCCACCGACCTCCGCGCCACCGTCGGAGCCGAGTGAGTCCGGCGTCGTGTTGTCGAGCCCCGACTTCGAGCCCGGTGACGCCATTCCCGTGTCCGCCACCTGCGCCGACGACAACGTGTTCCCCAATCTCGCCTGGACCGGTGTCCCCGCCGGGGTCGGCGAGCTGGCCGTCACCCTCAGCGACCAGACCGATCCCAACGAGCCGCTCCTGCTGTGGCTGATGGCCGGCATCCCTCCCAACCGGACGGGGCTCGACGCCGGACTCCTGCCCGATGGGGCCTACGAAACGCTCAACGATTACGGCAATCCCGGCTTCGGCACGCCGTGCCTCGAGAGTTTCCAGACCGGTCGTCGTGACATCCAGTTCCGGCTCTACCTGATGCCCGGCTCGTCGGGGCTGCAGGCGGGAGATCCCGGCAACGAGGCCTGGGACTCGTTGCGGGCTCAGGCCACCGAGACGGCTTCGCTTCTGGCCACAGTCGACTCCCAGGGTTGACCGTGCCCCCGAGCTACGACCCCGGCGAGGTTCCGGTCCAGCCCGCGGCCACGGTGATGCTCGTCGACGATCGCCCCGACCTTCATGTTCTGCTGGTGCACCGGACGGCCAAGGTGGTGTTCGCTCCCGACAGCTGGGTCTTTCCCGGTGGTCGGGTCGATCCGGAGGACCACATCGACGATGTCGACCGGTTGATCACCGGGCTGACCGACACGGAGGCATCGAGCATCCTCGGTGTGAACCGCGGCGGTTTGGCCTGGTGGCTGGCCGCCTGCCGGGAAACCCTCGAGGAGGCCGGGATCCTCCTGGCCGCCGACGCCGTCATCGACGGCGCCGACGAGGCCCACATGATCGCCCGGATGCGAGCCGAGCTGGCGGCCGACGAGTCGGTGTTCGGCGACCTGCTGCTGGCCGAGGGCATCGTTCTCGACGCCACCCTCGTCGAGGAGGTCGCCCGTTTCATCACCCCGCCCGGCCCGGCCCGCCGATTCGACGCCCGATTCTTCATCGCCCAGGCTCCGGCCGGACAGGAGCCGAGCCACGACGAGGGTGAGATCGTCAACTGGGATTGGATCCGGCCGAGCGACGCGTTGACCCGTTGGGCCGACGGAGACATGGCGATGATGTCGCCCACCGTGCGCATGGTCGCCTGTCTGGCCCGTTACCGGTCGGCGAACGAGGCGATGGCCGTGGCCCGACGTCGGCTGGCCTATCAGCGGGTTCGGGTCGCCGACCCGGCCGGCGAGTACCGGGTCCTGCTACCAGGTGAGCCCGGCTACGAGGAGGCCGATCTGGAGGTCGAATCGGGGTGGGTCCGGTTGTGGAACCCGGACCTGGCATGAGAGCCGACTAGGGATCACCCAGCCACTCCAACCTCGGCTCGCTGCCCAGCGGTGATGCCGGACGCTCCCACCGCCAATCGACGCCGTCGACGGCCACCGGCGGCCGGAGCCGCCGGGCCGGCCCCCACGGCGTGGTTTCCCCATCGGGCTCCCAATCCCCGTCGACGGCATCGGTGAAATCGGTGTCCGGGTCGGTCCGGGGCCCGCCGAGCAGCAGATGGGCGGTTCGGGCCAGCGACACCCGAGCCGTCGTCGCTCCCCCGTCGGCCAGACGGGCGGCCCAGGCGACGGTGGCCAGCAGATACCCCGTGGCGTGATCCAGGGCCTGAACCGGGAGAGGTTTCGGTTCGGGTTGATCGGCGGGTCGGCCGGAATCCGGATCGGAGCCGAGGAGACGCCCGCCGGTGTGGGCGATGCCGCACGACATCTGCACGAGGCTGTCGAATCCGCGACGATTCCGCCACGGACCGGTCCAACCGTACGCGTTGAGCCGCACATCGATCAGTCCGGGCGCCACCTGACGGCGGGCGTCGTCGCCCAACCCCAACCTCTCGAGTGCATCGGCCCGATAGCCGTGCACGAGAATGTGGGCGTCGGCCAGGAGGCGCAACAGATCGGCTCGACCGTCGTCGGTGCGCAAGTCGATTCGACCGCACCGTTTGCCCCGCGTGACGTCGGGTTCGAGTCCCGGTTCCGACCAGTCGGGCGGGTCCAGACGGAGAACGTCGGCCCCGAGGCCGGCCAGGAACCGGGTGGCGACCGGCCCGGCCAGCACCCGGGTCAGATCGAGCACTCTGACCCCGTCCAGCGGCCGACCGGGCGTCAACGCCGGCGGCTCGGCCCCAACGCCGGCGTCGAACCGTTCGACGTGGACGACCGGCTCCGCGGCAACCGCCTCACCCTGCGGATGCCGCTGCCACTCCTCCTCCGACCGCAGGGCGGCGGCGCAGCCACCGGCCGCCACGATTGCCGGCTCCAATACATCCGCCGACCAGGTGGCCACCGCCTCCGCCACAGCGTGCCGGTCGGCTGGATCCGAAGGATCGTCGTCGACGCCGAGCACGGCCAACGCCGCCACCCGATGGTCGGGCACGTTGGTGTGCAGCCGAATCCAGCGGTCCTCGGCCCGGTAGACGCCGGCCACGCTGTCCCAGGGCGACGGAGGCTCCCAACCGAGCGGGTCGATGGTCGACCGGAACCACAACGAGGCCAGCCGGCGATCCACACCGATCCGCCGTCCACCGAAGCCCTGCGTCCGAACGAGGTGTGCCACTGCTCGCCCCGCTGCGGCCACGGACGCCGCCGCGAGGTCCGTCGTGGCGAACAGGCTGGGCAGACTGCCATCGCCGGTAACCGACAAGCGCGCCGGGTCCGACCGGCCGAGACCATCAAGGGATTCCTCGATCTCGGCAAGAAAGCGACGGGCGGTTGTCAACTCGAGTGGTTCACTGCCTTCATCGTCTCCCACCATCTTCCGATCGTACGCCCGTTGCCGATCCAGCGCTCCCCCACCAGCACCGGCATGACCTGGTGCAGGTGGTGAACGGTTGACGGACGATGGTGCTCGGCTTGGACGGCTCGACCCTGGGACGGATTGTCACCGGCGAGCCCTTCGTGCTTCACTGAGCCGGGTATGACCGATGCCGACACCAAGACGGATACCGACGACAGGGCCGAGACCGCTCAGACCGGGTCGAAGCTGAACGGCCCGACGCTCGACCATGTGGCGCTCGCTTCATACCGGGCCTGGGACAACGTCGTGCGCTTCTGTTACCACCTCGGTGCCCGCTGGCTCGGCGGTCCGCCCGACGGTGAGCCGACACCGTTCTACTTCTCCCAGGTGCGTATGGCGGGCGGCACCAAACTCGAGTTCCTCCAGCCCATACCGGGCGAGGGCTCCGACTTCTTGCGTCGCTTCCTGCACCGCAGCGGTCCCGGCCCCCACCACTTGACCTTCAAGGTTCCCGATATTCGGGCCGCCATGGCCGAGGCCAACGCCGGCGGCTACGACATCGTCAACGAGCAGCTCGACAGCCCGACGTGGAAGGAGGCGTTTCTCCATCCGAAGCAGAGCCACGGGATCGTGATCCAGCTGGCCCAACCCGGCGGCGACGCCGACTGGGACGATCCGCTTCCGCTGCCGCCGAGCCTGCAGGCCGATCTGCCGGCCCTCACATGCGTCAAACATCTCGTGGCCGACCTCGACGCCGCCACCAAACTCTTCAGCGGTCCGCTGGGCATGACGGTGGCCGACGAAGGCACCGACCAAGAGGGTGATTTCACGGTGCTGCGGCAGGGCCCCTGGAACCTACGCCTGATCAAACCCGCCCTCGACCCCTACCGCCAGTGGCTGGCCGAGCGTCCCGGCCGCGTCCTGCAGCTCCAGATGGAGGTCGACGAGATCGCGGTGATTCCCGACCTACGAGCCGTCGGCTTCGACGGCAACCCGGCCTGGGAGCTTTCCCCCGACGTCAACCAGGGAACACGTGTGCTCCTGAGCCGCCGGTCGCGCCGGTAGCCCAACCGGCTCAGAGCGTGAACACGTAGTCGGTGGTGTGTACGACCGGTGGCCCCGGCTCCACGATGCAGCTCGGGAACGTCGGTTGGTTGACGGCGTCAGGCAGGTGCTGGGTCTCCAGGCAGACGCCGCCGTGCCGTTGGTGACCACCGAATCGTTCGCTGCCGTCGAGGTAGCGACCGGTGTAGACCTGGACCCCCGGCAACGTGGTGGTGATCTGCACCCTCCGACCCGTCGGCGGGTGTGACAGCACGATCGGTTTGTCACCGCTCGCCGCCGCCTCATCGAGAACGTAGCAGTGGTCGACGCCCACGCCGTCGAGCCGATCGATCACCCTTCCCAGCAGCGTCGGTGTCCGCAGATCGAACGCCGTGGCGTCGACCGGCGGGAGCGCACCGGTCGGCAGTGAGGCCCCGTCCACCTCGACGATGTGCTCCGCCGGTACCGACAGGACGTGATCGGTGATCGTGCCGCATCCCGCCAGGTTCCAGTAGGCGTGATTGGTCAGCGACACAGGCGTCGGCGCGTCGGTGGTGGCGGTCCACCGGTACCGCAACCGGTTGTCGTCCAGCCGGTACTCGACGGTCACCGAGAGGTTGCCGGGGTAGCCTCCGTCGCCGTCAGGCCGATCCAGGCTGAATCGAGCCCCGCGGCTCACGCCATCGGGATCAATCACGGTTTCCAGTTCCCACAGCCGGTGGCTGAAGCCGGTCGGGCCGCCGTGGAGCTGGTTCGGACCCTCGTTGGGCTCCAGGTGATGACGCCGCCCATCGAGTTCGAAAGCGGCGCCCGTGATGCGATTGGCCACCGGACCGGCCGTCACCCCGAGGTAGGCGTCGTTGCCGAAGTACTCGTCGGCCGACCGGAGGGCGAGCGCCAACCCGGTGTCGCTGCCGGTCGGGCGGATGTCCCACAGCGTCGCGCCGAGATTCAGCAGGCGGACCGTCAACCGGTCGTTGCGAAGCGCGACCTCGACCAGGTCGGAGTTGCCGGCCTGTCGACGGGTCAACGCCTCTCCTTCCGATTGCGTCGGACGTCGGTCATCCCAGTGGATCCACGCCAAGGAAGTTGAAGGCCTTGTCCATGAAGTCGAACGACTTGGGCAGACCGAAATGATCGACTCCACGAAGTGTCTCGACCCGGGCGTTGCCGAGGGCCTGGGCCAGCGGCTCGCCGGGGCCGGCGAAGTCCTGATCGCCGATGATGATCAGCGTCGGGACGGTGATCGTCGCCAGGTGGTCGGCGTCGAGGCGGGGTTGGACCCTCCGGGCGAAGGCGGCGAGGGCATCGGGGTCGTTGCCGTCCGAGGTGGCCATGGTGTGGAAGCGCTGGGCCACCACGTCGCCGGGATCGGCCTCACCCTGCAGGGCGTCGAGCAAGGGATTGCCGTCGCGTTGCTCGAGAAGAATGCCGCCGAGGCCGCCCAGCACGAGGCGTTCGAAACGGTCCTGGTTCTCGACGGCCAGGGCGAGCAGGATGCGGGCCCCGGCCGAGTAGCCGATGGCGTCGACGGGGCGGCTCGGCAGGCGGCCCGCCACCAGCTCCTCGACCCGAGCGTAGGCCTCGGAGTCGTGGGGTTTGTCGGCGTCGCCATGACCGAGGAGGTCGGGGGCGATGACCGCCCGTCCACCCTCGGTCAGCAGATCGATCCAACCCGGTTCGGCCCAGGTCCGGCGGGCTGAGGTGGCGAACCCGTGAAGGAGAAGCACTGCGTCGGCCATGGTCGGCAACCCTAGCGGACGGCCGATTCGTGCTCGAACTCCGACTCGATTGGACTCAGCGAAAGTCGCGGCTGCGGGGGACCCGGCCGACGTCCAGCGGCTCGAGCTTCTCGGCCACGATGTTCACTGCGGCGTCGTGGCGCTCCAGCCGTCCCTTCACCAGGAGGGCGGGTGAACCACGGGCCGCTCGCCGGTACCGGGTCCAGCAACCGACCGACACCACCACGTTGATCAGCCCGGTCTCGTCTTCCAGACCCAGGAAGGTGGTGCCCGAGGCGGTTGCCGGCCGCTGGCGATGGGTGACCACACCTCCCACGACTACCTTGGCCCCGTGATCGAGTTTGGTGAGATCGCAGGCCAACGTCGCCCCCCGGTCGGCAAGATCCTGCCGCAGGAAGCCGGTGGGATGCTGCGAGGTGACGCCGGTGGCCCACAGGTCGGCCAGCGCCTCTTCGTGCTCGCCCATGCCCGGGAGTTGGGGGGCGGTGGTGCCGGTGACGATGCCCTCCAGTTGCCCCGGGCCGGTCTGGGCAATGGCCCCCGCCTCCCACAGCGCTTGCCGTCTCCCGGCCCCCCTCTCGGTTCTTCCTGCACCAGACGCTGCTGATGCGCGGATTTTTCCGGAAGAGTTGTCAGAAGGGAGAGCGCCGGCGGTGGCCAGAGCCTCCAGGGCCTTCTGCCCGACGTCGGCCCGGCGGGCCACGTCCTCGATCGAGGTGAACGGCCCGTCGGCGGCCCGGGCCGCGGCGATGCGTTCGGCCAACTCGTCGCCGACGTGACGCACCGAGTCGAGACCCAACCGCACCGCCCACCCGTGATCACGGCGCTCGGCCAGGATCTCGGCCGCCGCCGCCTCGGTTTCGGCCGCGGTGAGCGTGCCCCCGGCCACGATCACCCGGGGCGGCTCGTCGCCCGGCAGCAGCTCCTGCAGCGACGCCTCGGCCAGCGACGTGTTGACGCACGGCCCGTACGTCGGCACCCCGTGGCGGCGGGCGTCCTGGGTCAACGACTGGGGCGAGTAGAACCCCATGGGCTGGGCCCGCAACAGCCCGGCGCAGAAGGCGGCCGGATAGTGCAACTTGAGCCACGACGAGGCGTAGACGAGGTAGGCGAAGCTGATCGAGTGGCTCTCCGGGAACCCGTAGTTGGCGAAGGCGGCCAGCTTGTTCCAGATCTTGCCGATGGTCTCGGTCGGGACCCCCCGCTCGGCCGCCCCGATCTCGAACCGCTCCCGCAGCTGCTCCATGCGCCGGCGCGACCGTTTGGCTCCCAGGGCCTGACGGAGCTCATCGGCGTCGCCGGCCGAGAACCCGGCCACGTCGATCGTGATCTGCATGAGCTGCTCCTGGAACAGCGGCACTCCCAGGGTCTTCTCGAGCGCGTTCTCCAGCAGCGGGTGGAGGTAGGTCACCGGTTCGAGGCCGTTACGGCGGCGGATGTAGGGGTGGACCGAGCCGCCCTGGATAGGCCCGGGTCGGATCAGGGCGATCTCCACCACCAGGTCGTAGAAGGTGCGGGGTTTGAGACGGGGCAGCGTGCCCATCTGGGCTCGGGACTCCACCTGGAACACCCCGACCGAATCGGCCCGGCACAACATGCGGTAGACGGCGTCGGACTGGTCGAGGTCGGCCAGATCGATCTCGACACCGTGGTGCTCCGCCACCAGGTCGGTGGTGTAGTGCAGCGCCGACAGCATGCCGAGCCCGAGCAGGTCGAACTTGACGAGCCCGGCCGCCGCGCAGTCGTCCTTGTCCCACTGCAACACGGTGCGGTTCTCCATCCGCCCCCACTCCACCGGGCAGACCTCGATCACCGGCCGATCACACATCACCATGCCGCCGGAATGGATGCCGAGGTGGCGGGGCAGCGTCTCGAACTCGACCGCCAGCTCGACCACGTCCGTTGGCAACTCGTCGTCGTTGACGGCCTTTTCCCCCTTGGGAGCCGGGGCGATGGAGCTTCTCCCTCCCCACCCCCAGCCGTCGATCGTCTTCGAGAATCGATCCTGTTGCCCGGGGCTGTAGCCGAGCGCCTTGGCCGCGTCACGGATGGCGGAGCGGCGACGGTAGCTGATGACGTTGGCCACCTGGGCGGCGTGGCGGCGGCCGTGGCGCTTGTAGACGTATTGGATGGCCTCCTCCCGACGGTCGGATTCGATGTCGAGGTCGATGTCGGGCGGGCCGTCTCGCTCCGGCGACAGGAACCGCTCGAACAGCAGACCGAGTTTGACCGCGTCGGCCTTCGTCACCCCCAGCACGTAGCACACCGCCGAGTTGGCCGCCGAGCCCCTCCCCTGGCACAGGATGTCGTTGCGGCGGCAGAACTCCACGATGTCCCACACCACCAGGAAGTAGCCGGGAAAACCCAGGTGTTCGATCAGATCCAGTTCGGAGTCGAGTTGGGCCCAGGCCTTGACCGTGAACTCGTCGTTCGACGACCGGGGACCGTAGCGACGCACCCCACCCTCCTCCACCAGCCGGCGCAGATAGCCCATCTCGCTCAGACCGTCGGGGCAGGGAAACGGCGGCAGGTTGGGGGCCATCAGCGACAGGTCGAAGGCGCAGGCCAACCCCAGTTCGGCCGCCCGTTCCACCACGCCGGGGTAGCGGGCGAAGCGGCGGGCCTGCTCGTCGCCGGATCGGAGGTGGGCGCTGGCCGCCGGCGGCAGCCAGCCCTCGATCTCGTCGAGTGATCGGCGGGCCCGCACGGCAGCCATGGCAGTGGCCAGGCGACGGCGGGACGGTGACGCATAGTGCACGTTGTTGGTGGCCACCACGTCGAGACCGGCCCCGACGGCGAGGCGGGCCAGAGCGTCGTTGCGAGCGCTGTCGAGTGGTGCGCCGTGATCCCACAACTCGACGGCGACGTTGGTGGCGCCGAACCGGTCGACGAGGGTGGCCAGGGCCCGCTCGGCCGCCGCCGGACCCTCCCGCTCCAGCGCCCGTGGAACCAGACCCTTGCGGCAACCCGTGAGGATCAACCAGTGACCGAGTTCGGCGTCGGTGACCCACCGATCGAGGTCGGACATGGCCATGCGGGGCGCCCCCTTGGATCCCGCCAGCTGGGCCTCACTGATGACCCGGGCCAGGGCGGCGTAACCCACTGGGTCGCGGGCCAGGACCAGGAGATGGGAACCGTCGGGATCGGGCTGGCCGGGTGAGACGTCGAGCTTGTCGATGGTCAGCTCGGCCCCGAACACGGTGGGCAACCCCACGGCCCGGGCCGCCTCGGTGAACCGGACGATGCCGTAGAACCCGTCGTGGTCGGTGACGGCCAGGGCCTTCAGGTCGAGGCGGGCCGCCTCCTCGGCCAGTTCCTCGGGCTGGGAGGCTCCGTCGAGAAAGCTGAAGGTTGAGTGACAGTGCAGCTCGGCATAGGGGGTGGCCGACGGACGACGCTCGAAGACCGGCGCCCGGTAGGACGGGCGGACGTAGGACCAGGCCGGGCTGTCGCCTCCGTTGGCTCCGGGCCCCCAGGCCTCGGCCTCCGGCGGCTGCTTGAGTTCCCGACCGCCACCCCGGGCTTTTGCGCCGCCAGCTTTGGCGCTCCCCCTCCCGTCGGGCTCGCGGGTGCCGTTGGCCGGTCCGCCCAGCCCTTCACCCTTACCCGACAGCGTTTCTTCGATACGCCGCCAGGGAACCGGCGGATTCTGGAACCCCATCCCTCAGAGTGTAACCAGAAATCGAACGTCTGTTCTATCAGTTGTGGAAATGCGCCGATCGGTGCTGTCCCATCACATTACTTTCTCTCGAACTCCGTCGAAATTCCTGATCTCGCTGCCTTGGAGGAAGCGCTCCTGCGGTCTTTTGACGTGCCGTTGTCGTGCCTGTCGGCGGTCGAATTGACGGAGCGGGCTTGTGTGTTGGAGCGGTTGTCGTCCAGGTTCGAGGCGCTGCGTTGTTCGACCTTGGCTGCTGCGTCTGATGCGGTGGAGGGGCCGGGCGCGTTCAAGGAAATGGGTTTTCGTCATGCCATCGATCTGCTGGCCGACTCCACGAAAGCGAACCCCCGGGAGTTGCGGCGCCTGTCCAGGCTCGGGCGATGGTTGATCGACTTCCCCGTGTTTGCGGAGGCGTTCGCCGCCGGGGAGTTGACTGACCGGCACATGCGGGAACTGCACAAGCTCGACAACCTCAAGGTCCATCACCAATTGGTCGAATCCCAGGATCTGCTGGTCGACGCAGCCCGAGACTGTGACTTCTCCGACTTCGTGAAGGTCTTGGGCTACTGGTTGAACGCCGCAGACCCCGACGGGTGCGAACCGGCCGAGGAAGTGGCGAAGTCCATGTACAGCTACCGCAAGGATGCCGACGGGTCGGTGAGCGGCCGGTTCTCGTTCGATGCGCTCACCGGCCAAGCCTTCCGCCGGCTCCTGGATGTGGAATCCCACATACTGTTCCGGGCCGATGCCGAGGCCGGTGTGAAGCGCACACCAACCCAACGACAGGGTGCGGCGTTGATCAACCTCATGGTGAGAGGCAGCCAACACGGTGGCGACTCGTCGATCACCCCGATGATCAACCTGGTCATGGGTCAGGAACTGGCCGAAACGATCACCCGGCAACTCGCCGAAGGGCTCGATGTCGGCGTCGAACCCGACCACGGCGACATCGACCGCCGCTGTGAACTCGACGACGGCACCCCGATCCACCCGAGGCTCGCAGCGACAGCCCTGGCAGTCGGCCGGTTCCGCCGTGTGGTCTTCGACTCCGAATCGAGACCGGTCGATGTGGCGGTCAAGACACGGTCGTTCCCGCCCTGGATGCGACGGGTCGTCCTCATCCGAGCAAGAGGTCGATGCCAGATTCCGGGGTGTGACGCACCGTTCGCCTGGCTGCAGGCCGACCACATCACACCCCATTCCCGAGGCGGGCCGACCAAACTGTCAAACGGACAAGTCCTTTGCGACCCTCATAACAAATGGAAACGTGACTCGTGACGGCTGCCCGCAACGGCGACCGGACGATGGCAAGATTAGGTGCGCGCCGCTATCACAAGGTGATGACCTGAGCTATGAGAGCGTGTCAGCGGCTGAACGAAGCGCGCTGAACAACGACTTCGTTCGGTCCTCGTTGCGGTCGAAGCGGCTGTTGAGCTCGACGCCGAGCAACAGCGAGACCAACCCGAAGGTGAGGTCGTGGGCCGGCATGATCTGCACGAAGGCCGAGCCGTCGAGGCAGCGGCGAAGCGATCGTTGCACCATCTCGTCCCACGGGCGCAAAACCTCCATCACCCGTTGCCCGACCTCGCTGCCCGCCGGCCAGCCGGCCACGATCGCCACCAGGGCCGACTGATAGTCGTGGACCTCCGACACGTAGAGGTCGTAGGCCAGATCCACCAGATCCGCCAGGCTGCTGGCCGCCTCGAAGCGGGAGGCGAACTGTTCCATCCGGATATTGTTGGCCCACGTGAGTGACTCGAGCAGCAGCTCCTCGATCGAGCCGAAGTGGTAGAACAGCAGCGCCTGATTGAAGTCACCGGTGCGGGCGATGGTTCGGGCGCTTGCTCCCACCAGGCCCTCACGGCGCACCGTCTCGAGAGCAGCCTGAATGATTCGATTGCGGGTCTCGAGGCCCGATTTGCTCGTCTTGCGTCGGATTGCGCCCGTCAACTTCCTCTTACCTGAACCTCGTACGGGGCCCAATTGTTGCCAAGAATCGGCACCCGTGTCGGATCAGGCTTGAAGTCCCGCCAGGGCGTTCGCGAGCTCGAAACACTGCTGCTCGGACGGGCCCTTGTGGCCCGACAGATCGGTCGGCGCCTCGGCCAGGAAGCGGTTCAACGCGGCTCGACGCCCGATATCGGCAACGAATCGACGGACCGGTGCCTGCTGAATCCGAATGGTGAACAAAACCCATCCGCTTGCAGGCAACCGCCTCAGCGTCTGCCGCTCGCTGCGGACAAACAGCTCATCGAGGCACCGTTCAGCCGGTACGACCGGGTCCCCGTTCGGCGGCCGATCGGGCTGGAACAGCGCCGAATTGGGACGCAGGAACCAGTTGCGCCGCCACACGACGGTATCGCCGAGCCGGTTGAGGAGCCGGTCGACGCGATCGGTCAACTGGTCGGCATAGCCGGCGACGGGACCGTGAACCAACACCAGCTCCCGTTCGAACTTCGCGGCCAGCCGCCACCGCGAGGGAAAGCACAATGACGCACCCGCCAGCACCCACCGGCCGTCGACCGGACGCAGCAGACACAGGTCCTCCTGCACGAGCCGTCCCGCGCGATCGAGGGGATGCTCGACGAGATCATCGACGGAGGTCGAAATCCCCAGCGCCTCCAGCTCGCGCTGCACGAGGTCCAACGTCTCCCGGCCAGGGCCGTCCGCATCGGAGGCCGCGGCGAAGACCTCGTCCGGCCGCTCCGTCAGCAGACGACGTTTCAGCGCGAGTTCGGCGTCCCGCTGATCATCGATCACCAGCCACGGGCGGGAACCGAGATTCCGGGTCCCCATCCGCAGCCAGGCGCCGTGCGGATCGAGGTCGATCTCTCCGAACCAGGAATCGGTCGGAACCACCGCTGACATGGCCAAACAGTATCGTGGCCGGTCCGACGACCTCGTACCCTGGAGCCGTGACCAGAACACACTGCGGCGAATCCAACCTCGAACGTTCGCTGCTCGAGATTCTCATCGAGATGGGCCCCGTGGTCGTTGCCCTGTCCGGAGGCGTCGACTCGGCACTGCTCGCCGTAGCCGCCCATCGGGCCGACGGCCACCGCTCAGCCACCGGGCCAACCGACGCCGCCGGCACGTCATTGGCCGTCACGGCATCGTCGGCCTCCCTCGCCACCGGCGAGCTGGACCACTGCCGGTCACTGGCCGATCGTTTCGGTTTCGACTGGAAGGCCGTCCACACCGACGAACTGACCGATCCCCGCTATCTCGCCAACGGTCAGGACCGTTGCTTCTGGTGCAAATCCGCGCTCATGGATCAGCTCGAGCCGGTGGCCGACGGTCGGGTCGTCACCCTCGGTGTCAACCTCGACGACCTCGGCGATCACCGGCCCGGCCAACAGGCGGCGGCCGAACGGGGTGCCCGCTTCCCGCTGGTGGAAGCCGGGTTCGACAAGGAGTCGATCCGCCGGCTGGCTCGTCGCTGGGACCTCCCGGTGTGGGACCGTCCGGCCATGCCGTGTCTGTCGAGTCGCATCCCCTACGGCACCGAGGTCACCGTACCGCTGTTGTCGCGCATCGACCGGGCCGAGGCGGCGCTCCGGGACCTTGGCTTCACCGATGTCCGGGTCCGCCACTACGACGACACGGCCCGCATCGAGCTCCCCGGCGATCAGCTCGCCGAGGCGGCGGCGGCGGCAACGACGATCGTCGAACGTCTCGGCCCGATCGGCTACCGCTATGTCACCCTCGACCTGGCGGGTCTGCGCAGCGGCAACCTGAACCACTCGATCGAGCGGGTGAACCATGGACGCTGAGGCCCGCCTCGACCGGGATCGAACCCGGCGTATCGATCTCCCCGAAGCCATCTACTGCCAGTCGAAGACGGTCGAGCAGTGCGTGGCCATTGTGAGAGACCTGCTGGCCGACGGTCATCGGTCGGGTACGGCCAACGGAAACGGTCCGGGCGACGCCATCGTCGCCACCCGCGCCACGCCCGCCCAATACGAGGCGCTCCTCGACCTGAAGCCGGACGCCTTCGTGGGCCCGGCCACGGCCGGTCACGCCACCCTGTCGTGGCGCCACCGCTCGTCAACCGGTCGAACGGCCGCCGTCGTGGCGGCGGGAACGTCCGACCTCGCTGTGGCCTCCGAGTGCCGCCTGACCCTCGAATCACTGGGCCATCGGGTCGAGACGCTGACCGATGTCGGGGTTGCCGGGTTACACCGCCTCCTCGACGCGTTGCCCCTGCTCGACGACGTCGAGGTCATCGTCGCCGTGGCCGGGATGGAGGGGGCCCTGCCCACCGTGCTCGCCGGGTTGGTGGCGCAGCCGATCGTGGCCGTGCCAACCTCGGTCGGCTACGGAACGGCGTTCGAAGGTCAGACGGCGCTGCTGTCGATGATGACCAGCTGCGCGCCCGGTATCGCGGTCGTCGGGATCGACAACGGCTACGGAGCGGCCTGCGCCGCCCACCGGATGCTCCGCCCGCTCGGCCTCGAGTGGGACGGTCCGGCCACATGACCGCCGCCGTGCCGGGTCCCATGTGGGATCGGAGTGTGGACCGGTGACCTCCGAGCGCCGGGTGGTTTGGCTCGATCCCTCGTTCGGCGCGTCCGGCGACATGCTGCTCGGCGTGCTGATCGGGCTCGGGGCCAGGTTGTCCGCCGTCGTCGACGGGCTGAAACCACTGGGGATCGACGGCTGGTCGCTGTCGGCGTCGACCGTGTCCCGCTGCTCCCTCAACGCCACCTCTGTCGAGGTGACCGGTGACCGCTCCGGGGAACACCCTCATCGAAGCTGGTCGAGCATCGACCGGCTGCTGGCCTCCGCTCCGCTGCCCGAGCCCGTGATCCAGGGCGCTCGAAGCACCTTCCGGGTCCTGGCCGAGGTGGAGGCGTCGATCCATCAGGTCGACGCCGACGCCGTCCACTTTCACGAGGTCGGTGCGGTCGACGCCATCGTCGACATCGTCGGGGTGTGGCTGGCGCTCGGCGATCTCGGGGTCGACCGAGTCGTGTGCGGCCCGATCGGGCTCGGCCACGGAACGGTCGATGCAGCTCACGGTCGACTGCCACTGCCCGCTCCGGCCACCGCCGAGCTGCTGCGAGGCCTCCCGCTGAGAGGCCTCGACGTGGCCGGCGAGACCGTGACCCCGACCGGTGCTGCGCTCCTCGCCACCATCACCGATGACTTCGGGCCACTTCCCACCGGCACGCTCGTCGCCACCGCCCGGGGCGCCGGGGGATGTGATCCGGTCACCCACCCTAACGTGCTGTCGGCCCATGTCATTCGGGAACCAGCAACCGGTCCCGGGACCGGAGGGCTGACCGTCTCCGAGTCGCTGCTCATCCAGACCAACCTCGACGACACGACCGGCGAGATCATCGCCCACACGATCGATCGGTGTCTCGAACTGGGAGCCGACGACGCCTGGGCTCAGCCGATCGTCATGAAGAAGGGTCGACCGGGCGTCGAACTCAACGTGTTGACCCGAGCCGACCTCGTCGAGACGCTCGGTGACACGATCCTGGCCGAGACGGCCACGCTCGGACTGCGCGTCTCGACACTGAGGAAACTGGCCCAACCCCGGCGATTCGAAACCGTGGAGATCTCCGGACACACCATCAGGATCAAGATCGGGCCGGCCGGGGCCAAGCCGGAGTTCGACGATCTCGCCGCCGCGGCCCGGGCGCTGTCGATACCACTGACCGAGGTTTCGAAGCGGGCGCTTCAGCTCCACCATGCGGTGGTCGAAGACGACGGTTGAGCGGTCGAAACTGGCAATTGTCCTGCTCAGCGGCCACACTCGTACCTATATGACTGTCACCTCCTCCCCTGCTTCAACGCCCGGATACGTCGACGAGGAGATCCGTCGGCGGGTGGGTCGAGCCTGGAGGGCCATGCGGCGGGGAGCCGGTGCGGTCAAGGTCCGAGAGTACTTCTACACCTCACCGGAAAGCGGGCCGCTCGACCTGGCCCTGGCCGACGCCCTGTCGTTGGTCTGCCTCAACGGACCGTTGCGGATGGGCGAACTGGCCGACGCCATGCGCATCACACCGGCGTCCACCACCCGGGCCGTCAACTGCCTGGTCGAGAAGGGTCTGGTCACCCGCACCCGCGACGACGAGGACCAGCGGTCGATCCAGGTCGAGGTCACGCCGGCCGGTCAGGAGCGCTACGCCGAGATAAGCGCCCGCGTCCAGAGCGGTCTGACGTTGATGCTGTCGGAGTTCACCGAGGCCGAACAGGTACAACTCGCCGACTATCTCGAACGGTTCGTCGCATCGATCGACAAACTGGCCGAAAGCGCCGCCGACGGCACCGAGTGAGCTCGGCCGCCGTGTAACGGGTAAGCTCGGCGGCGATGAAAGCAGCCGTGCTCAACTCCATTCCCGGTCAGCTCGACATCGAGGACGTCGAGCTCGACGACCCGGGACCCCGCGAGGTCCTCATCGAGACCAGAGCGGCCGGCCTGTGTCACAGTGACCTTCACTTCATGGAAGGTCTGTACTTCCATCCGTGCCCGACGGTTCTCGGCCACGAATCGGCCGGGGTCGTCGTGGCGGTCGGCTCCCAGGTGTCCTACGTGGCGCCCGGAGATCACGTCATCACCTGCCTCTCCGCTTTCTGCGGTCACTGCCGCCAGTGCACCAGCGGCAACCCGGTCCGCTGCCTCAACAAGGCGACCGAATTGGTCAGGGGGAGCGACCAGAAGCCCCGAATCTCCCGACCGGACGGCGAGGTCCTTCACCAGTTCCTGCATCTGTCGTCGTTCGCCGAGCGCATGCTGGTGCACGAACACACGGTGGTGAAGATCGGTCGCGACATTCCCTTCGACAAGGCCGCCCTCATCGGCTGCGGTGTGACCACCGGGCTCGGCGCTGTGTTCCGCACCGCCCGGGTCGAGCCGGGGTCGACGGTGGTTGTCGTCGGCTGCGGCGGCATCGGGCTCTCCGCCGTCCAGGGTGCCCGCATCGCCGGGGCCAACCGGGTCATCGCCGTCGACCGGTTCTCGTCCAAACTCGAGCTGGCCCAGACCATGGGTGCGACCCACACCATCGACGCCTCGACCGACGACCCGGTTGCCGCCGTGATGGACCTGACCGACGAGCTCGGAGCCGACTACGCCTTCGAGGCCGTCGGCACCAAGACCACGGCCGAGCAATGCTTCCAGATGCTGGGTAAGGGCGGGAAGGCCGTGGTCATCGGGCTTATTCCCGAGGGAACCAAGGTCGAGATCGACGGCGTCGCCCTCCTCGACGAGAAAACCCTCACCGGCTCCAACATGGGCTCGAATCAGTTCCGCACCGACATGCCGCGGTTCATCCAGATGTATCTCGACGGCCGGCTGCTGCTCGACGAGATGGTGTCGCAGACCATCACCCTCGACCAGATCAACCGGGGTTTCGAGGACATGAAATCGGGCGGCGTCGCCCGCAGCGTCATTGCTTTTTGACTGTCACTGCTTCTGAGTGTCACTGCTTTTTGACGATCGCCCCGTATTCCTGCGTCACCTTGATCGGCTGACCGCCGGGCTGGCGGCACGCGATCGTCGGCACCTCCCTCAGCAACTCCACGGCCACCGTCCACGACGTCTGCTCCCCCGCACCGTCGTCGGCCTCGACCGCATAGGAACCCGGGGAAACCTCGGCCACCGTCCGCCGCAGCCGGTCGAGGGCGAACCCGACCTGAGCGAACACCGCCCGCTCTGCGACCTGCGCCGGCCCACGGTCGGCACCCCACCATCCCCGGCAGTACTGGGCGAGGTCGGCCGGATCACCGGCGCCGGTGAGAATGTCGACGAGCATCTCGGCCCCGAGATAGGCCCACATCCTGCCGTCGGGTAGTGTCATGGCCGTCGGTGCGAACCGGTGGCCGCCGGTGTGGCTGACCCGGAAGACCCGGGGCGGCGAAGCGCCGGCGTGAAGCGACAGGTTCTCACTGGCCAGGGCTAGACGGGCCCCGTCGGATCCACAGCACACGTCGTGGCTTCCCTGGGTGCAGATGAGCACGGCCTGCTCCACCATGAGGCCGTCGAAAGTCGGCTGAACCGGGCCCGAGGTCGGCCGACCGCCGGCCGTCTCGGCTGCCAGGCAGTCGCTCAACTCGAGTAGCTCGTTGGGTGACGAAACAGCGAATCGCCGCTCCCTGGTTCGGGAACCCGTCGACGTGTCCAGCCGGTCGAACACCCAGATGCCGGTGGAGGGATCGTCGTCAGGTTGGCAGGCCAGCAGCCGGGTCGGTCGGGGCGCCGACTTGAACAACGGATCGAGCTCCCGCAGGGTCGGGTGATCGAACACCGGCTTCGGCCACGGCAATCCGGTCTCGACGACGACAACACGATCAGCACGGATTGCGGTACCGCCCGGATCGATGGCGATCCGGCGGGCATGGTCGGCGCACCGCAGGGCCTCGCCGGCCTCGGGAAGCAGATGGTCGAGTGACGTCACAGCTTCAAGCTAGTGTTTGGCCCGGTCACGACCTACCGGTTGGCCGCATCAGGCGGCGGCCAGTTCCTCGATCGCTTCCAGGGCCTCGGCCTCGTCCCGCACCGAAACCACACCACCCTCGGCGACCAGATAGACGACAGCAGCGGTCATCGTGACCAATCCCATGCCCATGATGGCCTGGCGGAGACCTATGACCTCGGCCAGGAGACCGAGCGGAGCCGCCGCAATACCGAAGCCGGCGAACGAGAGCTGCATGAGTGACTGCACCCGGCCCTGATGGGCGTCGTCGGACAGACTGAGTGCCATGGTGTTGGACAGCGTCTGGTAGATGGTGTTGGCCCCGCCGACGAACCCGATGACGGCGAACGCCGACCAGAAGCCAGGGGCCAGACCGAAGGCGATGACGCCGAGGCCGAAGCCGAGCCCACCGAGAATCATGGCGATCTTGGCCTTACTCGAGTTGGCCCGGCTGGCCAACGGAATGGAAACGGCGACCGCGCCGAGGGCGCTGGCCGAGCTGATGTAGCCGACATAGGCGTCGTCGAGCCCGAACACCCCCTCGATCATCGCCGGATAGAAGGCGACGTAGTTGAAGCCGAACATGACGATGAAGAAGGAGCTCAAAACCAGGCGGCGCAGAGGGGGCTTGGCCACGACGTAGCGAACACCGTCGATAATCTCGGCCCACGGATTGAAGCTCGGGGCATCAACGTCGTCCCGACTGCCCGAGACGTTCGGCAGCCTGAGCAGGACCATCATCGCCACCACGGCGGTCGCTCCGGCCATCAGGTATGCTCCGCCGATCCCGAACAGCGCCCAACCGGCCAGCACCCCGGCCAGAGACGGAGCGAAGATACGGGTTCCGTTCATCGACAGCAACGACAGGGCGATGGCGTTGCCGAGCTGCTCTCGACCGACGAGATCGGCTGAGAACGCCACCCGGGCCGGACCGAAGAATCCGAACGCCGTGCCCTGGGCGACGGCCGCCACCATCAGCATCCAGAGCTGAGCGACATCGAGCAGTACGGCCATGCCCATCAACACGGCGAAAACGGTGATGACGAACTGGGCCAGGACCAGGATCATCCGTTTGGAGTAGCGATCCGAGGCGACGCCACCGAGTGGGGTGGCGAACAGCAGGCTGAGGCCGAAACACAGATAGACGAGACCGAGGGCGCCCTCTCGCTCGGTGAGATCCCAGGCCAGCAGCCCTCGCAACAGGAACTGCATCTGGACCGACATGAACGTGAACAGCCCACCCCACCAGAGGGTTCGATAGGACGGTATGCGGAGCGAGCTGAACGCCGCCCAGCTGGTGGGTGAGGATGAGGGGACTGCATCGGGGCGCCGATCGGACCGGAAGAACATAGTTAGAAAGTCTAAGTTGTTTTCCGATCGGTGGCAAAGGGAAACCGCTAAAAGTAGGAAGCTTCGATCCACCACTGACGGCGCTCGATGACCAGGAGATGAGCCGACGAGTCGTCGAGCACCATCTGCATGCGAGCCCGGCGTCGCTGGGTCAGCGGATCCCACCATCGCTGTTCGGCCGGCCACGGCCCGGCCCACCGGCTCACCGTCCGCCAACCCTCCTCGGTCCGGATCCGATGAGGACGGCCGCTCAACTCCCCGCGCCCGCTCACCGCCAGAGGCTCCCCGCGCTCATCCACCAGCTCGACCGGCAACGGATCCGGGTGGACCCGGAGCGGCGATGGTGGCGGAAGACGGCCGGGCCAGGGTTCGGCCGTCCAGCCCGGTCCGGCCGCCGGACGGGCCTCGGTCAGGTCCACCGCCGCTGCCGGAACAATCCGCAACTGCTCCCCGGCCGACAACCCTCCCTTGAATTCGGGGACCGTCAACCCGTCGGCACCCAGGATCGTCTGCAGCCGGGCCACCACCCTGGTCACGTCTTCGGCCCGACCCCGGTCCGCTCCCCAGAACCCGAGCTGACGGCCGGTGGCGGGGACCACCTCATCCGGCACGATGGTCAACCGCAGAATGCCCGACGACGGACGGCTGGCTGCGGTCTGATGCAACCACCCGTCGAGTTGCCAGCGAGCCCGATCGGCCACCGCGGCCGCCGACAGCGTTCCCTGGTGACGCCACAGGCGCAACTGCCGCTCACCGGTCTCGGTCTCGGCCTCGATCGCCACCCTGGTGCACGACAACCCACGACTGTTCAGGTTGGCATGCAGTTCATCGGCCAACGTCTTGATGACGAAGGCGCAGCGCTCGATGACCTCGGCCGGGGGTTCGAAGGTCCAGCTCACGGCCAGGTCGGGGGCGGGATGCCGCAGGTCGGGTGGATGGTCGTCGAGCCCTCGGGCCAGCCGGTGGGCCAGCAAGCCGTCACGACCGAACCGGTCGACGACATCGGCGGCCGCCAGCTGTGCGAACAAACCCAGGGTGTCGAGACCGAGGCGGATCAGCACGTCGGTCAGATCCGGCATCTCCAGGGTGGTGATGGGCATCGGGGCCAGAAAGTCCCCGCTGGCCCCGGGAGGCACGATCTGCATCACCGCCGCGTCGTTCACAGCGGCGGAATCGACGCCGTCGGTATAGCGGCCTCCGGGGCGACAGCGGGCGGCCAGACGGGCGGCGAACACCCCATCGGCGATGGCCACCCGCACCTGTCCTCGACGTGACAGTTGAGGGATCACCGCATCGACCACCGCTCGGGCCATGGCCTCCTCGCCCCCGAAGAATCGAGCCGGGCCCCGGGTGGGAAACCCGACCAGGCCCGCTCCCGCCACCTCGACCCGGGGGGTGATGGCATCGAGCGCGGCCACCACCGGTTCGAACAGCCGGTTCTCCCGGTCGACGTCACGGTCGAGGAGCGCCAGGTCGGGGCAACGGCTCTGGGCCTCCCGCCGACGCTGGCCCGCCCGCACCCCCTCCTCCCGAGCCGCCGGAGACGTGGACACCACCCGGTTGGCCACCAGCACCGCCGCCGGCTCGTCCGGCGGCACCCCCCAGGAGACGATGGGCCAGTCCGGACACCACACCACCACCATCCGGGTGGACTCGAGCCCGCTCACCGGCTGCCTGCTCCGTTGAGTCGGGTTTCGTTGAGTTGTCCATCCAGCCGTACTTCGGCCCACTGGCCGACCCCCGGCGCCCGCCGGCCACCAACCTCGACCAGAAGCCTCCGACCCTGGAGATGACCGTGCCCCTCCCCCAGGCCATCCCATTGCTGGCTGCGGCCGATGAGTGCCAGATCGACGGGATACGGCCAGGTCCGCCCGCCGTCGAGGTGGACCAGCACCGCCTGCTGTTCTCGAGCCCGAGCCTGAAGGCGTCGCGCCTCCGGGCGGCCGATCCGATGATGGGGGCGGACACAGACCACGTGCATCGCCTCGACCAGCGCAGCAACCACCGTGGGCCACTGGTCCGGCGGCGGGGTCTCAACCATGAGCACCCGGTCGAGGGCGACACCCTGTTCGCCCGCCCCCACCAGACCCAGATCCTCGAGCCCGACCGCCGCCATCCATCCGTCGGCCTCCATCAACCACCCCGCCAGTCCCATGGCCAGTGTCCACGCCCCGTGACCGTCGACGCCGACCGACCATCCCCGCTGCACGCCCCCCATCGGCAGGATGGAGGCCAACGGGGCCAGCGCCTCGGGCAGCGCTCGGAGGGCGGTGGTGTTCTCGGTCTGCTGTCTGATCAGCGAGACCGGACCCAAACGGGCCCGCAACTCGGACACGGTTGCCCGGCCGCCCACGTTCGAGTCACGGACCCGCGGGTCGCTGTCTCTCGGGTCACGGTCGACGATCGACTCCATCCCAACCCAGTGTAGTCGAACATCCGTTCGTACTCCTAGTGCAGGATCACGATGGCTGCTCGAAGCCGTTGATCAGCCTGACGACATCGGATGCCGGCCGGACGTCACCGAACACCCGAAAGAAGGTCGAGAGCGACGCCTCGTGGAGACCGAACGACTGCCCAACCATGGCGTCGGAGACCATGGTGACCTCGTATCCGAGTTCGCAGGCATCACGTGCCGATGATTCACAACACACGTTGGTGACCAGCCCGGCGATCAGCAGCGATGTGATCCTGCGGACTTGAAGCTGCTCGTGAAGGTTGCACCGACCCGGAAAGAATGCGCTGGCGCCGGCCTTGCGGGCTCGAAGATCCTCGTTGACCGTGATGAGCGCCGGGGCCAGAATCGTACCGGCGCCTCCCGGCTGGGTTTCCCGGTGATACATCGCCGCTCGGTGGTCCCCCAAGCGAAGGGCAAGGTCGACCGGATCAGCGATCTCCGACGTCACGAAGGCCACGGTTCCACCCGCCGATCGCAGCGGACCCGACACGGCGTTGATCCGCTCGATCGCGGCTTCCGCCGATTCAGGTTCACGAGCGCACGAGCCGACGTCCATGTCGATGACGACCAGGGCCGTCCGAGATGGGTCGAGGCGGTCGTGGACATGCAACCGGCCTCGCCGGGCGACGATCTTGTCCACCAACCCCTGCGGGATCTCCGGACTCGGATGGACCACCGACACCGATGTACCTGCGCTACGACGAGAACTTGCCCAGGGCCTGGCCACCCTTTTCCAGCTTGCCGGCGGTGCGGGCCAGACCGTGACCGGCTTTGTCGACCGAGACGCCCATCTTTCGCAACTGGGTGGCCACCTCGGCCAGACGATCGCCCACCCGGTCGAACCGCTCGGCGGCGTCGCCGATACGCTCGCCGATCCCGCCGTCGGGGATGGGAAGTTTGGCGAACTGCATGGACACCGAGCCCAGGAGCTTCTGAGCCGACGCCAGTTCGGAGCGACACGTGTCGAGCGCATCACCCGCCACGTCGGCCACCGCCTTGACCCCGTCGCCCTTGCCCGGCGAGCCGGTCAGGAACGCGGCGGCACCGGCCACATCGTCGGCCGCTTCGGTGAGCGCGGAGGCCGTTGACGACAGCAGCTCGGGAAGCCGCTGGATGAAGTCGACGACGTCGTCGCCGTATTCGGCCACGAACCGCACTGCTCCGGCGACGTCGTCACCCGACCCGACCACAGCGCCGACCGCGCCCTTGACACTGTCGAGATCGAGCCCGGCGAAACCCTGGATCTCGTACTGGTCGCCCTCACCACTTTTGTCGCTGTCAGCCATGCCCTGAGACTACCCACCCCTTCCAACTGTGCGCTCCAGGCCCGGGAAAACGGGCCCAGAGCGCACACAACCGAGCCACCCATCCATCTGTGCGCTCCACGCCCGGAAAGCTGGGCCTACGCCGCACGGTTCGACGATCTCGACACCAGCACCGCTCGAATCTCGTCGATAACCGAGGACGGGCGAAGCGCGACCTCGTCGGCAACAACGCGGACAACCACCCATCCGTGACCGGCGGCCGCTCGGTCCCGCCGACGATCATCGCCGATGGCCTGCGAGGTCGAATGCCACGACCGTCCGTCGACCTCGAGAACGACGCAGGCCACCGGATCGGCGAAGTCGACCGTCGGACCAACACAGGACGCCAGATCGAAGACGGTTCGGGCCGGCGACGTCGTCCGGAGACCGTCGACCTCCACCACATCGATCTCGAGCGGAAGCCGGGTCCTGTGTACCGTCACACCCGGAAACGAGCGGCCGCCAGTGCCGATCGGCACCGTCACCTCGATGCCAAGACCCTGGTCGTCGGCAGGCACGGGCAGGCTGTATCCCCGACCGGCAGACCGAAAGGAAATCGCACCCGTCGCCAGTGACGAGAGGGCGGCGAACTGCGGCGTTCTCCCGTCGACAAGCCAGGGGACGACGTAGACCCCCGACCACAGTGGTTCGAGGATGCCCGCCTTCCGGTAGTCCTCGATAACCGTGGACGCCAGGCCATGATCCAGCAGATCGAACCGGCTGCCCAGCGACAGTAAACGACGCTTGTCGCCGTCTAACCGCTTCAGTCCACCCATCGAACGGGCGGGGCGGGTCGGAGTGAGTGGGGGTCGGAGTGAGGGGTGGGCGGGTCGGAATGGGGGTCGGAGTGAAGGAGGTGGGGCTCGGGGTCAGAGGGCGACGACGACGGCGTCGACCGAGCCGAGTGCCGCCTTCAGGCGGGCCAA
>Ga0224512_10000899_pt1 | contig 30191 bp, 20 predicted proteins | sample SF_May12_sed_USG_4_FD_169103 | JGI IMG/M metagenome (GOLD analysis project Ga0224512, IMG submission 169103) | Sediment microbial communities from San Francisco Bay, California, United States - SF_May12_sed_USGS_13 | ecosystem: Environmental > Aquatic > Marine > Sediment | place: USA... | reverse complement strand
ACGGCCTCATGCCCGTCGTAAGCCCTTTGTCCTGTGACGAATCGGGCACCGTGCTGAACATCAATGCCGACACGGTTGCGGCGGCGATCGCCGCCGAACTCGACGCCGAGAAACTGATACTCACCACCGGCGCGCCCGGAATACTCGACGACGTTGACGATCCGCAGTCATTGATCAGCTACATCGATCGGGCGGCGCTCGACAAACTGAAGGCCGAAGGCAAACTCGCCGACGGCATGCTGCCGAAAGCCGCCGCGATCGATGCCGCGCTCGCGAACGGCGTGAGCCGCGTGCACGTGATCTCCTACAAGCTGGCCGACAGCCTGCTGCTCGAAGTATTCACTAACGAAGGCACGGGCACGCTCGTCGTCAACGACATTGCGGCGCTCACACCCGCCGAACAGGGAGGCGAGACGTGACCCGGCTGTGGGACAAGGGCCTGCCGCTCGACCAGCGCGTGCTCCGGTACACGGCCGGCGAAGATCATCTTCTCGACGCTCGCCTCGTCGCTTACGACGTCAGAGCATCGATCGCACACGCCGAAATGCTTGCCGAGACCGGCCTGATTACCGACGCCGATTGCGCCGCGATTCGCGACGGCCTCACCGCGCTCGAAGCGGGCCATAACGCGGGCGACTGGAGCATCAGCCTCGAGGACGAAGACGTGCACACGGCGCTCGAAAGCAGACTTACCCAGGCCGTCGGCGAGGCCGGCGGCCGCCTGCACCTCGGGCGCTCGCGCAACGATCAGGTCCTGGCTGCGCTGCGCCTGTATCTCGCTGACGCGGCCGACGACCTGTGCGACCGTGTCTCCGGACTGCGCGGCGCCATCGCGGATCTCGTCGACCGTCAGGGCGATATCGAGCTGCCAGGCTACACGCATATGCAGCATGCGATGCCGTCGTCGGTCGCGCTGTGGTGCGGTGGTTTCGACGCGGCATTTGCCGACGCGATCGACGGCCTCAAAGCCACGCGCCGGCGGATCGCAAGGAATCCGCTCGGCAGCGCGGCGGGCTACGGCACGCCGGGCCTGCCGATCGATCGCGAATGCACGACCGCGAAACTCGGCTTCGACACGACGCAGACGCCCGTCACCGCGGTGCAGCTGTCGCGCGGCAAGGCCGAGAGCGCGCTCACGTTCGAAATCACGTTGCTGCTGCAGGACCTCGGTCGTCTCGCGACCGATCTGTTGCTGTTCTATACCCAGGAATTCGGCTACGTCACGCTCGCCCCCGAGGTCACGACCGGCTCGTCGATCATGCCGCAGAAACGCAACCCCGATGTCCTCGAGTTGATCCGCGCATCGTCGGCTACGGCGCAGGCCTGTCTCGACGAAGCGCTCATGATTACCGCGAAACTGCCGTCCGGATACCAGCGCGATCTGCAGCGGCTCAAAGCGCCGCTGTTTCGGGCCATCGATCTCGCGATCGACAGCGTGGACATCATGGCGTATCTGTTAGGCGGCCTGCGCTTCGAGCCCGACAATATCGAACTCGATGCCGGCATCCGTGCGGCCGAGGAAGCCAACCGGCTCGTCCGCGACGAAGGCATACCGTTTCGCATCGCCTACCAACGCGTCGCGGAACGCTATTCCAAATAGCGCCCCAGTCTCTATAATCCGGCGATGTCCGTAACCGGCCGATCCTGATGAATCGCAGCGTCATCGCGCTGGTCGTGCTCATCGCCGCAATGCCGTTCGTTGGCTGCGGCCAGAGCGGCCCGCTGTACCTGCCCGGCGACCCGAGCCAGATTCAGACTCCGCCGCCGCCTCCCGCGCCGCCCGCCGACGAGGACGAGGAAGACGACGCCGGGAGCCCGCGGTAACGGACCTCTGGTGACAACAACGGATCTCCTGCTCGTCGACGGCTCGTCCTATCTGTTTCGGGCGTTCCATGCGCTACCGAGCCTGACCAACTCGAACGGCGAACCGACCGGCGCGCTGCACGGCGTTCTGACGATGATCAACAAGCTCGTGCGCGAGCAGCCCGCCGCACACATCGGCATCGTCTTCGACGCGCCGGGCAAAACGTTTCGCGACGAAATTTACGCCGACTACAAAGCCACGCGCCCGCCGATGCCCGACGAGCTGCGCGCACAGATCCAGCCGCTCCTCGACGCTGTCGAAGCCATGGGCCTGCCACTGCTGCGGATCGACGGTGTCGAAGCCGACGACGTCATCGGCACACTGTGTCGCGAGGCATCCGCACAAGGCCTGAAGACCCTGGTATCGACGAGCGACAAGGATCTGGCCCAGCTCGTCAGCGACGACGTCACGCTCGTCAATACGATGAGCGACACGGTCATGGACCGTGACGGCGTCAAAGCGAAGTTCGACGTCACGCCCGAACAGATCATCGATCTGCTCGCGCTCGTCGGGGACAGCTCCGACAACATACCGGGCGTGCCGCGCGTCGGCGCGAAGACCGCCGCGAAATGGCTCAACGAATACGGCAGCATCGACGAAATTGTCGCGCACGCCGCAGAGATCACCGGCAAGGTCGGCGAGAGCCTGCGCGAGCACATCGACCAGCTGCGGCTGTCACAGGACCTGGCGACGATCCGTCAGGACATCGATCTGCCGGTCAAGATCGGCGACCTCGAACCCACGGCGGGCAACGAACAACAGCTGCGTGACCTTTACAGCCGCTTCGAGCTGCGCACGCTGCTGAAGCAGCTCGACGACCGCACCGGACAGGTCGAAGCAGCCCCCGACCCGGAAACCGGCGACTACGAAACCGTATTGACCTGGAAAGCGTTCGACAGGTGGCTCGCGAAGATCCGCAAAGCCGAACTGGTTGCCGTCGACACCGAGACGACGAGCCTCGATTACATGGCGGCCGAAATCGTCGGCCTGTCATTCAGCGTCAAGGCAGGCGCTGCGGCGTACATTCCCGTTGCACACGATTATCCGGGTGCCCCCGAGCAGCTGCCCCGCAACGAAGTGCTCGACAAGCTCAAGCGCTTTCTCGAGGACCCGAAACACCACAAGGTCGGCCACCATCTCAAATACGATGCCCACGTCCTCGCCCGGCACGGCATCGGCCTTCGCGGCATGCGGTTCGACTCGATGCTCGAGTCCTACGTGCTGAACAGCGTCGCCACGCGCCACGACATGGATTCGACGGCGAAACATTATCTCGGCCGCGAGACGATTCATTACGAAGACGTTGCCGGCAAAGGCGCGAAGCAGCTCACGTTCAACCAGATCGACCTCGACGTTGCGGCGCCGTACGCCGCTGAAGATGCCGACGTCACGCTGCAGCTGCACGAGAAGCTGTGGTCCGAGCTTTCCAAAGTCAAGCCGCTCAAGAAAGTCTACGAGGACATCGAACAGCCGCTCGTGCCCGTGCTCCTGGACATGGAAGAAACCGGCGTGCTCATCGACAAGACGATGCTCGCCAGACAAAGCAAACAGCTTGCGAAGAAAATGGCCGACCTCGAAGCCGAAGCACACGTGCTTGCCGGCGGTCCTTTCAACCTGGGCTCACCGAAGCAGCTGCAGGAGATCCTGTTCGAACAGCTCGAGCTGCCCGTGATTCGCAAGACGCCGAAAGGACAGCCGTCGACCGCCGAGGACGTATTGGTCGAACTCGCGAGCGACTACGAGCTGCCGCGTGTCATCATCGACTATCGCGGCGTCAGCAAACTCAAGAGCACTTACACCGACAAGCTGCCGCTGCAGATAGCGGAAACCACGGGCCGAGTGCACACGTCGTATCACCAGGCCGTCGCCGCAACGGGGCGATTATCATCGACGGATCCGAACCTGCAGAACATCCCGATCCGCACGCCCGAAGGACGCCGGATACGACAGGCGTTCATCGCACCGGAAGGCAATGTCCTGCTCGCCGCCGACTATTCGCAGATCGAGCTGCGCATCATGGCGCACCTGTCGGCGGACAAAGGTCTCCGGAGCGCATTCGCGAAAGACCTCGATGTGCACCGGGCGACCGCCGCCGAAGTTTTCGAAGTCGACCTCGACGCCGTCACCGGCAATCAGCGCCGCTCCGCCAAGGCCATCAACTTCGGTCTGATGTACGGCATGTCGGCGTTCGGACTCGCCAAACAGCTCGGCATTTCGCGCGGCGAAGCACAGGACTATGTCGACCTGTATTTCGACCGTTACCCGGGCGTCAAAACCTTCATGGACAACACTCGCGAGCAGGCGCGCGAACAGGGATATGTCGAAACCGTGTTCGGCCGGCGCCTTTACTTACCCGAAATCAACGCCCGCAACGGGCAGCGGCGGCAGTATGCCGAGCGCAGCGCGATCAATGCGCCGATGCAGGGCACGGCGGCCGACATCATCAAACGGGCGATGATCGCGGTCCACGCCTGGCTGCAAACGAAGAAAGTCGATGCGCGCATGATCATGCAGGTGCACGACGAACTCGTGTTCGAAGTCAACAGGAAGGACGTCGACAAAGTTACCGCCAAAGTTACCGAGCTCATGGTGGGTGCCGCGGACCTCTCGGTCGCCCTCAAAGTGGACGTCGGCGTCGGCAACAACTGGGACGAAGCCCATTAACAAGGGTAGGCGGCGGCGCCGCCGACTCCTTATCCCTTCGATCTCCTGCCCGGGGAGTGACGTAGCACGAGTCACCGAAATCGCAGGCGGGTGCGAGTGCGGGTCCCTTGTTGAGACTGTAGCTGGCAGGTGCGTACTTGATGCATCGTCGGTGTTCGGATAGCAGCGTGCCTCGGCGGGTGGTTCCCGTTTGCGTTCGCCGAAGCCAATGACGCACGCGACCAGGGACTTCCTCTTCAACACGTCGGCCGATAACGCCTTTTGGATGCCGAGAGTCCGAGTCGGCCGACTACAGTTTCAGAGGAAGCACCTGGTCACGCGCGTCGTCCAGCCGATCCGGTTTTGGCATATCTCCGAGCCGGCGAAGTTATTTATAATTTTCAGATACTTACGGCTGGCGAGGAACTTTCCAACGGGCCTGGCACTCAAACTTCTTGAGTGCTTAGTCACTCGCCTGTTTACCTCCCTAAGCAGGCGTGCAACACGGTAACCCCAAGCCTGTTGCTTATGCTTGCCCCGGCGCACAATCTGCACCGGGGCTTTTTTGTGCCACCTCGCCCCGCTCGAGAAACGCCTCCAGCCTGTCGCGCGCCTCGGTGTCACCCGAGCGCTTGAGCGCCGAAAACAGCTGCACGCCGGCGCGATCGCCGAGCTCCTTCCTGACCTCGAGAAGTGCCTTCGCGGCCTGGCCTCGACTGAGTTTGTCGGCTTTCGTGAGCAGGATGTGAACCGGCAAATTGCCGGATTCGGCAAACGCCAGCATCTGTCGATCGTAGTCGGTCAGCTTGCGCCGAATATCGACGATCAGCAGCAGTCCGCAGAGACTCCGCCGCGATGCGAAATAGGTTTCGAGCAGTTGCCCCCAGTGATCCCGCCTGGCGTCCGGGACGTGCGCGAAGCCATAGCCGGGCAGATCGACGAGACGCCGGCCGTCGCCGAGCTCGAAAAAATTGATGAGCTGGGTCCTGCCGGGCGTCTTGCTCGTGCGCGCGAACTGGCGCCGGTTGACGATGACGTTAATCGCGCTCGACTTGCCCGCGTTCGACCGTCCCGCGACCGCAACCTCGGCACCGGTGTCGGGGACGAACTGGCTGGAGGCGTTGGCGCTCGTGATGAAACGGGCTTCGGGATAGTGCGACATGGGGAGTATGGCCCAGAATTTCTGTGTATAATTTCGCGATCACAGTCTGACGGGTCCGGGAGTATGCAGCAAGGCGGCGGCCCGCCGTCCGGCCCGGTGCCGGCCCACCGGCCGGCATGAATCAGGCAATCGAATCGACATGCGGCGCAGGCTTTTGTCAGCGCAGATAAGTAACGGTTGGGAACTATGAAAAACAGCTTGGCTAGCGTCTGCCTGTTGGCCGGTATGGCGCTGATGGCAACATCGGCACGGGCGGAAAGCCTCGTCGACGGCTCGATCGAGGCAGGCAAGGGCAAATCGCTGACGTGCACGGCTTGCCACGGGCAGGACGGCAACAGTGTGAACCCGTTGTGGCCGAATATCGCCGGTCAGAGTGCCCCGTATCTGCTGCAACAGCTGCAGGCTTTCAAGACCGGTGACCGCGTCAATGCACTGATGTCGAGTCAGGCGATGTTATTGTCCGACGCGGACATGCGTAACCTGGCCGTTTACTATGAGAGCCTGCCCGCGCCCGCAATGCCCATCGCCGACCCTGGCAGACTCGCGAGCGGTGAAGCACTGTACCGCGGTGGCGACAATGACGCCGGCGTCGCTGCCTGCATTGCCTGCCACGGTCCGACCGGGCGCGGCAATCCGGCGGCTCGCTATCCGGCCCTCAAGGGCCAGCACGCGACCTACACGGCCAAGCAGTTGCGTGACTATGCGTCGGGTGAACGCAAGTCGGACGGCAAGACGAGCATCATGCGGACCATCGCAGCCCGCCTCTCGGAGGACGACATCGTCGCGCTCGCCTCTTATGTCCAGGGGCTAAAATAAACGCTGGTTTTTCGATACCGCAATCGCCGGTGCAAACGCATCGGCAGAGTTGTGGTCAGACTGACAGATCTTTTCGGGACTTCGCTATGAAACAGGTATTCTGGATCGGCACCCTGGCTTTCCTGCTAAGCGCTTGCAGCGATCAGGAAGCCCCACAAACTGCAATCGAAGACGACACCGCCGCGGCGCCGCCGGCGGTCGAGGAACCCCTCGACACGCCCGTCCAGACGGAGGCGGTAGCCGACGAGATTCAGGAAGCCGTCGAGGAATCCGCGGCCGAACCGGAGCCGGAGGAAGAGACGATAATGCTTGCTCAGGCAGAGGTCCCGGCAGCGTCGCGCGACTGGCAGTTCAAGGAAGGGCAGCATTATCACCGCCTGGTGCCGACACAGCCCACCGTGGGCGGCGCCGACAAGATCGAGGTCGCCGAATTCTTCTGGTACGGCTGTCCCCATTGCTACGATTTCGAGCCTGCCATCAACGGCTGGGTCAAAGACAAACCGCAGAACGTGCGGTTTGTGCGTATCCCGGCGATGTGGAACGGCATACTGCAGCTGCACGCAAAACTTTATTACACCGAGGAAGTCCTGGCCCGTAACGGTGCGATCAAAGATCCGGCAGCATTTCACGAGGCCGTATTCCAGGAATACCATCGCCGCAACAATCGTCTGACGTCGGAAGGTTCGATTCAGAGTCTGTTCGAACGTTACGGCGTCAGCGCCGACGTATTCACGCGTACCTGGAATTCTTTCGAGGTCGCGCAGAAACTGCGCGTCGCCGAAGATCTTGCCCGCCGCTACAGTATCGCGAGCGTGCCGATGATTGTGGTCAATGGCAAATACCGCACCGGCGGTGCCGAAGCCGGCAGTTATCCGAAGCTCCTCGAGGTGATCGACGAGCTCGTGGCGCGCGAGAGCGTGCGATAAAACAGAATCGTAGGGTGCACTTCGTGCACCTTATATGAAGGTGCGCAAAGCGCACCCTACCGCCCTGCGGTCCCCGATCGAATTCGTAGGGTGCACTCCGTGCACCCAATCGGATGGTGCGCAAAGCTCACCCTACGGCACCGCATTCAAAGGTGCGTGAATCGCACCTACCCATTATCCTCGGCAACGATCTTCAGCTCGCCATCCTCCGCTCGCCGCCAGTACAGGCGTTTCATCGTGACAACCTCGCGATCCACCTCGACAATCGTCTGCCGAAACCGGCTGAGAAGCAGGCCGGCATCTTCCGGATCGGCCAGCAGCATGAGCTCATCGATTCGGTAATCCAGAAGTTCACGTGCCGCCATCGTACGCAGGCGGAACGCGCCCCATTCCTCGCGGTTCATGCCGCGATAGCGGAAATCCCGGGCATACATCGACAGGTAGCGATGCAGGTCTTGCGAGCGGTAGCTCTGTGCCCACGCATCGAGCGCCGCCTGCAGATCGTCGCGCAGGTTTGTAATCGATTCCCGACTCGTCCAGCGGATCTTGCGCGTAATGATGACGGGCGTGGTTAGGGGTTCCAGGTAAGGTTCGAGGGCCACGAGTTCTTCGTTCGGCAATGCCAGACAACCGTCCGTATCCCGGACCGGTCGCCGGCCGCCGTTGCGCTCGACACCGTGAATCCAGATGCCGTCGCCGGTCCGTTCGTTCAGCAGGTCCCAGGCGTTCGGGTAGTCGAGCGGGAACGCCATGACGCCGTAGCGTTCATGCATTCCGCTGGTGTCGAGCCGATCATTGACGAAATAGATACCGAGCGGCGTGCGCCGATCCCAGGCGCGTCGTTTGCCCACCCCATACTCGCCAATCGACATGTAGCTGGTGTCACGATGCTCGATGCCACGCAGCCCGGGCTCGAAACGGTGCAGCTCTGCGGCATCGGTCTCGGCGATGATGATCCCGGCCACTCCCGGCGGCAGCCGTAACACATAAGCCGGTGCGCGCGCGTCAGTTTCGGCCCGGGCCGGACTCGCCACCAGTAATAGCAGAATCAACGTAGAGCGGTGCATGGCGTGATGTTACAGCTGCCTGCGGGCCGTCACCATGCTATGTTTTATCGTATTGCACGCTCTTGCAGGTCACTATCGTGAGCAGATTTGCCGCCATACCGATGCTGGTGTTGTTCGCCGGCGTCGCGTTCGCCGCCAGCGTCGCCGATGAGGCCTTCGAAAATCTGGCGCAGGAATACATTAGCGACCTGACGAATTTTTCGCCGGCGAATGCGACGCTCATCGGTGATCACAGTGCCGATCATAAACTCGATCGAGTCGATGCTAATGCGCGGGCCAGGACGCATCGATTGTATGCCGAATATCGAGACGCGTTGGCGGCGATCGACCGGCAAGCACTGTCACGCGCGAATCAGGTCGACTATGAACTGCTCAGAAACGAAGTCGAGTCGAATTTGTGGTCGATCGATACGTTAGAGGAGTGGGCATGGAATCCGCTCGTCTATGTGAACATTTCCGGAAACGCAATCTATGGCCTCGTCGCGCGTGATTTTGCACCGGCTGAAGAGCGATTAGACAACGTCGCCTCACGTCTCAAGCAGCTGCCGCGGTTCTTTGCAGAGGCCAGAACGTCCCTCGTACCCGCCCGCGTGCCGAAGCCCCACGCCGAAACCGCGATACAACAAAATCCGGGGCTGATCTCGATCATCGACAACATGATCATGCCGGAGCTGGAGTCGCTCAGCCCGGAATTGACCGAACGGCTGAGCGGCGCAATCGAAACCGCAAGGCAGGCCGCGGCCGAGCATCAGACCTGGCTCGAGGAGGAGCTGCTACCGAGAGCGGCCGGCGACTTTCGTATTGGCGCCGGGTTGTTCGATCGGAAACTCGCCTTCGCGCTCAACTCGCCGCTGAGCCGCAAGGAAATCACGGTGCGTGCCGAAACCGAATACGAAAGCGTACGCAGGCAAATGTATGAAACCGCGAAATCGATCTACAAGGCCAAGCACCCGTACACCGCCTTCCCCGACATTCCGAACGAGGCTTACAAGCAGGCCATCATTCGGGCAGCGCTCGAGGAGGCTTATCGCAAGCTGCCGCCACGCGATGGCATCGTAGAGATCGCCAGACAGAATTTGCAGCAGGCAACGGACTTCGTCGTCGAGAAAAATCTCGTCACGATGCCCGACGACCCGATCGACATCATCATCATGCCCGAGTTTCAGCGCGGCGTAGCCATCGCCTATCTCGATGCGCCGGGGCCCCTCGACAAAGGGCAGAAAACCTTTTATTCGGTCGCGCCGTTGCCAGAGGACTGGACCGAGGCGCAGGTCGAGTCTTTCCTGCGCGAATATAATTTATATTCAATTCAAGACCTTACGTTTCACGAGGGCGTGCCAGGACATTATCTTCAGCTAGCGCTGAGCCATCGCTATCCATCGGCTCTGCGCGGTGTACTATCGTCGGGACCGTTCAAAGAAGGTTGGGCGGTCTACGCCGAGCGCTTGATGATCGATGCAGGCTATCTCGACAACGATCCGTTGATGCGGCTCATCAACCTGAAATGGTACTTGCGCGCCGTCACGAATGCGATGATCGATTCGGCGATACACGTCGACGGTATGAGCCGCGACGAAGCAATGCAGCTCATGATCGAAGGCGGTTTCCAGGAGGAACGTGAGGCCGCCGGCAAATGGGTGCGTGCGCAGCTCACATCGACGCAGCTATCGACTTATTTCGTGGGTTACCAGGAGCACGTCGAGATGCGCAGGGCCGTGGAAGCGGCCTGGGGCGAGGATTTCACACTGCGTCGTTACCACGATCAGGCTCTGTCGTACGGTTCACCGCCCGTCAAATATGTTCGGGCACTAATGCTGGACTCCGCGATTCCATGAGTTACGGAGTCAGGTCCGATTAGGTCCGACTCCTTCTTGCGCTGTCATCTGGTTCACCACCCATGAGTTTCGTGCGGGCGCTGATTCTCAGCGGCAATATTGCAGCGGGCGAACTAGTTGCAGGATGCCAAGGCTACTCGCAGTTTTCCTTTGGCGCAAAAAAACGGCGGCCCGAAGGCCGCCGATAACACACTTCATAACAAAGTCGATAATCAGAAAGTCAGCTTCAGGTTGACTGAATAAATGCGTCCCATGGTATCGAACAAGGCCGGAAACGTGCTGCCTGAATTGTAGACCGTCGATCCCGTATTGTCGCCGAGGATCGGCGGATTTTCATCCAACAGATTCGTGATGAGCAGCGAAATACGACCCATATCCTTGTACGAGTAGCCGAGCGTCAGATCGAGGTAGTTGAAGTTGTCGGTATATCGGAATGCCGGGAACAACGCCGCGGCCTCATTCGTCTGAGCATCCATGTCACTGATATGGCGCCACAACAATGACGCATTGTAATTATCCTTATACCAGTTGAACCGCATAGTCTGCCGGTACTCCGGCACGGGATCGCAGGACGTGCCGTAACGACCTTTGCAGTCAATGACTGGCTGCGTCGGCGTTGTCTGAAACTCGTTCGACAGATACTGGTGCGCCGTCCACTGCACTCCGAACTCGCCATAGCGACCCAGATCGAAGCCGGTGTCAATTGATAAATCAACGCCTTCCGCCGAGCGGATCTTGAAGTTCGTGTAGTAGGCCGGTATGCCCGTGCCGGATTCGGTAATCGCGCCGCCCGATCGCACCACGCCGGCCAGACACACTGGATCGGCAAGAACGTAACAGATATCCAACGCTTCCTGCCCGCTTGGCTGATCGATGTAGTTCTCGATCTCGATATTGTAGTAATCGAGCGAGATTGTCGTGGGTAACAGCGATTCGAAAAACCCGAACTCGGGTTGCCAAACGAAACCGAATGTCGTGCTGGCTCCCTCCTCCGGACTCGGCAAGGCGGCCGGATTCGTGCCGTTGAACACATTGATCTGGCCCGCGATGATGTCGGGCACCGTGCCAACCTGGCTCGGCAGCATGCCTGTCTGCACGCACAGATTGAACAACGCGCTGCCCGGGGCTGGTGGATTCGGATTGCCGATCGAGCAAGGATCAAATGTTGCGTTATCGAGACCCGTCGTGATCGGCCGGAACAACTCGCCGACATTCGCCACACGTACCGTTTGCTGTTCCATATATCGGAACCTGAGGCTCGGAATAATTTCCCAGCTGATTCCCGCTTTCCACGCATCGACGCCACCCTGAACGTCGTACTTCGCGTCGCGATACCCGGCTTCGATGGCCAGGTTTTCGAAACCTCGCTTGCCCTGCACGATCGGCAAGATCGCCTCGATGAAGTACTCGTCCGAGCTGTATTCACCGTTCACCGGCAAACGGTTGCCGCCGGCGCCGCCCTGGCAGCTGGATGGCGGAAGTTTCAAGCACTCGTCTGGACTGGACTGGGCCTTGATCGTGCCGAAATCGAATCCAACGGCAATTGATAAGCCGTTATCGGCCCAAGGCAAGGACATCTGCTCGATCTCGCCATCGATGGTTCCGCTGATAATCTCTTGCGTGGCCAGGCGATTGTCAGCCGCAACAGCGCTAAAGAAACCTTGCTGACGCTGCTCGTCGGTGATCGATCCCAGCGGTCCGAAAATATTTATCGGCGTACACGGAAAATCTGTCACGGTTCCGTTCAGATCGATGCACTGATCCGGATCAACGGTGTTGATGCCGAACTGAAGGTTCGTGAGGTTCGTATAGCCATCCCGAAATTCGACGAAATCGGATTCGCCCTTGTTATAGGACAGATCGAAATTCCAGTTGTCGAAGTTACCGCCGAAGCGACCGCGCAGACCGATGACATACTGGTAGTAATCCGTGTCGTATATAGCCGTGCGCGGGCCAAGCTCGACTGTGCGGCGTCGAGCCGTCGATGTGAATGCATCGTTGGTATCGAAAACCCCGTCGCCGTTCACGTCCTGAATGCCGACCCTATTAAAGCCCAGTGGGTCGGCAGCGAGCGCAGCCTGCAGGGCGGTGAGCTCGTCCAATTCGTCCTGCGTCGGCGTAGGCAGGGCCTGAATTTCGGTGATCCTGTCTCCAGTCTCAGTCACGAACGACACTGCACCCGCATTCAGATCGTCGATGATTGTCGTGCGCGCGGCGGCGTTAAAGAACGGATTCCGGACCGGAATCGTCCAGGGCTGCCCAAACGTGCCCGACGGAGCAACTTGTTGAGTTGTGGTGTTGTTCATGAACGTGGCACGTGCGTAAGCCTCGACGTTATCACTGATGTCGTAGCTCACGATCGTCGTCGCCTGCGTGCGATCCTGGGGTGTCTGATAGTAGTTGAACGGATTGAAGTTGAACAGAGCACATTCTCCACGCACGAGACTCAGATCGTCGCGGAATTGGTAGGAGTTGCCGCTGCGCAGATTGAGCGTCGCAGGCACCGCAGTCGTCGACCCGACGCCCGTCGAGTGCGCGGTCGAGTTAGGGTTATTGCCCGTGCAGTCTGCGGACGGTGCCTCAGGCTGTGACCCCAATCCGGCGCCGGTCCTCGATGACACACCGAACAGTCCGAACGATCTGTCGCCGAGCAACACGCTGCCGCGCTTCGTGCGGCCACCACCAACCGTGATATTGCCGCGGTCGTCGGAAAAATTCGCCCCGAACAAAAAGTTCATGTACGTGGTGTTACCACCGCCATCATTGATCGCTTCACCCGAGTCCGTCTCCGAATAGCCCAAGTCGATCTCCAGGCCTTCGAAATCCTTGCGCAAGATGAAGTTCACTGCGCCAGCCATTGCATCTGAACCGTATACCGCGGAAGCACCCCCGGTGATCACGTCGACGCGCTCGAGCATGTTGACGGGAATGACGGTGACGGTCGCTTGACCGTTGATGTCGTAAGGCGCCAGCCGATGACCGTCGATCATCAGGAGGCTGCGTCCTTCTCCAAGCGCTCTCAGGTTAAGTGTCGCCTGTCCGGCCGAGCCGTTGTTGACGTTTTGACCGTCGCCCGGGATCGTTGTGGGCAAATCGCGAAAGACTTGATCGACGTTGGTCGTCATCTTCAGATCGATTTCCTGCTCGTCTATCACGGTAACCTGGCTGGCTGCGACGACATTCAGGTTCTTGATACGCGTACCGGTGACGGTGATTTCCTCTAACTCTTCCTCATCCTGCGCTTGTGCCAACACCGGTGCAGATATCGCTGCGAATATTCCCGCATGCATTGCTAGTCGCAGCAGATATCGGGAGGATTTGTACGTATTCATTTGAGTGCCTCCGAGATTAGCTATTGATCAACTCTTGCCAAAGCCAGAGTGAGCATATTGTCTTTTATTTGCAACATGCTGTTGCAATTTCCTCCATTAATGAAGCCTGGTCAATCCGTTATTCTACGTACTATTGACTTTGGGGCTCTCGGGCCGGATCGGTCTTGTGGTAGTATCCCGCAGCAGTTGTATCATAAATACAACAATCTTATTTCCAACGGATGGATGGAATACTGCCTGCGCATTCGAACACCGATCTTGCGGCGCACATGCGGCGTTTCTGACTGACCGGGTACCGAAGAGACCCGCTGTGATTGAAAATTCTCAAAACGCCTGTACGGACTCAACGAGGAAAATAAGACCGGGCGCGCCTGGTCCTGATGAAACTGCGAAATCGGTTTACAAGGAGAAGCACCCATACACCGCGTTTCCCGACATTCCGAACGAAGCCTACAAACAGGCCATCATTCGTGCCGCGCTCGAGGAAGCTTATCGCAAGCTGCCGCCACGCGATGGCATCGTCGATATCGCCAGACAAAACTTGCAGCAAGCAACGGAGTTCGTCATCGAAAAAGACCTCGTCACAGTGCCCGACGACCCGATCGACATCATTATCATGCCGGAGTTTCAGCGCGGCGTGTACATAGCGTATCTCGATGCGCCGGGGCCCCTCGACAAAGGGCAGAAAACCTTTTATTCCGTCGCGCCATTGCCCGAGGACTGGACCGAGGCGCAGGTCGAATCCTTCCTGCGTGAATATAATCTATATTCAATTCAAGACCTTACGTTTCACGAAGGCGTGCCGGGACATTATCTCCAACTCGCGTTGAGCAATCGATATCCGTCGTCTCTGCGTGGCGTGCTGTCGTCGGGACCGTTCATCGAGGGTTGGGCGGTCTACGCGGAACGCATAATTATCGATGCAGGCTATCTCGACAACGATCCGTTGATGCGGCTCATCAACCTCAAGTGGTACTTGCGCACCGTCACGAACGCGATAATCGATTCGGCGATACACGTCGACGGCATGAGCCGCGATGAAGCAATGCAGCTCATGATCGAAGGTGGTTTTCAGGAAGAACGCGAGGCTGCCGGTAAGTGGGTGCGTGCACAGCTCACGTCGACGCAGTTATCGACCTACTTCGTGGGTTACCAGGAGCACATCGAACTGCGCCGGGCTGTCGAGGCGGCCTGGGGCGAGGATTTCACACTGCGTCGTTACCACGATCAAGCGCTTTCGTACGGGTCGCCACCGGTGAAATTCGTCCGGGCCTTGATACTGAACTCCGCGATTCCTTAGAGTAAGGGGTCAGTTTCGATTGGATCCGATCCCTTACTCTGTATTGACAGCCGGAACATATGCCAACAGATCGACATTTTGTATACTAAATCGCAACTTCTCGCGACTTGTTTTGGTTAATGACGTTGAGTCGAGCAACTATTTTCATTCTACTGGCTAGCTTTTCCAATCTGGCATTTGCCGAAGCTTGCATACAAATCGGTGACGACGACGAGCGATTGGAGTGCTTTGATACAGCTCGTACGTGTGCAACCATTCAGTCGAATAGTAATCGCCTCGCCTGCTTCGATAGCGCCTATTCAGGCGATGGTTCATCAAATTCGCAGGCGAATCTTCGGAACCTGCCTGCGGAGCTACCTTCGGAAGCGGATCGATCGGTCGATTCTTCCAGTGACGTGCAACCTTCCGATAATGACGAGCTGTCGGAATCGGTGGAACATGCGACCTCGCCCGAAAGGTTCGGACTAAAGACGCGCCCCGACATTCCTGAAGAGTATGTCGAGGCAGCAATCCTTGATGTGAAAACCAACGCCCTGAAAATTGATTTTCTACTCCTGGATAACGGACATATCTGGCGAGAAAACGAAGACAGCCGAGTTCGTTTCAAGGTTGGCCGAAAAGTTGTTATCGAAAATGGAATACTGGGCTCACATAACCTGACTATGGAAGGCACAACGAAGATCATCAAGGTGCAGAGAATAAAATAGTCGACAAGAACGAGATTTTGAAAACAACAAGCGTGGGTATCTTAAAAGACGCGCGTTTTATTGATGATCGATTCTGTTTTAACTCAAAGGCGGCGTTTGCCGCCAAGATTCCACGTACAAAACCATAGCTTCGCCAACCGGGGACGCTGATATTCTGACTTTACCTAATTGTTTTATATACTTTTTTAGTTCTTCTGTCAGCCGGACGAGCGTATTGTCGACGATCTACGACACGATAATCCCGGCAGCCTCCAGATAGCTCTTTAGCGGTCGCAACTGTTTCTCGAAACGCGTCCATCGATTTACAGACCGGGTATGGATTTTCTCCCGAATCTGCACGGTACTTGCTGTATTGCTGGCAGTCGCATTCTGCTCGAATGTCAAACAATCCTCCTCGAATTTCAGGCCGAGCTTTTCAAGCAATTCTCGCGTCTGCCCTTCCTGATCCGAGACCAGTGATTCGTACTCGACTTCGATCAGCCGGCCTTTGAGAATTTTCCGCCAGTGATTGACGAGCCGATTATAAGCCACATAATATTGCCCAAGATCGTCGAGCGTATACGCATATCGGAAAAATGACTGCTTGTACATCGCAAAACACGTGTCCATCGCATTTCGTTTGAGGTGAACCATCCGGGCATGCGGGAATGCTTTCGCGATGAATCCCAGATACAGCACGTTTTCCGGAAATTTTTCGATGAACATGGGCTTGTCGCCAAATTTGTAACGAACGGCTTGCAGATAAGCCGCGGCAACGCGCCCAATGTCTTTCTTGGCAGCCGCTTCGATGATATCGGAATTCATGCCGGCAACGCTGTCAACGTGGCTCTCTTGTTTGAGACCGACTTGCATGAAATAGGTCTCGCCAATGCTTTCCACCAGCGAATGGCTCGATACGATTCGCTCGGTCAGCGTTGTGCCCGTCCGCGGAAGACCGACTATGAAAATCGGTGTTTTTTCCAACGGCTCTGCCTGCATTCGAGCTGCGCCGGCGAGCAGCCAGTCCTTACTGCAAACCTCGATTATCTTGTCGATCAGCCGCAGGTCGGTTGTCACATCATAGTTGGCCACCGTAGCGATCGCATTCCCCGCCATTTCATAATACTCAAACGCCTCATCCCATTGGGCGAGGTCCTCCAGCTCTTTACCTATAGCGTAATACAGGAAGATATTCTTATCTGCCGACAGTTTGCTCAAGCGAAGAATCTGTTTCATTTGCTCGACATGCGTTGTATCCGTCGCTGTTCCGAGTCTAGACAGTTCATAATGATTGCGCTGGTGATCGGGATATTTCTGCAGCAACCGTCGATAGATCTCTTTTGCTTCGTCGATCTTGCCGACATACACACTGCAGGCCGCCAAATTGGCCTGAATAGAATCAACGCCAACCTGCAGTTCGTTGGCCTTCTTATACAGGGGCCATCCCCGCTCTGGTAGCCCGACATTGGTATAGATCGTGCCCGCCATATCGAGGTACCGTGGGCTGTTGCCCAAATGGGACTCGTATTTGTGCAAGAGCGCCACGGCCTCGCCGTATCGATTCAACAGGAAATACTGGCTGGCCAGCTCTATCGCAGCGTCATATCGACTGCCATCGAGAGATAACGCCCCTGAGAATGCCTTCACCGCTTCCGCCGGTCGATTCGATGCTTTCTCGACCAGACCGAGGAGAAATCGACCTTCCGGACTCTTCTTGTGCTGCTTCAGTATTTCTTTTGCACAGGCGTGGACCCTGCCCCAGTCATTGAACTGAGCGGCTTTTCTTGCGGTCGCGCTAATCCGTTCGAGATACTCACTCATATGGCGCTTCTAAGAACACCGATTTAGGAAAGACTCATTCTAAAGCAACGCCCGAATGCTCCAGATGGTCCCTCAGTGGTTGCAATTGCTTCGCAAAATGCCTCCATCGATCCACTGAGCGAGTATGGACCTTTTCCCGCACCTGAACCGAGCTTGCGGTAGTGCTTGGCGTAGTGTTCTTATCGAAGTTCAAACAGGCTTCCTCAAATTCCAAGCCGAGTTTATCAAGGAGCATTCGCGTCTGACCCTCCTGATTCGTAACAAGAGCTTCATAATCAACTTTAATCAATCGATCGGCAAGAATTGCGTGCCAGTGTTTACAGAGTCGGTCATATGCTACGTAATACTGGCCGAGACCATCAAGCGTGTACGAAAATTTGTATGCCCATGTGAATACTTGCTTGTACATGGCGAAGCACGTATCCATCGGGTTTCTTCTCAGGTGAATAATTCTCGCAACCGGAAAGGCCTTTGCAATAAAACCCAGATACAGAAAATTTAACGGTAGCTTGTCGATAAACATTGGTACATCGCCGAGCCTGTAAGCCACCGCATCCAGATATCCCTTAGAAATTAGGCTGATATCCTTTTCGGCGACCGCTTCGATCATTTCCGGCGTTATCTTCTCCACACTTTCAACGCCGCTCTCACGTCGAAGTACCATTTGCAGGAACTGTGTCTCGCCGACACTCTCTACCTGCGAATGACTGGCTATAATACGTTCGGTCAGTGTTGTTCCGGACCGCGGAAGACCCACGACAAATATGGGTGTTTTTCCGGCCGCAACCGTTCCAGCAGCATTTGTACCTTTAGCTAGCCACTTAGCGCTACAAACTTCAATGAGCTTATTGATAATTTGCAGATCCGTCTCTACATCGTAGTTGGCCACGCTCGCAACTGCATCGCCTGCCATTTTGTAGTAGTGGAATGCCTCTCCCCACTCCTGCAGGTCTTCAAGTTCCTTGCCTATCGCGTAGTGCATGAAGATATTCATGTCGGGTGACAGGTTCGTCGAGTGAAGAATCTTTTTCATCTGCTCGACATGCGACCTGTCTCTGGCCTTTTCGAGCCGGGCCAGATAATAATGGTTGCGCTGATGTGCCGGGTACCGTTCCAGCAATTGTTTGTAAATTTCCCTTGCCTCGTCGATCTTGCCGAGATACACAGCGCTGGAAGCCAGATTCGCCTGGAACAGATCAACACCTGGCTGCAGCTCGTTCGCTTTTCGGTACAACGGCCAGGCTCGTTCGGGCATTCCAATGTCCGAATAGACGGTGCCGGCCATATCGAGATAGAGGGGACTGTTATCCAACATCGACCCGTATTTGGCGAGCAACGCAGCCGCATCGGCATTTCGGCGGGCAATGCAATACTGACTAGCGAGTTCGATGGCAGCATCATAGCGTTTGGCGTCCAGGCTGAGGGCTTTTTCAAACGCTTCCGCCGCTTTTTTGGGTCGCCGAGATACTTTCTCGGTCAGGCCGGAGAGAAAGTAACCCTCCGGGCTGCGCCTATTCCGCTTCAATATCTCTTTCGCGCAGACATCCACGGTTGCCCAATCCCGATCCTGGGCGGCTTTTCGCGCGGTCGCGCTCAGTCCCGCGAGACTCTCACTCATTTTGTTGATTCAGCTTCATCGAAAGCAGTAATTTAACAGGAATGACCAGGCTTCCGTAATGGTGATCAACGCTGAATCTTTGTCACCATCAACGTTGCGACAAATCAAGATTAGCCAGGGCAGTTGAAATACTCGTCAGACGGGAAAGGATATCGCAAAATGATCGACTATGAATGACAAGAATTCGGGTACGTTGCCACCCGAGAAATGCTGGGATCGATACTGGGGCGGGATGAAGGAAGGTGGGGGGCTCGCGGTTGGCGGCGCCAATCATCCCCGGCTAGGTCAGTTCTGGCGCGATTTCTTCCTTTCCTTATCAAGAAACGGCCGAGCGATGCGTATTATTGAGATTGCCAGCGGCGACGGTGACGTTGTTGAAACTGCTTTCAAGGTCCTCGGCGGCGAACAGACCGATGTCACCTGTCTGGACATTTCCATGCCCGCTATAGAGATCCTTCGGAGGCGCTTTACCGCTGTGAATGGCCTGGTCGCAGATGCGCTGCACATCCCGCTTGTATCTAGTTCATTCGATGTTGTCTGCAGCCAATTTGGGATCGAGTACGCCGGCGTCGCCGCGTTCAGCGAAGCCGGCCGTCTCGTGGCACCTGGAGGTCACATGGCTCTGCTGATACATCATCGTTCGGGCGCTATACATCGCGAATGTTCGGCCAGCGTCGATGCTGTCGCAAGACTCAATGCGAGTGAATTCATCCCGCGCTCAATCACGATGTTCGAGGCGGGTTTTGCGACCGGTCAGGGGGCTGATCGTAGGCCATACGATTTGGCGGCACAAGACTTGCTGCCGGCTTATCGGGAACTCGAACGTATAATGCAAAATCACGGCGCGCACGTTGCGGGCGACACTCTTCTACGCCTGTACAATGACGTCGACAGAATCCATCAGCATATGGAGCGTTACGATCCGGCCGAAATAATTCGCTGGCTTGAAAGACTGGACGGCGAACTCGACGCATACGCCGGAATAATGAACGCTATGCGCGACTCGGCGCTGGCCGAGTCGCAATTCCTTGCCGTATCTAACACGTTAAAGCACGCCGGCTTGAACCTTCAGCAAGCTCTGCCGTTGTCGTGCGACGATCTGGAGTTACCGCTTGCCTGGGCGTTGATTGCGTACAGACCGCCGCAATGCGACGAATGCAACACCCAAAAAAGAGCCGCTCAATGAGCGGCTCTTCAGTTGTTGCTGATTGATCAGCGGTTTATTGAAAATCGTGGGACAACCGCACGTAGTAGCCACGTCCAAGCATCCGGTAAATCTCCGGAGACGTCGCAGAATTAAAGGCATCACCGACAAACGGCGGTTCTACATCAGTAACGTTCGTGATACCTAACGCAACCTTCGTGCCTTGTCCAAATTCGTACGTACCTACGATATCGTGATAAAGCTCTGAGTCAACCCAGTAGGTATACCCTATATCGTTAACAAAGGGCCCCCCATTGCTTTGCAGATCGTGGATATACTCGCCGAGATAGCCGATCGACAGATTGTTCCGGTACCACTGAACGGAATAGTTGATCTTGTTCCGGGGATAGCCACCGCCGTCCTCAGCGGTCTCATCCGTGTAGCGGCCGCCCAATCCGACCTCAGCCGAGCCTGGGAACGGCACCTTCGTGCGCTCAATCAGGTAGGCCCACAAGAACGCGAACTCGAATTGACCGACGTCGGTGTCCAGGTCATAGCGAATTTCGGTGTCAACACCCGCCGCACCCTGTTTGGCGACATTGAGGTTCAGATCCAGCACCTCGCTGATGTTGTAATCCGACGTGCGCGTGATCAGGTCACACGATGCGGCCACCTGGCGAATGTAGCAATCTTCCAGGATGAACTGCACGCCTAACGAGCTGATGCCGTCTTCGATATCCGTCTTCCAGTAATCGACGGTAAAGGTCAGGCCGTCCAGGAATTCGGGTGTCCAGACCGCGCCCACCGTCAGCGTATCCCCGGTTTCGGGAATCAGGAGCGGATTGCCGCCAACTCTTGCGGGCAGCTGGCTGTCAGTCTGCATTCCGACCTGCGCGCAGCCGGGAGGCAGCGGCAGGCCCGGATCCGGAATGCAGGGATCAGAATAGGTGGGCGCATCATCTGCTAGGCCCTCGTAAAGGTCTTCGATCGTAGGTGCGCGGAAGACAGAGCCCGCCGTCGCGCGCAGTTTCAGGCTGTCAATGGCCTGGAACTCCACGCCGAGCTGCCAAGTTGACTCGCCAGTGAACAGGTTGTAGTCGTCGTAACGCAACCCCGCCTTGATATCGATCGATTGGGTGCCATTGTCGAAGACCGGTGCCAATATTTCAGCGTAGTACCCCGTCGAATAAAGGGTACCGGCGGTACTCTCACCGACGCTACCGCTTACCGCGTTGGCGATCTTGTTAGAGTCGGCATCGTAATTGAATTGCGACAAGCGATAGCCAGCGCCGACCGCCCAGCCGAGTTGACCGCCGGGAAGGTCGAACGCGAAACCCGTGAGCCCAACGCCCCATTCCTCGAGCTTCGTTCTACGGGTATCGTTCAGAGGGGTGCTGACGTAGTTGATCATGTCCTGCGTAATCGAGAACGGGCCACCGAAGAAATTGATGGGCACACAGCCGTCAATCAAAGTGGTCGAATCGCTGACGTCACCATAACACTCCGGGGTACCGTCACCATCGAGATCCGCCGACGGGCCCTGCGCATTCGCGAGTTTCGCGCCATTGAGCTGACCGAAATCCTGGTCGGAGCGGTTGCGGTGGCCCCGGGAGTAGGTGATTTCCCAGTCGATGTCATTGAACGTACCTTCCAGGGCCAGGTTCGCCTGAAACTGGCTGACGTCCTGCTCGAAACGGCGGGGCGTCTCGACCATACGGCGGCGAACTTCATTGGCAGGTGCTATCGGCAGACCGGCGGCCGTCACCGCCTGGACGAGATAGAAGTTATCCTCTGATATGCCGTTATACGCCTCGCCGTTGAAGGTTCCCGAGTAAGATGGGTCGAAGCCAGGCCGATTGTCGTACGGCAACGGCGCCAGATGCTGTTCGGACGTTCGCAGATTACCGCGCAGCGACCCGACGAAACGCAGGTCTTCAGTGATATCGAAGTTGGCTTCAGCGAAAAGATTGAGGCGATCGTACGGAGTCTGAATGTAGTTCACCGGCGCGTAGTTGTAGAGACGACCATCATCGGCAACCAGCCCCGAGCCGTCCTCATTGATCCACCTGTCCGGACTCCCGGCAAACCGGATCCGGCTTTCCGGAATACGCGACGATCCACCCTGATAGCAACCGCCTGTCGAGGTGCCGTCATACGGCGCGAAAGTCTGATTTTCACAGCCTGTCGGGTAAAGGTAATACGCATCCTGCATCAATGCCCACGGCGTGTCGGCCTGAAATGCCCCTTCCTGGCTGACGAACTCGGCGCCGAAGACAAAATTGCCGTCAGCGATGTTCTTACCCACGATCAATCCGATCGACTGCTGTGCAGCGCTATTCGTGTCGAAGAAGTCGGTTTGTTGCACGTCGATGCTTATGCCTTCGAAGTTGCTGCGGGTAATGATGTTGACCACGCCGGCCACCGCATCGGCCCCATAAACGGCCGACGCACCGTCTTTCAGGATTTCGACCCGCTCGATCATGTTCGAAGGAATCGTCTGATAATCACCGTTGTCAACGACCCGTTTACCATTGACCAGTGTCAAGGTGCGATCGACGCCCATGCCGCGAAGGTCGATCTCTACCGCGCCGTTCCCACCGTTATTCGTCGTCGTGCCGATCGGGGAGCCGGACATCGATGGCATACGCTTGATGATGTTGCCGACGTCTGTGAGACCAGTAGCCAGCATGTCGTCGCGATTGAGAACAGTGACCGGGCTTGCGCTATCCAGGTCAGATCGTTTGATGCGTGATCCGGTTACTACGATTTCTTCCAAGACATCGTCCTGTGCCACGGCGGTCGGCGAAATTCCGATTGCACACGCGCCCGCGGCCACGCCCAGAGCCATGCGAATGGCTGTCTGCAGTGTGTTATTGGAAGACATGTGATTCCCCCTTCAGGTGAAATTGAGAGGACGTTGTATTTAGGTCACAACAGATTGTGCCTTTTTATCATCAATGGCGGCGTCGGTAAAGTACGCATATTCCGTAGATCTTTTCTTGTATCTATTTGGGCCCATACCAACAATTCGCCGGGTCCCGGACTGTCTGTTGCATTAGTACAACAATACGGTCTTCGGAGCTTTGAACTCGCGAATCCGGCCCAATCAGGACTGCGGTCCGGCCACGAACAGGCCCGGTTTCTGGCAGGTCGAGCTATTGGCCGTGTCAAGCCTTTGAAAAAATCGGAAGTGTTTGCGCGGCCTTAGTAAACAGGAAGAGCATCGCGCAACCCGGCTCTAAATAACCTGGGGTTATATCCGCGCCAGATCAGACTGCGCGACCGCCTGACCAGTCTCGTGGTGAGCCTGGCAGTCAAGGTGTCTCGAGGGCAAACCGTCAAAGCTCCCGCAGCGCCTGCGCCACCGGCAGCCTCGCCGCGCGCAACGCGGGCAGGAAGCCGCCGATCAGGCCGATGATCACGGCAATTTTCAGACCCTGGATCAGCAGATCGCCGGTCACCGCGAAATCGAACACGACCTGGGAGAAGCTGCCGCTGTTCAGCGTCGATACCTGAAACCCGTTGAACGCGAGGTAGGCGATCGCACCGCCGATCACTCCGCCGACCAGGGCCAGCAACGTCGACTCGATGATCGTCGATACGAGCACCGAAAACGGTCCGAATCCGAGCGCCCGGAGCGTCGCGATCTCCTTGCCGCGTATCGACACCGACGAATACATCGAATTCAGCGCGCCGAACACGGCGCCGATCGCCATGAGTACCGTGATCGGATAGCCGAGCAGGCGGATGAACTGGGTCAGCGTCCGCGCCTGTGCCGAGTAGTACTGTTTCTCGGTATACACGTCCGCATCGATGCGTGGATCGTCTTCGAGCGCTTGTTTGAATTCGGCCAGGCTGTCGACGCTCTCGAGCCTCACGCGCACCGACTGAAACGAGTTGCCGCGCCGATAGGCGTCTTGCAGCACCCTGACATCGGTCCAGATCTCGGACTCGGAGACGCTGCCGCGCGCGTCGAACACGCCGACCACGGCCCAGTCGGTGCGCCCGAACGGGATCGTTGTGCCGAGGTCGAGACCTTTGAACTCCTGCTGCGCGGAACGCCCGACGATCAGCTCGTTCCTGCCGGGTTCGAACAGGCGGCCTTCGACGAGCTCGACGTAATCGCGGACGGCCAGCGCTGTCGATTCGACGCCCCTGAACGGTACGTTCGCCTCCGCGTCGTTGGATTTCTTGCGGATATCGACGACGACATACAGCTCGGCCGATGTCAGCGCCTGATCACCTTCTCTCTGCACGCCGGGCGCGTTGGTAATTATCAGCCTCTGCTCGTTGGACAGGCCGCTCGAAAGTTCGGAGGTCGCACCGGAACGCATGACAATGACGGTCTCGTCCGAGCCGGCTGCGGTCATCGTGCGTTCGAATCCTTTCGCCATCGACAACACGGCCGCGAACACGAGGACGACAGCCGCGACTCCGATGACCGCAACCATCGAGGACGCGAGCCGTTTCGGCAAATTGAGAATATTGAGCCAGGTGACGGCGATGATCTGATTCAGCAGGCGCATGCTATTTCTACAATTTCGCTCTTGGTTCCGGTCAAATGGTGCACGGAGTGCACCCTACGGCGCAAATGTCGCGACCTCGTAGGGTGCACTCCGTGCACGATCTTAAACGGTGCGTAAAACGCACCCTACATTCTCTTCTTCCATCGGTGCGTAAAACGCACCCTACGACGTAACTGCCGCAATTTCGTAGGGTGCACTTCGTGCACCCTCTTAAACGGTGCGTAAAACGCACCCTACATTCTCTTCTTCCATCAGTGCGTGAAACGCACCCTACGGCGCAACTGTCACGATCCCGTAGGGTGCACTCCGTGCACCTTCAATACCTAACCACGGCCCAGCGCATCCACGATCGACAGGCGCATCGCTTTCAGCGCCGGAAACAGGCCGGCCGCGATGCCTGCGCCGATCATCAGCGCAACTGCAACCAGCAGCGCCATGGGCGTAAGAAACACCCCGCCGCCCGTAAACGCGGCGATTTGCTGGCCGATGACCTGGGCCGCCAGCCAGCCGAAACCAATGCCCAGCACTCCACCGATCATCATCACGAGTACGGATTCCGACAGCACGATGCCGAGCAATGTGCTGTCGCGGAAGCCGACCGTCTTCAGCACCGCGAGCTCCGGGATGCGCTCGCGTACCGACTGCGACATCGTGTTGCCCGCGACGAGCAGCAGCGTAAAGAACACGGCGCCTAGAATCAGCGTAATGATCAACGCGATATTGCCGAACTGTTTCGCAAACGACTGCCCGAACGCCGCCTCGGTGCTCGTTTCCGTTTCGTTCGGCGAGTTCGCAAATTCGGTATCGATCGCGTTCGCGACTTCGACGGGGTCCGCGCCTTTGGCGACGCGCAGGATATACCAGCCGACCAGGCCCTGGCCGAAGCGCCGCGCCTCGTCGAAATAGTCATAGTGAAACGCCATGAAGGCCGTATTGCCGCGCGGATCGTCGGTCGTGAAGATGCTCTCGATGTCGAATTCCCACAGCATGCTGCCGTCTTTCTTCGGCCAGATCGTCCCCCGAATCGGTACCCGATCGCCGACCTTGAAACCGTACGTATCCGCGAGCGCTTTACCGACGACCGCGCCGGTCCGGTTGCGTTTCCACGCCTCGTATTGTTCCGGGGGCATCCTGAGTTCCGGATACAGGCCGAAATAGTCGTCGGGTTGGACCGGGATCTGCATGAACTGATTGCGCTGATCCTGGTAATAGCCGCCGAACCAGGTCGCGTGCGCCACGCCGTCGACGCCTGGCGTCGACGCGATTCGTTGCGCGTAACTGACCGGCAGCAGATTGATCAGCGTAATCTTGTCGATGACGATCAGCCGCTCGGCCGCCGCGAGCGGCGCACCCGCGGTCAGCGCATGGCCGATCGCGTTCAACAAAACAAATAACAAGAACGCGACGAACACGGACAGGATCGTCAGCGACGTGCGTATCTTCTTGCGCCAGGCGTTTTTCCAGATCAGCCCGAAGAATTTCACGCTGCCGCCCTCGACTCGAGCTTGCCCTTGTCGACATGCAGGGTCCGGTTCGCGAAGCCTGCCGCCTGCGGATCGTGGGTCACCATGACGATCGTTTTGCCGTGCTCACGATTGAGAATCTGCAGCAGTTTCAGGATTTCATCCGCGGTCTCGCGATCGAGGTCACCGGTCGGCTCGTCGCACAGCAGCAGCGTCGGGTCGGACACGATTGCCCGCGCGATCGCGACGCGCTGCTCCTCGCCGCCCGACAGTTCGCGCGGATAGTGTTTCGCGCGATCGGCAAGACCGACGATATCCAGCGCGATCGCCGCACGCCTGGCGCGTTCTTTGCCGCTGAAATCCGTGAGCAGCAGCGGCAACTCGACGTTCTTCTGCGCGGTCAGCACCGGCAGCAGGTTGTAGAACTGGAACACGAAGCCGACGTGGCTCGAGCGCCAGTGCGACAGCTGATTGTTCGACATCGATGACAGCTCGGCGCCGCCGACGTTGACGGTGCCGTGCGTCGGCCGGTCGAGCCCGCCCAGCAGATTCAGGAGCGTCGTCTTGCCCGAGCCCGACGGGCCCATGATCGCGACAAAATCGCCCGCCGGCAGCTGCATGTCGAGTTCGTGCAGCACTTCGACGCTGGTCTTGCCTTTCCTGTAGGTGCGGGTGACGCCCCGCAGTTCAGCCAGCACTTCGCTCATCGTGCGCTCCCCTCAATTCGTTCTTATTCTCTGTCCGGCACTCAACGGCGCCTCGGCTGAACGCACGACTGTATCACCGACCGCGAGGCCCTGCGTAATCAGCAGCCGGTCTCGATCCGGCGAACCGCCGACCGTCACGCTGCGCCGCTCCACCACGCCGTTTCGGATACGCCAAACAAAAGTACCGTCCGCGTCTTCGTTGACGGCGTCACGCGCAATCATGACGCCCTCGATCTCCTGCTGCGGCTCGGCAGCCAGCTCCGTGCCCAGGAACGCGACCTTGACGCCCATGTCCCTGAGCACGCGCTCGTCGCGTTCGAGAAAGGCGATCCTGACGCGCACGGTGGCTTTCTGCCGATCCGCGGTCGGCACGATCGCGATGACCTCGGACGGAATCTGCCAGTCCGGATACGCATCCAGTGTCGCGCTCACGCGCTGGCCGGGCCTTACTCTCTGTATGTAGGCTTCGTTGACGTCGACTTCGATCTCGAGCGAATCCATGTCGACGATCGTGCAGATACCGGTACGCGTGAAGCCGCCGCCGGCCGACACCGGCGAGATCATCTCGCCCGGCTGCGCATTCTTCGATACGACCATGCCGCCGAACGGCGCGCGAATCGTCATGTTCGACAGCTGATCCTCGGCAAGCGCGACATTGCGCTCGGCGACCTTGACGTTCTCCTCGCCCGTTTCGAGCCGGGCGGCCAGCGCGTCGTAACTCGCCTCGGCCGCATCCAGACTCGACACACTCGTCAACTTGCGTGCCGCGAGATCACGCAGCCGGTCGCGCTCGAGCCGCGCGGCGCGGAGTTGAGCCCGGGTTTCGGCGAGCCCCGCGCGTGCCGCCTCTGCCTGCGCTTTGGCGTATTCGAGCTGCGCGGCCTGGGTCACGTCGTCGAGGTAGGCCACAACCTGGTCCTTGTCGACGCGCATGCCTTCCTCGACGAGGATCTCTTTTACTTTGCCCGTGACTTTCGAGGACACGGTTGCCTCGCGGCGCGCCACGACGTAGCCCGATGCATCGAGCACACTGCTTGCGGCCGCAATGCTCGGCGGCCGGCGTGCCGTGTCCGTCGTTACCGACACCGCGCCGCTCCCGGGACGCAGCAAGAACCACCAGGCGGCGACAGCAACGATCAAAATCGCCGGTAACACCAGCCACAGGCGGCCGCGGCCCCGCGCAGCCGGCGCGTCGCGGTCGATCTTGAGCTGGTGAATGCGTTCCGACGTATCGGCCATCGGTCTTGTCGGTTTATTCGTGGGTCGGAGCAGGGAATCCTAGCACTACCGACCCCTGGTCCGCGCGCTGACCGCGCCCGGCGCGATACGGGTTCCCGATTGCTATCAGCCGCCGATCGTCCCGAACGATTCGAAAAATGCGGCGATCGCGGCGATCGAATCAGGTTCGTTCAGCAACGGCGCATGGCCGCGATTCTTTACCGTCGCGCTGGTGAGCATCGGATAGCGTGCGTGCATCTTGACCACCGTTGCATGCGCAAGGATGTCGGAGTGCTCGCCGCGCAGGATCAGCGTGGGTATGTGCGCCAGCGCATCGAACAGCGCCCAGGGATCGTGCCGCAACCCCGACACGCCCGCACGCGTTGCCACCCCGATATTGCGATCGAAGTTCATGTCAAGCGTATCGTCGGCGATCCGTTTATACGTACTCTCTGCATACCAGCGCCAGGCTTCCTCGGAAAGATCCGGCAGGCCGATTTCGTAGTTTCGTCGTGTCTGTTCGATCGCCTCGGCCCAGCTCGTGACGACCGGCAGCGTGCCGACGTCGGCCGAAATTCTTGCGACACCGGCAGGCTCGATCTCGGGCCCGATGTCGTTGATGACGGCAGCGGCAATTGCCTCGGGACGTTCGCTGGCTATGATCGCCGTCATCAGGCCGCCGAGCGAAGTGCCCAGGATGATGAATCGTCCGATGCCGAGTTCGTCGAGCAATGTCCGGACGTCCGCGACGTATCGATAGGGATGATAGTTGTGCCAGTCGGCGTCGTACTCCGACCGGCCGCGTCCGCGAAGATCGGGCGCGATCACGCGATGGTACGCCGCCAGGTGTTCGGCGATGAACGCAAAATCTCGGCTGTTGCGCGTCAGTCCATGCAGGCAAAGGACGGGTAACGCATTCGCCTCGGCTCGCGCAGCGTAGTCGCGAAAGTACAGGCGCAGTCCGTCCTCTGACGCGTACTCGTGCTCGGTGTAGCTAGTGGTGCTCACTGTTAGTCAATAGGGACATTCTGTTACTTTGCCCGGCACATACGTTCGCGTTAGATAACGCAAGCAGCAAGAAAGAAGAATGTCCCCCGAGATTTCCTTTTTCGAATAATTGCAGAATATCCGTTCAGATCGGCAGCACGTTCGTGTGTTTTACGTCGGACAGGACGATACTGGAATTCACCTCCTGAATGCCCGGCAGTTGCGACAGCTTTTCGAAGAAGAACTGTTCGTAGGCCTTGATGTCTTCGGTGACGATGCGCAACAGGAAATCGACGTTGCCGAGCAGGACGTAGCAGTCGAGCACTTCGGGAAATGCCTGCACGGCCTCCGAAAAAGCGGCAAGATTGCTGCGCCCGTGCGAAGTCAACTTGACGTGCGCGAAAACCATGGTATTCAGACCTACCTTTTCGCGATCGAGTTTTACCGGCTGATCTTTGATAATGCCCTCGTCGCGCAGGCGCTGGATGCGGCGCCAGCAGGCAGACTGCGACAGGCCGATCGTCTCGCCGATCGTGGCAGCGTTGATGCCGGGCCGACTCTGCAGGATCTCGAGAATCCGGCGGTCGATTTGGTCGAGGTGGATGGATTGCATTATTTAAAGCGTAAAATTCGCTAAGAAAGCATAAATTATGCGCATTTTTGCGCTATAGCAAAAGAATACGCAACAAAATGGCGATTGAACCGATATATCATAGTGGGTTAACCACTGCGCGAGAGCGGAGCTCATGAGCGTTTTCGACCATCGGGAATTCGATCAGCACGAATCGATTCACTTCTTCCATGACGCAGACACCGGGCTCCGGGCGATCATTGCGATTCACTCCACGGCGCTCGGCCCGGCTGCGGGCGGTTGCCGGCGCTGGCGCTACGCAAGCGACAACGACGCGTTGACCGACGTGCTGCGCCTGTCGCGCGGCATGACCTACAAGAACGCCGTTGCAGGACTGAAATTGGGTGGCGGCAAGGCGGTCATCCTCGCTGACGAGCAATCCCCGAAATCTCCCGAGCTGTTTCGCGCGCTCGGGCGCGCGATCGAGTCACTGAACGGCCACTAC
>Ga0224512_10000898_pt1 | contig 30262 bp, 31 predicted proteins | sample SF_May12_sed_USG_4_FD_169103 | JGI IMG/M metagenome (GOLD analysis project Ga0224512, IMG submission 169103) | Sediment microbial communities from San Francisco Bay, California, United States - SF_May12_sed_USGS_13 | ecosystem: Environmental > Aquatic > Marine > Sediment | place: USA... | reverse complement strand
TTGATTTGTCGGTTCAGTTTCTGCAATACCTTAAAGAAACCCTTGAGCCCACCAATCGGTTGTCCGTTGGACGAGAGACTTGGGTCGACAATATAAACCCTGAGGAATTGGTTGAGAGCGTCCACAATCATAACCCTTTTCTTATTCACATTATCTCCTTATATGTGCGATTCAACAGAACCCCTCTTATAGCGCCACGAGAGACTCCATGTTTTTTGGCAAGATTTCTTTGTGAAATCCCGCCTTGTGCATATTCTTCCCTTATTTTCGCGACTTGCTCGTTTGTAAAAACTGCACGAGGATTATTTTCTCCTTTCTTCTTGCCTGCCATTTTCTGCTTAGTGTCTTCAGAGTGTTTCCGCCCTTTCATGGGAGAAGGACGTCCGAGAAGGGTATTTCTTACTTTTTCTTTCACTTCTCTTCTCATCGGAACCCCTTTATTCCAAGGAATTTTTCCATCACTATTGGCTGTAGGTATTTTAAAAATATTGTATCCAAGTTCTCGAATATAACACTTCTTTTCTTCTATCAACCTCTCTTCAAATTCCAACCTTTTCTCTCTATCATCACTCTCCATCAAAACTAAAAATTGAAAATCTTCACACTCGTCCCAATCTTGCTGCAAATATTTATTGGTGTGGTTTCCTTTTTTCAGTAGATATTGATGAAACCACCACCTTCGTTTTAGATTTTTGGTACTCCCAACATAAACTTTTCCATTCTTTTTGTTTTCTATAAGATAAACTCCACCACTCATATCATCTCCTCCTAATGTAACTAGGAGGGTCAACAATCTACCTTCATCTTCACACCATCTGAACCACCAGATCTAAATGTGTAATAACAACAAACCCCAGGATTATCCAGCCACTCGTGAATCTCTTTGCTATAGGGTGTATCACAAATACAACACTTTACTTCACAAATGTCCAACAGTTTATTCAACGCATCAACTATCATCACTCGTTTGGTCATTTTGTCTCCTTAGTTTTTCCAGTTCTTCCTGAAGAGTTTGAATGGTTAGTTGTTGTTCTTCAACAGCCTCCATTTGCATCTCTATGGTTTGTTGTAGAGATTTCTTGTCATATCGAAGAGACTCAATGATCTCCTCCAAGTTCTTTACCTTGTCGTTTTTCAATAAGTTTCCCAACATTTACCCTCCTCTAAGAGGAAAGCCCCCGAAGGGGCTACTTCTCAGTCGTTTTCTGCCGCAGCCTCTTCAGCTGCTTTAGCTAGTTTGTCCGCTTCTCTCATTTCTTCAGGTGTCGGATCGTAGAAATTCTTTGCATCGCCAGTCCGCTCTTCAAAAGCCAGAACAATGTCCCGATGCAAAATGTGCATAACTGCCTTGTTGAATTCTTCATCCTCACGCATGAGCTTAACAAATCCAGGCTCAGCGCCCTGCCATTTCCACGTCTTCCCTCCATGTTCCAATTTGCACCACTGTCCAAGTGTAATCTCATCGGCAGGCTTGATTGCTTCAAGAATACTCTCCTCGTCCATTACTCCAACTTCATCACCCCAAAGGATTTTGAATTCACATGTGCGATCCTGAGACCCAAATCGAGACTTCTCAAGACGAGCCTTGACGTAAGAACCAATTCGATATCCATTCTCGTCGAGAACCTTCAACTTCTTAGATTGTGAACCAGTCAACCAAATCCTTAGACTAGCAAAATACTCAGCTGCCTTGCCACCTGGAGCAATGTAGCGCTGACTGTCTGTGGCGTACTTCGGATTCGGAACCTTCGACATTCCAGTGATGTTTGTCTTCAACTGGTTCAGAATGATGTAGGTTGCATCAGCGTGAGCCAGAGGCATGTTGAGCTTCATCAGCGATTTCGACTGAACTCTAGCTTTTACGCCGACTGAAGAGTTGGGGTTGTAATCTCCCTCGTTGTCTGCTCTGCATGGAATCGACGCCAACGAATCAAGAATGAAAAGCATCCTCTCTCCTGGCTGACAATTCTTAAGCATTTCTTCCATGATTTCGTACCACGTCTCCAAATCTGGCGGCTGTACGTAAATCAGTTTGTTCAAATCACATCCAGCTTGGCGCATGAAATCAGAATTCATTCCCGATTCAGGATCGCCATAGACCACGGTCATGTCCAAATCGTTCTGAGCATTTACCGCAATCTGCAAAGCCTCGTATGATTTACCAACCGACTGGAGCCCAGCAATCTCAGTGATCTTTCCACCTGGAATGCCTGCCATTTGTCCACGACAGATAATCGCATCAAGCCACGTAGAACCTGTGCGAATCCAGTAATTCACATCAGTTGGGTTTTCTTCATTCAGGTCGTATGTGACGTTTCCGCCAGCAATTTTGTTCAAGAGCTTTCGCCGCGCAGCTATATCTATAGCGTTTGGCTTAGGTGTTCTTCCTGCCATTCTCCTTTTCCTCCTTTGTTAAATGAAAAGGGGGAGGTGCTTTGGATACACCTCCCCCTCAGGCACGAGACTCTACGCTTTCTTCTTAGCCTTCTTAGGCTTGAGGTCATCGAGTGCCCCATCAACATTGGTCTCTTCGGTGGTGCTGCCAGCGTACTTCTCAGTATCGCCACCCTCACCGTCTCCACCGTCAGCGTCCATGTAGGCATCCAAGATGCTCTGGACCTCGGCAGTAGTCTTACGCTCATAAAGCGAATCGAAATCTGGCAGATTATCCAAAAGCTCTGCACACTTCTCTTCGCCCAAATCACCGCACAGCGAACTTGCATTACGTGAGTAAACAAGCTTGGTGCTTGGGAACTGAGCATCTCCCTTCTCGTACTTGATAACAAAATCAGTACCATTCTCTGGGTCGGAAATATCTCCGTACTCAGGATTGAGGCACGTACTCAAAAGGTCCTCATAAACGGACTGGCTGTAACCCCAGACCTTGACAACAGGGTCCTTATCGTCACGCAGGATGATGGGAGAGAAGAATCGCTGACGAGCGAAGAGCTTCTTAGCCATTTCCTGGCTTTCCTTATCACCCTCATTCCAAAGCTGAGAAGCGAATTCACACACCGGACACTCCTCATCGAAGTTCCGCTTGGGACAGAGCACGCTCTGCTTGCCAAGATTGTAGTGAAAGTGCTTCTCCTTGAAAGGATCGCCATCCGGGGTAGGAAGGACACGGACCTTGGTCTCCGAATCGATCTTGGGCTTCCATACCTTTCCACCCTTGTTTTTTGCTGCGTCCAACTTGGCACGCATTTTCTTCATATCAATAGCCATTATTTTTCTCCTTTGTTATGATGATGTGGAATTGTTCACATCACCGCAGTTTGGTTATTTCTTCTTGTTTCTCAACCACCAGCCCCACAACGGTGCTCCAGTTGAATGCTCGAAATCCCTGTTTATCGAGATCCCAAACCAGTTCCACACCCTCAGAATATTTCCTTGGTGTGGCTCCTCCCTTTGCTTCAGGGAGAAGATCCGAGGGCACTTCGTTCAACTTGACAAATCGCATGCTGCGCACGTCACCGTCTTGTTTCTCGAAATGACCCTCGTAGACCTTAAGCAGCGCCATATTATGCACGCTCCACAGTGGCTTCTACTCGGACACGAACGATGTCCGCATTCGGACGAGCGCGGTAGATCTGACCAGAGCCAAGCGAAGCGTAAAACGCATCAGCGCACCGTGGACCGGACCAATCATAGCCACCGTTGAGAATTTCATCCTCATAATTCACATCTTGGGCACGATCGTCAGCCACCTTCATGTAAACCTGATCGCCGCGACCAAACCGAAAACGGAAAGTCTCACCCGGATTGAGATTCTCAATGGATGGGCGCTCAAAACCGCGACCGCCAGTGGTAGTGTTAATTGAAATCTTAGACATTGAAACCTCCTGTGTTTTGATCACTGTCTAGTGGACGACCATTCTAACACAGATCACTTCAGCTGTCAAGCCCCTTCTTCCTGCACAATTTTGGTGTGTGCAAGAACATACGCTTGACTACCCTCGTAATCGGTTGCATAAATGCCAAACGAAACCTTGGTGTCGTCAGACATCTTGCTTTTGATTTGCTTTTGAATATTTCCGTGCAACTGATTCTCCTTCTTTAGAGAATTGTCATTAATTGCATATAGAATGTTTTTGCTTGTGGGATTTTTCAAGGAGAAAAACATCTTTTCATCTCCCGATTCTACGTCCATTACCCCAAGCGTAGAGATTCTTTCTGTCTTGGCTGGCTTGGTCAGGTTTCCCATAACTGGTGGAGTGTGCTGCCATACATGAACCATATGAAGGGTTGAAACAATCGCTTCATTAATCTTTTCAAAATAGTCAGTGACTGTCACGTTACCCAAGCTCTCTTCCACATCCACGTTACTCACCAAATACAACCGTTCAAACAAACCAGAGCGCGCGAATTGTTGAAACACACCGAACGTCACTCTCTCCTGCAAAGCATTGTCACCAAATAGAAAATCTCGATTGGGTTGAATATACAATACGGAAATCTGACAGTCCTTAATCTGCTCCAAAATGCGTAAAGATGCTCCGGAGATCATCCCCGAACCACCTACAGTAAATAGTACATCGCCCTTGCAATCGCCCAGAAACTTGTGCAAGTTCGGGCAGTTATCCTCATATTCCTCGGGTTTTGCATACTCATCTAGAACGTAAGATTGGGATTTTTTGCCCCACTTTTCAGTGTCGATATAGCGCACAGAATACTGCGGATATTGCTCAAATTTCTGAGCAATCGCGCATCCCGCATGTCCCAATCCGATTACGATCACTGTCTCAAAATCCTCGCAGCGTAACGATCCCAAGCCTCAAAGAAATCACGGTCAGAATCCTTCATTTCCTCAACAGGAGCATCTCTGGCTCCCATATCTCGCCGCAATTGATCACGCATCTCGTCAAGCGCTTCTTTGGCTGAAATTGGTGTTCCTCTAACGTAGTCTTTATTCATTTCTCTCCACCCACTCTAGGACAAGCTCATCCTCAAAACGTCCCTTTTCTGCTGCCTTGTGAAAACGAGCATCGTCTACTTCAAAGGACGGAATATTGTGAAGCTTCAAAACAGCATAGAGCACCTCAAGTACATCAGCTGCTTCTTCTGCACAAGGATCGTTAAGGAATTCTTGAACCTCTTCTTCTAGTTTATCATACAGGCGCTGCTTGTATTCAGCTGTGTCTCTGCAAGCGCGGATTTCAAACCCAACCACGTCTTCTGCATTATGCGCCAGATGGTCGCCAATCTTATCACGAACCAATTTGTTGTATTTTATGCGTTCAGACATCTAGTTCCTCTAGGTTTCCAAAATCTTGTCCAGCTGACACACCCACCTTGAATTTGCCAAACTGAGTGTTACCGAACATTCTGGAGATTACAGAAATCAATTCTTTGTCCTCAACGTGCAAATCTACCACAACCGAATCGTGCATGGTAAAAGCCACGGTTGATTTCTTGTCTTTCAGAAAATCGAAAATCTTCACTGCCTGTCTCTGGACTAGGTCTGAAGTGGTGCTCTGGATAATGTAATTCAGAGCATGATGGTGATCTGCTTCGATCTTCCGACCAAACGGGTTCTCAATATAGCACCCATCCCAGAACTTGTCAAGGACATCTTGCCTGTTGTAAAATTGTCCAAACTCTCGCTCATCAGACGGATTATAGAACCACGCGAGAAATTCTTTCTTCGCCTCTGCCCTACTTTTCTCACCCTTGAATACCTTGTCGGCATTCCACTGGTGAATATCCCCTACAGGCTGCTCCCAGCCCGCCAGAGCCAAAAACACACGAGGCTCAGCTGCATTGTAATCAAACTCCACAAAGAAATGATTTTGTGGCTTCAGAACTGACCTATATTCTTTGTTCATGGTCAGGATAGGAAAGCTATCCCTCTCTGTTGTCAGTCTTCCGGTTTTGGTTCCGAATTGGTTAAACGAGATAGAGTCCCAATTTTCCAGCTTCTTTACGAACTGACGTGCCTGAGGGTTTGCAAGTTGATCTTTCAAAGCGCGCTTATCTAGGGTGATGCGCTGGGTAGCAATGTGGCTCAACATCTTGTGTAGAGCCAACCTGTGCTCATAATCTTGAGGCTTTTCGTAGTTGTCAAAAATGTAATCAACAATCTTACACTGTGTGTCGAAATACTCCAAGAGAAACTGTTCTGGGACCATGTCATACAAACAGTTGTCAATCAGGCTGACCTTAGCTTCAGCGAAAGACCGAAGGAATGCCTGCATCTTGTCGTTTACTTTATCCCAGCGCGGGCGTAGCTCTTCAGGACAGCACGAATCCATTCCCCCACCGACGTAAAGGAATGCATATGTACCGTTCTCAAAATCCATAAATGGCAAAAACTTCCACGTCCTCGTGAGAGTAGGTGGAAGTTCGGTGTCGTATACCAACCTACCCTGCGCGTAATAGGCAAAACACTTTTCTTTGTCGTCTAGCGCTATGAATGTCGTCAATTAAGTCTCTGGAAGTTGATGAAGTGGTAATCTCTCTGCTTGCGGGGTGATCCCGAAGCCAATCGACTCCTGCGATGAATGTACTCGATCGCGTGCTCCATGTCAACCCCTTCAAGAAAGAAAAATGCATTCCGAACCACTTTCTCAAATTCAGCCTGATTCCACTCCTTGTTCTCTTCTCTTGCGCGGATAAATGCGTACATCCGTAACCAAAATTCATCTGAAGTTTCTTGATCGATTTCGAATGTTGTTTTGGGTTCTCGGACGATTTCCCTATTCTCAATTACTACCCTGCCACTTTCATCAAAAGAAAAAATCGGCTCAACCAGGACTCTCTTCCCTGTGACATAGGAATTGTAAAATTGAATGATATATGCCTTGAGTGCCTGTAGATCAATCTCAAATGAAGTGTAGTAATACCTCTCAAAGAGCGTCTCCAGGTTTAGCTCGTAGTCATCTAGATATGGCTTCATGGCAGGGGAGCCAAGATCAGCGACCAAGCGCCACGGTGCGTGACGGTCCACCACAAACCCAAACCTTTGGGCTGTTTCTTTGAAAACGGGAAAATTAGGATCATTCAGATATGTCTCAACCTTGGGACGGTCTGTGCCGTGAAGATCGTTACCGACCTCTACAATCAATCCAGACGCCTTGGGATCGGCAAACCGCGATACCACAATTTTTGACCGAGTAAGAGAAAGCAACGGAGTGATGGAGTCTATAAACTCAACAAAAATGCTAACAAATGTTTTGAAATCTTTAATGTCTCTATCCTTCTTGTGGTCAGAAACAAAAACCTTGAATTTGTCATAAATGACGGTGATGTAATCGTGGTAAAACGTATTCAACCTTGTCCATGCAGCTGTAGGGTTGAGCGTGGTGTATACACTCTGAGTTTCAATAGCATCCCTAGAAATCATGAAACCGAAGAACTCTCTCAAATCCTCGAATGCATCGGTCACAAAATTCAACAAGAACAAATCAGGAGTCCCAGGAATCTGCTTCAGAAAAGCCTCAGAAACGTGGACTGCCTTAGAATCTGGATTGATTCTGCCATAAAATGTCTTCTCATACCAAAAATCAATTGGCTTGGTGTCTCCAATAAGAGAAGAATTAAACGCAACTAGCTCATAAAGCTTCCTCTGATAAAAGGTAGCTCTTGAGGTGAGACTGTTTGTTGCCTCTGGCTCAGTGTTGACCAACAGTGGTTCAGGTCTGAAGAGATCCAATTTGTTTGCCATTAGAATCTACGTCCTCCACCACGGTTTCTCCTCTCTGCTTGCCCAAGTTTAGCTGATGCTTGATTTACGCTGGTATCTTTTTGAGCGTTTTGAACAGCCTTAACTTCTTCTGCCTTTGTTTGGGTCTTCGCTTGTTCTTCAGTTTTAGGTATTTTGCTCACAACAGCGTTAGGTGGTAGTGCCTTGTCTCCAAGGGCAATTTTGCCAGCAGTCTCCTTATTCGCAGGACTCATCCACTTGAGATCTAGGTCTGTTTGATATAGCCCTGCTTCGACCCTGTCTTCCCTCCCAAGAACCATAAAATAGCCACCAATACCTAAATCGTCCACAATTTTGAGCAATCGCGTAGAGTCGCCGCTGCCACCTAGAGAAGGAATTATTCTAACCAAACTTCCCACTTCAAAAAGATTGTTTCCAACCATAGCAACATTAGCGTTGTATGCTTCTCTCAAAACCTTAGTTGAACCCTGGCTTTCATTATAATTGTTTGCGATATTTGCCGCGCGGACGAGGGGCTTATCTTCACGCTTGAATTTGATGTTCTTTACAATGCCTCGTTCATTTCCGAAAAACATGTGAAAAATACCATTTTGTCTGTCTTCTTCGTAGTCTCCGCTCAATGCCCACGGGTGGTCCACCGAAGCGTGCAAAAGAATGTAATTTTCCATCTTTTTCGTATCGCTTAGAGCACGATGCTCCTCAGTGATGAATGGAGTATCTTTGAGATCTTCCGCTGTAATTCTAGTTGTCTCTCTGAACAGTTCGGTTCGTTTTGGGTTTTCTGGAACACTAAATGTCTTGTAGGTGAGCTTTGCTTGAGTCTGCCTAGGGGCAAAATCGTAGCACTGCGATTTAACAGCTTCAATGACCAAATCGTTTAGAGCTTTTGTAATGAAGTCGTGAAACGTGTAAGTTTCTATTCCTTCGTTGGCGATGTTGTTGTTGAACCAGCGAGTGAAAACTTTCATAGAAATTGGAATGTCTGCTATATTCACACTAGAAAGCGTCCCAGTGTAAATTCTGTCAGTTTCAGCAAGATCGTGACGGAGTCCAGCAGCCTTTCCTACTACCCCGTGGTCTATCAAATTCCCATAGTCATAAAAAGTAAGAGGTCCAAGAATCACCTTCACGTCTTTATTCTCGAAAGTATCTGGCTTGCTCAAGCTCTTCTTGAACATTCCGTCCAAAACAACATCCAACAAATCTCCAAAATAGAAATAGATAATTTTGTAAGAGTCTTGATTTGGTTCATCTACATCAAACTCACTAAGCTTGTCTAAGCCTTCTTTGAAATTGGCTAAATCATTGTTAGGGTCGCCCTCTTTTGCTGCGATAGCCACAGGGAGAGTTGGATTCTCTCCTCCGGTTCCAGTACCACCAGCTTCAGCTGAGTTTCTCTCTGCTGTTCTTTCAGCATTCTCAAGACCGATATCCTGGGTTCCAGCTTCATTGCTATTTCTTAGGTTAATTTGTCTATTGAAAAAATCCTTGTTTGCCAAGGTGAAAAAGAGCTTGTCCTGAACGAACAAGGAACTCAAAATTCTGCGGTAGGACTGACTCTTTTTTGAATTGTCAAAGAGAGCAAGTTTCGTTTGAACATCTGCAAGTGCTGCTTTCTTCGCGTTTGCTGTGTTAGGATCTAAAGCGCCTGGAGCACCTGGAGCGAGAGATTGTGTAACACCAGAAGCCAAGGATTGTTCATTATCTTCATCCCTGAGATTGCCAACGTCCTGGTTGGTTAAAAGCTCAAATTCTAACTGATTAGCGGTTTCTACCAGCCTTTCAATTTCCAACTTAGTTTCAGCACTAGGGAACAAAATGTTGGATTTCAGCGGATCGCTAGCCACCATCTCTGGCATGGTCATGAAGTTTATGCTCAAATCTACCGAACCATCATCTCTGATGTCCATTTCGTGTTGAAACATTGCCAAAATGAAAACATTCTGAGTCCTCTCTAGAGCCTCTCTTGCCTTGGTAGGAATGAAGCTGGTTGTACCACGAGGAGCAAGAACCTTCCAACCAACTACTGCCTTGATTTTAAAATACGTTGGATCCCAAACGCGAGGACCGTCGTTGGCACCTTTTTTGAACTGTGCTTGCGGAACCAACAAATCGGCAAAACTCAGTGGAACAGTCTTTTTAGATGCTGCAAATTGAACCTCTCTAATATCGCGAATAGCGAAAATGTCCTCCACACTTTGCAAGTGCAAGGTCATATTTGCTTCAAACTGGAAACTATTAGCTGGCATATCTCCAACAGTCTTCCAAGTAAAAGAGGTCAAACCTGCTCCACGACCCCTACCGCTACTAGTCTTGGTTATGTTCGCTACTTCTCTCCTACTGAGCGAATCGTCAAATGGCAACTCAATGGGAAACTCTTCCTTGGTCACCGGGTCGATGAAGATTTTGAAGATTCTCACTTGTGGAACCAAGAGAGACAACTGAGAAGCATTTAGATTAAACAGGATATCAGAATCAGCACCTTTGTGAAAAAGTTTATTGATGAAATCAAAGGGTGTATCATGATCGATTGTGAGAAAATTGTTGTAATAAATCCCAGACTGTCGCCCAGGATTTTGACTCGTAAACTGCTTCCACTTGAGCATGAGGTGGCACTGCTCCTGAAAGCGTAAAGCAGCCTGCCGCTCATCTTCGTTCTTGAACGCTTTACTGTCAAGGACAATTTGATCAACCTGCTTCTTAGCAGCTTCTTTCCTTCGTTCATCAGCCGTAGGCACGCCCAAAGCCTTAGCTGCGGCATTTCCTTCTGGACCTGTTCCGTCTTTAAGGCTCATCTATTAAATCCCCATAAAATCTAACACCCTCTCCAGTGGAGAAGGAATCTGAATCTCATCACCGAATTTGATGTGAGCTTCAGTGGGCGTCCTATTGAACCAAGCGATGATCCACCACAATTTTGGATCTCCGTAGTGGGTCTCTGCAAGTTTAGACAGCTTATTCCCTCGGTGCCAAGTGTGGGCAATTAGATTCAAGCTGTTAATCTGATCATCTGTTGGATAATCAAAATTGGCGCTGTTGTACTGCCTGATGAACTTTACATCACGAGCTTCAAACAACGGCTCGTACATTCGTCGAGCGTTGATGAATTTTCGTCTTTGTTCGTATCTTGAAATTGGCATGATTATGTTCTCGGCTTCAAAATCTTGTCAGATCGATAAGGAAAGCCCTTGCCTCCACGCTGTGAAGTAGTGACAACATCCGGCTCTGGCGTCTGACCCGGTGCCGGTGGACCAACAAGTTCCGGAGCTTCTAGAACTTGACGACTATATCCAAGACCATGTTGGTGATGAACTACGAAATCGATATCAAAACTAATTGTCTGTGGGACAAGGGCTCCGGGGTCAATGTTTCCAAAAAACCCACCAAAGAATCCTTGTTCAATGTCTGGTCTATAACTCAAACCAGCGATCGTGCCAACCAAGCCTGCCCTTGATGCTCCAGCTGAAATAGCTCCTGTCTTGGCATCCATGATGAGGTTTGCAAACTTCATTTTGAACAAAGGAGGTGCGACCATCGTTCCCACCACTCTTTGGTCTCCAATGTTTGCTTCTGTTAGGGTCCCTGTCGCGCCGCCTTCAACAAAATTTCTAGCTAACCTTTCCTCATAAACTGGATAAAGCATATTCAGAAGTTTCTCAGATTCCTTGAGATTCAAAATAGCTTCTTCTTCTGAAGCTGCTGGAATGTCCCAACCCAGTCTAATACGTCTGCGCGTTCTCTTAAAGGTTGAAATGGGATCCATACGTCCGAACACCTCTTCCTCGTTCCACTGCGATTCGTACTGATCCTCAAAAGCTGTCAAAAACGCCTTGAAGTGGCAAGTTTCACCCGTAGGAATGTGAACGAAATGGATAACCATTCCACTCGCATTGTCTCGATTAATCTTTCCACCATGAGAGTTGGAACCAGCCAGCCCGTCAGATACATCATTAAATGCCATTCTTCTTTTCCTCTACTGTATTTAGCCTCTCACTTGAAAATGACATTATGCCGATAGAGGTCCCGTCACCTTGCCAACCTTATTGAGTTGTTCCTTTACCTTATCCCATGCAACCTTTCCAATCTCCTTTTCGTTGATCTTTACGATAATGTTGATTGGTTGAACTGCGGCGTTGTTCTTGGTACCCTTCTGGGTAGTCTGCACGGCTGTCTGTACGCCCGCCTGAGACCTTTGGACGGCTGCGGTAGTAACTCCTGCGGCTCCTCCAGTGGGGGCAATCTCGGCGCCCTCAGGGACTAACTTTGCAACGATGTTTTCAAAGAGTGCAGCTTTCAAAGTTGACATATCATTAATTGAATCAACAATTCTCTCAATCTGATCCGCAATCGCTGCCAAATTGGCAACCGACTCGGACGAAATATTTGATAGAAGATTGTCGAACGTGGCAATAGATTCTGCCGCTAGAGCAAATCCGCCACCAATCATCAGTGCTGCCACGCCTATTGCAACAAGAACTGCTGCAAGAAGGGGACCAGTCAAAATCCACGGCATCAACGGTAATAGTGCTGCGGCGAACACAGTGAATGCAGCACCCGCTGCCAAAATAGTCTCTGGCTTGACGCTTGACATTGAAGCCATAAGCACACTAAGACCCAATGCAGCAATAGCTACACCAGCACCCATTAGCAAGATAGCTGCTCCAAGAGCGAGAATGCCAACCGTTGCTCCGACTCCTACAGGAGACAACATCAAAAGACCCATGAGAAGGATGATAGCCGCCAAGCCACCCAATACGATCAAAACAGCATTAATCTGTTCAGCGTTAAGCTTTGAGAATCCCTCTGCCATAAACCCAATGCCAGCTGCTGCCGCACCAATACCGACACCCATCAAAGCAATCGCTCCACCAAGAGCAAGCATTGTTTTGATGCCAGATGTACCAGCTTTATTGGCTGCTTTCTGAGCCGCTGTCATTCCAGTTGTAGCAACAGCATTTTCAACTTTAGACGCGGCATCAGCTGTATTGGCAGCAGCATCGGCGCTAGCCACTGTAGCACCTGTGCCTAATGCGAGGTTCATCAAACCTTGCCAGAATGTAGCGGCAGTAGTAACAGTAACCCAAGCTCCCTTAATGAGAGCAGCTGCTTTGATAGCTGTCACTATGCCCCAAATTGCTCCTGCTCCCAAAACAAGAGCAGGAATAAGACTAATTGACCACCCATCATATGTGACCCGAGTCCAATCGTTGAATTCTACAATTTTAGAAATCAGCCCTGTGAAGCCCTTAACGAGAGGTTGAATTCCTACAGCAAGACCAATGGCTGCATTTTTCAGCTGAGTAAGCATAGATTGTGCAACTTTTGCTTGCTCAGCCAAGGCATCTTCTTCCATCCTTGCGTCTCTTTGTGCTTTTGTTAAACCAATCATGTTGGGATTCAACAAGCGAGCGGCTTCTGCTACGCTTTCAAGACCCAACCTGTGAGCCATAGCACGTTTGGTGTGTTCAGACATTTGGTCAAAACTCTTGCCGGAAGCTGCCATCGATTGCTGAACCAAATCAATTCGCTCTTCGTGACTGGCATTAACCAACTCCAGTCCATTCAAAAATGCACCACCCATCAGGTGGTTGAAATCCGCAGCTATTGAAGCAGCACCTTCATAAGTGTCCATCTTGGAGCCCCAATTGACCAACCGCTCCATTGCGATGCCAGTCTCTTTAGACTGCTTCGCAATAGCTTTGAACACATTTACTGCGTTTTTGCCATAAGCAGCTAGAGTTGGCATTGTCTTGCTAAAACCTTCTGCCAGTACCTGAGGAGCTAAACCAAGTTGTTTTGCATATCCAGCGACCTCTAGTTGAAGGTTTCCTGTCTCTTTGGCACTCATCCCCAGAACTCGCATAGCAAGTTCCATATTTGCCGCTGTCGTGTCTGTGCTAATTCCAAAAGATTCCATTCTGGCAGCCATCACAGCCAAATCTTTTTGTGTGCTGGGCGCCATGCCAGAAAATAGATTCAACTGAGAGAACAGAGAATTTACAGCATTTGCCGAATCTTCTGCTGAAATCCCATATAACCTGTTTGCATCAGCAATCTCAGTAATCATTCCATGATACTGAGTTCCTGTGCCAGTTGTCTTGCTAAATGCTGCTGTGGCTTCATCTTGGGTGATTGCCATCAAAGCGGTCATTTCCACCACTTTACTGATTGAAGACCCCAAGACATTAGAAGGAGAAATGGTGCTAGCTAGCCCTGCCCTAACATCGCCAATAACCTGACTCAGATTAGTGGCTGTGTTGATAGATTCTGTAAAAGAACCAACAAACGTGTTCTTCCAAGAAGCATCAATTCCTGTAAGCGTTGTGACTAATCCAGCTGTAGTGTTTTGAAGAGCCTCTGAAGCCTTGACTCTATCTTGGTTCCCTTCAATAAGCTTCTTCTGCTTTGCGATCTGCTCTCCAATAGATTTGAGAGCAGCCTCGTCAGCCTCACCCAACTTAATCTTCTCTTGAAGTTGAAGTTCCAAGGCTTTGATTTGATTTTGAGCCATCTGGGCTTCAATCTTCAACAAATCATTATTTGCATCAACCTGATCACCAATAGACTGAAAAACCTCAGCTTCCTCGCTAATCAAGGCTAGTTGTGATTGCAAAGCAAGACGAGTCTGCTCAGTAGATTGTTGCATTCTAGCAAAATCTGCTGCTATCGCTGCTGTTTGTTCTGGTGTTAGCTCATCAGCCACTTAGTTTATGCCCCTTCCTTAGCGCGAATTAAGGAACCCCAATTGAATAAGGATCCTACTTGAATGGATACTTGAGTCCAGTTTTTCTCTCGAATTGCCGGATTGCTGAATCTAGCTTGAATTTGTTTTTGTAGGTTGCAGGATTGTCAAGCCCAAGCTCCTGCCACGACTCTAGGTATTTCTTCTCTCTCGAAAGAACCTTAGAAAATGAGTCAATCTGCGAGCGTGTTCCTCTAACTGACACTGGGACAGATGGACCACCAAACATTCTTGAAAGAATTGCTTGAATTCCTGACCCAAACATACGAAGAAAAGACTCGTCCAAATCACCCCTACGTGAAGACCCCAAATCAATCAAAATGGGCACCAAATCTTCTACCTGACCTTCATCGCCATTCTCTGGGTCCATATAGGGTCCGATAGGTCCCATACGATATGACTCGTCCATTTCTTTCATTGCACAATCCTCCTCTGTAAGTAGACTACAAAAAGCAAAAGGGGCTCATGCCCCTAATTGCTATCTGCCCTTACTGCCTTTGGCTTTTGCCTTTTCAATTGCTTCGTTTTCTTTCTCAATCTGTTCTTTGAGCTTCTTTAGGAAGTACCTGCGAATGGTGATGGGCAGGTTGTACGCCTCAATGAAGCTCCAGTTTCCGTAGTATTTCATCGCAAAGAATTCGTCGTAAACTCCTTGGATATACTTATTGCTTAGGCCAAAAAAATTCCGTACTAAACGGAACCTCCATTCGTTCCTCAAATTCACAATTCTTGCAAGAATAGTCCTGGGTGAGGTCGATGTTAGGAGTCACCTGTCGGTAAAGGCTCCTTAGCCTTTTGGTCGTAACCAGGGGCATGTTTTCTACAAAAAAGTTAATATCCTGCGGCTGAGTTGAACCACCAACAGCTACGATAACCATCTTCAACTGATCGGTAACCAAGGTGGGTGGCAAATTGTGCTTCTTTTTCTGGTCTGAAGCTTTTGCTAGAGCCTGCTCATCACGCCCTGTCATCAGTCGCACCTCAACTGCATGCTCGCAACTGGGAAGACCAGTAAACACAAATGTGCCGTTCTCTGTGGCTTCAACTCCCTCTGGAGTCTCTGTTCCATCAATGACCGCGTGCTCATTTAGATCAAACTGAAAGTTTGCTGTTTCTCCACAAGCTGGGCATCGTACCTTTGTCTTGTAGTCTGCTCCAAATCCTGTGATTCGCGCAGCGACAGTCAAGGCATTCTTGTCTCCCGCAAGGAATTCACTAACGCTGACCTTTGGACTAACGATAATGTTCTCCAACATTCTATCGATTGCCACGCCTTTCTTGATTAGTGAAGTGTTTGTCAGAATGTCTTCTTCCTTCGCAGTCATATGACGAATTTCTACAGAAGTAACGCCATGTAGTGCGTGTCCTTCTGGATAAAATTTGCCTTGTGATGGAAGTTCGACAATCTCTGATGGTGCTGCGAACTTTAAGACGGGAGCCGCACTCTCCGTCTGTTGTGGGAAAGCGCCCACGGGTGGCGTTACTGCCGCACCGGAGCGCTTTTCATTATCTCTTGTCATTTCAACCTCGTATTAGAAATTAGGCTCCGTGGAGGTCAAAAGTGTCCTTCCCTTGTGGGAGAAGATTCTGTACCAATGACGCAATCGGATCCTGAAGTGCATCAGGAGATGACAGAGTAGCATAATCGTATGCGAGTGTTAACTCAATGTTGGTGAGATCGTCTGATTCATAATCCAACTCGCCAAAATCCACATCCATAATCCATGGATTCCTGAGGGTCCAAATTTCGACTGCTCGACCACCTGAGAGCGGAGCACCGTCTTCGGTGATGCTTTCATCAATCTGAATAATCAAAACTTGTCCACCAATCATTTCTACAGCACGAGCCTTCGAAATGGTGGTAACGTCGTTGAACGTCTTGGGCACGATGTAACCAGAACCCTGGATTGTTGCTGCGAGATGCTGTGCGGCATCAGGCGAAACAGGGTCTACAAGAGTAACTGTCACGTCGTCCCAGGTTACACGACCTGGGTATTTGAACGTATGATTCAAATATGCGTGCTCAGTTTTGCTCACGTTGATTTTTGGCTTCTTTACCTTCTTGGCGTACCAAGTAGCGCCATTGGGCATGTTAGGGAACACTACGAGCCAACGATACGCTCGCTTAGGGTCCCTTTGGGGCTGTGTCCAAAATGCATCTACTTGATTAGCCATTAGATATTATCTCCCTTTGTCCTATACCCTAACTAGACGGGTAAAGTTGTTTTTTACAGGTCTTCGAACGAAGCTCCAGTTCTTGCAACGATGAAATCAAGAGCAATGAACTCGATTGCGCGAGCAGGCTTCAAGAAGATCTTTGCGTACATGATGTTTCTATCAATCAAATCAGCTGTGGTTGTAGACTCATCAAGAATGACACGGTAGTCAGAAAGACCAAAGTTTGTCTGAACTCTGTCAAGGAAAGGCTCAACCTGTCCCAAGAATCGTGCCCAAGTAACCTTGAGGTTCTGGTCGAACAGAATCCTAGAAGCGATTCTTGAGATTTCCTTCTTAAGGTGAATCAAAAGACGTCGAACGTTGATTCTGTCAAGAGCCGAAGGAGTTGCCTGAAGTGTCTTCTGTCCGAAGATAACAATTCCTTCTGCTGGGAACGAAGCAATTGGGTTAATGTTCACTTCGTAAAGGCTGTCACGCTGTGGCTGAGTAAGCTTCTCACGAACATCAACAACCTGTAGTCCTGATGCTCCCTCGGTCAAACCACCACGGTTGAATCCAGCAGGTGCGAACCAAACGTCACTCTTCTCCTGTGAGCTAGCCATAGTACCAAGAGCTACAACCGAAGGTGGCATCCAAAGTGGGAATCCAGTCTCCGAGTCATTTACTCGAACCCATGGGTAGTAAGCGCAGGCATAGCTGGTGTTAAGAGCACGAGCCCTAAGTGCTGTAATTGTTGCGTCAACTGAACCAAGGCGCGAGGCTTCATCAGCAGTGCTTTCGTGTGAAGGAGTGTATCCGCCTTCAATGTCGATAATTGCCAAAGCATCAGCACGTCGTTCAACTGTGTCCATCAAGTGGTTGGTAAGACCTGGAACAGTGATTCCTGGTAGAGTTGCAAGATTCAAATCTACAACTTCAGGGTCACGAATCGAGTCCACCGCACGACGAATACTTGCTACAGCGTAGTTTGCGTCCTGTGCTCCACCACCCTTGGTAAGGTAATTGTTTCTAAACGGGTCTCTTTCAACAATGTCTAGACCGTCGAATCCACCAAACATAGGCATGGTGAACTTGTCGTGTCCTCGGCTAAGAATAGATTTGTATCCTTCCTCTGAGCCAGAAGCTGCTGCGAAAATAGCAGTCTCTGAGATACCTGCTGCACGACTACCAGACATCCAGTATGACTCAGTGCTCGAACCAGAAACTGGAACGACATCATCAAGACTGAATACAAACTGATACTCAGTTGCAGTTCCGGCAATGTGTGAATCTACGCCGTCTGGCTGAATTCGTACAAGGTCTCGAACATCTTCGTCGAATTTCTGAGCACCAACCTTCTGAGTGATAATGCCGAAGTATGCCTCATCAGGCGAAAGTACCCCTGCATCCGAGCTTGAAACTCGCATCTGCATTGTTGGGAACTCAAGAGAAGCGCTGAAATCTGTGATTCCAGGGATTGCGATAGTTCCACCGCCAGCGACTGGAGTATCTGGCATTGAACCAGAACCAACCATGAGCGCTGTCGAGTCAACTGCCGAACCACTAACCAAATCAATTGAATTGAATCGAACAGGTCCGAAGAATCCGAATGGAAGAAGCTCAGGCTCCAATCCACCCTGCTCAATTACAGGGTTCATTTCGATTCGAACAATGTTTGAAACATTCGGGAAATCACCATATTCACGATGACGTCGCTCAGTCTTGTCCCATGCGACATTCTTGTCACCAATCTTTCGAGCAACATAGTTGAGAGAATTTGGATCCAAGCTGCACTGAGTGTAAACCTCAAGAACTTCCTTGGCTGCGTCTGTGTCATCAATTCCACGAATCTCAACAGTAAAGGTACCGTATCGGTCATACTCACTAATTGATGCCTGAACGTCAGTGATAGAAACCTTGACGTTGTTCTGCTCCCATTCTCCAGAGCCGTCACCCTTGTTTACAACAAATCGGAACAAACGTGGCATCGCGTCAGCCATGTAGCTTCCAGTAATAGTGTTAAGATCCTGACCAATTACCCAGCCAGTCTTAGCTGCGGTAGCTTCGATACCCTTGTAGTCAGCCTTGTTAATTGTGCTGTTTTCAATAGCTGCAACAAAACCAAGAACACTACCAGCGATGTTTCCGCTGTTTTCGTTGACAACGCTCTTCAAGTGACTCTCGAAAGTTTCACCAAGGAAGTAATTCTCAAGCGATGCCGCTGGAGTCACCTCATCATTTGTCAAAGTTGGGTTGGTGTTAAATACCTTTCGGATGTACTTCGATGAATTTGGATTGAAGTTAAAAGCAGTATCCTTCACTACAGCCGCAGTTTCATCTTCGATAACAAGGCGGAACTCGTAAGAGCTACCAATGTTCTGTACAAGAACAGCTGCACCTTCGGTTCCAACATCGCTTCCAACAGGGTCATCTCCGACTAGGCGGATGGAACCCTTGTCAAGGTACCAAACAGCTGCCAAAGCGCCGGTAATATCTGATGCGTAACCTGCCGAAGATGATGGAATAATCCACAGACCAACAGCGCCGCCGTTTGACGCATTAGTAGGATCAGCTGAGGTGTTTTCAGTGGTCCAACCAGCCTGGGCAGTAAGAGCAGCTGTTGGGTTGTCGCTCTCAGAACCAAGAAGGCGAACGAACGTAAGAGGACGAGAATTCTTCAAGTACGCTTCTGCTGCATATGCAGCATACGTTGGAGAAGTAGTGTTTCCATCTCTCCAAATATCACCAGTACCCGCACCACGAACAGGGAGACCAAAAACCTCCACAAATTCAAGATAATCGTTTACCTTGGTTGGAATAAGAGCGGGTCCCTTCTGGGCTCGACCGATTACTACTGGACCAACGGGATCAGGAAGCCTTGGAAGCTGCGACTGATCAATTTCCTTGATTTGTACGCCGGGCGAAACAAAGCGGTACTTTTTGATTGATGACATTCTTGGGCTCTCCTTAAAAACTGGCGTGTATGCACTATTGGCGCTTTCTCAAGTAAATAGTGTTGAAATGAACCAACGGAAATTCACTAGAAAGTCTTTTTCACATCAATGTCTTTCAAATCCCCTACCATGACTCGTTCTCTAGGGATCTTGACCTCGACGATATTCTGACGAACAGCTACCTGGGGTTGCTTCCTGTTAGCTCCTTCGCCAATTAGTTTTCCAAGAACTTCCACTTGGATTTTCGTGATAAATAGTCGCTGTTGATCGTCTAAATCATCACCATTGTTGTCTGTTGAGAATTCAGGCTTGAAAAATGCCTCATAGTGCCAACCATCTCTCATAATGACAAATCTATTGATGCCGCCAGAGGTCGTCATAAACGGTTGGGTCAACTGGTTCATTTGCTGCGCAAACTCTGTCTTCAACTCAATTTCATAGGTGAACACAGTATAGACAGGCAATGGAATAACTGCTGTCTCGTACACAATCTTTTTGTTTTCTCTCAAAGAAAACTGCTTCTCATTACGATTAAATAATGCTGAATCTGCGTTCGCAAACTGAGAAGTTTTTTCTTGGTTGATCCTGCGAGAAACCTCATATGAGCCTCCCTGAATGTCCCCAGGAGGAACGATATTCGACCATACGCTTCCCTTCCTAGCTGGGTTCTTTTCTCCATCTAGCCTCTCAAGGGTCATTACGGGAAGAATGAACGTTCCAGTTCTGTCTCTCAGATCTCTGTTGTTTTTGACTGCATATGCTCGCTCGTGCCCAACCCACACAACTGGAGTTTTTTTCCAGCCCTTGTTGGTTGTGCAATAAAGATCCATTTCTTTGTTAAGCCAGTCGTACATTGCCAGATCGATGGTCTCAATAGTAGAAGGAGACAGAGGATATGACTCTCTGCTCTTCTCTCCACCAGTTACCACACCTTGTAGCAATTCTTTACCGTTCGCCATTTACTTATTCCTCATAGAATGGGGCTACGTACCACTGTCCGCCTTCATTTGCATAAAACTTGTTAGCCTGATCGAAAGGAGGAAACAGTGTCGTCCCCACGTCGCAAATATAGACTATGTACCCTTTCCAATTGTTCGGAAAACTAATCATGTTTTGAATAGTGGAAAAATCTGCCGAATTTTGGTTGGCAGACAGAGTCAAGATCTTTAATTGCGTCAAAGAACCCATAATTACACACACAAAATGAAAGGACTAGCAAACCATGTGCCAGCTTCATTGAAATATAGTTTATCAGCCCTGTCAAAGGGAGGATAGAGAGTAGAACCAACTTCACTGATGTACACGATACAACCTTTATAGTCAAGCGGACTACTAATCATTGACTGTATCGTAGAAAAATCAGAAGAAGTGTCCTTCGCAGAGAGCACCTGAATCTTGCCGTTACACCCGATGGTGACTGCCTCTCCAGCCGCTTCCTGAGACCCTACAGGAGCGACCCTGAACAGTTCCCTAGCCTGAGTGATGGCTTCTGGTTCGTCGAACTGACCGCCTCTCACCCTCAAACATTCAGCCGTAATTTCAAATCTTTGGTCTGCTTGTGAGAAAAGCTCATCAGGCTCACCAATTTTGTGGATCTCGTAGAACTGATTACCATAGAAGATGATGTCTCCCTGCCTTACGAATAGATCCAAGTCCTCTGTAATTCTTCTCTTCTGAAATCTAACGATGATTCGTGACTCAGAGTCGATATTGTGTTTTTCTGTTGTGGTCTGTCGTCCATCGCCCCAATAGACACGAGTTGCCACTCTCACAGGAGGAAGAAAGGTTTTCTCAATAGCCTCTCCATACAACTCGTGAAAATTAGAATGTTGCACGCTGATTGGATAATAGATAATAACCTGAGGTGCGATGCACTCAGTTACTTCGTCGTTGATTTGCTTAACGAAGTTCCTCTCCTTCTCTCCAAAAAAAAGTGGAGGTGGAGGACTAGCCGGGCGGCTCCATGTAATGTTCTCAGTCATCTATTTTATCCTACAAAAATTGGCTTAGGAATCTTCTGATTCACTCTCTCTGAATTCTCTACAAGCTCTGCTCTCTGTTCAGCCAAAGCGTTATAAGTGACAAGATCTAGATATTCCTTCAGGGTCTCTCTAAGTTTGTCCTGTTCAGACACGCCAGCCTCAACCAGTGCGGGACCATTCAACGTCACCTTGTCTCCTGGGAGAGGAATGCTGTCAAGCTTGCTACGAACCAAACCAAGCTGCTCTTTTGAGATAGCAAGAGCAAATCGTCGAATCCACTGCTTGCCCATCGAGTTAATGTTGCAATATGGAATATTCGCAAAAGGAACTGTGTTGAAGTTGTTAACTCCTCGGCTCCTAGCCGTACCCACGCTACCTGAAGCGTTCAAGTTGTAAACGTCATTGTCGTCAATGGTAAATTCAAACCACATTTTCAACAATTCACTGGTAGAAGGCATTGGAAACAAGCGAACCTTGTTGTCTCGCAACTCAAACGAGTAGTGTGAAATCCTTGTCCAAATATTATCTTCGTATGCCATAGCCTGTAGCTTGTTGTGCCACGATGGGATGACTTCAAATGTGGAATCGTCAGAATACTGCCCATATGTAGAAAGGTTTCCTACAGCGTTGAGTCCACCGTAGTATCCATAGAATCTCCACATCGCTCTAGCGGTCTTGTACCAGACTCTGCGGATGGTGACTCGGCTGTCCCCAATGAGCCCCTCAAAAAGCTCTCCAGAACCTGAAGCTCCCAATTCTACCACTCTTGCCTGAAGGTCGTAATCTTGTATTCCAGCAACAACATCTACCGAAGCTGAATAGAATGTTTTGGTGCCTCCGATTCCTGCCTCTGTCGAGATAGCTTTAGAGATATCCAGTGCTCCCTTTAGATCAAATTCGGGATACATTACCGCTAAACTGGCTCCGCTCAAACTTGAACTTAGCTCTGACCCAGATTTCAATTCACCGTCAGAATCGAACGTTCCTGTGGGAAATCCCAAAACATCCGAAAGCACATTGCGTGCCTGATGGCTGTTGATCATCGATGAGTATTCTAGGGTAGCGTACTCGTAGGCAGCATATACTTGACAATCTGTAATTTCGATATCAAGAACATCGCCTCCGAACATCTTATATGTAAAAGCCACCTGATCTACCGCACCAGACAAAAAAGCAGGTTCATCGACATACTGAGGCACTGCAAATGGCAAAGCGTCTGCGACATCAGAAATAGCACCAACCGATGGCAATTTAATTCTGCTAGTTTGAGTTAATGGCGTTAGTGCTGGAGTTGACATTCAATTTCCTCAGTTGTTCACAGTAATTAGTAAGCACAAAAAGAAGAGCGCCCCGGAGGGCGCTCAACTTATTCAGATATTCTCAATCTGGGACTAGCCCTTGAGATCCTGTACGATGACCAATCCGTACATATCTGGTCGTACCATCTTCTTGGCGTATCGAGTCATGACACCCTTACGAGGCACGAAATCCTCGGTTCCAAAGATGGTTGGGGTTACCTGGAGAGGTACGTATGGTGAGTAGACAAATCCACTTTCGAGGAATGAACCACCCTTACGTCCAATCAAGATAACGTTGCGTGGGAAGTATGGGTCAACATAGACGTCCCACTTCTTGCTAAGCTGACCAGTCTTCACTGCGCCAACATCGCCCTTGCCGTCATCGTGAGTCACGTTTGCACGGAATCCACTGGTGAACTCAAGGATGTTTGCAACTTCAGGTCCGCAGACAAGGAAGTTGGCTCCACCACGAAGAGTCTTACGGTGAATCTGTGCCGAGACGTCATTCAACGTTTCAACAAGAGTCTCGTACCACTCAGACACGGTACCAGTGAAATCGGCTCCAAGAACTGATTCGTTGGCAAGAGTGCTGATTGGAAGACCAGTGTCGCGAATCAAGAATCGACCTGGACGACGCGACCAGTGGTAGGTACCAGCTGATGCACCCTTGAGAAGGTCCTCAAGAATTTCCTGATCAATTTCAAGACCAATCTGCTCCGAAAGGATACTTGTAAGCTCAACCTCTGCGTCAAGGTTGTGGTACGCATTCAAGTCCTGTCCAAGCTCAGGGGTCCACTTAGCCTTCAACTTCTTGGTCTTGGCAGTAACGCTTACTGAGTCAACCTTGATGTCGATTTCGGGAATTGCTTCCTCGTTTTCCAAGCCCCACTCAACAACACCACGAACCGATCCAAGAGCGTTGCCGCTTTCGAAGTTGTCGTCCATTGCGAATGTGACAGTCTGCGAGCCAGTAACACCAGTTGAAGCAGTCAATTGTGCAACAGTAAGAGTGTCTGACGATACGTAAAGCAGAACATCATCGTAAGTGACACCGAGTCCCGAGCCAGAAGGCTTGGTCAAACGACGAAGCTGAGTTACGCCAGCGCCCAAGCCATCAATAGTGATGGTAACAAGGTCATTCTTGTTAAGGGGCTGTCCCGAAGCTTCAAGAGAAGCGACGGTAGTGGTTACAACAGCAACTGCTGAGGTACCCGAGACCAAATCTGGGTCATGACGAACCAAAAGGTCAAGAGTAGAATCACCTGCTCCAAAAATTCCCGAATCAACGAGAGTCAATGTGACAGTGTTCGATCCAGTTGGTGAACTGTAACCGTTGTTCAAGTTGTAGAACGAATCTTCCGCTTCGTCACCTGAAAGGCTTACACCTCCGGTGATTTCGCTTGCTACTCGACCACCACCGTAGACCGACTCATCAGCCTCCGAACCAAGACGGGTTCGATCAGTGGTAAAATCAAGGAAGAAGATTAGACCCGATGGAAGACTCATTGGCTGAACCGAGACAAGCTCGTTCGCAATAAGCGATCCAAAGACACGACGGACGATTGGGAATGCAACAGCTGCAAAACCTTCGACGTCGCCGCCAGCCATGGTGCTTGCTTCTCGCAAAAGCTCCTTAGCCTGATTTTCTAGAAGCCGAGCCATACCAGCCTTGGTGCGCTCGCTATCGAGCCCTTCCAATAGACCAGTCTGTTCCCACTTCGACATAAGTGCTGCGCCTTCCTTCTGGAGGTCGCGCTGCACGATACCTTCTGTTAGTGTTTTCAAGACAGACATTTCTTTTTTTCTCCTTTTTGAATGAAATGTAGAATTACTTTTTGGTAATTCCTGCTAGTTTCTGCATCCTCTCCGCTACGGGGTTGGGTGCGTTTTCTGGTTTGTTGCGTCGAGCAATCAGTGGTGTGCTACGCTTTTCTACTGCCTCTCTCAGCGATTGTGGCTTCTTCTTTTTAGATGAGCCCACTGAGTTCGAAAGTGTTTCGTAAATCACTTTTGCCTCTTCAACAGAACCAGCCTTTGAAACAGCCTCGACAATCTTTCTTTTTTGTCGCTCATTCAGGGAGACGCTTTCCAAAATCTGGTTAGTGTAAAGCAATCGGGCGTTTTGAAGATTAGTATCTTTCAATTCTTCCGAGAGCCTCCGGACGAAAGATTTGAGATTTGAAATCTCTTTATCTTTTTCCGCTTGTGTTGTAAATAGATCCTTCGTAGACGAACGGACTATTTCCATGAGTTTTTCTTTTGTGACAATCATTTTCCCTTCGCGGGCTAACTCCAACGATGAAAGTTCATCGTCAGCATCTAGATCAAATTCTTGTCCCATTGATTTGTGTCGCGGTGCGGGCTTAGCTTCTGGCTGGTCGCCCTTGCTGGCAAGGTGCGCCATGTGTGCGTCTTTGCTTGCCTGTGCGATCATGTCGCGAGTCATCTTCGCTTCTTCCATGTCGCCTTCTCCACCAAGATTAATAGCCTTAAGGGCGTCAGAAAGAACCAAAGCATAAGGAACAATACTTCTCACATCGTTTGGGTTAGCCTCGTAATCAGCCCCATAGCTTTCAATTTTCTGATCAAAATCAGTAATGCCCTGTTGTGCCAAGGCTGCCTTGATGTTGTCGGCTGCGGCGATGGTATCTTTCATGCTTCCCATCATGTCACCCTTCATGGACTGAACCGGGTTCTTGTCACCACCGCCAAAAAGCTTGCTCAAAAAACCTTCTTCAATGTTTCCCTTATGGGTCCACTCAGCGTGAGTCATGTTTGGATGTGCTGAATGACACTCCTTGTCGGGGTGTCCTGACTCGCCTTCTTCCTCTCCATCGTTTTCTGCAAGAATTGAAAAAAGAGTCTCTTCGTCTAGATCAATTTCTTCTTCGTCTTCTGCGCCCATTTCTGCACCTAGTTCATCACCAGGAGCACTGAGGTTCAAGTCTTGAGCCAATTCTGCCTGACCCATGTCAGCTGCTTGCTCGTCGGATGCCATTTGACGCTCCAACTCACCAAAATCAATCTCGATTTCTTCTTCTTCGTCTGGGCAGGGACACATATTTTCCCCATCAGTTACGCCCAGAGGAAGTGAATCTGCTACGCCACCAACCTCACCAGCGCCCATGTCAGGCTCAAGCCCTCCACCACCGCCACCAAGAAGGTCGTCTAGCCCATCCTCTTCATCTTGCTCTAGAAGAGCCTTTAGGGTCTCTTCAATTTTTGGCTGGGCAGCTTCAAGTACAGCTGCTTCGGCACTCTTCAACGCTGCTTCTCTCAATGCGGTTGCATCTACCAAGGCTTGTTCTAGCATGCTTGACATTTATGTTTCTCCATTTCTCATAAGATGAACGATTCCACTCTCTCTAACTAGTGTTCTGAGAAGCGAGAATCCTTTATCACAAGGAAACTATCAACCCTCATCGGTGAGCGAATCAAGAATCTCCTTGTCATCTTCTTCTTGAGGAGCTTCCTCTTCAGAAAGAACACCCTCAAGGTTCATGATGTGTGGCATCAATTGAAAAACTTCCTGATAAGGTCTAGTTGCCAAATAATTGACAACACTTTGTGCCAATTCTGGTTCCAATTTGAAATAAGATACTTTCTTTTCGTTTTGCATTTTTTCTCCTACATTCGCAAAATCATACATTTGACCAAGCCGGACTCTCCTTCAAAAGATTCCAAAGCTTGCCCTATTATTCTACCTGTGAGGTTTTTTGAAAAAAATAACCATTTTCTCAAACTCACAGCTTTGGCGTGTCCTGGCTTTTTGCTCGTAACAAGCATGTCACCAACTTTCACTTTTCCAGTTACCAAAACCGGTTCAGCACCAAGGATAATTGGCTGATCCTTTCCTTTTTTAACCACGCCCAACACCGTTGAGTCTTCGTTTTCAAAACATGGAGTAAGACCGTCACGCCACACCAACACAGTGCCAGTAGGATACCTCCCGATACCCTTAGTTGTTAAGCCTGTTTCGAAGATCGCACCTACAGTCGTCTGAACGGCATGTACATCATTCCAGCGGTTGACGGGATCTCCAAAATCTCTAGACCCATCTGCATCGGGAACAATACTGCCAGTAATTTCAACTGAGCCGCTAAAGCTAGCTCGCCCATTTTCTGTAAGCTGGTGAACAATGGTGTTTGAACCACTAACAACCGCAAATCCTTTTGCCATTTCTTATTCTCCACCATAGCTAGTCGTCCAAGCCTCAGACATTAGTCCACTTTGAAGAAGCTCTTGTACCATTCCCCACCCTCATTGAAGTACCATTTGTTTGCAGTTCTGAAGAAATCTCCAGATGGGAACCCACTGCCAGTAAGGTAGAATGAGTACCCGTGGAACAACTCTGCGCTACCAGTGAAAGCAGGAGGAACAGAAGCTGTAGTGAACACAGGAATTCGCATCTGACCCTGCATAATGATGCTATCAGTGTTGTCGTTCCCGAGGTAAGTGCTTCCAGTTACGTTAAGGTTGCCAGTAACGTTCAGGTTATTTTCAATGTTAACATCAGCAGGCAAACCAATGGTCAAAACGCTGCCTGTACCGAGAGGAACAGCAACTTCCAGTCCGCCATTCACATTAACTTCATTCGCAGTACCAGTAACCTGGAGGACTGCGGCACCATCTGCCACCTGACCAACGCCTGTACCAAAATCAACAGCAAGCGTAAGTGATGTTCCAAGTTCAGCAAGACCACCGCCAGTAAGACCAGTGCTTGCAGTAACGTCATACGTGCTATTTACAAGCTCTGCATTCGTAATTGAGTCGTCTGGAAGAAGAACCGCACCAGTGACCTCTAAGCCACCACCAGTAATAAGAACACCAGCACTTGCAGTAACTTCAACAAGACGCGCTGCGCCCGTAACTTCAAGATCGGTTGTGACCTCTACATTTCCAGCAACGACAACATCATCATCAGCAGTCAAGCCGCCAACGTGCAACGGAACATAATCAACAATTGCTACGTTTCCAGAAGTAAATCCACCATCAGTAGTGTCGATTACTGCAAATTCATCAAGCGATTCATCAAAGATAAAGCCCCTGTTGTTGGCTCCACCTCGCTCCATAATCATACCAATGTCTAGAGTTGTTCCTGCATTTCCACTAGCAAGGAGAATCAACGGGTCTTCAACAAGAAGATTGTTGCTGTTTAGGTAAGAAGCCGTACCATTTACGGTAAGGTTTCCAACGACAGCAAGATTTCCTGTTACATCAAGGTCGCCGCCGACATCAAGATCATTTACAATTCTGACATCATCTGTAAGGGCAAGAGTAAAAGTATTTGCTCCAGCTGCATACGAAGCAGTAATGTTTTCAACAGTTCCCTGCCATGTCAGAGTCTGAGTACCGTCTGTAGCAATAGATTCGGTATTACCACCATCGCTTACAGAGAAGCTTCCTGAGCCCGCAGCAGCTGCAATATCGCCGCGAATCTCTTGAAGAGCATCTTGAACGTTAGAGGAGGTAACGTCACTGAACGGTACAACAACCACTTCGGAAGCAGAGACCTGATTCCACGAAGCCGAACCAACAGCATCTGACCGCAAAAACAGACCATCACCTTGTTCGCCAGCCAAATCAAGAACCAAAGTTCCCGAAATACTAGCAGAAACAGGTACATCAACACCTAATTCAACTGTACCATCCTCAAGAAATTTTACTACTTGAGTGCTACTCCCTGTAATTACTGCTAAGCCTTTCGCCATTTTGATCTTCCTCCGGGTGGTTCCTTATAACTAGTTTGGCTTTTCTCTAACTGTCGTCTTCGCTTAGTCCATAGAACGTTACAATCGCTGCCCACCCATCAGGCGGGATATCGTTTTCCATTTTATTCTTCCATCCTTTCAACGCCAAGTTTCATCTTTCGTATTTCAATAGTATCATTCCCGCCTTCGTCTGGATCTCTTTGTATTTCAATTGAAAGTGGCGGCTGAGCCGAGACGCTTGCAGCATACCTGTCCCAACCACTAAATGCATGCCAATGAAGAGTCGCTACGTTTGCCGAGCCTTTAACACTTCCGCTCACCAAAAATCTTCCCATAGCATTTGAATTAAGAGGTCCGGTTGGGTTTACGCGCATTTCAAAATACCAAGACAACCTATAGGGACCTTCAGCCATTGGGTTGGGAGTGCGACTGAATACTTCTTGCCACGTTTCTTGATTCGTAGAAGAAGAGGCATTTTGCTCCCAAAACTGGAAGGTGTCAAACTCAATCGCACTACCGCTTGTTACTTGCTTGCCCATTAGATCCAAACCCTCCTGTTTACGCTTCCGCTCAACAAATCAGTTTCGTTTGCTGCGATTGTAAACCATGCGATGTCTGACACGACCCGGAATCCAGCTGGAACATCGGCTCTTTCAGTTAGTCCATCATCAACATAAGCGTCAATCCACACATCAACATTAGAACCATCATCAGAAATTAGATTCATAACAACTTCTGTCGAATTAGTAGAATCGGCTGCAAAAACATGCGATTGAGATGCTGATAATACGTGTGAAGTTCCGTCATTGTGAAGATTAACACTTCCAGATGCAACCTCTAGTGTCATAGCTGCTGTCTGTGTAAGAGAAAGTCCGGAAACTGTTTTACCAGCAATACCGGCGTTTAAGTTTTGATCAAAAAAAGCCATTAATAGTACCCCACAATGTAATTATAAAGCCGAGGAAGACCATCATTGAAAAGACTACCCACAGTAAACCCAGTTGAAATAATCGTGATACCGTTTCCAGATGTGTCCCAATCATACTGTGTTTGTAAATAAGCAAAATCTGCACTCGACATTGTATCGGTTTTCCAACCCCATTCATCAGCTGAAATGCCCACAACGATAACCCACTTGGGTTGACGTCCAAGCGTGATGGTTCTCGGATTAGTCCCATTCCCGGTATAGGTACCTGATTCAATGTGACGAGTGCTCCCAACCAGATCGTAAAGTTTTATCCAATCATAAACATTGTCGGTAGTTGAGAGAGAGAAAGCGGTGGTCGCCCCAGTGCTATAAAACCCCATGCCACTTGAAGTGGATCCCACTTGATCTTTAAAATCACGAGCAATTGAGTTGCCTTGAGATGTGTAATTAAAATATAAATCGGAATCAGTTTGATCTGCCACAAGCATAAAGCCAGGCTGCCTTCCATGCACTAAGGCATTAGTACTACCGCTTCCAATATATTGTCCTGTGTCTAGGTGAGGACCGTCACGAACAGCGAACCAATGGAAAACTGTGTTGTTACGATTAATTTGAAGGGAACTACCAACACTAAACCCAGTTGAATTAATTGTGACCCCGTTGACCGTCCTATACACACCGTCAGTGCTTAAGTCCAGCCAGTCATCGCCGGTCATTGTAGTTAATTTAAATCCAGCTCCTCGTTGGCTAGTTGGTCCACTATTTCTAGTAGACGCAATAAAAACAAAAACAGGTTGCCAGCCGATGGTAATCGTCGTCGTCGAGCC
>Ga0224512_10000897_pt1 | contig 30265 bp, 27 predicted proteins | sample SF_May12_sed_USG_4_FD_169103 | JGI IMG/M metagenome (GOLD analysis project Ga0224512, IMG submission 169103) | Sediment microbial communities from San Francisco Bay, California, United States - SF_May12_sed_USGS_13 | ecosystem: Environmental > Aquatic > Marine > Sediment | place: USA... | reverse complement strand
GGAGATGCGCTGCCGCTGCCCCCCGGAGAACTGGTGGGGATAGCGGTAGAGGTGTTGGCGCCCCAGTCCGACGCTCTCGAGAAGGCCGACCACCTGCTCGGTCAAGTCGGCCCCCGACGCTTCCCTATGAACCCGCAGCGGCCTGCCGACGATGTCCTTGACCAGATGGCGAGGGTTGAGTGAGCTGAAGGCGTCTTGGAAGACGAACTGACAATTGCGACGGTAGGTGCGCCACGCTTCGCCCTTCAGCCGGTCGATGCGATGAGCGGCCTCAATACTCTCCCGCCGGGCTTTCTGCTCGGGAGTCTGCTGGGATTCGGGAAGGGCGTCCATTTCGTCCAGGAACCCTCGGTCCAGCGCGGACAGCCGGAAGTAGATCTCTCCTCCAGTGGTGTCGGTGAGTCCCGCAATACAGCGTCCCAACGTCGTCTTCCCACACCCGCTCTCGCCGACCAGCCCCAGAGTCTGTCCCCTTCTTATTTCGAAGCTGACGCCGTCGACCGCCCGCACGTGGCCGACCACGTGTTGAAAGACTCCCTCCCGGACCGGGAAGTACTTCTCTACGCCGCGCAGGGTGATCACCGGCTGGCCGTCGACCCTGGATTCGGCGTCGATGCGATCATCGCGCAGAGTCGTCATGACGCCCTCCGATCGAGCCGGGGGATTTCGTCGGTCGCGACGCCCAGCGCTTGCGCGGACGAGTAGGCGTGACAGGCGACCGGACGCATACCGGGCCGGGCGTCAAGGACAGGGTCCACCCGGCTGCAGAGATCGGTGGCGAAGGCACAGCGCGTATGAAAACGGCAGGCGTCCGGCGGGTCGATCAGTTCCGGAACGGTGCCCTCGATCGCCGCCAGCTCCCCCCGTGTGTGGGCAAAGGAAGGTACCGCCGCCAGGAGGCCCCGGGTGTAGGGATGGAGCGGCTCGTGGAAAACCTCGTGTGTCTCTCCAATCTCAGCGATGCGCCCGGCATACATCACCGCAATCCGATCACATATCCGCCGGACCAGCGAGAGATCGTGGCTTATGTAGAGCACCGACGTCTGATGGCGGTGCTGGAGGTCGCGGATCAGCTCGAGGATCCGCGCCTGGATGGTTACGTCGAGGGCGGTAGTTGGCTCGTCGGCAATGAGCAGATCGGGGTTGCAGGAGAGGGCCTGGGCGATCATCACCCTCTGCTTCATTCCCCCGGAAAGCTCGTGTGGGTAGCTGGCCATGATCTTGCGCGGGTTGGGAATCTGGGTCTCGGCGAGAGCGTCGCCCACCAGTTCATCGACCCTCCTGCGGAGACGCCGGGCATGGGAGCGGAGGGGCGGCACCTTGAACGCCACCCGCTCGAGCAGCCGGGCGCGCTCGCCCGCCGCTCTGCGAATAGCTAGCGGCGGCTTCCCGTTCCAGCCCTCCAGCAACTCCTCGGTTCGATGCTGATAGAACACCTCGGCTACCTGTTCGCGGATTGGAAGGGCGGGGTTGAGGGCTTTGCCGGGATCCTGGAAGATCATGGCGATCCGATTCCCACGGATGTCCAGCATCTCCGAAGTGGGCGCCTGGAGAAGATCGATTGGTGCGCCACCGACCTGCCTGGCTTCCTTGTCCCAAAACTGTATACGGCCGCCGGCGTAGATCCCGGGCGGCGTCGGTATCAGACGGAGAAACGAGCGGGCCGTGACACTCTTGCCGCAACCGGTCTCCCCGACAAGACCAAGGATCTCCCCATCGACGATGTCGAAGGAAACACCGTCGACGGCGTGAACCCTTCCGGCCTTCGTCTCAAAATGAACCTTGAGATCCTGGACCGAGGCAACGAGCGCGGAGGTCTTGCCGTCGGGCGGGACCGTGGCCGGGGCCGTCACCGACCCTCCGTCCGCGGATCGAGGACGTCGCGCAGGCCGTCACCGAACAAGTTGAACGCCAGGGCCCACAGAAACACCATGGCACCGGGGATGGTCGATGCCCACCAGCGGCCGGAGGAGATACCCGCCTGCCCCTCACTCACCAGCACCCCCCACTCGGCCAGACCCGCCTCCGCCAGACCGATGAAGCTGAGTGTCGCGCCGACGAGCACAATGTTGCCCATGTCGAGGGTCGCCTGCACGACCACCGGGGTCACAGAGTTGGGGAGAACGTCCTTGCGGTAGATGTTGAACTTCGAGTCGCCAATCACTCGAGCCGAATCGACGTATTCGTTGTGCTTCACGTGGATGATCTGCCCGCGTATGATCCGGGCGAACTTCACCCAGAACACCACGGACAAAGCGAAGATTATGTTGCCGAACGAGGGCCCCAGCACGGCGGCGATGGCGAGGGCGAAGATCAACTCCGGGATGGCGAGGAACACGTCGACGATGCGCATGATGACCTCGTCGACCTTGCCGCCGACGAAACCGGCGATGCTGCCTATGGCGGTGCCAACGACCATCGTGATCCCGACGACGATGATGGACATTCGCAAGGAAGTGCGTGAGCCCCACACGACTCCGTACAGCACGTCTCCCCCGGTGGCCGTCGTGCCGAAGGGGTGGCCGACCGTACCCGGCGGGGCGTTCAAGGCTCCCCAGTCTCTCGGCATCTGATAAGGGTCCGGCACATTGGGCGTCATGATGACCGGCGCCAACAGCGCCATCCCGATCAAGGTCACGATGATGATGAGACCGATCAGCGTGGTCGGGTTGCGCAGCACCTGGCGGGCGACCTCTAAGAACCGGCGGAAGCGAACCGCCAGCGGTCCGGAGGCGGCGGAAGTGGGGAAAGGTTGCGGAGCGGCGGCATCGACCATGATCAGCTCCCCAGTACGACACGCCGGTCGAGGTAGGCGTACAGGATGTCGACGACCAGGTTGACGAGGAGGAACAGGATGCTGGTGAAGAGGACATAAGCCATAATCGTTGCCCGGTCCCCCCGCAACACCGCATCGGCCATCCATCTTCCCAGTCCCGGCCAAATGAAGATGATTTCGACCACGACCGTTCCCTGGAGCAGGAACCCAAAACCCAAACCGATGACGGTCACCGTCGGTATCAAGGCGTTGCGGCGAGCGTGGCGACGGAGCACCAGGCGCTCGGGCAGGCCCTTCGCTCGGGCGGCATCCACATAATCCTCGTTGAGCTCCTCAGCCAGTGACGAGCGCATCATCCGGGTGATGATGGCGGTCGACCCGTAACCCAGGGTGAGGGCCGGCAACGCCATATGCCAGACGGCGTCTTTGAACGCAGTCCAGCTTCCGGCCAGGAGGGCATCGACGGTGTACAAACCGGTCGGGTGACCGATCGAGGCGAAGATCGCGGCGTCGGAGCGTCCAACCGGGAACCAACCCAGGTACACCCAGAATATGATTAGGAGCACGATGGCGAACCAGAAGATAGGCGTGGCTGCTCCGCTGATGGCGAAGATCCGGGTGAGGTGATCCGGGAGCCGGTCTCGCCGCGCCCCGGCGAACGTGCCGAGACCTATCCCCATCGTCACTGCGACGATCGCCGCCGCGATCGCTAACTCGAGGGTGGCGGCGAGGCGCCGGGGCAAGACATCCATCACCGGAGCGGCAGACACTCCCGAATATCCCAAATCGCCCCGGAGCGCTCCCCCCACCCAGGCAACGTACTGCTCCGGAAGTGACTTGTTGAGCCCGAAACGCTCCTCGATTTCCGCCACCTCTGCGGGCGTCATCTCATGCTCGAGGTAGATGGCGATGGGGCTGCCGCCCACCCGGCCGAGCGTGAACACGATGATCGAAGTCCCCACGAGGATGATGGGGAGGACCAGCAGTCGCCTGATGACGTACTCGCGTATCTGCATCGATCTACTCGGCTCGGTCGTTCATGGCTTGGGGCCCCGGATATGCGTGCGCCCAACCATACCGGTTGGGCGCACGCTTCATGCTTGCCTGCTACTTGTCGAAGAGTGCAAACTTCAGGCTGGGCCGCGGCCACAGCGGGTTCATCTGGAAGTTCTGCACCCAACTCCGGTGAGCCATCAGGGCCCGCTCGTTCCCGGGGATGATCCACATCGGATCGTCGTAGAGGAGCTGGGTCAGCTCCTGGTAGATCTCGATCCGGCGATCAGTGTCAATCGACACTGCTGCCTCGTCGATCAGCGCCGCGATGCCGTCGGCGTCCTGGTATCCGTTGCGGAACTTATGGACCGATCCCCATTCTCCGTCCGGATGTTCGTAAGCTGCGAACAGAGCCGCCGGATCCGCGAACGGGTCGGCGTTCTTGATCCACGCTGCGTACGGGAACGGGACCTCGCCGTGGGCTGTGTCGAACTGCACTTCGACCACCGCCGCAACGTTCACGACGAAGTTCGGGTTGAGCGCCGCCATCGAGTCCTTCATGACCAGACCGGCGGTCTCGAAGATGCCACCCTCCTCGACCAGCACGGTCAGGGTGAAACCTTCGTCCCACCAGCCGGTCTCCCGGAACAACTCCTCAGCGCGAGCCAGGTCCGTCTCATAACGGATTAAGGAGTCGTCGTAAGCCAGCATGCCCTGCGGGAGGTAGTGAGGAACCACGCCGCCCAGGCCACTCAGGCCTCCCTCGATGAAGTTGTCGTAGTTGAAGGCGTAGTTGAAGGCCTGGCGCACTTTGGGATCCCAGAAGAAGTCTGCCGGGATGGTGTCCTCGGGTGGTAGCAAGTCCTCCTGGATGTCGAGGTTCAGCCCGACGTGGACAGGCTCGAGCAGCCAACCTTCCGAGAAGATGGTGACGCCCTCGACGCCTTCCAGGTCGGTGATGAACGTCGGATCGGTCTCGATCGAGTCGAAATCGCCCGCCCGAAGGCCCAGCACCCGAACGTCGGAGTCGGGAACCTGCTGGATGCGCACGTCGAGCTTGGCAGGTTCACCCCAATAGTCCTCGAACACAGCGAGCTCGATGGTCTCGCCCCGGTTCCAGGCTTCCAGCGTGTAAGCACCGGACCCGACCGCGTTGGCCGAGAAGTAGTCATTGGGCTGGCCGGCCACGACGCCGCCGTTGGCTTCCACGGCTTCCCGGCTCACGATCGAGGCGACCGCCGCCGTAACCACCGAGTTGAGGAAGGCCGCGTTGCGATCCGTGAGGGTGACAACGAAGTTATTGCCGTCGACACTCGTACTCTCGACGAGGTCCGAAAGGACGCTGACGTTGCCCTCCGGCAGGTCCATTTCCAGAGCACGATCCCAGGAGAACTTGACCACGTCTGCCGTGAGGGCGCTGCCGTCGTGGAACACCACACCGTCACGGATGGGGAAGGTGTAGGTGAGTCCGTCCTCAGAGATGAGACCGTTGTCGACGGTCGGCACTTCGCTCGACAGACCCGGAATCAGATCAGGCCCGCCCGGGCCGATCTCCACCAGGCGCTCGTAGACCTGCAGGATCACCGTCTCACCGGCCTCACCCGCCGCAACGCCGGCTGGGTCGAGGCTGAGGGGCTCGTCGTCGGCGGCGTGGACGTACAGACCGGGGTTGTTCACGCCTCCGGTGGGAGGAGCCGTGGTATCGGTACTCGCCTCCGTGGTATCGGTACTCGCCTCGGTCGTACCGGTTGGCTCCGCGGTCGTAGTTGTCTCGTCGGACTCATCGGTCGTAGTGCAGGCGGCCAGCACGAGCGTCAACGCAACCGCGATGATCACTAGTACGTGCAGGCGGCCGTATCGGCCCTGTGGGATCCTCATGTCAGTTCCTCCCTCACAATCACAACATCGAATTCCGACATCGCAAACGATTGCAAACCTAATGGCCACGAAAAATAGACCGCTTCCGAGCGGCTGTCAACTGTCGAGACGGCGCGGCAAGCAAAGTCGGCGGTGCACCGGGTGGGCGGCAGGCGATTCTCGCTGTCGCCTGCGCTCAAACGCCGGCGGCGGCTCCGGCTCCCGCTTGCTCGATCACTTCGCCGAGCTGCACCGCCGCCCCCGCCCGGCTCGACGACTCGAGAGCCGCGCGCACCACTGCCAGAGCCCGAATCGCTTCGGCCGCCCCCACCTCAACCTGCGCCTGCCCGCGAATCGCCAGGGCGAATTCTTCGAGTTGCTCGCGAAACATGTCGGTCCTTGGCAGCTCCACCGCCGGCCGTTCAGTTTCCCGATACGCCTGGGAGCGGAGACTGCTGAAATCGTCGGCCAGATGCGATTCGTCCCAATGGGTGACGTCGAGGTCGTACATCAGGTTCGCCCTGGTGCCGAGCAGGTTCATGGAGTACACGCCGGGTGACGCCCAACCGGTCCCCAAATAGCCGAGCGGACCGGATTCGAACTCGAGAATGGCCATCACCGCATCGGGCACTTCGGACTTGGTGTAGAGCCTGCGGGCGTGAGCCGTCACGGTCCGCACCGGGCCCAAGAGATACTGCAGATTGTCGGCGTGGTGCACGCCGAGCTGGATGAAGGCCCCGCCCGGGCTCTTGGAGGCGTACCACCGCCACGTGTCCGGGGTAAGCTCCAACCCGCGTTCGTTGGAGAAGTTGGCTTCAGCCAGCGAGACATCGCCGATGGTCCCATCGTCGATCCATTGTTTCATCACTCGATGACCCGACAGGCGCCGGGCGCTGTGCCCGACTGCGAACACCTGCCCGGAGTCCCGGACCGTCTCCGAGATCTCGACCGCGTCCTCCAGTGTGTGGGCGATGGGCTTATCCGTGTAGACCGCCTTGCCGGCCTCCAACGCCTGTTTGATGACCGGTTTGTGGGTGTCGTTCGGGGTGGTGACCAGAACACCCTCGATTTCCGGATCGGCCAGGAGCTCCTCGTAGCTCGTGGCGCTCCGCGCCACGCCGAACTCCTCCCCGAAGGCAGCACGTTTTTCCTCGCTCCGGCTGAAACAGCTGGTCAGCTCGATTACGTCGCCCCGCTGGGCACCTCGTGCCAGCACGCGAGCCCACCGGCCGAGTCCGACCGGCGCTAATCGCACCTTGTCCATTGCCATCATCCCTTCTCGTCTAGTGATACGGTCTCTTCGAGCTCAACCAGATTGGAAGCCAGGTCTCCGTCGGGAAAGAAACAGATCAACTTGAGCCGCGATCCCGGGTCGGGGATCGTGGCGTGGGCGGCATTCCGGGGTATCAACAACATGTCGCCGGGCCCCACCGGGGTAGCCGTCCCATCCTGCCAGGCCACCCCGTGTCCTTCGGCTACGAACACCACCTCCGGACTTCGCGGGTGGCGATGAACATTCCGCGTAGGCCGGTCGTCGACGAACACGACCCGCACAGCCACCTCGCCGGGGTCGAGCGCCTTGAATGGATCGGCCGACAAGCGGCCGGGGAGATCCGTGAACTCCAGATCTGCGCCGCGGACCACGCTCACGACCGACCTCGTAATTCGATGATGCCGGCCAGCCGTTCCATGATGGCGTCGGTAACGGTCTTCACGAAACCGGCTGCCCGTTCTTCGGTGGCCCACTGCGGATTGCCGTACCAGCCCTCAAGGTCAATCTCCGTCACGTCCGTGATGAATCCGTACACCTCCCGGGAACGCCGCATCTCGTCGAGTGCTTGGGCCTTGGGAGGTCTGGTTGGCTCGCCCGCCAGCTCCACTGCGGCAAGGTCGGGATCGTAGGCCAGGATGGCCAGGGTTTCGATCCCTCCCCCGTGGGTTAGCTCGCCTCCTTCGTCCCGGTAGACGCGCTGGGCGACGTAGCACGCATGGGCCACAACGAACATCGCCTCCCGGCCGGACTGAAGATCCGTGGCCACTCCGTCGAGGGAAGCGATATTGCCTTCGTGCCAGTTGACGAACACGAAGGTGGAAACGCCCATATCGATCAACTCGTTGCAGACGTCCTTGACGAGGCCTTCGAAGGTTGCCCTTCTCAACGAAATGGTCCCGGGGTGCCCGGCGTGAATCGGGGTGACGCCATAGGGACCGAAAGGAACGTATAAGCCGTCGGTTCGCTCGGCGATCTCGACGGCGATCAATTCGGCGGCCATAGTGTCGGTCCCACACGGCAGGTGTGGTCCATGCTGCTCGGTACTGCCGAAGGGAAGCACGGCAATACCTGAACCGGCAATGACCTGGGCGACTTCCGGGCTGGTCAGCTCATAGATGGAGCGGCTCATGTGCTTCCTCCTTGGATTGCCGGGGTCTCGACCGGGTGGAGCAGCTCGTCACCCTGCAGCGCCCGCGCCGCTTCCTGTGCTGCTTTCTGCCGCAGGTCCAGCTGCGACTCTTCGGTGTACCAGGCCATGTGGGGGGTCAACACAACCTGGTCGGACACAGCCTCGAATATGTCAAGGTCGGGGGGTTCTTCGGGAAAGACATCGAGCGCCGCGACGGCCGGTCGGTTCACGCGGAGACCCTCGACCAAGGCATCGAGATCGATGAGAGACCCGCGGGCGGTGTTGACCAGCACGCTGCCGGGGCGCAGCCGCGCCAGGGCGGAGCGGTCGATGAGCGGCGCCCCGTCGGTCGCGCTGGGTGCGTGCAAGGTGACCAGATCGCTCCGTTCGAGCAGCTCATCGAGCGAGACCACCGGAGTGTCGCTTTCCTGGACCAGGGGATCGTGGGCGACGATGGTGAAGCCGACGGCCTCGAGCATGGTCCCCACCGCTCGCCCGATACGACCGAATCCGACGACGCCCGCCGTCAGCACCGACGGGAGGTGAAGCGGGCGAAGCTCAGCAAATCCCCACTCGCCCGTCTTGAGGTGGCGATCGGCCGGGGGGATCTTACGAAGGGCGGCCAGCGCCAGCGCCACCGTGTGGACCGCGACGGCTTCGGTGCCGTAATCGGGAACGCGGGCGACCGCGATGCCGAGCCGGGTGGCGGCCGGGACATCAACCGAGTCGACCCCGACCCCGTAGCGAACGATGGCCCGGCACGAGAGCCGTTCCAGCACCGCGGCGGTGAACCGGGGACGAGACCCGGCCAGGATCACCGCGGCGGTGCCAGCCGTCGCGATGATCTCTTCGCCGCTGGCTCCGTCTGCCCCCACGATGTCGACATCCAGCGGCGAGAGGATCGTCTCCTCGACCGAGAAGTCGGGGTAGCGCGTCCCGAGGATCGCCACACTTCTTTTCACCCGCTCAGCGCCTTTCCGGGGGACCGCAGTGTAGACCTACAATCGTTTGCAGAGCAACGCTGGCAGCGCCCTCCCGTGAGAGCAACTCCAATTCCCGTCGTCCCCGACGCGAGGTTCAGATGGCCGCCTCCCGCATTCGCTCGCCCAGTCGATCGTTTGGCTCGAGGATGTAGACACCTCCCAGCACCCGATCGGTGGCAAACACAATGCCGTCGGCATCGACGAAGACGTCGTTGATCTGGACGTCTTCCTGTCCGGGTGGGGTCGCGGGGATCCAGTGGGCAATCTCCACCGGTTCGGAAGGATCGGCCAGATCGTAGACGCGTAACCCGGCGTTGAAGTAAGTCGCGAAAACGACTTCTTCGCTCACGTAGCTACCGGGTCGGTTTTCGTGGAGACAATGGGCACCGAACCGTAGGCCTCTTTCGCAAAAGTCACCCTCCGGAACGGGACAAACCGCCAGCACCTGCGGATCGGACTCGTCGGAGACGTTCACCACCCTGACCATGTGCGGCTCGCCTGCGCAGCGGTTCTTGGTCGCTTCGTCGGTCGTTACGACGAGGTTCCGACCGGGCAACGGCAGGCACGTGTGACTCTCCCCGCCCGGGAGCCAATCCAGCGTCGACACCGTCTGCGGATTACCTACATCCGAGATGTCGAGGATGGCCATGCCACGATCCCACATACCCACGTAGGCGCGCGACTCGTCAACCAAAGCATGGTGAATCGGCCGGGCGTCGGCCGGCCCGGGCGTCCCCTCCACCCCGGAACGTGGCGTCCACCAGCGACCCGCTTCGACGGGCCTTTCGGGATCGGTCATGTCTACGATGACGAGGATCCGGCCTGAGAACCCGTCGGGGGTGGCCGATAGGTAGGCATAGTCACCCCCGGTCCACCAGATCCGGTGGACGCCCTGACCACCCGAATCGAAATGCCCGATCCGCACCGGGTCAAAAGGATCGTCGAGGCTGTACACGACCATCCCCGCCGTGAACGGATCTCCTCCCCGGAACCGCTCTTCGTTGACCAGCAGCAATCCCGCTCCGACCTGCACCTTGTGGGTGTGACTACCCGGCGGAGACTCCCATTGGCGAACCAGGGTCGGGTGGGAGAGATCGGTGACGTTCAGGATGCTGGTGCCCATCCCGCTGGGTCCAAAATGCGCAACGTACAGAGCATCGCCCTCTCGTATCACCTGCATCCCGTCGCCGAATCCGTTCAAATCCGAATGTCCAACCAGGTTGAATCCGTCGACGTCGGCCGGTCGTTGCATGCTTCCTCCTCGTTTCGGGTCGTTAGGGGCAACGCGCAGTCACCGCCTTGCGGGCGCGGGCCTCGCCCGCCGGTAGCCGCCCTGCGCGGTTGTTTGCCCGTGACGTCGGGGGAGTGTAGTTTCCGGCCCATGCCGTCGGTGATCCGACATATTGATCTTCCGAAGATCCGTTCCACTCGAGACGGGCGAGACCGGGTCGATCTCGTGACCGAAGAGCTGTTCGGCATCACCGACCTCAAGGCCGACCACATCACGTATCACCCGGGCGACACGGCTGCCGCCCACTATCACATAGGAGCCAAGCACTTCTTCTTCGTGGATGCCGGGACCGGGATCCTGCATTTGAACGACCACACCTTCGAGTTGAACGTGGGCGATGTTGCCCTCGCCGACGACGGTGAAGTGCACTGGTTCGAGAACCGAAGCGAAGAGGTCTTCTCTTTTTACGAGTTGTGGGTTCCGCAGCCGCGCGAGACGGTGTGGGTCGTCGAGGACGACCAGTGAACGTGGGAGCCGGCGACGTGAGTTCACGTCACGAGAGGGACTCGCAGCCTCCAAGCTTCGGATAGGCAGGATCACGCCAGCCGGTCCGCCAGCCAGTCCCCGATGAGCGGGCGCACAATGTGGTGCAGGTTGTTGCATACGTGGACGCCGTCATCGAACACCAAGGTGGTGGCCGGGCCCTGCACCTCCGCCTCCACCCGGTAGGCCTCCTCGGGCGGAGAAGCCTTGTCCAACGCTCCGTACACTTGTAGCAGCGGGGCCGTTATGTGCGCGGCCGCCCCGGCCATGGTGATCGAGTCCATCACCGCGGCCGCATCCTCACCCATGTATTGGCGAAGGGCAATCTGCGAAACCCGGTCGAGGTCGGGGTACCGGCCGGCCGGCGAATACCAACTGGAGACCGAAACAACGGCCTTGACTCGATCATCGAAAGCCGCGGCCCGGCACGCGAACAACCCGCCGTAGGAGATCCCGCCGACCGCCAGTCGGTCCGCGTCCAGGTCGCCCCGGGCGAGCAGGCGATCGACCACTGCCCTGATGGGCACCTCGAAATCGGGCCTGATGTTTGCAACGGCCGAGACATATCCCTGACCGGGACCGTCGAAGGCGGCGGCAGCCATGCCCCGGGCGACGATATGAGATGCGAAGTCGTACAGCTCTTCCTTGGTGGAATCTCCGCCCGGCACCAGCAACACGATTGGAGGGCGTGGTATCTCCGGCGGCCTGATCAGATAGCCGGGGAGATTGATCCCCTCAAAAGGAACGGTGAACAATTCCATAGGCGGGTCCACCAACGCGGCGGCCTTCTCCCAGCACATGTTCATCGCTTCCATTCCGGCTGTGAACCGGTCCTGGTCGTGGCCGTAGAGGAAAGTCGCCCAGTGATAGAAGAGCCCCGCACGGATGTAGCTGTTTCCGGCCGTCCGGGCGTGCCCGGCTCTCGCCGCCTCGTCGGCGATGTCCACGTGGCGTACGGCCGCTCGCGCCCACGAGTCGTACCACTGGTCCCACGTTTGGATCTCCTTGCGCAAGAAATCCAGCTCCCAAGGGCTGACGTACTGGGACAGGATGCGCCACTCAAAGCGCTCGAAAGTGACCTCGACATCGCGGTCGGCCATGGCTGATCCTCCAGATGTGGCTCCCTCTGAACCTACTGCATTGGGCAGGCAGCACCGATTGGCCTGCTCGGAGGCTCCCCCTTGCCGTCGCCGCCGGCTCTGGTCAAGCGGGCACCCTCCACGGCGACGGCCATAGCTCGTGCTCAGGTTCTGCCGGTCGGACCAAAGCGCTTGATCGCCAGGAACGGATCGACCTTCGTCCCGGCATCGTCGGCTTCCGCCATCTCCAGGACAGCGGTGGCCAGAGCGAGGTCCTGCAGGCCGGTGCCGGTCGACTTGAACAGGGTAACGTCCGACGGTTCCCGACCGAAGCCGCTGGTGAGAGCCGAAGAAAGGTCCACAGCCTCGGCCGGATCAATAAGACCAGCCGCCACGGCGGCAATTGCGTCGCCGGACTCTGTGAACACCAAATCCACCGAGTCGCACTCCACCCGGTCGAATGCGCGAAAGGCCGTCGGTTCAATCTCCGACAGATTGGGTCGGGCCGATCCCACCGAATTGACGTGGACACCCGGCCGAAGCTGGCGAATCCCGAGTACGGGCCGCGGCGACTTGGTGGCCAGCGTCACGAGATCTGCTCCTTCGAGCGCCTCTTCGGAAGTCGAGCATTCGACCAGTCGGGTCTGCAGCGCCGGCTGCATCGCAGCAATGAACCCCGCCCGGTTGGCCGGGTTCCGCGAGTAGACACGGATCTGGTCTACGGGTCACACCGCTGCCAGCGCGGGGAGCTGGGTACGAGCGACCGAGCCGGTCCCCACAATGGCGGCCACCGCGGCCGGGCCGCTGAGTAAGTCCGCGGCCACCGCCGAGGTGGCGCCCGTTCTGGCGCCGGTGATGGCCTCGCCGTCGACCACGGCTCGCATCTCCCCGGTCTCGATATCGAACAAGGTGATGACGTAGCGAACCCCTCGGCCCGACGTGAAGCTGATCATCTTATGACCGAATACCCCAATTCCCTCGACGACGGCCGGCAGCACCCGCATCCATCCCGCCGAGTGGCTCAGATCCGTTCGGGCGGCCGGACCTGCGCGGCCCTCCGCCTCCAGCAGGAAACAGCGACGCATGGCACCGCGGGCAACGTCGGTGGTGAGGTAGCGGTCGACCGTAGCGCTATCGAGGATCCTCACCACGGTTTGCAGCCCATCACGGCCCCGGCCGGTGTGTGCCGACCGGGTCGAAGCCTCATGAAGCCCTAAGGTTCGCGGCCAGCCAGGCGAATGAGGCCGGGCCCCACTCACTGATATGTTTGAACGCACAGTGCCCGTCGTCGGCATAGACCCTGGCCTGGCGGCCCGTGGCCGGCCCGTTCTCGAGCATGAAGTAGATGTTGCCGATCGGGGCAAGATGGTCGAGTTTGCCATTGATCATCAGCACGGGCTGGGTGATCCGCTCGACCAAGCCGAGTTCCGAGAGCGCCCATCGTTCGAAAATCCCCTCTTCCTTCTCCCGTGACCAGGTTGGAAACGATGGCGGACCATCGGGGGCACCGAATTTCCAGGTCGAACGCTGGTTACGGGCGGCAACGAAGTCGTCCAGTTCTTGATCGGTCATCCGATACCCGAATGGGTGGCCGGCACTGGCAACCACCGCGCCGACCTTCTCCGGTACTGTGCCCGCAAGTTGCAGCACTGAGTATCCGCCCCGGCTGATCCCGAAGGCGCCCATGCGGCCGGCGTCGACTTCCGGTCTTGCGGCCAGATAGTCGATGGCCGCCACCCAGGCCGATACAGATTCGGGCGACCAAGGCAAGGGGTTCTCGCCGGTGCCGGGACCGTCCATGACGAGTGCCGCCATGCCGTTGTCAAGGCAGTACTCCTGGGCCCATCCGCGGTCTTCTTTGAAGACGTCCGCGCCGCACATGATGAGGACGGCCGGCACCGGTACGTTCGAGACGGGTGCTCGGAAATGGGCTCGGATGGTTTTGCCCTCATGGGGAAACTCGACAACCTCGAGCGGCGGGTCGAGATGGGCCGACGCTTTGCGGTAGGCACGGGCACAGTCTTCGCTGATCGACCGCTTCATGTCGGTGATCTCGCCCGGGAAACGGCCGATGGCGTAGTAGGTCTTGGCCTGGAGGTAGGCCCGGCGTGACCCCTGGAAGTCCTCGCGGCCTTCCAGCCGGTCGCCCTCGTCCTCGTAACCGCGGCCCGCCTCGAGCCACACAGGGACCCACAGGTCCTCCGTGGTGCCGTCGAGCTTCGCCACCGTGGCCTGCAAGGCTTCAAGGTCGTCGATCATCGAAAACCAGCGGCGATAAAACCCTCCATGCTTGACGACGAAGGGGTCTTCGTTTGGCGCGAATCCCAGTGCGGCGGTCATCAAGATCCTCTCCTCGGCGACGTCGGCTAGCGTAGTCCCGGATCGAAATGGTCGCAGCTGCGAAGGTTGGAAGAGATGACATTGACGCGGCCCATCACCACCGGCCGCAGCGACGCGACGGTAATGCCGGGTCGTCGGAAGTTCCACGAATCCAACGGTTCGGACCGCACGACCCGGACGGAGCCGCTGCCAACCCAAGCCAAGCAAAGCTCGACAGCTTCCCTTAGAGCCTGACGACGTGGAATCGAGAACCCCCCGGCGCGTTGGGGTCGCCGTCGGCGCCGGTCTCTTCCTCCTAACTGTTTCGGCCTTCGTCCGACCCCCGCTGCTCCCGGCGATAGGACGCGACCTCACCATCACGGCCGTGGGTCTGGGATTGCTGGGCTCGATATTCGCCATCGGCCGCTTGGCCGCCGATTTCCCGGCCGGCCTATTGTCGGATCGGATCCGCCCGGGTCCGATGATGTCGATCTCCGGATGGATCGTCGCCGCCGGGAGCGTGCTGCTGGCGATCGCGCCTACTGCTCTCGTGGCATATGGGGCGATGTTCCTGTTGGGGATTGGTTCGACCTTCGTGCTCACTACTGCCATGGCGCATTTCGCCCGAGCCCCGCGGCTGCGGCGGGGCGTGGCGATGTCGGCCTTTGCCGCCTGGTTGCTCGCCGGCCAGTCGTTCGGCCCCACGGCCGGTGGGACGATCGGATCGGCATTCGGATGGAGATGGGCGGTGGGGGTGGCAGCGATCTTGGCGGTGCTGGTAGCGGTGGCGTTCCTGTTCCTGCGGGCGCCGCTGCCTGAGACCGAGCGGCCAAAAACGATTGGTGGCACCCAGGCCGGCCGGTTGGTCCCCGGCCATATCCTGGCCTTCATCTACCTACTTCCGGCCGTCCAGTTCGCCCTCGGGGGAGCGCTACTCCAGACGCTCATCCCGATCGTGGCCGACGCTGAACTGGGGATCGGCCCTGCCGTAGTCGGCCTAGCCCTTGGCCTAGGTGGCGTGAGCCGGTTCGTGGCCGCCATGGTGGCCGGACAAGTCACCGACCGTATCTCCCGCAAATGGGCGCTGGTTCCAGGTCAGGTGCTCCAGACCCTCGGGGTAGCGGCATTCCTCCTATGGGCGACGCCCGCAGCTTGGTTCGGCTCCATCTTGCTCGTCACGCTCGGCTCGGTCGGGGTGAACGTCGGCGCCACCGTCCTGGCAGATCTCAGCGAGGGGTCGGCGCTCGGACGCCGGCTGGGTGCTTTCCGATTCACGGGGGATGCGGCTTTCGTGGTTGCACCGATCCTCTCGGGATGGCTCTATGAGTTGGCGGGCCGAGCGGTCGCCACACTTCCTCTTCTCATCTTCTCCGCGGTCGTGACGGTGGGCGTGTGGGCATTCGTTCCCGAGACGGGGGGAACCGCTTCGGCCGACCAAGTGTCGTAATGCGTCGGCGTGAGCCCAGCTCCCAGCCGCTTTGGCGGAGACGCTCTCGATGCGGTGGGCGGCGGCCCGGACCGCGAGGTGGTGTTTGTCGCATCGAGCTTCGCTCGAGTGGTTGGTGCTAACCCGGATGCTCGAGACAACCCGGGTGGGCGGATACGACGGCCCGTGGACCGAATGGGGCTCGATCGTGGGTACCCGATGGAGCTTTGACTCGACCGGCGGGGCCACCCCTCTCGGCCGCTAGCCCACGCGAACCGAGATCGGCTCGAGCGGGTCGAGGGCGAAGCTGAAGTCGGTGCCCTCGGTCACTGGGATGGGCGGAATAACCGAGCCGGTGATGATGACGTCGCCTGCCCGGAGCTTCTCTCCGTTGGCGGCCAGGGCTCCTGCCACCGTGGTGATGATCCACGGATAACTACCGGTAATCGCCTGGAGATCCTCCGTCACGGCGCGTTCTTGGCCGTCAATGAGGATGCGGGCGACGAGACCGGTGATGTCCAATCCGCCTCGTTTCTCGTCCGGCTTGCCGAAAACCACTCCCCTGTGGAAGATGTCGCCCGCCACGATCTCCTCGACGCCGGCGGCCTCGAGCGGCAGGTCAATGTTGGCCAGCTCGATCGCCGGGCCCATCGCCGAGATCGCCGCCCGGGCGTCTTGGTCTGAGGCTCCCGGCCCGAGATCTTGTCCGAGGTAGACGGCCACCTCGAACTCAACGACACCCCGGTCCCAACCGGCCGCATCGACCATGCTGCCGGACTCGAGCACCGTGACATCGGTCATGAACCCCAGCAGCGGCGCCGTGATCTTCATCAGTTCCAATGCCGAAGGGGCACCGAACCCGACTTTCCAGCCGAGATGAGCCGCCCCGCTGTCGAGCATCCGTTGCCGCGTCGCCAGTTGCCTCTGCAGCCCGGCCTTGACCCGCGGATCATCCCAGGGAGGGCTCATTCCGTCGTCTCCTCGTCCACTTCGTAACCCGAACCCTCCAGCGACCCGCAACCACTCCACCCCCACACGAGTACGACGTCTTCGTCGCCGGTGTTGTCGAATCCGTGCCAGCGGCCGCGGGGGGTCCAGATGACATCCCCCTGGCCGGCCGGCTCGGTACCGGAGTCGAGGTATATCCGGCCTGACCCCTGGAGCACGATGAAGAACTCGTCGGCGTCTCGATGCAGGTGCCGGTCGTGGCGAGCGCCGGGCGGGAGCACCGTCCACCCCAGCAGGAAGTCGTCGGTCCCGGCAGACGCGTTGTCGATGAGGAACTGGACCTGCATGTCGATCCATCCCTCGTCTTCCCGCAAGCCACCAACATGGGGCACCTCGGAAAGGGAGGTGTGGAGCCGCTCGGTCATCGTCCACCCGACAGCATGTGGTAGACGTCGAAGACCGTCACGAAATCCCGGTGATCGATTCCCAGACCCCGGCAGGCGTTGAGTAGCTCGTTGGCCACCGCGCCCAGCGGCGCGGGTGAGCCCTGGCGTCGTGCCACCTCCAGGGCGAGCACCATGTCCTTCTGTTGAAGGGTGACGTCGGCCATCGGCTTCTCCGGCATCTCGAGGATGAAAGGACCGCGATAACCCATGACCGGAGATGCAACCACGCTCTTCAGCATGGCATCGACCGCCACCGCCCGGTCCACACCGCCCGTCTCGGCAAGCGCCACCGACTCACAAAACGCCACCATCTCCACGATCAGGGTCAGGTTGATCGCCACCTTCATCTGGACGGCCGTCCCGGATGGGCCGATATAGCTGACCTTGGATCCGATATCGTGCAACACCGATTCGACCTTCTCGAAAGCGGCGCGATCGCCTCCCACCATGGTCGAGGCGGAGCCCTGTCGAATGGTCACCGGACTGCCTGACAGAGGAGCGTCGAGCATGGTGAGCCCTCGGTCCGAAAAGGTGCTGGCCGCTTCACGGCTCACCTGGGGGTCGATGGTGCTCATGTCGAGGTAGACACCGTCCGGCGACAGGCCGGCGATGACGCCGTCGTCGCCCAGGGCAACCGCGCAGACCGCCCCGGCGTCGGTGACCATCGAGAAGACGATGTCGGAAGCTGCGGCAACCTCACGCGGCGAATCGGCCCATGCCATACCCTGTTCGATGAGTTGGTCCGCCTTCGACCGAGTCCGATTCCATCCCGTGACATGGTGACCGGCAGAAAGTAAGCGGGGAATGATCACCTGCCCCATGTCTCCCGTCCCGATCCATCCCAGCTTCACGAGTTGACCTCTCCGATCGTCGCACCGGCCGTAGGTTTCAGAGCCTGCACGGTAGCCAGGCAGTCGCAAACACGCGTCGCCAGGTCGCCGCGATCTTCCGCTGGTCCCCGATGTAGGGCAACTGGGTATGGAGCAAAGTGCCCATTTTCGGCAAGATCGTCCTGACGCTCTAGCTGCGCGGATCCCGAGCCGGCTTGCCCGCTCGCCCCCTTTGGTATACCGTATACCAGCGAGCTCGCCAGACCAGAAGACCGACCAATGGCCGCAACCCAGTTTCATCTGCGCCCCGTGCAAACCGGTACTGCCTTGAAGGACAAGGTCTATCAAGCCCTGAGGGACGCAATCATGTCCATGGACATTTACTCGGGAGACGAGCCACCCAAGCTCGATGAGCGGCGGCTCGCGGCGGACCTGGGTGTCAGCCGGACCCCGGTTCGGGAAGCGATTTCCCGCCTCGAACAAGAGGGCCTGGTCGAGACCATCCCCCGCCGGGGGGCGTTCGTCGTGCGCAAGACCAAGAAAGAGATTCTCGAGATCATCTCCGTATGGGCGGCACTCGAGAGCATGGCCGCCCGACTTGCGACGACGGAGGCCAATGATGAGGAAATCGGTCGGCTGCGGAACCTATTCGTCACATTCGAAACTGCTCAGGGCGCTGAAGCGCAAATCAACGAGTACTCAGACACCAACATCCGGTTCCACCAAAGCATCATCGCGCTCAGCAAGAGCGAGCTGATCAAGAGCCTGTCCGACACGTTGTTTGTGCACATGCGCGCCATTCGCGCCCAGACCATCACGGAGCGCGACCGAGTGAGCCGCTCCATTATCGATCACATGCACATCATCGAGGCGATCGAGAATCGGAATACCGAGCTGGCCGAGCGGCTCGTGCGAGAACACTGCTTCGGACTGGCGGATCACATTAACGACTACGTTGATTATTTGGATTAACTGAACCCGGGAATAATCGGCCCGGAAAACCAAACGGGAGCATCTCATGGCAAGCGTGCCTGCAGAAAAAGCGAGAACTACGACAGCGGAAGATACCCTGGCCAAGAAGAGTCGGGACGCCGACGTCATATCCGGCGGTCATTTGGTGGCTGCGGCCCTCAAGAACGAAGGGATCGATACGGTCTTTACGCTCTGCGGTGGCCACATCATCGACATCTATGACGGCTGTATCGACAACGACATTCGTATCATCGACGTGCGCCACGAGCAGGTAGCCGCCCACGCCGCGGACGGTTATGCGCGCCAGACGGGCGGTCTGGGCTGCGTGGTCACTACGGCGGGGCCCGGCTTCACGAACGCGCTCACCGGCATCGCGACCGCATTCCGGTCGGAGAGCCCGGTGCTGCACATTGGGGGTCAGGGCGCCCTCACCCAACACAAGATGGGATCCCTGCAGGACCTGCCCCACGTGGACATCGCCGCCCCCATCACCAAGTTTTCCGCAAGCGTGCGGTCCACGGAGCGAGTCGCGGACATGGTCGTAATGGCGGCGCGAGAATGCTTCGCAGGCGCGCCGGGGCCGAGCTACCTCGAGATCCCCCGGGATGTCCTGGACGCCGAGGTGTCCATCGAGAAAGCGATCATCCCGCAGCCCGGCCGCTATCGTGCCTCCACGAAGTCCATCGGCGATCCCGCCGGCATCGAGAAGCTGGCACAGCTTCTGGTCAAGTCCGAACGACCGGCGATCCTGCTGGGCACCCAGGTCTGGACTTGCCGCGGCCACGAAGAGGCGATCCGGCTTCTGAAGGGACTCAACATTCCTGGTTACATGAACGGCTCGTCCCGCGGCGTGCTGCCGCCGGGCGATTCCCACTACTTCCACCGCACTCGCGGCGATGCGTTCAACGAGGCCGATGTCATAGTTATCGTCGGCACACCGTTCGATTTTCGCATGGGCTACGGCCGCCGACTGCGCGCAGACGCTGCCGTGGTGCAGATCGACATGGACTACAGAACGGTCGGCAAGAACCGGGACGTGGCACTCGGCCTGGTCGGCGACCCCGGCGCAATCCTGAAAGCGGTGCACGACGCCACAACCGGCCTCTCCGACACCGGTGCCAAGGGGCGCGAAGACTGGCTTTCCCACCTGCGGACCATCGAGCAGCAGAAGACGGAAAAGCTGATGCCGCTGTTTCTATCGGATGCCAATCCCATCCATCCGTACCGCGTCGCGTGGGAGCTGAACGAGTTTTTGACCGAGGACACCATATATATCGGTGACGGGGGCGACGTCGTGACCATCAGCGCTCAGGCCGTCCAGCCTCGAGCACCAGGCAACTGGATGGATCCGGGCGCGCTGGGTGGTCTCGGCGTGGGTACGGGTTTCGCCCTGGCTTCGGGCCTGGCGCATCCCCAGAAAGAGGTCCTCTGCTACTACGGCGACGGCTCATTCGGCATGACGGCTTTCGACATGGAGACCGCCAACCGTTTCGGCGCTCCCTATATCGCCGTCATCGGCAACAACTCCGCAATGAATCAGATTCGTTACGGTCAGTTGTCGAAATACGGCGAAGAGCGCGGCAACGTCGGCAATCTCTTGGGGGACGTGCCGTTCTCCAAGTTTGCCGAGATGCTCGGCGGCTACGGCGAAGAGGTTCGAGATCCGGCGGAGATCCAACCTTCGCTGCAACGCGCGCGGGAAGCCGTGAAATCGTCCGGCAAGTCCGCAGTCATCAACATCTGGGTCGATCCGGGCGAGTGGGCGCCAGGGACGAAACGTCAAACCATGTACAAGTGATTTCAGAAAGATCGGGGGATTAGCGACCATGACCATGGACAAGGCACTCTCTGGCATTCGGATTCTCGACATGACCCATGTGCAGGCTGGTCCGACCTCCAGTCAGCTGATGGGGTTTCTCGGCGCGGACGTCATCAAGCTCGAGTCACCGAACGGCGATGCCACGCGTACGCAGTTGCAGGACATCCCGGGCGTCGACAGCCTCTATTTCACGATGTTGAACTGCAACAAGCGTTCGATCACGGTCAATCTGAAGAACGAAAAGGGCAAGGAGATCTTCACAAGACTCATCGAGTCTTGTGACGTGCTCATGGAAAACTTCGGGCCCGGCGTTCTGGATCGGTTGGGATTCGGATGGGAGGCGGTCCAGAAGATCAACCCCCGGATCGTGATGGCCTCCGTCAAGGGCTTCGGTAGTGAGGGACCGTACGCGGCATTCAAGGCCTACGAGAACGTCGCCCAGGCCATGGGCGGTGCCATGAGCACCACGGGAATGTTCGACGGCCCACCCGTTGCGACCGGCGCGCAAATCGGCGACTCGGGCACGGGAGTTCACCTGATGGCCGGCATACTTGCCGCGCTGATCCAGCGGGAGCGAACCGGGCGCGGCCAGTACGTGGAGTGCGCCATGATGGACTGCGTGATGAATCTGGCGCGGGTGAAGTGGCGGGACCATCAGCGTCTCGAGCACGGGCCCCTGGCCGAGTACTGGCATCACGAATTCGAAGACTTCACGCCCCGCGCCGGTAATGACTCCGGGGGCGGGCAGCTCGGCAATGCCATCCAGTGCAAGCCCGGTGGCCGGAACGATTATCTCTATGTCGTCGTCCAGGAGCACGGCTGGAACGCTTTGGCGAATCGGGTCGGAGGCGAAGATCTGGTCAACGATCCGCGTTTCGACAATATCGATGTGCGCCGGGCGAACCAGGGAGAGATGTGGAATCTTTTGACGGAGTTCGCGAGCGACTACACGAAGGGCGAGCTCATGGAGATACTGAACGAAATCGACGTCCCGTGCGGCCCCATCCTGAGCACCAAGGACCTCGCTAACGACGAGCACGTCAAGCTGCGCGAGATGTACGTGGAGGTGGATCACCCCGAGCGCGGTAAGTTCTACAACCTGGGCTGTCCCATGAAGCTCTCCGACTCGCCGGTAGAGATCACGAGGTCGCCCTTACTCGGCGAGCATACCAACGAGATCCTGAGTGAAGTTCTCGGCTATGAGGCCAGCGAGATCGATGGGTTGAAGGAAGCGGGCGCCTTTTCCCGGCCGCCGCGCCGAGAATAATTGTGCGGAGAATCGCGACGTTGGAACCGGCCGCCAAGGCCGCGAAATGGCAGGGGGAATGAATGAACGCTAGCCGCCAAGACGATGTCCGCGCCCTATTGAACCGGGTGAAATCCGAGGGTCGCACCGCCCTGACGGCGCCGGAGTGCAAGACCGTATGCGACGCCTACGGCATTCCCGTTCCCCGGGAAGGGCTCGCACGGTCCGCGGGCGAGGCCTCGGCGATCGCGGATGACATTGGTTATCCGGTAGTCATGAAGATTGCCTCGCCCGACATCCTGCACAAGACCGAGGCCGGCGGCGTGTTGATCGGTGTCGGCGACTCCGACGCGGCCGCGGCCGGATACGAGAGCATCGTCAGCAACGCCCAGGCATACAAGGGCAATGCAGACATCTCCGGGGTTCAGATCCAGGCCATGGTGGCCACCGACGGTCAGGAAGTCATCGTTGGCGCCATCACGGACCCGAGCTTCGGCAAGCTCGTAGCTTTCGGTCTCGGCGGCATCCTGGTGGAGGTACTGAAGGATGTCACCTTCCGCCTCGCGCCCGCCACCCGGGACGAGGCCGAGTCCATGCTGAACAGCATCCAGGCGGCCGAGGTGCTCGGCGGTGTGAGGGGATCGGAGGCGGTCGACCGAGCCGCACTGGCCGGCATCATCGTCAACGTCTCCGAGCTGATCAGCGATTTCCCGGAGATCCAGGAGATCGACCTCAACCCGATCCTGGCCGACGCCAAGGGCGCGACCGCGGTGGACGCACTGATATCCGTCGATTTCTCGCCGCCGAAGGAGTTCTACCGCCCAACTCAGGAGAAGATCGTTGCAGCCATGGATCGCATCATGAATCCGAAGGCGGTCGCCGTCATCGGCGCTTCAGACGGCGAAGGCAAGATTGGAAACTCGGTGATGAAGAACATCATCAACGGTGGCTATAAGGGCGAGCTCTACCCAATCAATCCGAAGGCCGACGAGATCCTCGGCAAGAAGGCCTACAAGAGCGTCAAAGACGTCCCCGGCGAAATCGATATAGCCGTCTTCGCGGTCCCCGCGAAGTTCTGCGTGGCCGCCATGGAAGAAGTCGGCGAGAAGGGGATACCCGGTGCCATCATGATTCCTTCCGGGTTCGCCGAGGTGGGGGAGACGGAGCTCCAGGACGAGCTAGTTGCGGCAGCGCGCAAGAACAACGTACGCATCATGGGACCCAACATTTACGGGTTCTACTACACGCCCGCGAACCTCTGCGCGACATTCTGCACACCCTACGACGTCAAGGGTAGGACGGCATTATCCTCCCAGAGCGGCGGCGTGGGGATGTCCATCATCGGTTTCAGCCGTTCCACGAAGATGGGCGTGTCGGCCATCGTCGGCCTGGGCAACAAGTCTGATCTCGACGAGGACGATCTCCTCCTCTATTTCGAGCAGGACGACAATACGGATGTCTGCGCGATGCATGCCGAGGATCTCAAGGACGGCCGCAGCTTCGCCGAAGTCGCGAAGCGCGTGTCGAAGAAAAAGCCCATCGTCATGTTGAAAGCGGGCCGCACACAGCTTGGCGCGAAAGCCGCCGCCTCGCACACCGGCGCATTGGCGGGTAACGACAAGATCTACGACGACGTGCTTCGAGCCAGCGGCGTGATTCGCGCCTACAGCCTGAACGACATGCTGCAGTTTGCGCGTGGCCTGCCGGTGTTGCCAACGCCAAAAGGCGAGGAGATCGTGATCATCACGGGCGCCGGCGGCTCCGGCGTGCTGCTCTCCGACGCCGTCGTGGACAACGGGCTTTCCCTGATGAAGTTCCCCGAGGATCTGGACTTGGCTTTCAAGGAATTCATCCCGCCGTTCGGGGCTTCCGGAAACCCGGTGGACATCACCGGCGGGGAGCCACCCATTACCTACGAAAACACGATCCGCCTGGGGCTCGAAGACGACCGCGTCCACTCGCTCATACTCGGCTACTGGCACACCATCATCACGCCGCCCATGGTCTTCGCCGAGCTCTGTGCCCGCGTAGTTCAAGAAGCCAGGGACAAGGGGATCGATAAACCGATCGTGGCCTCGCTGGTGGGCGATGTCGAAGTGGAAGAGGCCTCGGAATATCTGTACGAGCGGGGCATCGTGGCATGTCCCTACACGACGGAGCTGCCGGTGGCGATTCTCGGTGCGAAATACCAGTGGGCGCGCGGCGCGGGGCTCTTGTAGCTGCGGGCAACGAAACCGTCGATCCCACGCGGTGGGAGTGGCCGGCCGCATATCAGGGAGTGAGTTGGAAGTGACCCGAAGCGGGCACGGGAGGGACCCGACCAGGGTCGTGAGACGGCGAACACGAAGCCGAGACGGGGCCCGGCGAGGGGCTCTACGCCAAACCCACGTATTCGGCGAGATGCTGGCCGGTGAGGGTAGGACGTGCGGCAACCAAATCGGCCGGGGTGCCCTCGAACACCACCCGGCCACCCTCATGCCCGGCTCGGGGGCCGAGGTCGATGATCCAGTCGGCGTGGGCCATCACCGCCTGGTGGTGCGCGATCACGATAACCGACTTGCCCGAATCCACGAGCCGGTCGAGAAGACCGAGCAGGTGGTCGACATCGGCGAGATGGAGCCCGCTGGTCGGCTCATCGAGCACATACATGCCGACGTCGCTGGCCATCTGGATGGCCAGCTTGAGCCGTTGCCGCTCGCCGCCGGAGAGCGTGGTTAGTGGCTGGCCGAGGCTCAGGTACCCGAGCCCCACGTCCGCCAGCCTTGTCAGGATCTTCTGCGCGGCCGGGGTCTTCGCCTCCCCGCCGCCGAAGAAGTCCACCGCCTCGGTGACCGGCATCGCCAGCACCTCGCTGATGTCGCGGCCGCTGAGGTGGTACTCCAGCACCGATGCCTGGAACCGCCTCCCTTCGCACTCCCCGCAGGTGGTGGTGACGGTGTCCATGAAGCCCAGCTCGGTGAAGATGACACCGGCGCCGTTGCAGATGGGGCAGGCGCCCTCGGAGTTGGCGCTGAAAAGCGCCGGCTTGACGCCGTTGGCCTTTGCGAACGCCTTGCGGATCGGGTCGAGTAATCCGGTGTACGTCGCCGGGTTGCTCCGTCGCGAGCCGCGGATCGGGGTCTGGTCAAACGACACCACTCCGTCCCGTCCCGACACCGAACCGTGGATCAGTGAGCTCTTGCCCGAGCCGGCAACGCCGGTGACGACGACCAGCACACCGAGCGGGATGTCGACGTCGACGTCCTGCAGGTTGTGGGTGCTCGCGCCTCGCACCTCCAGCACTCCCGACGGCGTCCGCAACGTCTCCTTGAGAGCAGCTCGGTCGTCGAGGTGGTGGCCGGTGACGGTGTCGCTGGCTCGCAACCCCTCGACGGTGCCCTCGAACACCACCTCGCCACCGGCAGGGCCGGCACCGGGGCCGAGATCGACGACGTGGTCGGCGATGTCGATCGTCTCCGGCTTGTGCTCGACGACCAGGACGGTGTTGCCTTTGTCGCGCAGCTGCAGCAGCAGGTCGTTCATCCGCTGGATGTCATGGGGGTGCAGGCCGATGGTGGGCTCGTCGAAGACGTAGGTCACGTCGGTGAGGGACGACCCGAGGTGGCCGATCATCTTGGTTCGCTGGGCCTCGCCGCCCGATAGCGTCCCCGACGGCCGGTCGAGCGAGAGGTAGCCCAGCCCGATCTCCGCGAACGAGTCGAGAGTCTCCCCCAGCGCCGTCAGCAGCGGAGCCACCGACGGCTCGTCGAGGCCGCGAACCCACTCGGCCAGGTCGCTGATCTGCATCGCGCAGGCGTCGGCGATGTTGATCCCCTTGATCTTCGACGACCGGGCCGCCTCGCTGAGCCGGGTGCCGCCGCAGTCGGGACAGGCGGTGAAGGTGGCCACCCGGTCCACGAAAGCCCGGATGTGCGGCTGCATCGCCTCCCGGTCCTTGGAGAGGAACGACTTCTGCACTCGCGGGATCAGGCCCTCGTAGGTGACGTTGATGTTGTTGAGCTTCACCTTCGTCGGCTCCTTGTGGATGAAGTCGTGCAGCTCTTTCTTGGTGTAGTCGCGGATCGGCTTGTCCGGGTCCAGGAAGCCCGATTCGGAGAAGCCGCGCACCATCCATCCGCCCGGCTTGTAGCCGGGGATGGTGATCGCGCCTTCGGAGAGCGACTTGCTCTCGTCGTAGAGCTGAGTCAGGTCGATGTCGGTCACACTGCCCATCCCCTCGCAGCGCGGACACATGCCGCCGGTCACGGTGTAGCTCTTCCTCACGGTCTTGCGGTCACGGCGCTCGACGGTTATCGCCCCGGCCGCGCGTAAGGAGGGGACGTTGAAGGCGAACGCCTGGGGCGATCCGATGTGCGGCTGGCCGAGCCGGCTGAAGACGATCCGCAGCATCGCGTTGGCGTCGGTAGCGGTGCCGACGGTGGAGCGGGCGTTGGCGCCCATCCGCTCCTGGTCGACGATGATCGCCGTTGTCAGCCCCTCCAGCAGGTCGACCTCCGGCCGCGCCTGCGTCGACATGAAGCCCTGCAGGAAAGCGCTGTAGGTCTCATTGATCAACCTCTGCGATTCGGCGGCGATCGTGTCGAAAACGAGGGAGCTCTTCCCCGATCCCGAAACTCCGGTGAACACCGTCAAGCGGCGCTTCGGGATCTCGACACTGACGTCCGCGAGGTTGTTCTCCCGTGCCCCGGAGACCCGGATGTATTCGTGGCTGTCGGCGACATGCATCCGGTCCACGCTACATCAGCCTGTCCGCTCGGCTAAACGAATTGCCGTCTGACTGACTTCATGGCGAGGGCTTCGTCGCCAGTTCATGAAACTCGGCGACGGCTGCGTAGAAATCGAGGCCGATAACATGGTGATCTGCTCGACCTCGACGATGTTGTGGGTCAGGAAGACGAGCAGGGTCCCGTCGGTCGGATCGGCTTGCCACCAACCGCCGAAAGCTCCCGGCCAGCCGAAGGTGCCAACAACGCCATGTTCTGCCCTGAACCGACGGATCCGGAATCTCGAAGACCTACGGGAGGATATGAAACGGTTGCTCGAGCGGGGCCGAGGCCTCGATCCGGCCACCTGCGGCCCAGATCATATCTGCAGGGTGATACCACACGGCCCCCGTAGTCCACCAGAGGTGAGGCGTCGAGGATGACTACCCATTGTTGGTGAGCGGCGCCCGCTCGACATGACGCCCGGTGAGACCGTCGAGTTAGTTGTGGCCAACCCCGACAATATCACCCACGAACTCGTGGTCACCAATCAGGAGGAGATCGACGAGCACCTGGCAGCCGGCCACGAGGAAGGCCACGACGAAGAGGAAGAAGGCCGCGAGGAGGCCCCCCTCGAGGTCGAGATCGAACCCGGCGAGTCAAAGTCTCTGGCGGTCACCTTCGATGAAACCGGCCATATGGCGCGTTTCGCTAGCCTGTTAGAGGGACACTACGAGGCCGGCACGCACGGCGATTTCTCTTTCCGGGAGTAGCTGATTGGAAGGCGCCCGATCGGGCGCCTTCCGTTTTCTTCGCAGCGAGCGCCGGGTCAGTTGAGTTGTAGGCGCCGGAGGAGCATGGCGTTGATGGCGACGATGACCGTCGACAGGCTCATGAACAGCGCTCCGACGGCTGGGTTGAGCAGGATCCCGGCCGAGACGGCTACTCCGGCCGCTAGGGGGATAGCGATGGTGTTGTACCCGGTGGCCCAGGCCAGGTTCTGGATCATCTTGCGGTGGGTTGCCCGGGAGAGGACCAACGCTCGTGCCACGTCGGAGGGGTCGTCGTCCACGAGGACCAGGTCGGCTGATTCGATCGCCACGTTGGTGCCGGCGCCGATTGCCACACCGAGGTTGGCCTCCAATAGTGCAGGCGCGTCGTTGATCCCGTCGCCGACAAACGCAGTTGGGCCTTCCGCGGTGAGCTCCCGGACAATCCTGGCTTTGTCGGCCGGAAGCACCCGCGCGTAGAAGCGGTCGATACCCAGCTCCCCTGCCACGGCAGCGGCCACCGCTTCGGCGTCGCCGGTGATCATCACCGGCGTCACGTCGAGCTCTCGCAACCGCTCCATCGTGTGGCGGGCCGAATCCCGCACCTTGTCGGCCAGTGAGATCACCCCGACTGTCCGGTGGTCGTCCATGATCACCACCGCGCTTTCGCCCCGGCCGTCGGCCTGTTCGAGTGCAGCGGCCAGCGGGCCGGGGACCTCTACCCCTAGTTCCTTCGCCCATTCAGGTCGTCCCACCCGCAGGGGTCGCCCGTTCACCCGGCCCTCGAGGCCGTAGCCGGGCACCGCTATCACCTCGTGGCCGCTCTTGATCTCGAGCTGTCGGTCTTGAGCGGCTTCGACGATCGCCGCCGCCAGCGGATGCTCCGAAGACCGCTCCAAGGAGGCCGCCGCCGATAGCACCTGGTCTTCGCTGAGTCCGGCGGCCTGGACCGCCGAGACGACGAACCGTCCCTCGGTGAGAGTGCCGGTCTTGTCAAAAGCCACAAAACGGATGTTGCGGCCCCGCTCGAAGGCCTCCCGGTTGCGGACCAGAATCCCGTTACGGGCCGACAGCGAGGTGGCGTTCATGTTGACAAGTGGGATAGCCAGCCCCAGGGCGTGGGGGCAGGCGATCACTAGCACGGTGACCGCACGTGCCACCGCAAAGGTGACCCCGCCGGCGCCGAAGACCAGCCAAGCAATCAGAGTGGGCAGGGAGACTCCGACGGCAATTATGGTCAGCCAGAAGGCGGCTCGGTCGGCTAGTGCCTGGAAGCGGCTGCGGGACGCCTGCGCTTCTTCGACCAACCGCATGATCTGGCTCAGAGTGGTGGCATCGCCGGTGCGGGTCACCTGGACGGTCAGGGCCCCTTCCCCGTTGACCGCTCCGGCCACCGCCTCATCGCCGATCTGCTTCGGTACCGGTCGGGACTCTCCGGTGAGGAAGGCCTCGTTCACGCTGGAAGCGCCCTCAACTATGTCTCCGTCGGCCGGGACCTGCTCGCCGGGTCGAATCAATATCAGGTCACCGTCGACCAGATCGACCACCGGCACATCCTCAACCGAACCGGAGGTTCCGATGCGGTGGGCGACCGAGGGGACCATCGAAGCGAGATGCTCTAACGCCCGGCTCGCCGATTGGATGGACCGCATCTCGATCCAATGGCCCAGAAGCATCACATCCAGCAGGGTGGCCAGCTCCCAATAGAACGGCTTGCCGTCGAGACCCAACGAGACGGCCAGGCTGTACGCGTAGGCGACGGTGATCGCGATCGAGATCAGGGTCATCATCCCCGGCACCCGATCCCGCAGCTCTCGGTATCCGCCCCGCAGGAACACGATCCCGGCGTAGAAGAACAACACTGTGGCCAGGATCGGGTTCACCCATTGGTCGCCGGTGAAGGTAGCCGCCTGGTACCCAAACCACTCCTGGATCTGGGTGGAGAAATACAGGATCGGGACGGTCAACGCCAGACTCACCCACAGGCGATCCCGAAACATCTCCGGCGAGTGGCCTTCGTGCTTGTCATGGCCCTCATGCTCGGATCCGTGAGCCATCGAGTCATGCGAACCCTGCTCTTCGTGACCCCCGTGATTGGCGCCGTGAGACATCGTGTCGTGCTGATCGTGGTCTTCGTGGGCGGCCGGCGCGTGATCCCGGGGTACGGTATTCGAGCCGTGCGGGTCGGCGGCTGCGTGCCTCTCGATTTCGTGTTGTGATTCGCTGGTGTGCGAAGCCATCGTCGATCCATCCCTTCTCGATTGCATACGTATACACCTTCCAGTCGACCGGAATGTCAAGGGATTTTTCACCTCGTTGTCTTCAGCATCGGTCGAGGTCTGCTCAGGTCGCCGGCCGCGCCGAGGGGCGAGCCGGGCACGAGGCACAAAGGGCAGCAGTCCTGTGAATGCTCCACCAGTGGGCGCCTCCGATTGGAGAGAAGCATTGCACCAAATGTTCCGACAAAGGCGCCCACCACGTATGCGGCGATACCAAGGACCGAATCGGCGGAGCCGAAAATCTCCATCAAGACGTAGACGTAGAGAAAGCCCTGGGTTGCCTCCATCGTGGCCGCGGCTACCGACCTTCCCCTCGCAACAAGGCGGATCTTCCACGTGTTCACCGCGTACGTGATCGCAACTGCCAGCGCGATGACAACTGTCGGCATCATCATGCATCGACTCCCTCTCCGCCCCTGCCTCGTCCGATCGAACCGGACGCCGGCCGAATGGCTGAGGACGTCGTCGTGTTTGAAGGCTGGGGCCGGAACGCCTCCACCTTCGCCGCGTTCCGGGCCCGGACAGAGGTGTCCTGATCGTCGGATTTGTCTCTCACACGGCCACCCTAAGCCTTCCAGTCGGCTGGAATGTCAAGGGGGTATACTGGTTTTCTAATGAGAATCGGGGAACTGGCACAACGCAC